>Ga0187771_10000763_pt1 | contig 20348 bp, 19 predicted proteins | sample 0116_SJ02_MP15_1_FD_133139 | JGI IMG/M metagenome (GOLD analysis project Ga0187771, IMG submission 133139) | Tropical peat soil microbial communities from peatlands in Department of Meta, Colombia - 0116_SJ02_MP15_10_MG | ecosystem: Environmental > Terrestrial > Soil > Wetlands > Peat | place...
CGAGCCGGCGGCCACCGAGTACGGGGAGCCGTTGCCGCTGTACCCTTGCGCGGCGAACGCGTAACTCGAAGATGTGGCGGCGTGCCAGAGGCTCGAGGAGCCGTGCGCGACCCCTGCGATCGCCGCGACGCCGACGACCCCACCGGCGGCCTGAGAGAGGATGTAGCCGACCGCGTCCCGGGCCTTGGTCCGTCCGGTGAGCAGCATGGCGACGGTCACGGCGGGGTTGAAGTGCGCCCCGGAGACATCTCCGAAGGCGTAGATCATTCCCAGCACGCCGAGACCGAGCGCTAGGGCGATCAGCAGCACGCGACTGTCGCTGTCGTAGAGTCCGAGATCGGTATTGAGCGACAGGACCGCCGCTCCCGTGATCGACGCGAGGAGCCCGAACGTTCCGAGGAACTCGGCGAGGTACCGCTGACCGGCTGTCCACCTCATCGCTCGGTCCGCGGCCGGAGTCTGCTATAGACTTTCCCTCCGACAGGACGGTCACCGGCCGGCGGGAACGTCGACGACGGACCGGTCAGCCGATCCCCATCTCGCCGAGCTTCTCCGGGAGGTAGTGGTCGGTGACGTAGTTCAGCCCGTACTTCGCCAGCGACTGCTGCTCGGCCTTCTTGCCGTTCTTGAGCATCAGCTCGATCTCGGCCCGCCACTCCGGCGTCCCGAACCTCGGGTCGGTCCGCTCCGCCTCCAGCGCGCGGACATCCTGCTCGGAGAGCTTGTCCGACGGCAGCTCGTAGTTCTCGATGTCGGAGGCGGTGACGCCGAGGAACTCCGCGGACGGGGTGGCGAGGTAGCTCGAGAGGTGGGCGGTCTTGATCGCCCCGTAGGCGACGCTCGCGTAGATCCGGAACGACCACGGGTCGCCGTCCGTGAAGACGACGACCGGGAGCCGGAGCTCCTCCGAGAGCCGGCGGAGGAACCGCCGGGTCGAGCGGGCCGGCTGCCCCTTGAGGTGCAGGAGGATCGCGTCCTGGCGCTCGTCGAAGCCGTTCTCCGCAAGCCGATCGACCATCCCGCCGCACTCGATCGCGATGACGAACTTCGCGTTCGTCCCGACGAACTCGATCTTCTCCTTCTCGACGTTGAACGGGAGCGAGTAGCCGCCGTCCCCGACGTCGTCGCGGCAGTTGATCTTCTTGACGACCCCCTTGCGGTTCCGCTCCTTGATCGTCAGGTCGCCGATGACGCTCGCGCCGTTCTCCTCCGGGTGGAGGCGGAAGTCCTCCCGGAGGCGGTCGCACATCACCTCGAGGTCCTCGATGAGGAGGTTCGACTCGTCCTCCGTGTGGAACTTCGCCTCGTCCCACCCCTCACTGATGTAGTAGAGCTCGCGGAGGGTCGACGTCTTGGCGTCCTTCGCCATCTCGTTGATGAAATCGACCAGGTAGAACGTCCTCAGGAGCATCAGCGCCCCGTCGAGCTTCCTTGCGCTGCGCGTCCCCATCGCCCGGCCGAGCTTCCAGACCCCTTCGCGGCTCTGGAAGGCGAGGTTCTGCTTGGTGCGCAGCGGTAGCCGCATCCGCGGGATCTCACCGCGGGAGAGCTGGGCGTAGATCTCCCCCGCCAGCCCGACGGTCGGCGTGAGGGCGTCCGTCCGCACCTTCGGCGCGTCGGCGTCAGTCTTCGTCGCGGGCGGCCGCGCTCGCTTCGGCGGCATCGTAATCGACCTCCGTTTCCTCGGTGGGCGGCGTCCGGGCGGCCTCGTCGGCCGCGGCCTCGGCGGCCTCGACGACGGTGCGCGGGAGCCGGACGTCCCAGTCGCCCGGCAGCGGGTCGGCCCCGAGGAGCCGCCCTTCGTCGATCCCCGCGACGTACCAGTCGAGGTCGTTCGTGTCGACCTCCGTCCCCTTCGGGAACGCCACGGAGATCGGGGTGCGGCCGTTCGGGGCGAGCTTCGGGAGGGTCCACCACGCCCTCCCCAGCTCCGCTTCGGTCCCGTCCGGGGCCGGGCGGAACGTCGCCAGCCCGAGCAGCTCCGGGGCGACCTCGAGGAACAGCTCCAGGACGCGCGGGCGCGGGGTGTAGTTCGTCACGTCGACGGTCCCGGTGACCGGCCCGCCGCCGGCCTCGAGCTTCGTCTCGACGTTCACGACGTCCATGATCTTCGTCACCACCGGCGTCAGGTCGGGGACCGGCCTCCCGACGAGCCCGCTCGTCTTCTCGGCGAGCTTCGGCAGGATCTTCTGGATGATCGCGAACTTCTCGCTCGCAAAGTCCCGGCGGCTCTTCCGGGAGAGGTGGGCGCGGAGGTGGCGGGCCGCGGCCTGGAGGGCGAGGACGAGCTCCCGGTCGATCTCGGGGTCCTCGGCGATCGCCTCCTTTGCCTCGCTCGTGAACGGCACCTTGGTCGACGCGACGTGGACGAGGACGAGCGCCGGGCCGACCGGAACGCCGGAGCCGCCCTTCTGGTCGAGCCCGTACCGGCGCCAATCGACCTGCCCGATCGCGTTCGTGATCGCGCACGCCCCCTGCTGGAACAGGAGCGGCACCCGGTTCGCGAACCGGAGGATCTGGACCGGCTCCTCCGCCGGTAAGGCCCCCCCGTAGACGAGCCCGACCTCGACCATGAACGGGAAGCCGCCGCGCACCTTCGGGGGCCGGCTCACCGGCGGCGCGAAGAACTCTGGCCGCAGCTCGCCCAGTACGTTCCGCAGGCCCCGCTTGATCAGCATCCCGCCGATCGGCGAGAGGCCGTCCGCGCTCGGACCGATCAAGGGGACCTCCTTGAGCGCGCCGAGCAGCCGTTCCAGCTCGGGCCCCTGGACCGAGCCGGGTTTGGTCCCCGACGAGAGGCCGGCGCGGGCCAGGACGTCCTTCGACGCCCGGACGCTGACCCCCTGGAGGTCCGCCGTGAGGAACTCCCCTAGGCCGGATCGTCGGGTCGACTTCAGGAGGTAGCTGAGCTCCCCGAGCTCGAGCCCGTACGGGTGCGGGGCCATCTCGCGCGCGAGGGGCGGCAGGTCGGAGGTCGCTCGCTCGAACGTGAGGCGGCTCCCGTCCGGCTCGGTCAGGACGATCCGAGCGTGCGGGTTGACGATCGCGGTCCCGCGGAGGTACTCGAGCGGGGACTGCCGCCCGCGCTGGTAGCGCGCCTTGAGGACGAGCTCGATCGAGGTGCCGTGGGGCCGGTCCCAGAGGGTGACGTCCTCGGAGACGACCCGGGGCTGGTTCTTCTGCGTGTCGAGGACGAGCTCGAGGACGTGCGCCGCGTCCTCCTCCTCGACCTTGGAGATCACCTTCGCCGGCCGCGCGGTCGTGAGGTTCGCGTAGAGCACCGCGGCCGAGATCCCGATCCCCTGCTGGCCCCGGGCCTGACGGTTCGCGTGGAACCTCGAGCCGTAGAGCAGCCGGGCGAAGACGTTGGGGATCTCCCGCCGGAGGATCCCGGGCCCGTTGTCCGCGACCGCGACCCGGTACCGGTCGTCCCCCTCCTTCGCGATCGCGACGGAGATCTCTGGAAGGATCCGGGCCTCCTCGCACGCGTCCGCCGCGTTGTCGACGGCCTCCTTGACGGTCGTCAGGAGGGCGCGCGCGGGGTTGTCGAAGCCGAGGATCTGACGGTTCCGCTCGAAGAACTCGGCGACCGAGATCTCGCGCTGCTTCGCCGCGAGCTGCTGGGCGATCGTGGGTGGAGGAGCCACCGGCGCCCACCGGGCGGGACGGCGCTATAACAGCCACGCTGGAACGGAACGGTGCCTAGGCGCCGAGGGAACCGACAGGGGACGGCCGGGCGACGACGTCGCGAAGCACGGGGCGGAACGGCCGCCACCGCGGGGCGTCGCGGAGGTCGACCTCGACCGCGACGACCCGCTCGTCCGGCCCCAGCCCGGGGACCGAGACCGGGGCGGCGGCGATCGCCTCGCCTCGCGCGTCCCACGCCCCGCTGCCCCCGCCGAAGACGAGGCCGTCCTCGACCCCGACCCGGTTGACGTAGACGACCGGGAGCCCGTTCTCGACGGCCCGGGCGGGGAGGAGCTTCTCGAAGAGGCGGCGGCTCGTCACGGGCGACGCCGAGATGTTGAGCAGCAGCTCCGCCCCGCCGACCGCGAGCTCCCTGGCGACCTCGGGGAAGAAGACGTCATAGCAGATCTCCACCCCGAGCCGGGCTCCGTCGACCTCGACGGGGACCGCCCGTTCGGCCGGCGTGAAGACGATCCCCTCCTCGAACGGGCCGAACGTGGGCAGGTACCGTTTGGACGGCCGGTGGACCGTCCCTCGACGGTCGACGACGAGCGCGACGTTCTCGACCTCGCCCGGGTGCGGGACGGAGGCGATCGGCGCGCCGACGATGACGGTGCTCGACGATTCCCGGGCGAGGCGCACCAGCTCCTCCTCGGTCCCGTCCCCGGCGCGCACGGCGAGCGGACGAAGCCGGTCCCCGACACGGTACCCCGACAGGAACAGCTCGGGGAAGACGACGACCTCGCACCGCGCGGACCGGACGACCCCGGCCAGGCGGCCCAGGTTGGCCGCCACGTCGGCCGGGCGCGGCGCGAGCTCGGCGAGGGCGATCCGCATCAGTAGAAGTACCGCCGGACGGCGAGGAGGTAAACGAGGAGGATGACGAACAGGATGAACAGGACCGTGATGAACCCGGTGAAGAACAGGTAGGCGGTCATCGCGAAGACCAGGACGATCGTCGTCCAGAGCGCCCAGGTCTCCTGGCGCCAGAGGGAGGTGGCGATGGCGAGGAGCGCCGCGCCGACGACGAGGAGGATCAGCGCCCCGAACAGGTCGACCGCCGAGAAGATCTCGAGGCTCGTCGGGACCGAGGCGCCGAACGCCTGGTTCAGCACGAACAGGACCGCCGCGAGGACCATGACGAAGCCGACCAGGCCGATGATGACCGACACCACGGCGACCCCGACCGGCAGCCGGGGCCGCACCGGGGTCGGCTCCCACGCCGGAGGCAGATGCCCGACCTCGACCGGGGCCGTGGGACCGGCCGACCCCGTGGGCGCTCCCTCGGACATCGATCGCCCTCCTGCGAGCCGGACGGCCGCAAAAGTAGCTTTCGTTCGTCAGGCTGGGGTCTGGGACCCAGCGACTAGAACGTCCGCTCCGCCGCGCCCCGAGCGAGCCGTTCGAGGAGCCGCCGGTACGGTCCCTCCGGGAGCGGGGCGACCGCCTCGACCGCCTTCTCGGCCCACGCCGCGGCCTCGCGCGCGGTCGCCGCCGGGGCGTCGACCGATTCGCTGAGCTCTCGGAGCCGCAGGAGGTGCTTGATCCGCTTGCGGCGCAGCTGGAACAGGTGCTCGAACTCGGCCTGATGGCGTGGGTCGAGCCGGTGGTACGCCTCGAGGGAGACGAGGGTCGGGTTCCCTTCCCGGTAGTCGTTGAACAGCGGCTTCCCCAAGAGGTCCGGGTCGCCGATCACGTCGAGCAGGTCGTCCCGGATCTGGAAGGCGACCCCGAGGCGGTGCCCGTACGAGGCGAGCGCCTCGACGTACGGGACCGGGGCCTCGACGATCTCCGCCACCGAGGCGAGCGCCGCCGCGATGATCGCAGCGGTCTTCCGCTCGACGACCCGCAGGTAGTGCTCTCGTCCGCTCGAGAGGTCGAACTTCGAGCTCTCCTGGAGGACCTCGCCCTCGACCAGGTCCGCGCACGACTCGCCGCACCGCAGGATGATCGACTTCGGGTACTCGGCGGCAAGCTCGAACGCCCGCACGAACAGGTAGTCCCCCGTCACGATCGCGAGCGGGACCCCGTAGGCCCTCGGGATCGACGGGCGGCCCCGGCGCGTCTCGGCGTGGTCGATGACGTCGTCGTGGACGAGCGTGGCGGTGTGGATCAGCTGGAAGGCGGCCGCGAGCGAGACGAACGGCCCGACGGTCGGCGCCCCGAGCGCCCGACCGGCGACACACATCAGGAGGGGCCGGACCCGCTTCCCCCCGGTAGAGCAGGCGTAGCGCGCCGCCTCGGAGAGCTGGGCGAAGTCCGAGCCGAGGACCTCCTGCAGGCGCCAGTCGATCATCTCGAGGTCCCGGGCGAGGTCGGGGAGGAGCGCGGCGAGCTCGGTGACGGCGCCCTGCCCGAACGTCCGGGCGACCAGGCTCTCGAGCGACGGCTCGATCGTCTCCACCGCCGGGCTCGTCATGAGGCGCCCCGGAGACGCGGAGGCCACCGCAGCCGCATCATCGCGTCGAGACCACGAACTCCGATATAGCGCATCCCTAACGCGAGGAGCACGTCCGAGCCCGCGACCCGGCCGCTGAGCCTCTGGATCCGTGCGGCCCGCTCGAGCGGGACGAACAACGCCTCCCTCCACGCCCGGTCGTAGTCGGCGATGCTCGCCTCGCCCCGCGCCGCTCGGGCGGCGCAGCCGCCCGCGAGATGGCCGCTGAGCATCGCGGTCGGGATCCCCCCGCCGTTGGTCGCCATGACGAGGTTGGCGGCGTCCCCCGCGAAGACCGTCCGACCGACGACCAGGCTCGGCGGCGGCGGGCCGATCGGCACCCACCAGGCGGTCCGCTCGCGCGCGGTCCCCTCGCCCGTGCGGCGGAGGAAGCGGTCGAGGAGGCCCGGCAGGCTCGCGCCCGAGGGGACGGCGGGCACCCCGAGCCCGACGTTGAGGTCGTGCGCCCGGGGGAACCGCCAGGCGTAGCCGTGCGGGGCCTCTCGCCCGAAGTAGAGCTCGATCGCCTCTCCGATCGGTCCGTCCGCGGTCGCCGTGATCATCCGGTACATGATCCGGGGAGGTCGAAAACCGAGCGCTGCCCCGACGGTCGACGCCGGCCCGTCCGCCCCGACGATCGCCGTGGCCTCGACGACCGAGCCGTCGGCGCACCGGACCTCCCGGTCGCGGACGCCGGTCACGCCGAGCGGGTACCGGAGCTCCGCGCCGGCCCCCTCGGCTTGGAGCGCGAGCGCCTTGTCGAACGCCCGCCGGGAGACCGTGGCTCCCGCGAGGGAACAGCGGTAGCGGTGGCCGAACGGGCTGATGCAGTCGAGGTACCGCGTCTCGTGGAGGACCGTCTCCGGAGGGATCGTGTACGCCTCGGCGACGGGGGCGGCGTCCCCGAAGAGGTCGGTCAGTTCGGCCGGGGACGGGACGAACTCACCGCACTGCACCGGCTGACCGAGCTCGGTGCGGTGGTCGACGAGGAGCGTGCGGGCCCCCCGCTCGGCCGCCGCCCGGGCCGCGCAGGCGCCGGCCGGGCCCGCCCCGACGACGACGACGTCGAACCGCTCGGGCATCCTACAACCCGAGCGTGACGAAGTGCGACGCGGCGGTCTGGATCGGGCCGAGGATCGGCTGCGGGTAGATCCCGACCGCGACGATCGCGACCGCGGCGATCGCGATCGCCGCCGCCCGGGCGTAGCCGAGGCCCCCGCACGGGAGCGCCGGCGGGCCGGCGGCGCCGACGACCGCGCCCCGGGGGGCGGCGGCCGCCTCCGGCGCGTCGAAATAGATCGCCTTGAGGACCCGGGCGTAGTAGAAGACCGACAGTGCGCTGTTAAGGAGCCCGGCGACCGCGAGCCAGACGAAGTAGCCCCGGGCGTCGACGGCGGCGCTGAACAGGACGAACTTCGAGACGAACCCGACGGTCAACGGGACGCCGGCGAGCGACAGCAGCATCAGGGCGAACGCCGCCGACACGAGCGGGCGGCGCTGGCCGAGACCGCGCCAGTCGTCGACGAGGGGGCCGACGCCGAGCCCGGCGACCCCGGCGACGACGAGGAACGCCCCGCCCTTCATCAGGACGTGGGCGAAGACCTGGAACGTCGCCCCCGCGAGCGCCGGGGCCGAGCCGACGGCGATCCCGAGGAGCATGTAGCCGGCCTGGCTGATCGACGAGTAGGCGAGCAGCCGCTTCATCTCCCGCTGGAGGAGCGCGAGGACGTTGCCGACGGTCATCGTCAGGACGGCGAGGACGCCGAGCGTCAGCTGGACGACCGGTCCGATCGCGAACGGACCCCCGGCGAACGGGTTCCCCGGCGCGCCGGGGTGGACGAACAGGACCGGGCCGAGGAAGACGAGGAAGAACGCGAAGACGCCGACCTTCTTCGACCCGCCGGCGAGGAACGCGCTGACGTCGGACGGGGCGCCGTCGTAGACGTCGACCGCCCAGGCGTGGAACGGGACGAGCGTGGTCTTGAACGCGAGCCCGGCGACCAGGAACCCGTAGCCGAGGAGCGCGAGGACCGGGTACCCGACCGTCCCCGCGACGCCGGCGAGGAGGAACAGGTTCGTCGTCCCGTACGCCCCGTAGAGGAGAGAGGCCCCGAAGAACGCGAGGGTCGAGCTGACCGCCCCGATGATGTAGAACTTCATCGCGGCCTCCAGCGGGCGGACCCCCCGGCGGGTGTAGCCGACCAGGAGGTACGTCGAGATGCTCGTGATCTCGATGGAGAGGAGGAGGAAGATCAGGTCGGAGGCGAGCGCGGCGAACATCATCCCGAGCGTCGCAAGCCCGAGGAGGCCGAAGAAGATCGGAGCGCCGGGCTCGCGCGACTCGCGGCTCAGCGAGGCGAGCCCGACGAGCAGCGCGGCGAGCAGGAAGACCGCCTGGAAGACCAGCCCGAACGAGCTGACGAAGTACAGCGGCGCGCTCCCGTGCGGCGGGGGAGCGTCCACCGCTCCGGCGCCGACCGTCCGGAGGAACGCGAGCGGAGCGAACCCGAGGTCGGCCAGGACGAGCAGGAGGGCGACCCCGCTCCCGGCGACCTGGACGGAGCCGACCGCCTCCAGCCTCCGGACCCCGACGACGTCGAGGAGGAAGACGAGGAGCGCGCTCGCGAGGACCACCAGCTCCGGGGCGAACGTCGCCGCCGTGCCGAGGACGTCGACCATCGCCCTACGGACCTCCGGCGCCGATCATGGCCACGGCCCCGGGAACCCATGGACCGGCGAGCTCGTGATGACGTTCACGAGGAGCCCCGGGAGGATGCCGAAGAGGACGGTGAAGCCGACGAGGACGCCCATGCTCGCCGTCTCGAACCACGGCACCGGGTGCGGCTCGAGCGGGGTACCGCGCGGCGGGCCGAACAGCATCCGCTGCATCATCCAGAGGTAGAACGCCGCGGTGACGACCAGGATCCCCAACGGGAGCAGGACCCAATAGCCGAGGCCGTACCACGTGGCGAGCAGGGCGGCGAACTCCGCGGGGAAGCCGATCAGCGCCGGGAGGCCGAGCGAGGCGAGCGAGCCGGCCATCACCATCGTCGAGAGCGCCGGCTGGTCCGGGGTGATCCCGCCGAGCGACGCGATGTCCCGGGTCCCGTACGTGTGATGGACCGTTCCGGCGGTCATGAACAGGAGGGCGCTGACGATCCCGTGGGCGAACATCAGGAGGACCGCCCCGAGGAGCCCCAGCGACGAGTTGAGGGCGATCGCGAGGAGGACGATCCCCATGTGGTTGATCGACGAGAACGCCACCAGCCGCTTCAGGTCCCGCTGGGCGAGGGAGACGATCGAGCCCCAGGCGATCGAGGCGAACGCCACCGCGAACAGGATCGGCCGGTCGTTGGCGAAGCCGACCGGCAGCATCTCGACCGCCCACCGGATCAACCCGTAGCCGCCGAGCTTCAGGAGGATCCCGGCGAGGAGGACGGAGCCGCCGGTCGGCGCCTCGACGTGGGCGTCCGGTAGCCACGTGTGGAACGGGACGATCGGGAACTTCACGCCGAAGCCGAAGAACAATGCGAGGAACAGGAACGACTGGTCGACCGACGTGAGGACCCCGGCCGTGTGGGTCCGCGCGTAGATCGCCGAGAAGTCGAGCGACGCCGCCCCGGAGTAGAAGACCGTGGCGAGCAGGCCGACGAGCATGACGATCGAGGCGACGTGGGTGTAGACGAAGAACTTCAGCGCCGCATACCGGCGGCGCGGACCCCCCCACAGCCCGATGAGGAAGAACATCGGGACGAGGACCGCCTCCCAGAACAGGAAGAACAGGAGCACGTCCAACGCGACGAAGACGCCGAACGAACCGAGGCAGGTCAGGAGCACGAGGCCGAAGTAGGCGGCCGGGCGCTTCTGCTCCTCCCAGGAGTAGACGACGGTGACGAACTGGAGGATCGCGGTGAGGAGGATCAGGACGAGCGAGATCCCGTCGACCCCGACGGCGTAGTTCACCTGGAGCCAGGAGAGGTGGATCCAGGCGTACTGCTCGGACTCGGCGAACCCCGGGACCCGGATCGCCCCGGTCGCGTAGCCGGGCCAGCCCGTGTAGTCGAGGAAGAGGAGGGCGACCTCGGCGAGGAACACCGCGCTCGTCGCGAGCGCAGCCCAGCGGGCCCGAGCGCCGGCGAGGAACGTGACGACCGTCCCGACGGCGAGGCTGACCAGGATGATGGAGATCAGCGGGATCATCTACCCGCCTCCGAGGTGGTCCAGGAGGAACGGCGCGACGACGAGGAGGAGGGCGAAGACGACGATCAGGCCCGCGACGACGTAGGAGGCGTAGTCGCTGACGAACCCGCTCTGCATCCGCCGCAGCCGGTCCGAGAACAGGGAGAACGCCCGCTCGAAGCCGTGGACGGCCCCGTCGATGACGTACCGGTCGACGAAGTCCGACACCCGGGCGACCGTGTAGACGCCCTTCGCGCCGACCCAGTCGTACGCCGCCTTGAGGTAGTACCGCTGGAGGAGCACGGTGCGCCCGGCCTGTGCCGGGCTCGTCGCCGACAGCTCGAAGACCCTGCCGTTCCCCCAGAGCCTCCAGGCGAGGAGGATCCCTGCCCCGGCGAGCGTGACGCTCAGGGCCGATAGCGCGAGCTCCTGCGGCCCGTACGTCGGCGGGATCCCGGAGCCGTGCAGGAGGAGGTTCTGCAAGCCGGGGACGAACGCGAGGAGCCCCGCGCCGACCGCGAAGGCGGAGAGGACCACCAGCGGTACCTGCATCGTCCAGGGCGGGTCGTGGGCGTGCGGGAGGCTCCCGTCCCGCGGGCGGTCGCCGGAGAACGCGAGGAACCAGGCCCGGAAGATGTAGTAGGCGGTGAGGAAGACGCCGGCGAACGCGAGGGCGAAGAACGGCCAGTAATCCGGGTGGGCCCCAAGGACGGAGTAGACCGAGGCAAGGATGTCGTCCTTGCTCCAGAAGCCGGCGAACGGCGGGACCCCGGCGAGCGCGAGGCCCCCGATCGCGAACGCGGTCGCCGTCAACGGCATCGTCCGCCGCAGGCCGCCCATCTTGAACAGGTCCTGCGTCCCGATGGCGTGGATGACGGCGCCCGCGGCGAGGAACAGGAGCGCCTTGAAGAACGCGTGGGTGAAGAGGTGGAACAGCCCGACCGACGTGAACCCCGCGCCGATCGCGAGCACCATGTAGCCGAGCTGGCTGATCGTCGAGTAGGCGATCACCCGCTTGATGTCCGGGTGCACGACCGCCATCGTCGCGGCGAAGAACGCGGTGAAACCGCCGATCGCGACGATCAGGAGGTCATCGAACGACGTGAACCCGAGGAAGACGCTCGTGATGGCGAGGAGGTAGACGCCCGCGGCGACCATCGTCGCGGCGTGGATGAGCGCCGAGACGGTCGTCGGGCCCTCCATCGCGTCCGGCAGCCAGACGTGGAGGGGGAACTGCGCGCTCTTGCCGGCCGCGCCCCCGAGGATCATGATCCCGGCGACCGTCGCGAGCGTCGAGTTCGATGTCAGGCCAGCGAGGAACGGCGTGCCGTTGTGGACGAAGACGAAGCCGTTGGCGGCCCAGCCGCCGACGCCCGCCGGGCCCTGGCCGGCGTAGAGGTCGAAGAAGATGAAGATCCCGGCGAGGAACATCACGTCCCCGACGCGCGTGACGATGAACGCCTCCTTGGCGGCGCTCGCCGCGCTCGGCCTCTCGTAGTAGAACCCGATGAGGAAGTACGAGCAGAGGCCCACGAGCTCCCAGAAGAGGAAGAACTCGAGGAGGTTGTTCGAGAGGACGAGCGCGCTCATCGACGCGAGGAACAGCGACAGCTCGGCGTAGTAGCGGGGCAGGCCCCGATCCTGGTGCATGTACCCGATCGAGTACAGCATCACGAGGAACCCGACGACCGTCACGACGATCAGCATCAGCGCCGAGAGCGGGTCGACCAAGGTGCCCATGACGAGGGAGAAGCCTCCGGGGAACGGGCTCGCGGCCGGCAGGTGGAACCAGAGCATCTGGCGGTTCGTCGTGCTCCCCGGCGAGGCCGCCTCGCCGACGCCGATGAGGGTCCCGAGGACCATCGCGACGCCCGCGGCGGCGACCGCGAGCCAACCGCCCCACTCGATGCGGCGGAGCCGCGTGCCGGCCAGGCCGACGATGACGAACGCGACGACGTACGTCAGCGGGACGAGGAACGCCCAGCCGAACAGGCCGACGATCGGGTCCGTCGCGATCTCCCCCTAGAGCCTCAGCTGGGTCGCCTCGGCGACGTTGATCGTGCCCTTCGCGCGATTGAGGGCGAGGACGATGGCGAGCCCGACGGCGACCTCGGTCGCCGCGAACCCGACGAGGACGACCGCGATCGCCTGCCCCGATAGGCCGCCGGCGGCCGTCGGGGCGAACGCGGCGAAGTAGACGAAGTTGAGGATCGTGGCGTTCATCGCGATCTCGATCGCGACGAGGAGGAGGATGAAGTTCCGCCGCGTGAGGATGCCGAACAGCCCGACCGCGAGCAGCGCGCCGGAGAGCGCGACGAAGCCGACCTCGCTGAGCCCGCTCACTCGCGCCCCTCCCGGACGAGGTAGATCGCCCCGCTGACGCTCGTGAGCATGATCAGCCCGAGGAGCAGGACCCAGGCGCCGTCGCTCGAGAAGAGCGTCGCGCTGAGCGCGCTCGGCGCGTACGTCGCGGGGACGAGCGTCCCGGTCGGCAGCTCGCCGACGCAGGCGACGAGGAAGACGAACGTGAGGAGCGCGAGGGCGACCGGCACCGGTCCGATGCCGGTCGCCGCCTCCCGGGAGAAGATTCGCTTGCGCGTGACCATGATCCCGAAGAGCAGGAGGACGGTCACCGCTCCGGCGTAGACCCCGAGCTGGAGCACCCCGAGGAACGGGGCGTCGAGCAGGAAGTAGACCATCGCGAGGTCGACGAAGAACACGGCGATCCACATGATCGTGTGGACGAGCTCGCGCGCGAGCAACGCCGCGATGGCGGTGACGACCGCCACGACGGCGAGCAGCACGAACGCGGCCTCGTCGAGCCCGATCACGTCCGGCTCCCCCAGAACAGGCATTCTTTCGGGCAGACGTTGATGCACGTCCCGCATCGGACGCAGTCGGAGTCGTTGACGACCGGCTCCTTCCAGATCCGCCGCGGAAGCTTCGCGCCCCCCTTCGCCTCCGGCTTCGGCACGTCGATCATCGTGATGCACTGCGTCGGGCAGTCGCGGGCGCAGGCGTTGCACCCGATGCAGAGCGGCGGGTCGAGCAGGATCGCGTCCTCGTTCTCCGGCCGCTCGAGGCGGATCGGGTTCATCGGGAGCTTCGAGCGGTAGACGTCGTACAGCTTCTGCGGGGTGTAGACCATCTCCGAGCGCTTCGGCGTGGCGAGCTCGTAGCGGGTCGTCATCGTGAGGCATCCCTCCGGGCAGGCGTCCGAGCAGAACCCGCAGTAGCTGCACTTGCCGTAGTCGATCTCCGGGCACTTCTTCGGGTGCTTCGGGTCCCCGCCGGGGACGCTCACCATCTCGATGCAGAGGTCCGGGCAGGAGAACGCGCAAAGGTTGCAGCTGATGCAGGTCGCGATGTTGAGGGCGTGGACCCCCCGGTAGTTGTCCCAGATGTGCCCGACGCCGATCGGCTTACCGGTCTCGACCGCGACCTCGTCCCGGAACTTCGGGTCCTCGAGCCGCTCGTAGGGGTAGATCACGGTCGACGGACGGACGAGGCTCTTGACGAACTGGCGCGCGGCGGTCGCCATCGGCCGGGCGACGAACAGGACCGGGTTCTCTTCGGTGGTCTCCGTCGCCGTCGTCCCCGGCTCGGTCATCGGTCCTTCCCCCCGCCTCGCTCAGGCCCCCGGCGACGGGACGCACCCGAAGACCGGCACGCACCGGACGGTGACGAGCGCGGCCGCGAGGAAGACGCTGAGGAGCGCGAGCGGGATCATCCGGTTCCACCCGACCCTTAAGAGCTGGTCGGTCCGCACCCGAGGGAGGGACGCGCGGACCCAGACGAACAGCCCGAAGACGATGTAGGTCTTCACCAGGAACCAGAAGATCCCCGCGAGCGGGAACGACGTCGCCGCGGACGGGACCCAGGTCGGCAGGGTCCAGCCGCCGAGGAACAGCACGACGACGAGGATGCTCCCGACGAGCGCGCGCAGATAGTCGGCGAGCATGAAGAACGCGAAGAGCATCCCGCCGTACTCCGTGTTCCACCCCTCGACGAGCTCTGCCTCGGCCTCGGGAAGGTCGAACGGGATCCGCTCCATCTCCGCGAGCATCGCGGCGACGAAGACGATCAGGGCGACGACGAGCGGACCCCAGAACCAGTAGTTCTGCTGCTCGGCGACGATCGTCGAGAGGTCGAAGCTCCCCGCGACGACCACGACGGCGACGACCGCGAGCAGGAGCGGGACCTCGTAGGCGACCATCTGGGCCGCGGAGCGGAGGCCCCCCATCAGGGAGTACTTGTTGTTGCTCGACCAGGCGCTGACGAAAATGAACAACGGAGCGAACGAGAAGATCGCGAGGGCGAGGAGCAGGGTCAGCGGAAGCGGGCCGGAGTTCCAGCCGCTCGAGATCGGCAGGATGCCGAAGATCATGAGCGACGTGACGATGTAGGCGGTCGGTCCGAAGTAGAAGCCGACCTCGTCCGCCTCGCGGGGTCGGGCCGTGTACTTGCGGAACAGCTTGAACCCGTCGGCGAAGTTCTGGAGCAGCCCCGCGTAGCCGACGTGCATCGCGCCGCGTCGGTCCATGAACCGGCCGAGGAGCTTGCGCTCGTACCAGATCAGGACGATCGTGTTGAGCATCGTCGCGGCGAGCAGGATCGCGGCGAACACGAGGACGGCGAGGCCGGTGACGACGTCGCCGTTCTCGACCCAGCGGGCGCCGCTCGGCCCGACGGCCCAGCCGATCGCGAACAGGATCGCGTGGGAGATCGCGTAGGAGACGGAGTAGAGCGTGGCGCCGGACATCGCACGACGGACCTACCGGTCGACCTCCCCGACGCAGACGTCGACGCTGCCCATGATCGGAGGGATGTCGGCGACACGGTAGCCGACCAGGTAGGTGCTCGCCGCGGCGATGTTCGCGAAGACCGGCGAGCGGAACTTCACTCGGTACGGGTGCTCGGTCCCCTCGTTGACGACGTAGGAGAGCGCCTCGCCGTGCGGTTCCTCGATCGCGGCGAACCCGACCCCCTTCGGGTAGTTGCGCTTGAGGACGTAGCCTTCGGCGCCGACCGGCGCGTAGGGCGCTCCGAGCCACCGGGGGAGCCGCTCGGCCATCACCGGGCCGGGGTGGCGGTCGAGCCAGTCGAGCACCTGCCGGAGGATCCGGACCGCCTGGCGCATCTCCTCCATCCGGACCAGGTAGCGGCCGGTGACGTCCGCGGTCTCCGCGAGCGCGATGTCGAAGTCGACCTGGTCGTAGATGGCGTACGGGCGGTCCTTCCGCAGGTCCCGCCGGACCCCCGCCGAGCGGAGCATCGGTCCGGTGACGCCCTGACGAACAGCGTCCGGGCCCTTCAGGACCCCCAGCCCGTCGCACCGCTTGTGGAAGATCGTGGAGCCGAGGCAGAGCTGGTCGTACTCGCGGAACCGCTCGACGAGCCAGTCGAGGACCTTTCGGGCGCGGTCGGTGAACCCGGGCGGCAGGTCGTTGCGGACCCCGCCGACCCGCATGTATTCGTAGGTCATCCGGGCGCCGGTGTAGCTCTGGAAGAGGTCGAGGATCAGGTCGCGGTCCCGCATCCCGTAGAGGAACGGGGTCATCAGCCCGGTGTCCTGGACGAACGCGGCGTACCACATGATGTGGGAGCCGATCCGCTGGAACTCCTCGCAGAGGACCCGGATGTACTGCGCCCGCTCCGGCGGCTCGATATGGAGCGCCGCCTCGGCGCCCATCACGTAGAGGTGCTCCCACGCCAGGCCGGCCACGTAGCAGGTCCGGTCCATCAGCGTGATCACCTCGTTGTAGTGGCGGTCCTCGGAGATCTTCTCAATCCCACGGTGGAGGTAGCCCATCTCCGGGTCGACGGCCCGGATCAGCTCGCCGTCGATCTGGACCCTCAGGTTCCAGAGGCCGTGCGTCATGGGGTGCTGAGGCCCCATGTTGACCCACATCTCAGACACGGCGCACCTTCACCTCGAGCTCCTCGGGCTCGTGGAGCTTGAACGACCGGAGGAGCGGATGGAAGACGTAGCCGTCCGGCAGGAGGAGATGCCTCAGGTCCGGGTGGTGGTCGAACGTGATGTCGGCCATCTCCCACGCCTCGCGCTCGTGCCAGTTCGCGCTCGGCCAGACCGCGCTCGCGCTCTCGACGTGGGGGTCGTTCGCCGGGACCGAGGTCGAGAGCACCACGTACTGCCTCGCGTCGTCCGACCAGAGGACGTAGAGGACCTCGCGGTGGTCGACCCAGTCGATCGCCCCGACCATCGACAGGTGGGCGAAGCCGAGGTCGTCCCGCGCCGCGCGGAACACCTCCAGCGCGGCCGAGCGCTCGAAGCGGACCTTACCCAGCGTACCGGCGAACGGGTCGACGCCGAGGAGGCGGCCGGCCAGCTTGGGGGCAAGCACGCGAGCGACGTCGTCCGGTTGCATCGACCGTACCTGCGTCCCGCCCCAGTTCGTCCTCGCGCGCCGTCACTCCTTCCGCTCGCGGATCAGCTTCTCGAGCACGAGGATCCCGTCGAGCATCGCCTCGGGCCGCGGGGGGCAGCCGGCGATGTAGACGTCGACGGGCACGAGCTTGTCGACGCCGGGGACGACCGAGTAGGCGGTCCGGAACGGGCCCCCGCCGGTCGCGCAGTTGCCCATCGCGATCACCCACTTCGGCTCGGGCATCTGCTCGTAGAGCGTGATCAGCTTGTGCGCGACCTTCCAGGTCACGGTCCCGTTGACGACCATCAGGTCGCACTGCCGGGGCGACGACCGCGGGACGACCCCGAACCGCTCGGCGTCCCAGCGAGCGCCGAACGCTGCCGCGAACTCGATCGCGCAGCAGGCGAGCCCCCAGTGGAGGGGGAAGAGCGAGTTGCGACCCGCCCAGTTGAAGACCGGTCGGACGAGCTTCTGCTGGCCTTGCTCGGCGAGGAGCGCGGTCAGCGCCTCCTTCGCGGCCGGGACGAACTCCTTCGCCCGGACCGCCTCGATCTCGAGGAACGGCACCGCGGGCTCGGGAACGACCGGGAGCTCCACGCCGGCCGCGACGGACGGTACGGGTTTGAGCGGAGGGGCCGCCGGTGCGCTCAGACGACCCACCTCTTCTCGCCGCTCAGCGCGTAGTAGATCCCCGTCAGGGCGAGCGCGGTGAACGCCGCCGCGACCAGGATCGGCACCAGCTCCGAGTTCACAGAGCGATACGTGAGCCCCCAGAGCGCGAGGAGGAACCCGAGGACGTCCACCGCGACGAAGACGATCGCGAACGTGTAGTGCTGCGTCGGGAAGTCGATCTGCGCCTCCCCCTCGGGCTCCTCGCCGCACTCGTACGTCGTCGCCTGGAGGTAGGAGCGCCGGCGCTTAGCGCCGAGCACCCGGTTCAGCCAGAGCGAGCCGACGCCGAACGCCGCCGCGACGACGGCGAAGACCAGGAACGTCGTGACCCCTGCCTGCACCCTCGCGCCTCCGCTACGCCTCAGGCGTCCGAAGGACCTCCCGTCGTTATTTAACGCCACCTCGGAGCGCGGCCCGCTCGAGGGGAACGGGCTCCTTTTGCCCCCTTCGTACGGCCGAACGTTATCCGCGTGGGCTCGTAGCTCCGGTATGCGGGCCGAGGCGTTCCGTCCGCCGTTGACCCTCACCGGGCGCTACGTCGAGCTCGTGCCGTTGGAGCGCTCCCATGTCCCTGCCCTCCTCCACGCGGCGCGGGACCCGGAGGTGTCGAGGTACCTGGTCCGTCCGGTCGGGCCCGCGCTCGCCGACGTCGAGCGCCTGGTCGACTGGGTCCTGGAACACCAAGCCGCCGGCGGCGCCCTCGCGTTCACGACCGTGCTCCGGGAGACCCACACGGTCGTGGGGATGAGCCGGTTCCTCGACATCAACCCCGACGACGACTCGGTCCAGATCGGTGGCACGTTCCTCGAGCCGGCGTTCTGGCGGAGCCCGCTCAACACCGACGCGAAGCTCGAGATGCTCCGCTACGCGTTCGAGACCGGCGAGGTGCATCGGGTCTGGCTTCAGACCGACGTGCGGAACGAGCGATCCCAGGCCGCCATCGCGCGCCTCGGGGCGGTCCGGGAGGGGGTCCTCCGGGAGGACCGCCGCTTCCCGAACGGGACGTACCGCTCGAGCGTGGTCTTCTCGATCCTGGCCGGCGAGTGGCCGAAAGTCCGCGAGCGGCTCAGTGCCGCGCGAGAGCGTCCGTGGACGGGCCGGTCGACGGCCTAGCGTCCGGGCTGACCCTGCGCGGCTCAGCCCTGGGAGCTCCCCGCCGAACTGAACCTCGGAGGGCGCTTCTCCCGGAACGCCGAGATCCCCTCCGAGAGCTCCGGACGGCGCGCGGCCTCTACGGCCCCCTCCCGCTCGAGGACCATCTGGCTCGCGAGGCTCCCGTGGAAGGCGCTGAGCAACAGCTGCTTCGACCACCCGTAGGCGAAGGTCGGCCCCTCCGCGAGCTCGTTCGCGCGAGCACGGCACCGGGCGGCGAGCTCCTCCGCCGGGACGACCTCGTGAAGCAGGCCGAGCTCCCTGCCCCGCGTCGCGGAGAGCCGCGTGTCGGTGAACAGGAGCTCCTGGGCGAGGCCGAGCCCGAGGTAATGGGGCAGGAAGTACGTCAGCCCGCCGTCCGGGACCGCGCCGAGCTTGGGGAACGCGGGAACGAGAACCGCCTCTTCGGAGGCGATCCTCCAGTCGGTCGCCAGGGCGAGCGCGAGCCCCCCGCCCGCCGCGACCCCGCCGATCGAAGCGAGGACCGGCTTGCGCATCCCGACGATCGCCCGGACCGCGAGCTCCTGCTCCCCCGTGAGGTCGTGGAACAGCTGGGGAAGGCGTCCGCCCTTCCGGTGCTCGTCCATCGTGGCGACATCACCGCCGGCGCAGAACGCACGGCCCTCGCCTCGGAGCAGCACGCAACGGACCGACGGATCCGCCCCGGCCGCCTCCAGGGCCTCCCGCAGGGCGCGCATCGACGGCACGTCCAGGGCGTTCAGCCGCTCCGGTCGGTCGATGGTAACGGTCCGTACCGGGCCGTCCTGCGCTACGCGGATCGCGGGCATGGTCGGCCCGCCCACGCACCTGGGGCGGGAAAAGGACGACGGGCGCGGGCGTCCCGCGCCTAGCTCTCGGTGTCGGAACCCGCGGCGGGAGGCGGCCGGCGCCGGGGTCGGCTAGCGTCCGGCGGCATGTCACCCGAGCCGGCCTGTCCATCGAACGACGGCGGCTCGCCGTGCGGCTCCGGGGGACGGTGCACCGGTGGGGCGACCGAGAACCCTCGCGTGCGGCCGGCCGCCTCCGGGGGCGGGGGCGCGATCTCGTCCGGGGGCGGGAGCGAAGGCGCGGGGGCTGTCCCTCGAGCCGCTCGCGGGGCGGGGATCGGGGTGGAGTCCCCCGATTCGGCCTTGAGCTCCTCCTCGATCGACTTGATGTCGGTCATCAGCTCCTCCTGCCTCGGGATCGGGCCAAGGATCTGGTCCATCGTCCCGATCTGCTGCTCCAGAGCGTCCAGGGTGTTGAGCGCCCGGTCGGGGACGGTCCGGCTCGTGCCGAGGTACTCGCTCGCCCCCTCCATCAACCGGGAGAACTCGAACGGGAAGAGGATCTTCGTCGCCTGGCCGTCGCCGACCTTCGCCACGGTGTCGAGCGAGAGGACGGTCAGCGCCTTGGCGTCGAGCACCCCCGCTCCGAGCGAGAGGATCCGGAGCCGCTGGCTCTCCCCTTGGGCGGAGAGGATCGTCGCCACCCGCGCGCCCTCCGCCTCGAGGATCTGGGACTGCCGGACCCCTTCGGCCTGGAGGATCCGCGCGCGCTTCTGCCCTTCCGCGACCAAGATCGCGCTCCGCTTCTCGCCGTCGGCGCGGAGGACCGCGGCGCGCCGCTGCCGCTCGGCGGCGGTCTGCTCCTCCATCGCCGCCTTGACGGGGCCGACCGGGTCGACCTCCTTGATCTCGACCGCGTCGACGCGGACCCCCCACTTGTCGGTCGCCTCGTCGAGGATGTCCCTCAGCCGCGTGTTGATCCGCTCGCGGTTGAACAGGATCTCGTCGAGCTCCATGTCGCCGATGATCGACCGGAGGGTCGTCTGGGCGAGCGCGACGGTCGCG
>Ga0187771_10000764_pt1 | contig 20321 bp, 15 predicted proteins | sample 0116_SJ02_MP15_1_FD_133139 | JGI IMG/M metagenome (GOLD analysis project Ga0187771, IMG submission 133139) | Tropical peat soil microbial communities from peatlands in Department of Meta, Colombia - 0116_SJ02_MP15_10_MG | ecosystem: Environmental > Terrestrial > Soil > Wetlands > Peat | place...
CATGATGCCGTTCTATTACGGCAGCAAAGTGCGCAGCGTTCCCGAGTTCCTGCGCAAGCGTTACGACGAAAAGACGCGGACCCTCAACGCCCTCTGCTTCGCGTTCATGGCCCTGCTGGTTTCCGGTGTGGACCTCTACGCGATGGCCATCCTTTTCCAGCGCTTGTTGAATTGGCCTTTCTGGGCCAGCGTGGTGGCTTCGGCGGTGGTGGTGGCCATTTACATCTACCTGGGCGGGCTCACCTCCTCGATTTACAACGAAGTGCTCCAGTTCTTCCTCATCGTCTTTGGCTTCCTGCCTCTGGCCATCCTGGGTCTGAGAGCCGTGGGAGGTTTCGCGGGGCTCAACGCCAGCCTGGCGAAGCTGCCTTACCCCGGCTACGGACACACTTGGGCGAACATCTGGCACTCCAACATGAACCCGATGGGGGTGAACTGGATCGGCACCATCTTCGGCTTGGGGTTCGTGCTCTCCTTCGGCTACTGGTGCACGGACTTCCTGGTGGTGCAGCGCGGGCTGGCCGCCAAGGACATGCCCTCCGCGCAACGCACCCCGCTCATCGCCGCCGTTCCCAAGATGTTCTTTCCGGCCATGGTTGTATTGCCGGGGTTGGTGGCCATCTCCTACGAACCTGTCCGGCATTTGTTGTGGGACGCCACGACCAAGGACTACAACTACAATCAGGCGCTTCCGACGATGCTGGGGAGCTTTTATCCTTCGGGCCTCCTGGGGATTGGGCTGACGGCCCTGCTGGCGAGTTTCATGTCGGGCATGGCGGGGAACGTCACGGCGTTCAATACCGTCTGGACGTTCGACATCTATCAAACCCACATCAATCCCGGCAAGCCCGACGGCCATTACTTGCAGATGGGCAAGTTCGCCACCCTCTTCGCTGTGGCGGTCGGCATCTCGACGGCGTTCATCGTGCTGCAGTTCAACAACCTGATGGACTATCTCCAGCTCCTCTTCGCCTTTTTCAACGCGCCGCTGTTCGCCACCTTCCTGCTGGGGATGTTTTCGAAGCGGGCCACGCCCACTGGCGGCTTCTGTGGCTTGCTGGCGGGGATTCTGACCGCGGCGACTCACTACGCTTTGCTTCATTACGGCGTCTTCCACTACCCCAATGCCAAGGACATGGCCAACAATTTCTATCAGGCCATGTGGGCGTTCTCGGTGTGCTTTGTGGTGACCGTGGTGGTGAGTTCCTTCACCCGGAAGAAGCCCGACGAGGAGCTTGTGGGATTGGTCTATCAAGTGACGCCGAAGCCGCGGACGGAGCATCTGGCGTGGTACGAGCGGCCGGGCATCCTGGCCATAGGCATTCTGGCGCTCTGCGCGGTTCTGAATATCATTTTCTGGTAGGCACTATGGGGCTCGACATCCGCTGGCCGATCGGAATTATCTTCAGCATTTACGGCCTCGTGCTGATTGTCTTCGGTCTTTTCGCCGATCCGGCGATCTTTCAGAAGTCCGTGGGCGTGAACATTGATCTTTGGTGGGGCGGCGCGATGTTGGTTTTCGGCCTGTTCATGGGAGCCCTGGCCTTCCACGCTTCGCGGCGCAGCCCGTCATGACGGAGCTCAGGTGGAATCCTACCGTTCGGGAGTGGGTTTCGACGGCTTCGCACCGCCAGGACCGCCCCCTGATGCCGGAAGGCTGGTGCCCGTTCTGCCCGGGCTCGGGGCGCGTTCCCGCTGACTACGACGTTTACATCTACCCCAACGATTTTCCTGCCTTCTCGATTCCCCCTCCGGAACCTTCGCTCGCCGGCGACAATTTTTATCGGGTCCGGCCCAGCCTCGGGAAATGCGACGTCGTGCTCTATCACCCGGACCACCACACCTCCTTGCCCCAACTCTCGCTCGACCACCTGGTCAAGCTCGTGCGCCTCTGGCGGCGGAGATTCAGCGAGCTCAAGGCCACGCCAGGCATTCGCTATGTTTTGATTTTTGAAAACAAGGGCGCGGTGATTGGAGTGACGATGCCCCACCCGCACGGGCAAATCTACGCCTTCCCGCTGATCCCGCCGCGCCTGGAGAAGGAATTGGCGGCCGCGCGCGCCCACCGCAGCAGCCGCCGGCGCTGCCTGTTCTGCGACATCTTGAAGAAAGAGCGCCTTGATGCTCGCCGCCTGGTGGCCGAAAACCGCACCTTCACGGCGTTCATTCCTTTCTACGCGCGCTGGCCCTACGAGGTCCACATCTACGCGAAGCGCCACCTGGGCGCGCTCGACGAGTTCCGGCCCGCCGAGGAGCGGGGGCTCGCCGAAATCCTGAAGTGGGTCACGCTGAAATATGACAACCTCTTTCAGATGTCGTTCCCGTATATGATGCTCCTTCATCAGGCGCCGACGCAGGGCAAGCACCCGTACTTTCACTTTCACGTCGAGTTTTATCCCCCGCACCGTAGCAAAGACAAGCTGAAGTACCTGGCGAGCGTCGAGACGGGCGGGGGGACTTTCCTGAATGACTCGCTGGCAGAGGAAAAGGCCGAGGAGTTGCGGCGCATATTCCCCCGCGCCAGGAACGAATTGGAGAAATGAAGCAGCTTTTGATAGGCATATAATTCTGAATTCAGAATTTTGAATTCTGAATTGTTGAACCAACAACTGAGGAAATAAGAGATACCGTGATCGAGGATACTTTTCGTAAGACCTTCGGAGCGCCGCCCGCGGTGGTGGTGCGCGCGCCGGGGCGCGTCAACCTGATTGGCGAGCACACTGACTACAACGACGGCTTTGTCCTCCCCGCGGCCATTGATCGGGCTATCACTTTTGCCGGCCGCCGCCGAGCCGATCGCCAAGTGCGGGTCCACTCGCTGGATTTCCAGGACGCCGTGGCATTCAGCCTTGGCCACATCAGCCGCGACTCCGACCACACCTGGAGCAATTACCTGCGAGGTGTGACCAAATTCCTCGAGGAAGACGGCCACCCGCTGACGGGGGCGGAGGTGGTCTTCGGCGGCGACGTGCCGCGTGAGGCGGGGCTCAGCTCTTCGGCCGCGGTGGAAGTGGGCGCGGCGGTGTTCTGGCAGAAGCTCCTGGGGCTCGACCTCGATCCGGTCTACGTCGTCAAGCTGGCGCGCCGGGCGGAGAACGAATTCGTGGGCGTGCCCTGCGGCATTATGGACCAATTCATTTCCGCGCTGGGCCGTCGAGACCACGCGCTCTTCCTCGATTGCCGCGATCTCGCCTACCGCCACGTTCCCCTGCGCGGCGACGTGAAGATCGTGGTGTGCAACTCCGGCGTCAAGCGCGCGCTGGCGCAGTCCGAGTACGAAGTGCGCCTGAAGCAGTGTCGGCAGGCGGTGGCGCAGATTGCCAGCACCGGCTTGGCGGTGAGATCGCTTCGCGACGTGGAGCCGGCCGACCTCGAAACCGCCGGGCACGCGCTCAGCGAGCTTCTGCTGCGCCGCGCGCGGCACGTGGTGAATGAGAACCAGCGGGTGCTCGAGGCGGTACAGGTTCTCGGGACAGGCGACCTGGAGCGTTTTGGCGAGCTGATGAACGCATCGCACGAAAGTCTGCGCGAGGACTACGAAGTCAGCTCCCCCGAACTGGACGCGCTGGTGGAGCTGGCTTGGAAACAGCCCGGCGTCCTGGGCGCGCGCATGACCGGCGCGGGCTTTGGCGGGTGCACGGTCAACCTGGTGCGGGCGGAGACGGCGGAAGCCTTTGCCGCCGCGGTCCGAAAAGGCTATGATGAAAAAATAGGGCTTAAAGCCGAGACCTACATTTGCCAGGCCTCCGACGGGGCGCTCAGCCAGTAGGCAGATAGCTAGAAGCGGGTCGGCCCCACGGTTCAACCAGGACGCCGCCTGACTTTGTTGAAACAAATTGCTGTGATATAAGCCTGACTTATGCCAGGCCTTCGTGCAGGGGCAATCCGCTTGTTCCGTTTTGCCGGGATTGACTTGTTTTTGCACTGGTCCTGGTTTCTGGTGGCGGCGATTGAAATCGGCGACCGAACGAAGAGGTATTCATCGCTCACCTGGAATGTGGCGGAGTACCTGGCGCTATTCGTCATTGTGCTGCTGCATGAGTTTGGCCACGCGCTGGCCTGTCGGCAGGTGGGAGGGACGGCAAACCAGATCGTCCTTTGGCCGCTGGGCGGGGTAGCGTACGTGAACCCGCCGCCGCGACCGGGCGCCACGCTGTGGAGCATCGCGGCGGGGCCGCTGGTCAATGTGGCCCTGCTTCCCGTCTTCTTGAGCCTTGGGATGTTCGGTCGAGCGCCGGAGGGGCCGGCGCAGTTGACCGATGTCCACGCCTTCCTGCGCTCGCTTGGGTTCATCAACCTGGGCTTGCTGGTTTTCAACCTGCTGCCGATTTATCCCCTGGACGGCGGTCAGATTCTTCGCTCGCTGCTCTGGTATGTAGTGGGTCGCGCCCGGAGCCTGATGGCGGCCACCATCATCGGCTTTGTAGGCGCGGGAGGATTGATCCTTCTTGCCTTATGGATGCAGTCCATATGGTTCGGCGTGATCTCCCTCTTCATGCTCATGAATTGCTGGGGAGGGCTGCGGCAAGCGCAGGTGCTGTCGCGCTGGGCGAAGCTGCCGCGTCGCGAGGAGTTTTCCTGCCCGGCGTGCAAAATGGCGCCGCTGGTGGGGCCCATCTGGAAGTGCGACAAGTGCCGAACCGCATTCGACACGTTTCTGACGCGAGCCGTCTGTCCAAACTGTGGGGCCCAATTCTCCGCGACCAGGTGCCCGGACTGCGGCGCCGTGCGTCCGATGAGCGAGTGGATGGTTGGCGCAGTGCCGGGGTGAGGTGGGGCGGCGCGTTCCCTGTCGAGACGGTTCGTCCTGGAGCCCAACGTCTCGGGGCAATGGGTCGCGGGCGGCCACTATTTGCCGGGCGGGCTCTTTAGAACGAAGGCAATCAAGACCAGCAGCAAGACGACGATCAGGGCGCGAGTCAGGCGGCCGACGGCGCCCTCGACGAAGGGGCAGCGCGCCCGAGGCTTCCTTCTCCGGCTCAGGTACCACGGAAAGATCACAGGCCAAAGCAGCAGAGTGCCCAAGCTCCAGCGCAGGGGTTTCGGCACGTCTCGCTGTCCCGCGTCGAACAATACCCATACGGCGGTCAGGACCTGCACGCCGGCCAACACCAACTGGCTCTGGAAGGGAGGCAAGAGCAACTGGATGCTCGTGGCGCCCACCATCCAGATCGCCAGGACGAGCAAAAAGATCGTCCAGGGAAAGCCCACCCGTTCCGGCAGGGGCGTTGCCAGGCGCTCCCCCCCAACCTCGGCTAGGGCAGGCGCGACTCGCGGCGACCCCATCGCCGGCGGCTCAACGGCCTGCCTGCATGCCACACACACCCGGCACGACGGCGCCAGCATCTGCCCGCAGTGAGGGCAGGGAAAAGGCTCCTGACCGTAGTCGGAAGCCGGCGGCGGAATGGAAGACTCGGATTGGCTCAATTCTTCTCGTTCCATCCTTCGTGCTCTTTCCAATCTAACACCACGCGGTAAGTCTGCGCGCGAGGAAGTTGGCTGAAGCTGCGCGGGTTGCCTTGCGCGCGGTTCCCGCCCTGCGACTGGTAATACCACCCGGCCTCCTGGGCGCGAGCGGCGGCGGCGCCGGAGATTGCGAACGAGCGTTCTACATAGTGGTAGGGCGTGGAAGGATGATCCTTGGGGTTGTAGATTCGGTCCACACGCAGTTCCAGATCCGGCGGGAGGCCGCCTTGCCGGGACAATTCCTGGAGCGCCTTCACCACAAAGTATCCGTTCACGATGTGGTCGATGTGGCCTTCGGCGCCGGGATGCGCGGTCACGATGACTTGGGGTTGAAAAGCTTTGATAAGCGCCTCCGCGGATTCCACCACGGCTTGGCGCGCGTAAGGGAGGTTCGGACGGACCAGGCCCTCGTAGGGGGCATGATCGCTGGCGAGTAAGACGGAAAGGTAAGGGTCCGAGGACCCGCGGTGTTCGTACCAGATTTTGCCCGAGCCGCCGTCCGGGAGGCCCAGGAAAAGGACGTCTTCGCTTGGGACGCCCAGGTGGCCGAGCGTCGCGCGAGCTTCCGCCATGCGCACCGCGCCAAAATGCAACGCTTCCTCGGGGCCGCAAGAGTGCTGGTAATAGCGATCGCATGAGCCCGCGTCGCCGCTCGTGAAATAAACCACCCGGACCGGGAGGTGGTTCTCAACCGCGGCGCGGAGCAGGGCGTCGTGCGCCCCCTCGTCATCCTCGTGCGCACAGAAGACCATGAGGGATCTCGGCAGCGGATTGGCGGCAATTTCCAGGGAGTTCTTAGCCAGAAGCTGCCCTGATGATAGGCGAACCTCCACTTCCACACGGTACACGGCGGGCGCGCCAGCGGGAAGTTTGAAGGTGACCTCCTTCTGCTGGGCAGGGCCGTGTGGCGCCAGGTCAAGGTTTTCGGCAAGAACTTTCTCGAGTAGCTGCGTTCCATCCGGCGCGCGGAGCGAGGCGCGAATGGTCACCCCGCTCCAAGGTTGTTCCGAGGGGTTGCGCACTGAAAAACGCGCCGTGGCGTCGCTCCCCATCGGAAACATCGTATGCTCGAGGTCGAAAGCGATGGCGCCCCCACTGGGGTCGGGGGGAAGAAACGAGTGATAGGCAGTGGTATTCACAGCGCTAAGCTCGGGATACATGAACTGGGGCGGGTAGGGCGGTGTCGTCTCCCTGCCGGGCGGGTGCGCGAACACCAAGGGGCTGATGGCGATGTCGTAGACTTCCTTCTGCTCTCCGTCCCATACGACGGCAGCAAACTGCTCGATGGAGGTCCGAGTGACAGCTTTAGCCACGGCGCAGTCTTCGAAGGTCTGGTGAAACCGTTGGCGTGGCTCTAGAATGATGTCCTCTTGGAGCGTCTTGATATTTCCTTCCACGTGTTCGGTCTGCTGGACGATCCACGGCCAGTAGCGCTCGGAAAATTCAAGCTTCAGCCCCACGAGCTCCTGATCGCTGACATTGTCGAAAGTGACGGAACAGGGGATCGCATCGCCCGAAGCGTAGTATGACTGCCTGAGCTCGACCGAAGAGATTTGAACGAGCTTGCGGTGTACGACGAAGGAGCCCGCGAGCGGGATGTCTTTAAGGACTTGATGGGTTCTCGGGTTTTGCACGCGCAAGGCGATTTCGTATCTCCCTGTTCGGGCATCCTGAGGAATTTTCCAGAATGGGTGTAAGCCGCTGGAGTTTGAGGCATGGGAGAGGGGGCCAACGGGCACAGCAGTACTGAGAATGATGTTGTCGAGTAATGGTTTAGTATCCCCCGCATACCGCATGGTAAGCAGCAGACTATCCAGGGTGCGGACAGCGTCCTCGTTAGGGAAACGGATTTCCAACCACACCTCGCCGCCGACGTTGTAGGTGTCATGGTCGGTGACAGCGTAAATGTCCCCGACCGTGTCGCCAGGCAGAGCCTCAATTCGAACGCAGGACAGAGGGACGACAAGGGCAGCGGCCGTCAGGATTAATCGCTTCTTGAGCATGGGACTCCCCTTCGCTGAGAAACCGCGATTATAGAGTCCCTTGCGCCGAGCGTCCAGTTGAGTGAGGATAGGGGGCCGACAATGTAGGCTGAAAACTGAACACTGAGAACTGAATACTGAGAACTGATCTTATGAAGGCCCTTGTTTACACGGCAGTGAAGAAGTTGGAAATGCTGGATTGGCCCGACCCGGAGTTGAAACCGGGCGAGGCGCTGGTGCGCATTCGCTCGGTGGCGGTGTGCGGCTCTGACCTGCATGGCTGGCTGGGCCATAGCCGCGGACGAACGCCTCCGCTAGTCCTCGGGCATGAAATGGCGGGGGAAGTGGTCGAGGTGCGGGATTCCTCCGGGCGCTTCAAGCCGGGCGAGCGCGTCATTGTCTATCCCTTGCTCGGCTGCGACCAGTGCCGGTACTGCGCCTCGGGCCGCGACTACCTTTGCGCGCGGCGGCAGGTGTTGGGCCTGCATGTGCCAGGGGGGTTCGCGGAGTTTCTGGCTGTGCCCGCCAAGAACCTCGATCCGCTGCCGCAAGAAACGGGATTTGTCGAGGGGGCGCTGGTGGAGCCGCTGGCTTGCGGCCTGCACATGGCGGGCCTGGCGGCGGGAGAGATGGGTCCCGCGGCCATTCTGGGCGCCGGCCCCATCGGTTTGATGACTCTGCAGGTGGCGCGAGAATTGAAGTTCCCGCGCCTCGCCGTGGTGGAAGTGAACCCGCATCGCGCTGCGGCGGCGCGCCGCCTCGGCGCCGACCTCACCGTGGATCCGAAGCAGCCGAACTACCTGAAGGTGCTGGAAGAGTTTTTCGGTGAAGACGGCTGCGCGGTGGTTTTTGACGCTGCGGGCTTCTCGGTTACGCGGCGGCTCGCGTTGGCCCTCGTCCGCTCGGGTGGGCTCATCGTGCTGGCGGGCCTCGGGGAGCAGGAAACCCCGCTCGATTGCGTGGAGATCATTCGCCGGGAAGTTCGCCTGGAAGGCGCTTTCGCTTACTGCCGCCGGGAATTTCAAAAGGCCCTGGAATGGGTCGCCGCGGGCCGCCTGAAAACGGAAGGCTGGGTCCACGAGGCCGCCCTCCCGGAAGGGCAGCAGGTTTTCGAAGAGCTCACGAGCCCAAGCGCCAAGCGCATTAAAGTTGTGCTCATGCCCCAGAAGGGCAGTGACCAGTGACAAGTGACGAGTTACGGAGGAAAGGGAAACACCCTGGCCGGTGTCATCCTAAGCCCTTCGCATGTCATCCTGAGCCCTTGGCATGTCATCCTGAGCCCTTCGCTTGTCATCCTGAGCCCTTCGCTTGTCATCCTGAGCGAAGCGAAGGATCTCGCTCTGAGTGCTCAGGGTAAACTCCGCGAAGGATCTCGCTCTGAGCACTCAGGGTAAACTCCGGGAAGGATTTCGTTTTGGGTGTGCTCAATCCCAAGCGAGATGCTTCGCTCCGCAAGGCTACGCTCAGCATGACAGGGTCGGAGTCTCTGTCTCGCTTGTTTCGGTGACGCGACACTCTGGACGACCGAGTTGCCCCCCTTTCTCGTCACTTTTCGCTCGTCACTGCTCTTGTCATCCGCCGGCGCTCGTAGCTGACGAACAGGGCTTGTGTAATCAGCAAAAGCACCGCGCAGCCGACCATCACTCCGATCCCCGCCCGGACCGTCAGGTTCTTCACCACATAACCAATCGCCGGCGGCCCAACTGCGCCGCCGAACAAGGCCAGGGTCATGAGGGTTCCGAAAACTGTCCCGAAAAGCTTCGGAAAGTGCGTGCTCGCCGTTCCGGCGGTGGTGGGGAAAACGGGTGCATAACTCAGGCCGCAGATCACGATGCCCAGCGTTGCCACAACCACATTTGGGGCCACGGCCAGAAGAGTCAGGCCCGCCACCGCGCCCACGGATGCGGCCAGGACCAGACGCGGGCCCCGCACGCTTTTGACGATTTGGCTGGCCGCCAGCCGTCCGAGCATCAAGGCCACCCAGAACACCGTCAAGATGGTTTTGGACGCTTGCGGGGTGGCGGAGAATTCCTGCACCAAAAAGGTGCGCGCGAAGCCGGCGGTGGAGATTTCCAGCGTCGAATAGAAAAACAGCACCCAACCCAGCAGAATCACAACCGGGTCCAAGGCCACCCGCCGGGCTTCGACCCAATCGAAGCCACCGGCCGCTCCAGCAGGCGGGAAGGTTTCGAGGAACGCCACCAGCGCCACGCTCGCCACCAGGGCCGCAATCAACCACAGCGTGGGCGTCAGACCCAAACGCTCGGTCAGCAGGGCGACCAGGCCGGGAAAGAAAATCGCGCCCAGGCCAAAGAAAATATTGCCAAGGTTCAGCGCCGAGGAAGGGTTCTCCGGATAGAGGTCCGGGATAAGGGTGTTGGAGGCGCTCATGGCCGAACAGCCGCCCAGGCCCAGCACAACGAGCAGAGCCCCCAGCGATGCGTAAGTCGGCGCGTAGGCCACTCCCAGCAAGGCCGCGGCGCTCAATAAAAACCCGACCACCAGAACGGGCCTTTTTCCGAAGCGGTCGATCAGTGGTCCTGCAAGAAAAACCATCACGATCTGCGGCAGGTAAAGGAAACTGAACAGGGCGCCGCCCCGCGCCAGATCGAAGTTGAGCCGGGTGCTGAGCTCGGGCAGCGTCGCGCCCAGAAAAGAGGTCATCACGCCGAAGGTGAACAGCCCGGCACAGGCGGTGCCCATCAGGTATTTCCGTGCGGTCTGAGTTGGGGAGTTCATATCTTAGCTCAGTGCCCGTTCCAGTTCAGCGAAGAACATTTGCGCCGAGGCCGGGCGCGTAGGGAGGTTCAGGGAAAATGCCCGGGCGAAGAACTCCTGCCAGCGGGTGGGCGCGTCGGGCAGATGTGTGGCGACGGGTGAGAAGCATCCCGTCAGCACAGCGGCGTGGCACTCCGCCGCCGTAACGCGAGCAAAGGGGTGCGCCCCGGTAAGCATTTCGTAGGTCACCACAGCCAGCGCCCAGAGGTCCCACGTCGCTTGCGCCGACCGCCCCTGCAACTGCTCAGGTGACATGTAGTTGACAGTGCCGACTAGCAAACCCGAAGCGGTGTCGCGCGTCTGCTCGCTCGCTGCAGGAAGGAACTTCGCGATCCCGAAGTCGAGCACCTTCGTGACCTCCCCGGTATCGGTCCGGGCTAGAAAAATGTTTTCAGGCTTCAAATCACGGTGGATCAACTGCCGCCGGTGCGCGCCTTCCACAGCGGCGCAGGCACCACGCAAAATCTCCACCACGCGGGCTGGGGTGAGGCGTTTGGACTTTTGCAATTCTTCGCGAACGGTCGCCCCCTCCAATAGCTCCATCACCAGGAAGGCCCGGGTGTCCGCCCCCACGCCGAAATCGTACACGGTCACGACGTTGGGATGGGTAAAGCTGGCTGCGGCACGCGCTTCGCGGCGGAAGCGCTCGGCGGCGTCCGCGCTGCCCACCAGCTCGTCGCGGATGACTTTTACCGCCACGCGCCGCTCCAGGGCCGTGTCCCTGGCCTCATAAACCGTGCCCATGCCGCCTCGCCCTCGTCGCCGCTCCAGCCGGTAGCGCCCTGCGAGCAGGCGAGGCAGGTGCATGGGGGAGAGGCTGGCACCCTCCTGCGCGCAGCGCCCCGCCCCGGTGTCATAGCAGGCGCCGCACTGCGGGCATTCCTCGAAGGCTTCGCTCACCCGCGCCGGGGCTGCCGCCGGCTTCTCGAGGAGCAGAGCCAGGCTGGCAGCAATCGCGACCAGCAAGTTCTTATCTTCACCTGTGTAGGGTTCTTCCGACCGCTTCACCCCCAAGGTTAACAGCGCCTCGGTGCGATCGGGCGCAATCGAAATGGGCACCAGCAGGTCGATGCGGGCCTGGCGCAGGAAGTCGGTCTCTTCACGAGGCAGTTGCTGCTTGAGCCAGCCGGACTCGCTGAGGGAAACCTCGACTGGTTTGCCGAGGACTCGCAGCAACGCCATCAATTTGCTCTCCGCAGGCACCGGCGGCGGGGCCTGCCCGGCAGGCGCGGATGCCAAACTGTGATAACTTGCTTCCCGGGGCTCGCGTATCGAAAGCGCCACGAATTCTGGATGCAGAGCCGCTTCGATGCGAGCCACCACGTGTGGGGCCACCCGCTCGAAGCTCCCCACCTCGCGAACCTCTTCCACCACTTCGCGCAGCAGCCGTTGTGCGTCATAGTGCTCGCGGAAGAAGTGCCGGTCGAGTGCCTCCAGCCACTGGCGGCGTCGTGCGTGGCCCACGAATGCCAACCCGCCGAATGCGAGGTAAACCCAGCCGCGCGCTCGCAGTATCTCCACTAGGGGCTGGTCACCATGCAGCAGCAAATCCGCAAGCAGGATGCCCACCAGAGCGGGGACCAGCCATAACAGCACCCGGCGCGCCAGCGTGTACTGCAGGCCCTGACGCATCATCACGCGGATGTCGAACAGACGATGACGGAGAATCGCGTAAGCAAACGACAGGGGGAAGGCCAGAAGCGCCAGGTAAGACAAAGTCTGCAGCGTGAGAAGCCAGAGGGCCTGTGCCCGCCCGGCTCCGCTCGCAAGCCAGACGACGACCCCCAGCGTACTTACCACTAGGCCAGCCAGCAAAACGCGCACGCGACGCCGCTGGTTGACGTCCTCCAGCCGCTTGTAACCCACAACCAAGGCCAGCACGCCGCCCATGACATACACGGCACTCCGCAAAGAGACTGCTGAGAAGACCCATGCGGGCACATGTGTGGCGCCCCCAGGCTGGTAGATGATCTGGTAGGCTCCGAAGGTTCGCCAGGGCAGCAGCACCAACCCCGGCGTCCACAGCAACAGCCAAGGCCAGCGGGCGCGGAAAAGTCTGCGCGGGAAGATTGTAAAAAAAGTGAAAAGGATGGCGTCTGACACGAACCTGCCGATCTCGGGAATCCATAAGAGCAGACCCAGCATTGCGGGCAGGTGACGCCAGGTTGCAGCCCATCCGCTCGGAAGGCCGAAACTGAGCGCGGCGGTCGCAAGTGCCCAGGCGCCTATTCTGGCGACGGGGTCGTTGGGCCGACGGAAAGCAATGACCAAACCAAGGGCCAATGAGACCGCGATGAACACAAGGTAACCGAGCGCGCCGGGACCGGGAGGCAAAAGCCGCAGCTGCTCGCTCCAGGAAGGCTGCGGAAAGTTCAGAGTCAATTGCACTGGCTTGTCCGCCCGCGCGATCTCCCAATGCTCGGGGCGCGCAAATTCGGCGTTGGCACGAATTGCTTCCCAGTCTCGGACATTGTGGATGGCCTCTCCGTTAACAGCCAGGACGCGGTCGCCCTGCTCCAGTCCAGCCCGGTCGCACACAGAGTCCTTATGGACGGAGAGCACGACCATACCGCCCCTCCCAAAGTCGGCTTCAAATCCGGGCGAAGAGGACACTCCCCAAGAAAAAAGCTGGTAGACGAAAAGGGCGACGAATCCAAGGTAGGAAACCGCGACGACGGACATCCACCACGGCGCGCGCTGTCTCGGCATGAAACTCTCTCCGTCCGGGAGAAAGCGAACTGCCGGGATTATACTACGCACACTGGCAGGCGGCCCCTGGGGAGTAGTAGTCGACAGTCGCTGGGGCGAGGGACGCGGGATTTCTTGTTCGACCTTCAACTTTCGACCTTCAACTTGTACTCCCTGGCACGATGGCAGTTGACAGGCCCAGCAAATCGGCTTTCAATGAGGGCGTAGAGATCGCCCGACGCCCGTCTTGACCCAATAGGGAGGGCGTCTCCACGGCCTCGGGCCCAGCAAGGCACGGCCTGCAGCGGCTGGCAAGTGCCCGCCCTCGCGAAAGGAATCGCACGTGCATCCCCTCGATACCATATTCAAACCGCAATCCATCGCGGTCGTCGGCGCCTCGCGCAAGGCGGGCTCGATTGGCCGCGAGATCATCCATCAACTGATTGAATACGATTTCCGCGGCAAGCTTTTTCCGGTGAACCCGAAGGCGGACTTCATCCACTCCATCAAGGCATTTCCCTCGGTATCCGGCATTCCCGATCCGGTGGACCTGGCAATCATCGTGGTGCCGCGCGAGGAAGTTTTGAGCGTGATTGACGACTGCGGGAAGAAAGGCGTCAAGGGGCTGGTTGTGATCACGGCGGGCTATTCGGAAACCGGCGAGGAAGGGCGAAGGTATGAAGCGGAGCTGGGCGAGCGTGTGCGGCGCTACGGGATGCGGATGATCGGCCCGAACTGCATGGGCGTGATCAACACCGATCCGGCGGTGCACATGGACGCCACCTTTGCGCCTACCTTGCCGCTCTCCGGCCGAATCGGCTTCATGTCGCAGAGCGGCGCCCTGGGCGTGGCCATCCTGAACCTGGCGCGCCAGCTTGACATCGGGTTCTCCTACTTCGTCGGCCTCGGGAACAAAACCAACGTGTCGGGCAACGACATGCTGCTCTATTGGGAAGACGACGCGCAGACCGACCTGATCCTGATGTATCTGGAGTCCTTCGGCAACCCGCAGCGGTTCATGCAGATTACGCGGCGGCTTTCCAAGCGCAAGCCCTTGGTGGCAGTGAAGTCGGGCCGCACGGAAGCGGGCGCGCGGGCGGCGACTTCGCATACCGGAGCGCTGGCCGCGGGCCAGGGCCTGGATATCGCCACGGACGCCCTGCTCGGGCAGTGCGGCGTGATCCGCGTGGACACGGTGGAGGACCTGTTCGACGTGGCGATGGCCTTCTCCAAGAATCCCCTCCCGCGTGGCAATCGCCTGGGGATTCTGACTAACGCCGGCGGGCCCGCGATTCTGGCCACCGACGCGGCCATCAACCTGGGCCTCGAGATGGCTCCGTTCTCCGAGGCCACCTGCCGCGAGCTCCGCCGCCTGCTGCCTCCCCAAGCCAGCATTCAGAACCCCGTGGATATGACGCCCAAATCCGACCGGAGCAAGTACGAGGCCTGCGCGCGGGTGATTCTGGAAGACGACTCGGTCGATTCCCTCCTGGTGGTTTTCGTCCCGCCCATGATGATCAGCGCCATGGATATCGTGACCGGGCTCGAGGAGCTGCGGAAGAAATACCCGAAGCCCGTTCTGGGCGTGATGATGGCTCCGGAAGAGTTTTTCCAGGAGCTGAACGAAAAGCATCCGGGCCACATGGCCATCTACGTCTTCCCGGAATCGGCGGTGCGGGCGCTGGCGGCGCTGGAGCGCTACCGGCAGTGGCGCGAGCGTCCCATCGGCGAAGTGCGGCAGTTTCCGGTGCAGCGCAAACCCGCCGAGGACCTGCTCGCCGACGTGCGCCGCCAGGGACGAACCCAACTGACGGCCCTGGAAGCGCTGCGTTTGTTCGAGTGCTACGGCATTCCTGCCGCGCAGTCGTTCCGCGCGGAGAGTCTTGTCCAGCTCGAGGCGGGCGCGAAGACGTATCGTTACCCAGTGGTGCTGAAAGCCCTGGCTCCCGACCTGGTGCACAAGACGGAAGTGGGCGGGGTGGCGCTCGACTTGCGCACCGCGGAGGAGTTGCTGGCGTCCGCTCGGCGCATGGCGGAGACCCTGGGGCGCCAGGCCGAGGCCGCCAATGGGGGCCTCGGCTTCCTCGTGCAGGAGTACGTCCGCGGCGGCCGGGAAGTGATCGTGGGGATGGTCCAGGATCCCAAGTTCGGCCCGCTGATCATGTTCGGCTTGGGCGGCATTTATGTGGAAACCGTGAAGGACGTCGTGTTCCGCGTGCCGCCCCTCACCGACCTCGACGCCCAGGAAATGATCCGCCAGATCCGAGGCTTTCGCCTGCTGGAGGGAGTGCGAGGCGAGCCGCCGGTGGATCTGCCGGGGCTGGCGGAAACCCTGGAGCGATTCTCGCAGCTGGTGGCGGACTTGCCTCAACTGGCGGAAATCGAGATCAATCCCCTCATCGTCTTCCCTCAGGCCAAGGACTTCCGCGCCGTCGACGCGCGCGTCCGCCTGGCGTGAGGCGGGAATCATTAACATGTAGCGCCGCCCTTTAGGGCGGCACATGCCGGGCCTGCGTGCCGCAGGCAGGCTAAAACCCGCCGCCCCTTCCGGCGGCGCCCTTAGCTTCCGCAGCTTTCTTCGGCTTGCCTCATCGGTGAAATCTGCGTAATCTGCGGACAATGAAGCCTGAAGTCGCCAAGCTGCTAAACGACCGTCTCGTGAATGCCCAACCCGGCGAGCCGGTGGAGTTGTGGGTCTATTCCTCATTTCCCAAGGACAACTGGGTTGCTCACAAGGCAGCCGACGCCACCCACGCTGAGCATCCCGGTACGGCTGTTCAAATGGGTGACAAACTCTATGAACTGATGCGGGCGGAAGAAACCGCGGAAGATGGCTACGTGGTCCGCTACGGCCTTTCCGCCTGGAGCCCTCACCACGCCGTCCGGCATGTCTTTCCCTACACGCCGCAGGCGCGCGCGCAGGCCGCGGCCAGCTATCTCGACGAGGTCGGTCGCCGCGCCTTGCGGGCGCGTCTCCTCTGGCTATATCCCCTGGCGGGGTTGGCGCCCGACCCCTTGCTGCGCGAGTGGGAAGATAAGACGCACGTCAAGATGATCTGGAGCTCAGTATTATCCGCTATTCTACTCATCCTGGCTGCCCTCACAATTCACCGGGCCGGCGGCGACTCCGGCAATCCCAAGCTTACGATCGTGGTTCTGTACATGGCGGCGGGCTCCTTTCTTCGCTTGTTAAGGATGGGGGTCACCGGCAAGCCGCGTGGGGAGCCTCTGCTGACCGTCCCTTACCTTCTCTGGGAGGCGATAGCCCGGCCGGAAAAGCGCGCGGCGAGGAAGCAAGCGCGGCTGAAATTTTCCTACGAGAACGACGAGGTCACTCGCCGGTCGGGTACCAACATCCTGGTCGTCCGCTCCATGTTGTTTGATGACATGCTGGCAGGCCCCGCGCCGGTGCGGTTCGAAGGGGCGATTTACAAGCCGCTTCACTGGCACCTGGAGGGTAAGGGCCTGCAACGCCGTTGGGTCTTTGAACTGGAAAGAACCAGCACCGGCCCTCAGGGCAAATTCCGCGAGTACACGCAGCCGCGCTCCCCGGAGCGGCAGAAGCTGGTCGAAGCCTTCACGCACCGGCTCAACATCGTCCAGAGTTTCGCCTTAGTGTGGGGCACGTATCCGCGGGAGCAACAGGTCCGGCTCCAAATACTTTACCAATTTCCCGCGGCGCGTTGCACGGCCATCACAGCGGGGGTGCTTCTCGTCGTCGCCTTGTTCCAAGCCTGGGTCACGTTTCTCGCCCACAGCACGGTATTCGCCCTCGCCACGCCCGTGTATCTGTCTATCGAATCCTCGTACCGACTCTTCCGCTCCAAAGCCCAAGGCGAGCCAGCGGGCTCTTTGGTGGGATACGTTTTGTATTTGCTTATCCGCCCGCCACGGTAGCGCCCCGATTGATCGGGGCGGCTTCACTTCAGAGGGGAACGAGAACTTCGTTCGACCGGAACTGCGCTGCCTAAACCGCCGGCAATTCCTCAACCTTTAGCCCGTACGCCCGCGCCGCTCTGCACTGCCTTTCATCGGCTGAAACGAACAGGTCCGCAGACCACTCGGCTGCCGAGGCGACCTGTAGGGAATCGGATGATCGCAGTGGCCAGCGCTGCAGGAGTTGGATGGCGCGCAACACCACTGGCTCAGTCAGGTTGACCACGCTCGAGTCCGCGATGTCCTCGAACAGCATGTGCTTCGCCTGGGAGTACTGGCGGTGCGAGAGTTTGCTCTCTCGGTGGCGCCTACAGAGCGCCGAGATAACTTCCGTGACGGCGAGGATAGAAATCGCCAAGGAGGACGCAAATGCCAGAATCTCCTCAAGGCGAGCGCTTCCGGGTTCTTCGACATACCGCTTGGCCAGCGCAGAGGAGTCAAGAAAGACGTTCATGGCGACGTCTGCCTTTCCCTGAGGATAGCATCGCTCAGGGACGTCCCGCGCAAGACCAGGCGCAGACCGGGGCGCTTCCAGGCGGCCCCTCGCGCGCGGGATGCACCCCCGTCCGCGGGAACGATCTTGGCGATCGCCTTGCCGTGGCGAAGAACCCGGATGGTCTCGCCCTGCTCGACAAGGTCCAGCACCTCCGAGGCATTATTCCGAAACTCTGTAAAAGCGATGGTTTTCATCCTCGGACCTCCTGGGCAGCCGCACTAATTGTACATAAATGTACAGACATGTGCAATCAAATTTAGACATGAAAAAGCTTGGAGCCTAGGGCCATCGCTGGACCCTTCACTCTGCCCAGGGGTACGCTCTGGTGCATTTCTTAAATGGGGCAGGTAAACTCCGCACCGGTAAACTCCGGCGCTAGGTCCGGTCGCGGGATTCGATTTCGCGGATCTTCAGGTAGAGGCCGCTGATGGCGAGCACGATGGCGATGAGCGCCACGCCCAATCCCTTGCGGCGGTAATCCCGTTCCCGAAGCGCGGCGAGGCCGGCTTGGTAGGCTTTCTGTGAAACCTCGACCCCCTGGTCGGTGAGTTTCCGCACTTCCGCTTCCTCAAAAGTGTGGACGTTGACGCGCGCTTTGACCAGCGCTTCATTGGCGTCGCCCAGCTCGACTTTGGCGCCGGAAACCTCCATGCCGGACCGCTCGGCGGTGTTGAGGGTCTTCTCCGATTGCTGAAGCGAGGATTGCAGTTTGGCCAAGTCGGCGGATATCCCTTGCGCCGCGGCGTCGCCCTTGTCACCTGGCGCGTGGCAGGTCGCGCAGACCGATTGCGGCCCCGTGCCCACCCAGGCGTCGGTGGGCCGAACGATTTCGTGGTTGGAATGGCATTGCACGCAGCCGGGCAGTCCGAGCTTCGTGAACGCCGGGCCGTGGGGACTTTTCTCGAAGAGTTGAGCAAAGAAGACGTGGCAAGTGCCGCAGACGTTTGCCACCGAGCTCAGGCCGGGCGGTGTGGCGCCATGGTTGCCGTGGCAGGTGGAGCAGGTGGGCGCCGAGTTGTCACCCTGGGCCAGCATTTCGGCGTGCACGCTTTTCAGATAACGCTCTGCCTGGTCGGTGGGAATCTTGTAGTCCTTCATGTAAGCGGCGTCGGCGTGGCAGCGCGCGCAGGTGTTGGCGACGTGGGGCGGAAAGACGGGCGCGCGCGAGTCGGAAACGGCCAGAATGTTGTGCACGCTGTGGCAGTCCACACACCCCGCCACCTTCGTGTCCCCCTGCTTGAGCCGCTTCCCGTGCACGCTGGTCAGATATTGGCTCAACTGGTCAACGCGCAGCTTAGGGTTGAAGCGATGCATGTAAGCGGCATCGGAATGGCAGCGCGCGCAGAAGGCGGGGATTTCGGCTTTCTTGGGAACGCCCCGGAAGCCCTTGGCGCGGCTCATGGCGTTCGCCGAGTCGTCGTGGGGGTCGCCGCCATGACAGTCCGCGCAGCCTAGCCCGGCTTGCGCGTGGATGTCGCCGGGAAAGAGCTGGGCGGGTTCGGCTTCCCTCGGCGCGAGGGTGGCGTGGCAGGTGATGCAGGAATCATTCGCGGGGGTGGCCGCGAACGCGAAGGACACCCACGTTCCGAGCGAGAGCAACGCGATTAGGCAGGAGGTGAGCTTGCGCATAAACTGTTTCGTGGCGGTAGCGCAGCGTTCGCTTTCTAACGCTGCGGCTTCTTTGGCCGGTCACGTGCCGCAGGGCTGAAACGCGAGCCCTGCGCTACCGAAGTGTCATCGTAACGCCAGCGCCGACATGACGACGATGTAGCCGAGCCCGAATATCCCCAGGCCGGTGAAGAAGCGCGTGACACGTCCGAAGCCGGCCTTGTAATCCAGAAACGGCACCGCGATCCATACGGTCGCCGCGGCGCCGAACAACAGCAAACCCGCAAACTCCCCTTCCAGGAAAAGGATTTTGGCGGGCAGGTACTTGAGCGATTGAAACATAAAAAGGAAATACCATTCCGGGCGAATGCCGGCCGGGGCGGCTGCGAAGGGGTCGGCCTTGGTCCCCAGTTCCCAGGGGAAGATGGCCGCCAGCGCCCCCAGCACGCCCAACGCGGCGTACCAACCCATCATGTCGCGGAGAAGGAAGTTGGGGAAAAATGGCATCGCGCGCGCAGGCTGGCGCCCCTCGCGGACCGCCTGCTCGACGCCCGGCGGGACGCTCATCCCCAGGCGCTGAACCAGAAGCAGGTGCATAGCCAGCAGCAGTGTGGCAAGCCCCGGCAGCACCGCCACGTGAAAACCGAAGAACCGTGTCAGCGTGGCGCCGGTCACTTCCTCGCCTCCCCGCAGATAAATCAGCAGCCACTTCCCCAGGCCCGGTATCGAACCCGCCATTTCCGTGCCCACCTTGGTGGCGAAAAAGGCCAGGGTGTTCCAGGGCAAAAGATAACCGCTGAAGCCGAACCCCAGCACGATGAAGAACAGGAGCATGCCGCTGATCCAGGTCAGTTCCCGCGGCTTGCGGTAGGCCTTCAGGAAATAAACGCTGAACATATGCACGCCGGCAGTGAAAATCATAAGGTTCGCCGACCAGCTATGAATGGAGCGGATCAGCCAGCCGAAGCGCACTTGCGTCATGATGTACTGCACGCTTTCGAAGGCGTCGTTGGGCGTGGGGCGGTAATACAGCAGCAGGAGAATCCCGGTCAGCACCTGGATGACGAACAGAAAGAGCGTCATGCCGCCGAAGTAATACCAGATTTGATGGCGGTGAACCGGGACGGTCTTGTGACGGAGGAACTCCTCGACGCTTCCGGCGCCGAAGCGTTCGTCGAGCCAAGCCAGGGCTTGACGGGAGAGGGAAGCCATGTCTAGGCGTTCCGCGTGACCACGATGTCCTCGCCCTGCACGTGAACCTCGTACTTTTCCAGCGGGCGGGGAGGAGGGCCGCTGACGTTGCGGCCTTCCAGATCATACAGCCCGTTGTGGCAGGCGCACCAGATTTCCCGCAGGTCGGCCCGGTA
>Ga0187771_10000765_pt1 | contig 20316 bp, 13 predicted proteins | sample 0116_SJ02_MP15_1_FD_133139 | JGI IMG/M metagenome (GOLD analysis project Ga0187771, IMG submission 133139) | Tropical peat soil microbial communities from peatlands in Department of Meta, Colombia - 0116_SJ02_MP15_10_MG | ecosystem: Environmental > Terrestrial > Soil > Wetlands > Peat | place...
GCTGGCCGAATACCTCCGCGGCTGGATGAACTACTTCGGGATATCGGAATATTACAGGCCGATCCCCGAAATAGACCACTGGCTGAGAAGGCGGTTGCGCATGTGCTATTTCAAACAATGGCGCTGGGCAAAAACCAAGGTGCGTGAGCTTCGAAAACTGGGAACATCCCTGCGCACGGCCATATCTGTGGCTATCAGCCGCAAAGGGCCATGGCACTTGTCCCGGACGCTGGCGACGCAAACGGGCATGACCAACGACTGGCTCAAAGATCAAGGGCTTCTATCTGTCAAAGAGCTCTGGGTGTACATCCACTACCCGGCTAAGGCCCGGTAATCTCTGTGAACCGCCCGGTGCGGACCCGCATGCCGGGTGGTGTGGGGGCTGGGGGAGAAAAACCCCCGGCTACCCGATTATAAAATTGTTCATAATTTCTACATTAAAAATTGTTGGTACGAAGCTAATCTCCCCGCTTATTATCTTTATTATATATGATGCTAATAGCCTTATTTATACTCGATGCATCTCCTTTTATTCCTATAAATATCAGCAAAGGACCTCCGATTAACGTAAGGCCTAAAATCACTATGGCTGTAATTGTCTCAAGAGAAATTGTAAACAATGGTCCTGATAGAGTAGGAAATACAGAAACACCTAATATCGTTAATAACAATCCAAATACGATTAGAAATGCTCTGTGCTTTTTATATTTAATTTCCATCAATTTACCTTTATAAGAATTAATATATGTAATGCACTTTTCCGTTAATCTGAAAAACAATTTTGTTTGAAATTAAGGTAATTTGTACCGAGATTCATAATTTTTGTCAAAATATTATTGAAGAATTTTGCAATATCGGTTTATTATTATAGAAACTATAATGATCCGCACTTACGCAATTAGCAAAGTGTAAATGTTGCTTCAGAGTCTGTTGGATACCTTCTTAAGAGGGAGATAGATAATAGTTTTGAAAATGGTGTTTATCAGATGAGGTAATGTATGCCTGACTTTTCCGGCTTCGGCAAGATTCTTATTATTATCGGCCTCGTTATCGCAGGCATAGGCGGCCTTGTACTGCTGGGCGGGAAGATACCGTGGATCGGGCGGCTTCCCGGCGACTTCTATTACAAAGGCAAGAATTTTACCTTCTATTTCCCCCTGGCCACAAGCATCATCATCAGTATCATCCTGACGATAATCCTGATGTTTATCGGCAGCAAATAATCCCCGTGATTTTTTGATACTACTTCCGTAAATCACGCCCAGAGGACAAGGCCGGTATCCTGCTTGGCCGCGAGATTTTTATGGTACGGCAATACCCGGATGCCATAATAATGAGGGCCGTTATGCTTGACGATGTATTCCGCGGAATACGTGAGAATTCCACTTGATGTCATGCTGGCTATCTTCAAAGGTATACAATCGGGGATATCGGCAAATTCGTACCCATCCTTTTTCCCGATTATCAGTTCAACCAGAATTTCTTCAGGCTCTACCTTCCCCGGATCGATTCTCGCATTTACAATCAACGGTTGATCAACGAAGACGGTATCACCATGAATCCCCTCGATACTGGCATCCAGCAGTCTGAGTGAGGAAAAACGCATGGGAATTTTGCGTTTCCAATCGGCAAGCTCCCGAGCCAGTTTATGCGCGTACATGTAAAGTTCATGCTCCCGGCTGGCCGTGGGCAAATACATATTATGGTAGTATTCAAGGAGCATCCTGTGTGTGTTGAATCTGGGCATGAGGGTTTGCAGGGATCTCTTGATCATGCTGATCCATTTTTCCGGCAGACCAGATATCTCTCTGCTGTAGAATGTGGGTATTACTGAATTCTCGAGTAATGAAAATAATGACTGGCTGTCTTCTTCGTCGGAATTTATTTTTTCAGGAGAATATCCTTTCACAACAGGCCCAATGGTCCAGCCGTTGGTTCCGTCATAACCTTCACACCACCACCCATCAGATATACTGAGATTAAGTACCCCGTTTGCGACAACTTTTTCACCGCTTGTACCGCTCGCCTCATAAGGTCTTCGAGGCGTGTTCAACCACACATCGACACCCTGAAAAAGACGACGGGCAATATTGATGTCATAATCCTCGATGAAAAAGATCTTGCCTCTGAATCTTTCATCCCGGCACACGTCTATCACTTTTTTGATTAAGCTTTTCCCCATCCCGTCGTTCGGATGAGCTTTTCCTGCAATAATGATATGAACGGGGCGTATCGGATGGTTTAAAATTCTGTCCAGGCGATCCAGGTCAGACATGAGCATATCAGCGCGCTTGTAAGGCGCGAATCTTCTCGCGAACCCGATCATCAGGGCCGCAGGATTGATTTTGGAAAAAAACTCTTCCCGCCATGTCTTTGTATAACCGTACTTCAACCAGTGTTCTGACAAATATTCCCTCAGAAAGTTAATAATTCTTTGTTTAAGTTCATATCTGGTATCCCAGAGCAAAGAATCGGGGATGTCTCGAATCTTTTCCCAGGTTTCTGGGGACGTGATGTTATTCGTCCAGTCTCCCAGATATGTGTCAAAGAGCGCCTGCATTCGCGGTGAAATATAGGACAAGGTATGGGCGCCGTTAGTGATATGGCTGATCGGGATATCCGAGATGTTAAAACCCTTCCATACATCACGCCACATGCGCTTTGACACCTCTTCATGGACATGACTTACGGCATTACTCATATGCGCCATCTTTAAGGCAAAGGTTGCCATATAAAAAGTCTTATCCTCGCTTCCCTCCTTTCGTCCCAATTCCCAGAATTGTGACCAGGGCATTCCCGTTCGTTTGATAAAGCTGGAAAAGTAATATTCCATCAAATCCCTGGGGAACCTTTCAATCCCCGCTTCCACGGGGGTATGGGTTGTAAAGACGGTGCTGCCGCGAACGATCTCAGTAGCTTCATCGAGGGAGAGTCCTTCCTCCGTCATCAGATCCGCTATGCGCTCAAAGATGAGAAACGCGGAGTGTCCCTCATTGATGTGGTAGACCCGCGGCCTGATGCCCAACTTTTTGATCACCCTTACTCCGCCCATGCCTAAAAGGATCTCCTGTTCAATTCGTATCCTCTGATCCGCGTGATACAGCCGCTCTGTTATTTTTCGATCTTGGACGGTATTTCCCGGAACATCGGTGTTTAAGAGATACAATGAAATGCGTCCCACCTTTACTTCCCAGATATTTGCATAAAGCGTCCTGCCGGGAAGCTCAAGGGATATCTGAACTTCATTCCCGGTTTCATCACGGACATTCTGAACAGGCAGGACGGAGAAGTCGTTTTCAGGATATTCCTCCGTCTGCATGCCGTTCTTGTCAATAACCTGTTTAAAATAGCCGTTCTTATATAGGAGACCGATACCAACGAGAGGTATATTTAGATCACTTGCGGTTTTTAAGTGATCACCGGAGAGTGTTCCCAGGCCGCCTGAATAAATGGGAATACTTTCATGAAGGCCATATTCGGTCGAGAAGTAGGCAATCGGCGATGACCATTTGATTGCAGGAGAGACCTTAACCCCTTCATCGGGGGTCCTATCGTTCATATATTCATCGAACTGCTGTATAATCAGTGTGTACATTGACATGTAGCTTGGGTTTTCCGATGCCTCCAACAGTTTTTCCGGTGAAACTGTCTCCAGCATTTTAACAGGGTTATTGTCCATCTCCGGCCATACTTTAGTATCGAGGGAAATATACAGGCTGCGGGCTTTGGGGTGCCATGTCCACCATAGATTATATGCAAGTTCCCTCAGCCGATCAATTTTTGGGGGGAGATTTACAACGGCTGTAAACGCGCGAAAGTGGGGCTGAGTCGATACAGTACCGGCAAAGACATATTTCTTTTCCATCCTGTAGTCTATAGAGATGAGCTTTTCAGTGCGCTCATGGGCCACAGCGACAGCTCTGTCATAGGCCTTGAGGTACAGCTTGAAGAAATCTTTCCAGTTGGCCTGGAGGGCAACATTCCGGGCACTCTTGCGCCTCTCTTCGATTTCTATATCATCCCAGGACAGAAAATCTTTAAAGATATTATATAAACTTTCTTCAATTAAATTGATTTTCACTCCCTTACGCCCCAAGACAATAACCCCGCCATTTTCCGGAGCCGTTAATTGGACCCATGTTCCGAACCCGGCCTGGTCAGTCGTTATCGTCGGTACGGCGTGGGCAGTGCTTTCCAGGGGTGTATATCCCCAGGGTTCATAGTACGACGGGAAAACCCCCAGATCACATCCCGAAAGTGCTTCATAATAGGTCATGTTGATCAAACCATCATGACCGTTCAGGTATGCCGGATCAAAGATGACATAAACTTTGTTTTGTGATGTGTTCATGAGACCCAATCTGTTACATGCCTGCAGGATGGGATCATGTGACTCATTATGGAGTCTGTGTGTCGCAATGGGAGGGCTGCCCGGTTCGGGTCTTGAAGGATCGCTCTGAAGGGCGGAAATCAAATCTGTGTGACCGGCAGGAACGAAAAGATAAACGAGCATCACTTCATCTTTTGTCATTTCATTATCGAGCCGGCTGAAGGCATTCAGGGAAATATCGATGCCTTTATTATGGAATTCATAGCGTCCTGATATAACCACAATTTTTGTATTAGAGGGGAAATCTCTTCTCAGAAACCGTGAGGCAGCGCTAAGAAGCTTTTCCCTCGACTTCAATGCGGGCGCTCTATTTTCTGCGAGATCAGGAATATGTTCTACATCAAGGCCATTAGGTGTAATAACATCGGGATACCTGCCGAGAAAATTTTTCGCTTCGGAAGCCGTTATTTCACTGACTGTTGTAAAGCAGTCTGCTTCCCTGGCAGAAGTTACCTCCATGGAATATTTCGCCTTAATGTTGTGCGCGCCTGCCTCCACCTGCGGCGAGAGGTGATCCATCATTGTGTAGATATCCACGCCTGATCCGGCAAGAGTTCTCCCCAGAATTGTGGCATGAGTAGTGAAGACGGTGCTCATTTCGGGAACCTTTTTTTTCAAAAAAAGGAGACCCGCACCGCACATCCATTCATGAAACTGAGCAACGGCCTGAATACTGTGCGGTCTGATCATCAAATTATAGATCGTTTCGATGACCTCGCCGCAGGCATAACTGAACATTACCGGTTCCACATAGTCCCATCCGCCGGCTATAGAGTCTACGCCGTAATCTTCCCAGAGCCTATAGAGCAGCTGTTCTTTGTCATATTTTTTTCCGAAATTGACCAGAATAACCTTAGGTTCACCAGGGATCTTCCATCTGCCGAAACGGCATGGGATTTCTTTGATGGCCGTACTTTCCCTGATCCTTACCCAGCAGTCTTCATCAGTTTCTTCAAAATCAGGATTGGTTTTGAGATCGGGACCCAGCAGGAAGTAGCGTTCCCCGTAATTATTAATGGCTTCTCTCATCTTGCTGGTAACAACGGTATATATGCCTCCTACCTTATTACAAACCTCCCAGCTGACCTCAAAAAGATAGCCTCTACTTTGTTTTTCCATTAATTACACTCCTCTTTTTTTGCCTAAGAAACCGGAAAAATCATCGATAATATTCATATAGTTGATATACGCGTCATAAGGTGACCCGTAGGGATTGAAATCTTTTTGTCCATCTCCGTCGGCAGGCCATCCAGTATGCATGTAATAGAAATGATCGGATGCCTGAAGCATACGCCATGTATTTAGTAACCTGCCATCCTTCCTGCTTCTGACTTTCGATTCCATGCCGTACAGCGTATTAATGGCATCTTTCTGCAATGTATTCCCTAACCAGGCGCTCAAATCCCTTTCCGTATCTGCCTGTGAGATAAGATTTGTTAAATCAAGCTGTGCGGCAGGCTCGTATTCCCCGGCGACCTCCGAAGGGGTCTGAAACCTGAATTCGGCATGTTTCAGAATTTCACGGGGAAGCTCTCGGATAAATGCAAAGATCCCTGTTCCCTTTTTTTGATGTTCGCCCAGTGTCTCATAATCCATGAAAAGGTTGATGACGTCATCCCCTATATCGTTAATCCGGTGAATCCAGTGTGCATATTTAGCGGCTGTAAGGGGATATTCAGTACACTTTGAATCCGAGAAACGCACCGTAATATCATCAGACAGACGGTGATTTCTAAAGAGCAATTTCAGTTTCTTGCACCCTGCCGGTTGATAGACATGGCCGGGAGACCGCCACCCCAAAACTTTATCCGCACCCCTGGCCAGAATTACATTGTACCCCATTTTTTCTATAATCTTTGTGAGATTGCCGTCATACATCAGTTCGGTATGACGAAACGTCTTCGGTGTTTGACCAAACAGGGCCTTTATTTTCTTTTTATGCAGCATGACCTGCTCTTTGAATTCTCGCGCAGAAAACAAAAAAGCAAGTGAGTGGTAGTATGTCTCATTCACGAACTCTGCACATCCCGTATCCGCAATCCGTTTAAAGCCGTCAAGGACATCAGCACGAAGTTTTTCAAATTGATCAAGGAGTATGCCCGTGACCGAGAAGGCAATCCGGAAATTCCCCTTATACTTTTTTATCAATTTTAGCATTATATTATTTGCCGGAATATAACATTTTTCAGATAATTTGTTCAGGATATGAAGATTTCTGTCCGCATCTTCATAAACATGGTCATGGTTGATGTCAAAAAAGGTATAATGCTTCAACCAGCGGGGCTGATGAACATGGAAATGCAGGCATACACTTGGCATTTTTCAACCCTTTCAGTGCAATACACGCTCGTAGACTTCGACAATCTTTTCCGCGGCATATTCCCAACGGATGCTGCGCAGCTCATCACGTGTCTTCTCGACAATCTCAGCTACCAGAACCGGATATCTTAAAATTGCTATGATCTTATTGGCAATGTCATCCACGTCCCAGAAATCCACCTTCAATGCGTGATTAAGTATTTCCGCTACTCCAGACTGCCTGGAAATAATGACCGGTATATCGTATATCATTGCCTCGAGAGGCGAAATACCGAAAGGTTCGGATACACTCGGCATGACATAAAGGTCGCTCATGGTAAATATCTGTTCGACTTCGGTTCCGTGCAGAAAGCCGGTAAAGTGAAAATTTTTCCCTATCCCGAGCTCGGCAACCCGCTCTATCATACGGGGCATCATGTCTCCCGCGCCAGCCATAACAAACGTCACTTCCGGAAGTTTTTTCAAGACCTTTGCCGCTGCTTCAACGAAGTAGTCGGGGCCTTTCTGGAAGGTGATCCTGCCGAGGAAAAGAACAATCTTTTTGTCGGTACTTTTCCCCACATGGTAAATATTCGAGGCTTCTGTGCGGGAGACGGCATTGTGAACAACAGATATCTTATCAGGATCGACACCATACCGGCTGACAATCATATTTTTGGTATAATGGCTTACAGCGATAATATGATCCGCCGAAACTATGCCGTACCGCTCGATAAAAAAAATGTCCCGGTTGATATGTTCTCCGCTTCGATCAAATTCAAGGGAATGAATGTGAAGAACAAGCGGCTTTTTACTGACTTCTCTGGCATAAAGACCGGCAAGGATCGTCATCCAGTCATGGGCATGGATTACATCGAATGACTGGCTTTCCGCGATAGTGCCGGCTACCTTTGCATATCTTACAACTTCAGCAACCAGATTAGGACCATAGTGCGCAGAGATTTCCAGGATCACAGACTCCCACGTTTCCTCCCGCATCTCGCTCCGGGCTTTTTCGTGCGCAGGCAGCTTCACAACCCGCCCCCGCAACAAAGACTCATACTGACTTTTACTCAGATATGGTTTCAGATATGAATCTATGAGCCTGATATCGAGGCCTTTAAAAACCTTGAACTCTTTACGGTGCTTCTTTTTGATGGGAACTTCCGATGCTGAAATAAATTCCACGTGTGATTGTCCCGCGTCACCCAATACTTTAGGAATTGCAAAAATAATCTTGTGACCAAGGCCGGCCAGCGCCTTTGTGATACCGAAGCACGCAGTCCCGAGGCCGCCGCTGACGTGGGGCGGAAATTCCCATCCAAACATGAGTATTCTCACGGGCTAACGGCCTCCTTAACATCCAAAAATCTGTATTGGAATATTATTACAGGGGTGACTCTTGCACGAAATCACTAAAATAAACGAAGGAATAATGACATAACAGACAGATAAAGTAAACGGGAAAAAATCTGTTACATGCGCATTACTATTCGTTGATTAATTGGTTATAAACCGGGAATTTCATTAAGAAGTGTGTAAAGTCTGAGCAACCCTGCTACGCTCCAGGCTTGAGAAATGCAGCCATTGGGGCGATGCGGGGGATCGCCGTCAAATATCTCAGATATGGAGCCCACACCAGCCTCCGGCATGTGCCTGCTGATAAATGACCGTATGTGATCAAGGAGAAACGCCTTCGCCGTGGCCTTGTCTTCTGCAACCCTGATATATGCCTCACCAAAATGTGCCATCAACCATGGCCATACGGTACCTTGATGGTAAGCCGCGTCTCTTTGAGGTCCATTGCCTTCATACCTTCCCCTGTAGTTTTTATCTTCCGGCGAGAGGGTTCTTAATCCCGCAGAGGTCAACAGGTGCTGCCTGACTTTCTCCACTACACCGGACTGTTGGGCAGGGTCTAACGGTGAGTGGGGAAGGGAAACGGCCAAGATCTGATTCGGCCTTACGGTACAATCCAGGTAGCCGTCGCGAAAAACATCACCAAGATATGCCCCGTCTTCAATCCAGAACGTTTCAACAAAGGATTTTTTTATCTCGGGAATCAGGACGTGGAAGAATGATTTATGGTCATCAAAACCCTGCGCCAGCTCATGGGCAAAACAGATGGCATTGTACCAGAGGGCATTGATTTCCACAGGATATCCCCATCTCGGTGTGACAGGTTTGCCTTCAACGGATGCATCCATCCATGTCAGTTGCGTATCCTTATCGCCCGCGTGCAGTAAGCCGTTTTTGCTCATGCCGATATTATATGCGGTACCATCCATATATGCTTGCAGGATCTTCTTCATTACCGGCCACATTTGGTTCTTGACGATCTCGATATCGCCGGTGTGCTTCAGCATCTGCTGCACGCCCCAAAAATACCACAGCGAGGTGTCCACCGTATTATAGGCATTTTCCGCCTTATCGTCGGAGAAATAATTGGGAAGAAGGCCTTTTTTTTCATGTGCCCCCAGTGAAGCAAGGATGGCAATCCCTTCCTGGATACGGCCACTGCAGAATGTCAGACCCGGCAGGGAAATGAGTGTGTCCCGTCCCCAATCACCGAACCAATGGTATCCGGCAATGATTGTTGGCCGGCCAGCCGGTGTCTTGATCAGGAACTGCCGGCCTGCTGTAGTTAGGTTTCGGACATTAATCTTATCTTCTTCAGTTTCAAACTTTTCTGCGGCCTTTTCATTCATTGAAGCATCGCCGGCCCTCCTCGTCATCTCGACTGTCCAGGCCTCTTCCAACCGCTCCCGACAAATTTCCGGCGATGCGGAAATGATGACGGCGCTCCCTTTTCTTACGGGAACCTCAAAAATACCGGGACGGAAAAGATCCTCATGCCAATCAAAGCCCCTATCTTTTTCTGCTCGATATTCAAAATTGTTGTACCAGACGGGAGAGGAATGAAATTCAGATTTCATATTGGTTTGAATAAATATGGGCGGCATGCCGTCATAAGGCTTCATCCCGAATCCGTTCTCTATCCTGTGAGTGTCTGTACGAATATATACATTTTGTTTTGCCAGTGCGTGAAATCCCCGGTATGCAAGAAATGGCTTCAGGCGCAGGATGCCGGGAAACCGACAATGCTCGACATCATACCGGATCAGGACGCGATCCTCGCCGTGCACCATCATAATTGCCTTATGGACGCGAAACCCTTCCGCTTCAAAGGTGAACTGTGGTGAATAACCAAGGCGAAATTCCCTGAGAAGATGTTTCTCCCCTGGATGGAAGACGCCGGGATACTGACAGCATGAGAGGAAGAACTCTTTCCCCTTCATGACAAGGGAGTCTTCAAGCCAGGAAAAGAGCGAGTGTCTTCCCTGAGGTTTTTTGAGGTTTGCCACCAGGAGACCGTGGTACTTCCTCGTGTTGCAGCTCAGTATCGTACTGGATGCGTAACTCCCCACCCCGTTGGTTTCCAGCCACTCCAGGCTTAATGCCTTTTCAAGATTCAAGCAGGGAGTCTCATCAAATTTGTAGCGCAGCATATAATATCCTGTTGGAATGTCCGCACTGAAAAAAAGGGTTCGAGGGTTCTAGTAAATTTTTTTAAATAAACACTTGAACCCCTGAACCCTTGAATCCTCGAACCCTTTTTGTGACTTAAGGAGAAATTGCTCTACCTTCATTACGGCATATTAAACACTTCCACCCCGGACGGGGGCTTGAAGTTGAACATCTTGTCGTCAAGATTGTTGTTGATTTTTATATCGGTAAGTCGGATACGGGTGGTATTTCCATACAAATCTGTAAAACTGCACTGAATGATCTGGAAAGTGTCCTTATCAACCGTTAAATACAGCTTATCAATGCCGGCTTCAGATATTTTGGGAGTAAGGGTGAGAAGGTAATTCCCATTCCTATCCACCGGTTCAGGCTGGGAAAATCCTATATGAAAATCTTCACTCAACTTCCCTATGCCTGAAAGAAATTTTACCCCCAGCTTAGACTTATAGATATTTTCGGAATCCTGAAGGTAAACCGCATGGTCATCCGGGATATATAACCACGCCTTTTTAGGGTTGATAATTAATTTCTTTGCTGTTGGTTTCGAATAGCTCCATAACATCCGCCTCGGGTTTTTCACATACAGCACCCCTTCTTCCTTTTCCGTTTTATTCATGGCCTTGATGGTCACTTCCTGTATGAATTGCGCTTTAAGGTCTTTAGTTTTTTCATATCTCTCCTGGGTCTTTGCAATCAATTCATTGACAGGCAGAAGATCCCCCAATGCCGGTGAGGAAGAAAAAAATAGCAGGCACGTCACAATGCCTGTTATTGTCTTTAAATATCTGTTACTGCGTGCAAATTTTTTTTTAATTTTTTTAAAAACAGAAAAGAAAAAAAGTGGCATGTTTTTTTCCAGAAGTTTATATCTCACACAAAAAAATCAAGTAAGTTATAGAAATCAAAGGATAGCTGTTATCATGTTGTAATTATTAAAAATATTTACCGCCTAAATCTTATGCAATGAGGTATAAATTTGTCACAATTGAAGACTTACGACTGTTATCAACATGTTTATCAACAATCTTTTCCACATGCCTGTGGATTTCAATTCCAAGTGATTGTATCAAGAGGCATATCTTTATAATAGGGCTTTTTACTCTGATACGAGCACACTCCAGCCAAACGGATCATCCTTGTCGCCGTATTGTATCTGAATAATTTCATTGTATAGTCTTTCAGTTAGATGACCAGTTTTCCCCTCATTTATAACAATTGGTTTGCCTCTGTAAAAGATATTTCCTATCGGGGAAACGATTGCTGCCGTCCCGGAGGCGAACGCCTCCTTCAACCGGCCTTTGGCAGATGCATCAAGGATTTCATCCATGGAAATTGGTCTTTCCGCAACGGGAACATTCCAGGTTTTGGCGATCTGAATGACTGAATCACGTGTCACACCGGGGAGGATGCTACCCGTAAGGGGTGGTGTAATCAGCTCATCCCCGATGAGTAAGAAGACATTGCTTGTTCCCACCTCTTCTATGTACTTTCTCTCGATCGCATCCAGCCATAACACCTGAGTAAATCCCTTTTCCATTGCCAGCTTGCTGGCCAGGAGGCTGGAGGCATAGTTGCCGGCTGCCTTGCAGTATCCTATCCCTCCGCGCACGGCCCGGACATACTCTTCATCCACGTAAAGGCTTGTCGGACTGAAACCCTGGGGATAGTACGCACCAACCGGACCGACAACAATGAAAAAAAGGTATTCATTGGCGTGACGCATACCCAAAGCCGGTTCCGTTGCAATCAACGTCGGCCTTATATATAGGGATGCCCCATGGGAATGAGGAACCCAGTCCTTTTCGATAAGAACGAGTTTTTTTAAAGCCTCCATAAATATAGCCGGGTCGATCCGCGGCATACAGAGCCTTTCGGCAGAGTTATTCATCCGTTTGATATTCAGGTCAGGTCGGAAAAGGTAGATTTTATTATCCTTACTCCGATATGCCTTCAGTCCTTCAAATACTTCCTGCCCGTAATGGAGGCACATGGCCGTGGGGTCCAGCGACAGAGGCCGATAGGGTTCTATCATGGCGTCATACCACCCGCGATCCATTTGATACTTCATCGTAAAGAAGTGATCTGTGAATATCTTCCCGAATCCAAGTTTTGACTCATCGGCAGGTTTTGGTTTCAATTTTTTAGGTTTGGCTTTGACAATTTTAATTTCCATCTGTTTAACTCCCATCGTGCATTAAACATCAATTAAGTGTGGTTTATTATCACTAAATCATTTTTCTATCAAGGTTTCTGTACTGAATGGCCTCGGCTACATGGCTGGATGCTATCTTATCTTCATTTTCGAGATCGGCAATAGTCCTGGCTACTTTTAATATCTTGGTATAGGCACGGGCGGAGAGACCGAGCTTTTCTATGGCCATTTCCATAAGTTTCTGAGAGTCATCATCAATGGCGCAGTACGTTTTTATCTGCTTGTCGGACATGCGGGCATTGAATTGCGTGTTCTTACCTGTGAACCTCATTTGTTGTATAGATCTTGCCCGTTCTATTCTTCCCTTGATGGAACTGGACGATTCACCGGTGGCTTTCCCCGCAAGGTCTTTATACCTGACAGAGGGAACCTCGATATGAATATCGATTCTATCCAAGAGAGGCCCTGATATCCTTGCCTGGTATTGGCGTATCTGCTGCGGGGTACATCGGCACACCCTCGTCTGGTCGCTGTAATAACCGCAGGGACAAGGATTCATTGCCGCCAAGAGCATAAATCTTGCGGGGTATGTGGCTGTGATTGAAGACCGTGTGATTGTAACACGCCCATCCTCCAGCGGTTGTCTCAATGCCTCAAGGACATTTCTCTTGAATTCAGGAAGCTCATCGAGGAACAACACTCCATTATGAGCGAGGCTGATTTCCCCCGGTCTGGGAATGTGTCCCCCTCCCACAAGCCCAGCGTCTGAAATCGTATGGTGGGGTGCGCGAAAGGGCCTTGTGCCTAAAATAGTATCCTTTTTATTGAGCAGGCCGGCTACGGAAAATATTTTTGTAACATCTATGGCTTCAGTAAAAGTCAGTTCGGGAAGTATGGTAGAGAGCCGCTGGGCAAGCATGGTCTTCCCCGACCCCGGAGGACCGATCATAATAACATTATGACCTCCAGCTGTGGCAACTTCCAGTGCCCTTTTTGCGTGTTCCTGACCGCGAATTTCGTAAAAATCGAAAGGATAGTTGAGGCTTTTATTAAATATATCACCTATGTCCAGTGTTAATGGTTCTATCTCTTTTCTGCCGTTTAGAAATTCCACGACATCGGAGAGGGTATCAACGGGGATAACATTGATAGATTCCACCATAGCGGCTTCACCGGCATTTTCTCTTGCAACAATGATTCCCTTTCTCCCCATTTCGTTTGCCAGAAGGGCAGCGGAAAGGACTCCATCAACCCCCTTGATGGTTCCGTCTAAAGATAATTCTCCTATAAAGGTGTAATCCGGGAGGTCCTTTGTCTCAATGCAGCCTTCCCCTGTCAGAATGCCTACAGCAATGGGTAGATCGAAACCGGTTCCCTCCTTTTTAATGTCCGCAGGCGCAAGATTTACGGTGACGTGGTTTCTGGGAAATCTGTAGCCGGAATTTTTTATCGCCGCCTTGATCCTGTCCTTGCTTTCCTTGACTGCGGCATCCGGAAGTCCTACAGTCGAAAATTGAGGGAGACCGGGGGAGATATCCACTTCCACATCAACCGGATATGCGTCTATGCCAACGACGGTGCTACTGATAACCTTTACAATCAATATGCACTCCTAATACTTTATTTAGGATAGCGGAAAAGGATATTTCTTGTGAGCGGGCAAAAATGTTATAAAAGAGGTCTTTTTATAGCAAGAAATTTCTTTCTGAAAGTTTTATTTAACCTTCTTGACTTAAGGAAATTGGCTATGCTAATTTCAATATTATTTCTCATGACCCTATTCAGGAGCGCTCATGGCCAAATTTTCCCACATTGATGAAAAGGGCGAGGCGAAGATGGTTGATGTAACGGCAAAGAAGGCATCAGCAAGGGAAGCGGTCGCACAGGGGAAGGTACTTATGAACCAGGATACACTATCCCTCATCGAGAAGGGAAAAATACCCAAAGGTGATGTTTTCAGCGTCGCGAAGATTGCCGGCATCATGGCGGCAAAGAAAACAAGTGAAATGATCCCCATGTGCCACCCTTTAGAATTGACGGGGATTGATATAAAGTTTACGAGTAACGCTGATCTGGGTTCAATTACCGTTGAAGCAAGGGTGAAGAATGTAGGCAGGACAGGTGTGGAAATGGAGGCTATGATTGCCGTCAGTGTCGCGGCATTAACAATTTACGATATGTGCAAATCTGCAGATAAAAAAATCGTGCTTACCGACATCAAACTGATCTCAAAGCATGGCGGCAAAAGCGGTTCCTTTGTCAGAGATGTATAAATCGAGAGATTGGCCGTTAAATATTAACCTGCCTTTGAATTGCGATATGTATCAAAATACTTATAAGATAAAAAGATCATTTTTAGTTTCTTTTTCCATCGTTTTTTTTCTTTTTTTGTTTCTTCTGATGCTTACTCTTTACATGGGAGGTTCCCATTTAGAAAAGATAGCTCTTGCCGTCATTTTTATACCTGTTCTTTGTGTTTTTTTTGAATCCCTGTCCCGGAAGGTACTGACGGGAGATCAGGGCATTATGATCAGGAAATTCCTGCGAAATAAGGAACTCCGCTGGGAAGATATCACTCATGCCGGCGCTTTGATCCTCCGAAAAAGAGTATATCTCCTGTTGACTACAGTAAAGGGATTCTATATCATTTCTAATGCGTATGAAAGATTCTCCACTCTGGTCCGGGATGTTATCGATCGCATGGACAAGGAAAAAGTGGAAGAAGAAGTCAGGGTACAGATTGAACATCCTGTAAAAAATATCTCAGATATCGTCATGACATGGGTTACAGCATTGGTCCTCATAGGAATTATAACTATTAAATTGTTTTCCTCTTAAACACTCTTCACCATAAAGCCTCAAGAAAGGGCCCCCGGTTATTATGAAACGCAAAAATCTAAAATCTATTATTGTGGATGAACGAATTCAGACGAAGCCATCTTCCATTGTTGAAGAGACTATAGAAAAAAAGCTCAGAGATATTGCAACGCTTCTCTGTTCGGCCAGTGAAGGGAAAAAAAGGAAAAGCAGATTATACGAAGACGTATTAGCCGTGGTTGCAAGGGGTCTTTTCCGGATCGCCCTCGAGCGTAACGGTAATGTGAAAAGTGCAGCAGCTAATTACCTGGGAATCAACAGAAATACATTCCAGAAAAAAATGGCCAAACTAGGCATAAAATGTGAAAACAAAAAATAACCTGTCAGAGAAAGTGTTTGAACTGATGGAAAAAAGGGTTGATATTCCCAACCCTTTTTCTATAGACATCGGAGATGAAATAAACCTCGATAGAATTTCCAGTGACGGTGTAATACTCTATCCCGGGACCAGGATTTACGGGGCCAAGACATTGATTTCCAAGGGGGCAAAACTGGGATATGAAGCGCCGGTCACCATCGTTGATTGCCAGGTCGGGCCGCAAGCAGAACTGAAAGGGGGATTTTTCAAGGCATCGGTCTTTCTTGAAAAAGTAAATGTGGCGTGCGGTGCGCAGGTCAGGGAAGGCTGTATATTGGAAGAGGAGGCAAACGCAAATCATACAGTCGGACTAAAGCAAACCATCCTTTTTCCGTTTGTGACGCTCGGCAGCCTGATTAACTTTTGCGACTGTTTCATGGCGGGCGGAACAAGCCGGAAAAATCACAGCGAAGTCGGTAGTTCATATATACATTTCAATTACACACCGCATCAGGATAAGGCAACGCCGTCCCTTATCGGCGACGTCCCCAGAGGCGTCATGCTGAACCAGCCGCCTATCTTTCTGGGAGGGCAGGGAGGTCTGGTTGGTCCGGTAAGGATCGACTACGGTACCGTGATTGCTGCGGGAACAATCTATCGCAGGGATTGTTTGGAAGGGAATGAATTATTAACTGAAAAGGAAGTTACTGTTAGAGACGACCCCTTTTACGTAGGCTATTACGTGAGCGTTAGGCGCCGTATCTATAACAACATCTGTTATCTTGCCAACCTCCTGGCCCTCAGACAGTGGTACTTCCATGTCCGTCAGCCATTCTTCCAGACTCAGAATCTGGGTTCCGAGCTGTATGCCGGGGCAATGGATAAGCTGGAAATTGCCATTGAGGAAAGATTGAAAAGATTCAAAGCCCTTTCTGAAAAAATGGAGTTGTCCATTGATCTGGGTGTTAATGTCTTTAAGAGGGAAGCAAAGGAAAGTCTTTTCAAACAAAAAAAGGAATTCAGTGAAAATTGGCCGAAGCTTGAGGCGACTTTTACCGACGGCAGGGAAAAGACCGTTGATCTTAAAAACCGGGATGAATTTATCAGGATAGTTCATGACGGAATCAAGGATAATAACGGTTACATAAAAGTCATACAGGGCCTTGACAGAAACGCATCAGCCATGGGGACGGCCTGGCTGCAAAATATTGTGGACCATATCATGGGCGCCGCCTTAGATCACTTGCCGTCTTTCAGATCGTGATTGTAAGTTTTTAGAAACCTAGATTCCCATCCCCGCTCAGGTCGAGGACAGGCTCCAAAGGGGAACCATGAATGAACCATTAAGTCTCCCTTTTATAAAGGGAGATTTAGAGGGATTTTGATAATAAGAACCACCCCCTGACCCCCGCCAGCGGGGGACAGCACCTGCCCCCTTTAGAAAAGGGGGTGAGTAAATTCTATTTTTGTATTAAAGAAAAGAGAATATAGATCAAATTGGGTATGAAGACGTTGAAAAAATGGTACATGAGGGCAGTTAATTATCTGCATAAATGGAACATCTATGTCGGGGTCGATGTACGCCGGGCGAAGCCGTATTCGATTATTTTCTTTCCCCAGATGCCTGATATTGTTTGCTGCGGGTTTGCCGGTATCCTGACCATAAAGGGGGGTGAAAAAAAAGAGAAGGGTGATCTTGTTGAGAAGTTTATCCGGCTCTTCGGGAAAATCAAGGACAAGGGGATGAAGACGCTCCTTTCCGGAGCCATCACACCAGCCCGGAGTTTGGGCGGCGATCAGCATCTGCGGGAGATGGAGAAAGCCATTCTTGAGTTAAAGACGGATGCTGTCTTCCGGGACATTTTTTTTGATTCCAACAAGACCAGGCAGCTCTCAGACCTAACCGAAGAGATGAAAGTATTTTTTGGTGAAGAGGAAAGGTGCCTTGAAGAAAATGCCGGCAACTTTTCCACGGGCGACATGGAAACGATAAACAGCAGGCAAATCCTGATGAAGGATATTATATGGGGTCTGGAGAAGGATATCCTCGATAATGTCGGCAGAATTGTAGAGCTGACGGGTGCAGGCGGGGTCAATGAAATAACTCCGGAGTTATTTAAAAAATATAAGAAGATCAATTTTCTCCTGAACTGCATCGACAGGCTGGAGGTGAGGGGAAGGGATTCTGCCGGGATACAGATCTCCCTAACATTTCCTGACAGCACGATATTCGAGAATGTCCTGAAGGTTCTCAAAGAGAAAGGCCTGTACGAAGATTATTCAAAGAGGATCCGGGCCTGCGATCTGCAGAACGGTTCTATCTGTCTGTCCTATGAAACCCGGCCGTCGGATAATTCGCAGGGCAAAGGAACTGCCCTGTCATTTGTGTATAAGACATCTTCCATCATCGGTGAACTCGGTCAAAATGTCCGGGACCTGAGAAAATTTATATCCGGGGATCGTATATTTTACGAATTTGCCGGACAGGAAACGGATTTTGAGACATTCATTTCCCATACAAGATGGGCATCGGTAGGTTCCATTACAGACGATAACTGCCATCCGGTAAATAATTTTACCCTTGGCAGAAATATCGCCCTTCAGAGCGCCACATGGCCGGAAATCAAGAAGACCTACCCTTTTTACGGAGAGGGGAACTGGTTCATCAGCGTGGTTCTTAATGGGGACATCGATAATTATCAATCCCTTCGGATGGACCTGGAGAAAGAGGAAGACCTTATTGCGCCGCATATTACAACAGATACGAAGATCATTCCCTTGCAAATTGAAAAGCATCTGTTAGAGGGGCATGATCTTACGGAGGCGTTCAGATTGGCCGTGAATGACTTCGAAGGCTCCCACGCCATTGCCATGGTCAGTAATACGGAACCCGGAAAAATATTTCTTGCCTTGAAGGGCAGCGGCCAATCTATTTATGTGGGCATTGCCCCTGACCAGTACATATTTTCATCAGAACTTTACGGTCTCGTCGAAGGAACGCCATTTTTTCTTAAGATGGACGGCGAAAAGCCCTCTACGCCTGATGACCCTGAAACGTCAGGCCAGATCTTCATCCTTGACCAGGATTCGCAAGGGGGTGTTTCGGGGATTAAAGCCCTTTTCTACGACGGATCGGCGCTGAGTCTGGGAGCCGATTCCGTGCAGACAGCGGAAATCACCACCCGCGATATTGATCGGGGCGAGAATCCGCACTTTTTCCTGAAAGAAATCTCCGAATCGACACTGTCCATAAGAAAAACATTGCGTGGCAAGTACCGAATCTTAAAAAAAGCAAATGGAAGATATTCAGTTATCTTCAATCTTGGCGAGGATATTATACCGGAAGAATTCAGGCATGCCCTAACACAAGGTGATATCAGGAAGATAATCGTGATAGGTCACGGCACCGCCGCCATTGCGGGCGAGGCAGTTGCCGACGGCCTTGCCAGATATCTCAAGGGAACTCACATCAAAATTGAAGCCAAGGTCGCGTCCGAACTGAGCGGATTTTTTCTTGAGGACGACCTGAAAGATACACTGGTGATCCCCATAACGCAATCTGGGACAACGACGGACACCAATCGCGCCGTGGCAATGGCCGTGGAAAGGGGTGCGACAGTCATCGCCATTGTCAACAGGAGGCAGTCTGACATAACCAGCAAGGCAAACGGGGTTTTTTACACGAGTGACGGCAGGGACATCGAGATGTCAGTAGCTTCCACCAAGGCCTTTTACTCTCAGGTCGTGGCCGGTCACATACTGGCACTGTGCATCTTCCAGCTTCTTCAGAATGTGTCCGACGATTTTATCGCAGACGAGCTTCTCAACCTGGAGCAGGCCCCTAACATGATGAACAGGGTCATTGAGAAGAGAGGGCAGATCAGTCAATCCGTCGAGAGGCTGGCAAAGCAGAGGAAATACTGGGCTGTCGTGGGAAGCGGGCCAAACAAGGCGGCAGCCGATGAAATCAGGATCAAGTTGAGCGAGCTGTGCTATAAAACAATATCATCGGATTTTATAGAAAACAAAAAGCACATTGACCTGTCTGCCGAACCACTCATCATAGTTTGTGCTGCCGGCAGTCCGGAAACCGTAACGGGTGACATCATCAAAGATGTGGCGATCTTCAAGGCCCACAGGGCGGGGGTCGTCGTTTTTGCCGATGAGGGTGAGGACCGGTTCAACAGCGTTGCCGATACGGTGATTGAGATACCCAGGGCGCCCATGCCCCTACCGGTAATCCTCAATACCCTGGCCGGGCATCTCTGGGGCTATTACGCGGCCTGCAGTATTAACGCAGATGCCACGTTCCTGAGGGAATTCAGAAGCCATCTTAATCAGATAATGTCGGAGCATGAAAAAAAGAATTATTCCATTTATGAAAGGATTGCGGACAGAAATTATCGGAGAATAGTCAGGGACTTTTCAACCGAGTTCAATCAAAAAAGGGGTGACGGGGCCTTTTCGTTCACCAGTGTGAATACGATATCCGATATAGTTCTTCTTCTTAAATATGCCGCCGGGAAGCTGCCGCTCGAAGACTACTGGCGCGATTTCAAGAGAGAAGAGGGTCTCTCCTCCCCGATCGAGCTCCTTGATATATCCATCGGCCACTCTATAGATGAACTTTCCAGGCCGATAGACGCCATCAGACATCAGGCTAAAACAGTGACAGTCGGGACGAGCAGAAAGGATCAGCCAATCCGGGGTATTATTTTCAACCTTTTGCGGGAACTGGGATTTTCCGTGAAGGCCCTTGTTACAAAAAACGTA
>Ga0187771_10000766_pt1 | contig 20273 bp, 17 predicted proteins | sample 0116_SJ02_MP15_1_FD_133139 | JGI IMG/M metagenome (GOLD analysis project Ga0187771, IMG submission 133139) | Tropical peat soil microbial communities from peatlands in Department of Meta, Colombia - 0116_SJ02_MP15_10_MG | ecosystem: Environmental > Terrestrial > Soil > Wetlands > Peat | place...
GCGCGGGGAGATCTGCGGCTGAGCCATATCGGGAAGGACGTGCGCATCGAAGGGGTGCGGGGCAGCCTGGTGCGGGCCACGGATATCAAAGGGAATTTTGAGCTGACCGGGCGTGGGCGCGATGTCCAGCTCGAAAATATCGCAGGGCAATCGACGGTCAATGGCGATTTTTCGGGCACGCTGGAGTTTCGCGCGCTCGCGAGGCCGCTGCGCTTTGAATCGTCGCGCACGGAGTTCCACGTGGAGGCGATTCCGGGCGAGGTCACGATGGCGCTGGGCGATCTGAAGCTCAACAATGTCGCGGGGCCGGTGCGGTTCCAGACGAGCACGCGCGACATCGAAGCGCGCGATGTGACCAACGCGCTGGATCTTTCGGTGGAGCATGGCGATATCCGGGTGACCGAGAGCAAAGGACCGCTGCCGAAGATCGATCTGCATTCGCACAACGGCGATATCGAACTGGCGCTGCCGGACAAGGCCGGGTTCCAGTTGCGCGGGACGACGACGCGCGGCGAAATCGAGAATCAGTTCGGGGCACCGCTCGAAACGCAGACTTCCGGGCACGGCGCGACCATTTCCGGCCAGGTGCCGGGCGGGCCGGAGATCGTGCTGACCACCGACCGCGGGACGATTTCGGTGCGGAAACTTTAGCCGCTCCAGCTCATCAGATTACCCTCCTGCTGGAAACACGGGCCCTGGCTGAAGCCGCAGGTACAGGGCGCGGCGAGCGCCGCGCGTCCTCAGTTCCAGTTGTGTTCGGAGAAAAACCACGCCGGGGCAATACGGCCTCAAAACCTGATAGACTGCGCGATTATGCGCGCTGCTGCTGCTCTCGCTCTGCTGATTTCCTCTTCCTGTTTTGCCGCCGGCAAGACGGAGATTCTCTGGGACCAATACGGCGTTCCGCACATCTTCGCGGCGGATCGCGAGGCCATGTTCCGGGCGCACGGCTATGCGCAGATGCAGAATCAGGCGAATCTGCTGCTGCGTCTGTACGGCGAATCGCGCGGGCGCGCGGCGGAATACTGGGGGCCTTCCTATCTCGAACTCGACCGCTGGGTGCAGACCAACAGCGTGCCGGAGCGCGCGGAAAAGTGGTACGAAGCGCAGGACCCGGCGTTCCGCAGGTATCTCGACGCGTTTGCGGCCGGCATCAACGATTACGGCAAGGCGCATCCGGAAGCCATCGCGGCGCAGTATCGCGTGGTGCTGCCGGTATCGGGCGTCGACGTGATCCAGCACACGATGCGGGCGGTGCACTTCATGTACATGGGTTCGATGGAGCGGATGCACCGCGAAGTGAACGCGATGCTGAGGAGCCAGAAGGTCGCGATGACCCTGCCGCTTTCGGCGCAGGATCAGGCGCCGGGCTCGAACACGTGGGCCATCGGGCCGTCGCTTTCGGCAAACGGGCACGGGATGCTGCTGATCAATCCGCATCTGGCGTGGGGCGAGACGTTCTACCGGTATATGGAAGTGCATCTGGTGGGTCCCGATTACGACCTCTATGGGACGCCGCAGATCGGGTTCCCGGTGCCGGTGGTCGGATTCAACCGCCGCACGGGCTGGGGCCGGACGGTGAACACGATCGATACCGTCGATTTCTTCAGGCTCACGGTGAAGAACGGGATGTACGAATACGACGGCAAGCTGAAGCCGTTTGAGACCGAGACGAAGACGCTCAGGATCAAACAGCCGGATGGCTCGATGAAGGAAGAGAAGCTCGAGATCCGCCGCAGCGTGCAGGGGCCGGTGGTCTATGACCAGAACGGTGTGACGGTGGCGATGCGCGTGGCAGGCCTCGACCGTCCGAAGATGCTCGAACAGTGGTTCCGGATGGGCGAGGCCCACAATTTCCAGGAGTTCCAGGCGGCCATGAAGATGATGCAGATTCCCATGTGGAACTGCGATTACGTCGACGCGGACGGGCACATGATGCTGCTCTACGCGGGGCTCGTGCCGCGGCGGCCGAAGGGTGATTACGCCTACTGGTCGAAGGTGGTGCCGGGCGATACGTCGGACACGATGTGGGACGACTATCTGACGTACGACGAACTGCCGAAGTCGATCGATCCGAAGGCGGGCTGGAATCAGAACACGAATGAGCCGCCATGGACGTATACGTTCCCGCAGATCGACCGGCTGAAGTTCGCGCCGTATGTGGCGCCGACCGGGCTCGAGATGCCGACCATGCGGACGCTGCGCTCGCTGCGGCTGATTCAGCAGAACAAGCCGACGAGTTACGAGCAGCTCGTGGTGAATCTGCATTCGACCCGCATGGAGCTGGCCGACAAGGTGCTGCCCGATCTGCTGAAGGCGGCCGGCGAGTCGGAAGCGGCGAAGGTGCTGGCGGCATGGGATCACCAGACGGAAGTCGACAGCAAAGGCGCGGTGCTGTTCCAGGCTTTCGCGGATCAGTATTTCAAGGGCGACAACGGGATCGCCGCGAAGCTGCGGGTGCCTTACGATTCGACGCGGCCGATGGATACGGCTTATGGATTGAAAGACCCGGCAGCGGCGGTTGCCGCTCTGAATGCCGCGGCGGAAGAGGTGAAGCAGACCTGGGGTTCGCTCGACGTGAAATGGGGCGATGTGAACCGCTACCGCAGCGGGACGACGGAGGTGCCGGGCAATGGCGGCGCCGGCGGGATGGGCGTGTTCCGCACCATTGCCTTCACGGACAAGGAAGGCAGGAAGAATTACGCGGCGCACGGCGAGACGATTGTGTGCGCGATCGAGTTCGCGGCGAATCAGCGGGCCAATTGCCTGCTCGGTTACGGGAATGCGAGCCAGCCGGGCTCGCCGCATCTGGGCGATCAGTTGCAGTTGATGTCGGAGAAGAAACTGCATCCGGTGTGGCGCGAACGGAAAGATATCGAGGCGCATCTCGAGAAACGGGAAAGCTTTTAGGTCTCACGCAGAGACGCAAAGGCGCAAAGAAAAGCTACTCTGCCGTGATTCGGTGATCGCCTCTCGGCAGGAGGACGACATCTGCGGGTGGCGCGGGCGCGCCGTCGATTTCGAGGTGCGCGGGCGTGCGGTTGAAGCGGGCGATGGCGCGGCTGTCGCTTGAGTAGCTGAATGTCATTCGCGGCCCGTCTACAGAGGCAGAGCGAAGTTTTGCATTGAGATCGATCAGGGCAATGCCTTCGCGTTTCGGCGCTGGTTCGATGGTGTGCGGGCCGGCGGGGAGACGGAGTTCGGTTGGGGATTCGACCGGCCAGGGTTTGCCATCGACCAGCGCTCCTTCAGCAGGCCAGTCGAGCTGCACGCCGGTTGCCGAGTCGATCGTGGTGCGGCGTTTGTCCTTCACATATTTCGTAACCACGGCTGACGACGCGGCGAGCAGGCTCATATCCGGCTTCAGGATGCTGTTCTCGAAATAGAGCGCGACGCGCGGGAAGGCGGTGGAGGCGAGGTGCACGAGCTCGAAAAGCTCGGTGCCGGTCTGCTGCTTGGTGGGGTAGACGTCCTGATAGCGGTCGACGATGTTGATGTCGATGGCGAGTCGATCCGTGTGGGGCGTGAGCGGCTTGTAGCGTTTCGCGATTTCGGGGTAGCGCTGCGGGCCGAGGTTCCAGACGGTCGCGGGGTCTTCGATCAGGAACGAGAATTGGTGCGTGTCGAGCAGCGGGAGCACGCGCGCGACGTCGGCTCCGATCGAGTCCTTCATGCCGGTATCGAAGCGGTCGTCGACATGGGTGAGGACGATGTCGAGATCGGGGCGGAACTGACGGAAGGATTCGACGGTTCGAAGCCAGTCTTCCTGCATCCGGCGGACGAGCGAGGCGCGGTAGTCGAGGAACTGGCGGAGGGAGGTTGCGTCGTTGTGTTTGCCCCAGATTTCGATGGGGTCCCAGCCTGACTGAGCGCGAAAAGCGCCGCGCACATCGTCGTTCATCGGGGTGAAGCGGGCGGGGTTGCCGGCCCCTTCGAGCGATTCGAAATAGAGTTCGGCGAGATTGATGCCGTCCCAGTCGAAGCGCTGCGCCATTTGCGCGAGACCGGCGCGGATGGCGGCGGCGCAGTCGCGGTTTTCGAGGTTCATCAGTTTGCGCCAGTCGAGCTGGGCATCCTGGAGGGCGGCGGTCTTTTCGCGCCACTGGGGGTGGTCGTTCCAGAATTTTTCGCTGACGTGCGGGAGTTCGACCCAGGCGTAAACCAGCACGCCGTGGCGATGCGCGGCTTCGATGAGCGCCTTCAGGTACTGGTCGCGGCCGGGATCGGGATCGTAGAAATGCCAGGAGGCGACGTGCAGGGCGCTGATGCCGGATCTGCGCCAGCGCGCGGCGAGGTAATCGGGGTCGGCGCGGGTGCGGTAGGAGTAATCGAAGAAGGCCCAGAGGTTCGAACTGCGGACGGCGGGTTCGAAGCCGAGATCGGCCAGCGCCTGCATGAGGTAGGGGAAGCGTTCGTAGCCGGAGGGGCCGGGATTGGCCGCGACCCAGAGGACCGCGCCCGGGCCGATGCGCAGGCCGGCGATGAGCGGCGCGCCGGTCCAGCGCTCTCTGGCGAAGACGCGGGCGCCGGCGGGGATATCGAAGCGCGCGAGGTCGATGGATTTGCTCCAGACGATGGGGAGGGATTCGTTGTGGATGTCGACGACATGGATGGCGGGAACCTTTTCGGTGCGGGCGCGGAAGCCGAAGCTTTCGGCGAGAGACGATGCACCCTCCAGGATGAGGGCCGAGCCGGTCAGGACTTTCGTCTGCCAGTTGGCTGAGGCGGGAGTATTGGGCGGGGCTAAGAACATGTCGGCGGCGGCAGCCGGGCCCTGGATGTGACCGACGGCCAAGAGGATTGCCGGCCACGAGCCTGTTTCGGGGCCGACGATGGCGAACGTTCCTGCCACCGCGTGCATGGCGAAGACAAAGAGTAAAACGTGTGGACGCGGCTTCAGCCGCGTTAGCCGGCGAGAGAACGCGACTGAAGTCGCCTCCACACTTCGACTAACGTGTAAACGCATACCAGACACCGAGGCGGAAATCGTTGTAGTTGGGGCGGCGGGGATTGCCGGTGTTGATCAGATAGACACCGCGAACGGCGGCGAGGGTGATCCACATGCTGGCGGGCATGCGCGCATGGCGGAAACGGAGGCCGGGGCCGGTTTCGACGGTGTTGGCCCAGTACTGGCGCTGCACGTCCACCGTGATGTTGTTGCCCCAGAACGGCTGCACGCGGTTTGCGCCGAGGATGGCCGTGTAACCGGTGCGGTTCTGCGAGTAGAAAAGCGTATCGCCGGCGAAATGGCTGACGAAGACCGCGTCGCCGGTCGATTCGTGAAACCAGCCCGGGGCTTCGGCGAGGAGCGAGGCGCCCCAGGTGCGGGCGAAGGAGATGCCGCCGCGATAATCCGGCCAGCGTGTGGCGTTGAGATAGCTGACCATGACGCCGGCTTCGAACCACGCGAGCGCGCCGTGCCATGGGTTGGTCGAGACGCCGCCGGCGAAGATGAGCGCGCTTTCCGACAGGCTGGCGGGCGAGACGCCGCCCGTGGTGCGGCGGGCGTCTCCGGTGAGCCGCATCGAAGCATAGAGATGCAGCGGGAGCTTCTTCTGGCGGAATTCGGTTTTGATCTGGCCGTAGCCGAAAAGATCGGCCCAGCGCGAGGAGTAGAGCGGGTAGAGCCAGACGGTGGCGCGGAGGAATTCGACGCCCGGCCGGAGGTTTTCGTAAGCCTTGCGGGCTTCGGCGGCGATGGCGGGATCGTCGCTCCCGCGGGCAAGATCGAACCAGTGGAGCGCGGTTGCGTCGTCGTGGAGCATGTTGCTGGTCCAGCCGAGCTTCAGGTCGATCGAGGCATCGCCGGGGTTTTCTTCGTGGGCCTGTTCGAAGTAGCGCTTCGCGTCCTCGAGATACCCGGCCTTGTAGCTGCGGTCGCCCATGGTGACGGGGTCGTCGGGCGTGAGCTGGATGTTGCTCGAAGCGGCGGTGTCGGCGCGCTGGAGGAGGTCGAGCTGCTTCTTTGCGACATCGTCCTCGCCGGCGATCTTCTGGAGCTCCTGTTCGGCTTCGGGGCGGAGGGCCTGGTCCTTTTCGGACATGCTCAGGAGAAGGAAAGCCAGTTCGCGGTGAACCGTGGCGTTTGCGGCATCGAGCGCGAGGGCATTGCGGAATTCGTAGACGTACGGGTAGCGTTCCGGGAGCTGTTCGCGGGCCAGTTCGGCGGCGCGCGGCTCGGCTCCGCGTGAGGCGGCGATGAGAGCCGCCATGAGGCCGTCGGTATTGCCGCGGGCTTTCTCGACGCGAGCCAGTTCGAGGAGAACGGATTTGCGTTCGGGCGAGAGCTGGAACGCGGCGCGGTAGCTCGAAGCCGCGAGATCGAGCTCGTCGCGCTGTTCGGCGAGCTGCGCGAGCTCGTAGTGCGCGCTGAAGGTTGGTTTCGAAGTTGCAAGAACGCTCTGCCAGCGTGCGATGCCGCTCGCCAGAGGCTCATCGATGTTGCGGAAGGCCTGGGCGGCGGTGGCTTTCGATTCCTCATCGCCCGAATCGCGGATGCGGGCGAAGATGCGGCGGGCTTCGGCTTTGCGCGCGGGCGCGTTTTCGACGGTTTCAAAGCAGAGGAAGGCGTATTCGAGGGCGACGTGGAAATCGGCGGGGTCGAGACGCATGGCCTCGCCGAACTGCTCGCGCGCGGCTTCGGAATCGCCGGTTTTGAGGAGGGTATAGGCGAGGTTTTTGCGGATGTCGGTCCGGGTGGGGGCGAGGGCGGCGGCTTTACGAAACGCTGAGATGGCGGCGTCGTAATCCTTTACGCGCAGGGCATCGAAGGCTTCGGTCAGGGGCTGGTACGCGGGGTCGGTTTGGCCGAAGACGGCGGTGGCGGCGAGGAAAAGGAGCGCAAGTCGGATCGGGATTTCCCCCTTCCGTTCAGTACGGGTACGCGGGGAAAACTCTCAGAAATTTTCGCCCGCTATAATCGGGACGTGCCGAAAGTTACCTTCCTTCCCGCCAACCAAACCTTTGAATTTGAAGCGGGTAAGCTGCCTTATAAAGAACACGGAAAGCGCGGGTCTCTCCTCGACGTCGCCATGAATTTCGGCTTTCCTCTGGAACATGCCTGCGGAGGCAGCTGCGCCTGCACGACCTGCCACGTGGTGGTGAAATCCGGCGCCGAAAACCTTTCCGAGATGGAAGACGACGAAATGGACCGCGTGGAACAGGCGGCTGACTTTCAGCTTCATTCCCGGCTGGGTTGCCAGGCGGTGGTGAACGGCGACGTGACGGTCTACATTCCGGAGTGGAACCGGAATTACGTGAGCGAAGGGCACTAGCAGGCTGCTGAAAAACACTGGGACAGACCAAACTGGCACCTTTTTCGCCGTGCGAAATCGCGTGTTTTCAGTGAGGCGCTCCGGCGAAAAAGGCTGCCCAGTCCTGTCTGTCCCGGTTTTTCAGCAGCCTGCTAGAAGCCGAGTGCCCGGCTGATCAGCCGGCTTTGGCTTTTTTCTGCTGGGCCGCGGCGGCGTTTTCCGACTTCACCGGCTTGCGGGCGGCTCCGCTTTGAAAGCGGCGCAACTGGTCGGTGACGCAGACGAGGAACATCGGCTGCTTCGCGTTCTTGAGGACTTCGATGACGCGGTCCGGCTGGTCTTCGAGGTAGATGTGTTTGCCGTCGGTGACCAGGTGGACGTCGCTGTTACTCGCCACGGCGTCGCTCAGGCGCTTGCCCATTTCCTGCTGGAGGAAGCGGAGCACGCGGCGGATTTTCTGCAGCGAGAACCCCTTGGCGCGGAGTTCGGCGATCACCGAAACCTCCACGACCTCATGCGGCAGATAGACTCGGCGGTGGCCCTCCTGGCGGGGCGAGACGACGTTGCGCTCATCCCACCATTGCAGCTGCCGCAGGCTGACGCCGGCGATGCGGGCGACTTCGCCGCTCGTGTAGCGTTCCTGTTCCGGGGTGGCTCCGGCGGGTGCCGCAACAGTTCTGTCTTCCTTTGTTTTGAACATTTCGCCAAGCCTCCGTTCAGGTCCAGGATGAATTCTATCAGATTAGCACCAAACCGCCGGGCCGTTAAGGGGGCGAAAAATCCGCAAAACCGTCCGGCCCGGGAAGTTCGTTCACAAGGCGTGTTAAGATGAGGCTGCAACGTCAGAATTGCGCCCGGGCTGAAGGGATTTAGCCGGTTTGCGCACGCCAACCAGAGGTTTCAGTGTCGAGTAATCTTAGCCGCAAGGAATTGAAGCAGGATAAGTTTGCCGTTGAGGTCGAGCATACGGTCGACTTCTTTGCGGCGCATCGCAAGGAAGTCACCCGGTACGGCTCCGTCGCGGCCGCGGTGCTGCTCATTGGCGGGGGCGTTTACTACTACATGAACTCGGCTTCGGGGACGCGGGAAAAGGCGCTGGGGGAAGCGATCGCGCTCACCAATGCGCCCATTACGGCGACTCCATCTCCCAACGGTCCGACCAGCTTCTCCACCGAAGCGGCCAGGAACGATGCGGCCGCGAAGGCTTTCACGAAGGTGCAGTCGGAATACGGCGGCAGCGACGAAGGCTACGCGGCGGAGTACTTTCTCGCGACGCAGTCGGCAGAGGCGGGCAAGCTTGACGATGCGCGGAGGAAGTATCAGGACGTGAGCGATCACGCCAACCCGAACTATGCATCGCTGGCGAAGCTGGCTCTGGCGCAGATCGATTTCGCGGAGAACAAGTCTTCAGAAGCCGAGAGCCTGCTGAAGAACCTGATCGACAACCCGACGGACATGGTTTCGAAGGCGCAGGCGACGATTGTCCTGGCCAAAGGGATTGCGGCCACGCGGCCGGAGGAAGCGCGCAAGCTGCTCCAGCCGCTCAGTTCGCAGTCGCCCGAGGTGGCCGGCGTGGTGACGGCCGCGCTGGCGGAACTGCCGCAGAAGTAGATGCGGGCTCCGCTCGGGTATCTGCGCTTCGCGGCGGAGAAGTCGCGGGGGCGCCGTTATCCCGAGCCGGAACATCCCTACCGCAACGCTTTCCAGCGCGACCGCGACCGTGTGATTCACGCACGTGCGTTCCGGCGTCTCGAGAACAAGACGCAGGTTTTCGCGCCGGGCATTTCCGATCATTTCCGCAACCGGCTGACCCATACGCTCGAAGTCACGCAGATCTCGCGGACGGTGGCGGGGGTCCTTGGTCTGAATGAGGATCTGACGGAGGCGCTGGCGCTGGTGCATGACGTGGGACATCCGCCGTTTGCCCATGCCGGGGAAGAGGCGCTCAACCGGGCCATGCAGCGGTTTGGCGAGAAGTTCGATCACAACATCCAGTCGCTGCGCATTGTGGAGAAGCTCGAGCAGCGTTACCCGCGGTTTCCGGGGCTGAATCTTTCGTTCGAGGTGCGCGAGGGGATTGTCAAGCATTCGCGCGATTTCGGTCCGGGCGAGTTTCCGGATCTCGACGAATATCTGCCGGGCATGCGGCCGGTGCTCGAAGCGCAGCTCATCGATCTGGCGGACGAAGTGGCGTACAACAGCGCGGATCTGGACGATGCGTATGAGGCAGGATTGCTCGAGCCGGCGCAGATTGCCGCGGCGGTTCCGGCGTATGCCGGGATTCTCGACACGATCGAGACCCAGTATCCGGGAGCGAGCGAGCGGGAGCAGTTTCAGGAATCGGTGCGGCGGCTGATCGATGATCTGGTTTCGGGGTTGATTGAAGGCACGGTGAGTGCGGCGCAGGAGGCTAAGGCCGGGACTCCGGACGATGTGCGGGCCCATCCGGCGCGGATTGCCCGGTTCAGCGAGGCCGCGAAACAGACGAGCGCGGATCTGAAACGCTTCCTGTTTGCCAATGTTTATTCGTCGGCGGAACTGGCGGCAGGGCGCAAGGTATCGATGGCGCGGCTCGAATGGGTTTTCGACCGGCTGCTCGAACGCGGGTATCAGGCGCGGGCGGCGTGCGATTTCATCGCCGGGATGACGGACCGGTATTTTCTGCGATATTACGAATCGCTCTCGTCACTCTCGTCGGAAACGCCGCTGTCGGCCGTCGAGTAGCTCGAAAGCTCGGCGCTGCGGACGATGTAGTTCTTCGCCAGCTGGCGGCAGAGCTCGGTTGCCAGCTTCTCCGGTTTCTCCTTCTCATCGTGCTGGACCACGACTTTGAGAAACAGGCTGGTTCGGATAGCTTTCATTCTCTTCCTATACTAGTGACGTGCCATGCCCCATCTGCGGGATCCGCAAACCGCGCCGTTTCTGTCCGGTGAAATACGCTGAAATCTGCTCGCAGTGCTGCGCCGAAGGGCGCGAGGAGACCATCGATTGCCCGCTCGGCTGCGAGTTTCTGCGCGATGCGCACCGGCATGAGAACAAGCCCGAGTATGACGCGTCGAAGGTTCCGAACCTCGATGTGAACGTGACGGAATCGTTTCTCGGCCAGCATGAAGTGCTGCTGGCGTTCCTCGCGATCGGGATTTTCGAAGGCGCGATGCGGAATCCGGCGGTGACCGATTACGACGTTCGCGAGGCGTTTGAGTCGCTGATCCGGACGTATAAATCGGCGCAGAGCGGGATCATTTTCGAGTCCCGGCCGGTGAATCCGTACGCGGCCGCGATCGTGGATCATGTGGCGGCGAAAGTGGCGGAAGTGCGGGAGAAGGAAAAGGCCGCGACCGGCGGGACGACGCTCGACGATCTGACCCTGATTCGCATTCTGGCGTTTCTCGAGCGCCTTGAATACTCGCACAATAACGGGCGCCGCAAGTGCCGGGCGTTTCTCGATTTTCTGAGCGGCTTTTATTCGCCCATGGCGGCGGGTGAGAGCGATGCCGCGAAATCGGCGGAACCTGGTGAACCGCTGATCATCACATAACTGCTGTGAGGACCGGGATTATTGTTTTCGGCCACGGGTCGAGCGTGGAATCGGCCAACGAGGCGGTTCGCGTGATCGCGCGCCAGGCGGCGGAGCACGGCGCGTGGGAGCTCTATGAGACCGCGTTTCTCGAAGCCTCGCCGGTGCTGGGCGAGGCCGTGGCGGCGCTGGTGAGCCGCGGGGCGGGAGAGATCCTTGTCCTGCCGTACTTCCTGACGCTCGGGATTCATCTGCAGCGCGATCTGCCGAAGCTGGTGGAGGCGCTGGCCCGCGAGCACGGGCTTTCCATTCGCGTCACGCCGCCGCTCGACGGGCATGTGCATCTGAGCCGCATTCTGGTGGAGCGGGCCAGAGAGGCGTCGTTATGAAGGCGCGGCTGGCGGGGTGGCGCGAGCTGGCGCCGGGAGTGCGGCATTTCGAGTTCGAAGCGGTCGACTGGAATGCGGCGTTTGTCCCCGGGCAGTTTCTGTCGCTGACGGCGAAGATCGGGGAGGACGAGATTACGCGGGCCTATTCCATCGCTTCCGCGCCGTCGCCCGGCAGCCACGCGTTTTCCCTGTGCGCGAACCTGGTGGATGGCGGGAAGTTTTCCCCGCATCTGTTCGCGCTCGAATCGGGCGAGGAGATCCAGTTCAAAGGGCCGTACGGGGCGTTCATTCCGCGGCGGCCGGTTTCGGATTCGATCTTTGTCGCGACCGGAACCGGCGTGGCGCCGTTCCGGGCGATGCTGCAAACGGTGCTGGCGGAGAATCCCGACCGGGGGTTTGAACTGATTTTCGGCGTCCGGTCTCGGGAGGGCCTGCTCTACCACGATGAATTCGTAACTCTGGCCGAGCAGCATTCGAACTTCGTCTACCGGCCCACCCTCACGCGTCCTCCCGAAGGCTGGACCGGCCTCACCGGCCGGGTGCAAGGGCACGTCATGGCGTCGCTCGGGGAACGGCGCGATATCGATGTCTACATTTGTGGGTTAAAAGAGATGGTGGACGACCTGCGCGCGCAGCTCAAAGGCGCGGGGCTCGACCGGAAACGGATCGTCTATGAGAAGTACGATTAGGCCGGTGCTTTGCCTGCTCTTCGCCGCCGGGGCCCTCGGCGCGGCGGAGGAATACACGTACTGGGTGGAACCGTGTACGCCGGCGCTCGGGAAATCCACCAGCTGCGTGGCGGGGGACGCCGAGCTGGGCCGGTGGGCACTCGAAGCGTGGCAGCGGGAGTCGAACGGCGCTATTGTGTTCCGGCCCAGCCCGCAGGAAGACCAGGCGCGAATCCGCATTCACTGGGCCGGCGGCGCTTCGAGCCTTTACGGCGAAACCCAGCGGATTCAAGTGAATGGCAAGCCCGGAGCCAATATCTTCGTGCTGCCGGATATCCGCGAGCTGGGTTCGGACATTTTTGCCGCCGGAAGCAACGACCCGCTGCTCCGGGAAACGATCGTTTATCCGACCTGCCTGCACGAGAGCGGGCATGCCCTCGGGCTGGCGCATACCCGGAACTTCGCCGACATCATGTACAGCTTCGGCTACGGCGGGGATATCGTCGAGTATTTCGAACGGTACCGGCGCCTGCTGAAAACCCGGACGGACATCCGCGCTCACTCCGGCATCTCGGATTCGGACCGGGAGACGCTGAAAAACCGGGACAGACAGAACTGAGCAGCCTTTTTCGCCGCAGAGTTTTGCCGGAAAATACGTGGTGTGGCACGGCGAAAAAGGTGCCAGTTTAGTCTGCCCCAGGTTTTTCAGCAACCTGCTAACCCGTGTGTTTCCGCACTGAAAATCAGCGAAAGAATGTAAGGTAAAGTAAAGAAGACGGCGGTTTTACCGCCTTCACTCTCGTAGCCGTCCAGCCCGTTAAAGCCAATGTGGATCGTCCGAATCGCCTTATCGCGGCCTTATACATTCATTGTCCTGGCGATCCTGATCCTGCTGATCAGCCCGCTCGTGATCATGCGGACGCCGACGGACATCTTCCCGAACATCGACATCCCGGTTCTGGCCGCCCTCTGGAATTATTCCGGCATGAACGCGGAAGAGATGGAAGGCCGGATGACCTCCAACGTGGAACGGAACATGACCAACTCGGTCAGCAACGTGGAACACGTGGAATCGGTGACGATGAACGGGCGCGCCATCATCAAAGTCTTCCTGCAGCCGAACGCCAGCGTGGATACGGCGAACGCCCAGATTGTCTCGTCGTCGAACGGCGCGATCGGCCAGATGCCGCCGGGCACGCTGCCGCCGTTCATCCTGACCTATAACGCGGCGACGGTGCCGATTATTCAGCTCGCGCTTTCGAGCAACAAGCTGTCGGAAGCCGAACTCAACGATCTGGGGCTCAATTTCGTCCGCACGCAGCTGGTGACCATTCCCGGCGTGCAGCTTCCCTACCCTTACGGCGGCAAACAGCGGCAGGTGATGGTGGCGATCAATCCGGCGCTGCTGCAGGCCAAGGGGTTGACGGCCGCGGACGTGGTGACAGGCATCGGCTCCCAGAACGTGATTCTGCCTTCGGGAACCGTGAAGATCGGGCAGTTCGAATATGTGGTGACGCTCAACGGCAGCACCCAGACGATCGCCGAAATGAACGATCTGCCGATCAAGATGGCAAACGGCGCGCCGGTTTATGTGCGCGATGTGGCTACCGTTTCCGACAGCTTTTCGCCGCAGACGAATATCGTGCGGCTCAACGGCCAGCGCGGCACGCTGCTCACGATTCTGAAGAACGGCGACGCCTCGACGCTCGACGTGGTCAACGGCGTGAAGAAGGCGCTGCCGCAGATCCGGGAAACGCTGCCGCCGGAGCTGAAGATCCAGCCGCTGGCGGATCAGTCGATTTTCGTCGAGGCCGCGATCAGTGGCGTGGTGCGGGAAGCGATCATCGCGGCTTGTCTCACGGCGGTGATGATTCTGGTCTTCCTCGGGAGCTGGCGCAGCACCCTGATCATCGCGGTTTCGATTCCGTTGTCGATCCTCTGTTCCATCTGCGCGCTCAGCGCAACGCACCAGACGATCAACATCATGACGCTGGGCGGTCTGGCTCTCGCGGTCGGCATTCTCGTCGACGACGCGACGGTGACGATCGAGAACATCGAGCGCTATCTCGAGGAAGGGCACGATCTGCATACGTCGATTCTCGAAGGCGCGGCGCAGATCGCGGTTCCGGCGCTGGTTTCGACGCTTTGCATCTGTATCGTCTTCCTGCCGATGTTCTTCCTGAGCGGCGTGGCGAGGTATTTGTTCGTGCCTCTGGCGGAAGCGGTGGTGTTCGCCATGCTCGCGTCCTATATCCTTTCGCGAACCCTGGTGCCGACTCTTGCCATGTACCTGCTGCGGGCGAAGGAACACGTGCTGCGGCCGACGTGGAATCCCTTCACTCTGTTCCAGAGGGCTTTCGAGCGCGGATTCGAGCGCGTCCGGCTGAACTATCAGCTGCTGCTGACGACCCTGGTCTACCGGCGCTGGCTCTTCGTGCCCGCGTTCCTCGCCATGTGCGCCACCGGATTCCTGCTGCTGCCGTGGCTCGGCCAGGACTTTTTCCCGACCACCGACAGCGGCCAGATGCGGCTCCATTTCCGCGCGCGCAGCGGCACGCGCATCGAGGAAACGGCGCGGCTGTGCGATCTGATCGACCAGTCGATCCGGGCGAAGATTCCGCCGGGCGAACTCGAGAGCATCGTGGATAACCTCGGGCTGCCCTACAGCAGCATCAACACGGCGTACAGCAACAACGGCGTGATCGGCACGATGGACGGCGACATTCTGCTGTCGCTCAAGCCCGGGCACCGGCCGACCGAACAGCTCACGTCGATGCTGCGCAAACAGCTTGCGGCCGAATTTCCCGGCGTGACGATCTTCTTCCTGCCGGCCGACATGGTGACGCAGATTCTGAACTTCGGGCTGCCGGCGCCGATCGACGTCCAGGTGGTGGGCAACAACATCGAGGGCAACCGCCAGTTCGCGGACCAGTTGCTCGCGCAGTTGCGCGGCGTGCCCGGTCTGGTGGACATGCGGATTCAGCAGCCGTTCGACGCGCCGAAGCTGGCGATTACTTCAGACCGCACGAAAGCCCTCGAAGCGGGCTTCAGCCAGAGAGACGTGGCTTCGAGCCTGCTCGTATCGCTGAGCGGCAGCTTCCAGACCACCCCGACGTTCTTCCTGAGCCCGGCGAACGGAATCAACTACAGCGTGGTGACGCAGGCGCCGCAGTACAACATCGGTTCGGTGCAGGATCTGATGAATGTGCAGGTGAGCGCGCCCGGCGTGGACAAGAAGGAAATTCTGGGCGACGTGAGCACGGTGACGCGCGGCACCACGATGGCGGCCGTCTACCACTACAACGTTTCGCGCGTGCTCGATATCTTCGGCTCGGTGGAAGGGCGCGATCTGGGCGGCGTGGCGAAGGACATCAACCGGATTGTGGATTCCAACCGGAAGAAGCTGCCGCGCGGATCGACGGTGGTCGTGCGCGGCCAGATCGAGACGATGCAATCGTCGTACACCGGGCTGCTGGCGGGTCTGGCGGGCGCGATCGTGCTGGTTTATCTTCTGATCGTGGTGAACTTCCAGTCGTGGCTCGATCCGTTCATCATCATCAGCGCGCTGCCCGCGGCGCTGACCGGCATCGTGCTGTTTCTGTTCCTGACCAACACGCGGCTGAGTGTGCCGGCGCTGATGGGGTCCATCATGTGCATGGGCGTCGCCACCGCGAACAGTATTCTGGTGGTGGCTTTCGCGCGGGAGCGGATGGACCATCACAGCGACGCGCTGCAGGCCGCGATCGAAGCCGGTTTCACGCGATTCCGGCCGGTGCTGATGACGGCCATCGCTATGATCACAGGTATGGTCCCGATGGCGATGGGACTGGGCGAGGGCGGCGAACAGAACGCGCCGCTGGGCCGTGCGGTGATCGGCGGTCTGATGGTGGCCACGGTCGCGACTCTGGTATTCGTTCCCGCGGTGTTCGGTCTGATCCACAACCGGAGGAAGCCGAGCGACGCCGAACCGCTGGTTCGGGCGCGGCTCGAACAGGTGCATCGGTAGAAGACAAACTATGAAAGTGGAAGAATTCGAGGACCGCGTACCGAAAAGCACCGTGACCGGCGCCTTGCAGGGCAGTACGCCCGCGCCGCGCCGCGTGGGTACCGGAATTGTTTTCCTCGTGCTGATACTGGCGGTGGCGGGCGTCATCGGCTGGTACGTGCGGAAGGGCATCAACAGCCGGGTTGCGGCGGAAACAAAGCTCGAGACGGAATCGCATGAGAACGCGATTCTGACCGTCTCGATCGTGAAACCGAAGCTGGGGCAGCAGAATCAGGAACTGATTCTTCCCGGCAACACGCAGCCCATCATCGAAGCGCCGATTTACGCGCGAACCAACGGCTATCTGAAGAGCTGGACCGCCGATATCGGGACCCGGGTGAAGGCCGGGCAGGTGCTGGCCGAGATCGAAACGCCGGAAGTGGATCAGCAGTTGCGGCAGGCCCGGGCGGATCTCGAAACAGCGAAGGCGAACCTGGCGCTCGCCGAGGTGACCGCGCAGCGCATGATCAATCTGCAGCAGCAGGGCGCGGTGGCCAAGCAGGATACCGACAATGTGGTGGGCGACCGGAACGCGAAGCGGAGCATTGTCGAATCGCAGACCGCCAACGTGAAGCGGCTCGAAACTCTGCAGACGTTCGAGAAGGTGGCCGCTCCGTTCGACGGCGTGATCACGGCGCGCAATACGGATGTGGGCTACCTGATCGACGCGGCCAGCTCCGGCAAGGAACTGTTCCATCTGGCGGCCATCAACAAGCTGCGCATTTTCATCAATGTTCCCGAAGAGCATGAGCAGGCGGCGAAGATCGGCGCGCCGGCCACGCTGACGCTGAACGAGTTTCCCGGCCGCGTTTTCAAGGGCACGATCGTGCGCAACGCCAACGCCATCGATCCGGTATCGCGCACGCTGCTGGTCGAAGTGGACGTGGATAACCCGACCGGCGAACTGCTGCCGGGCGCTTACGTCTCGGTCCACATCAGGCTGGAGGGTTCGTCCGTGCCCAGCGTGATCGTGCCGGTGAACACGCTGCTGTTCCGCTCGGAAGGACTGCGCGCGGCGGTGTATCGTGACGGGAAGGCGGTGCTGGTGCCCATTCAGGTGGGCCGCGACTTCGGAGACAGTCTGGAAGTGGTCTCGGGCCTGAGCCCGGACGACCAGCTGATCCTGAATCCGCCGGACTCGCTCGTTTCCGGCACGCCCGTGCGCGTGGCGGCGGCGAAGTAAAATTACACGAACGTTACTCTAGGATCAGACAGGTTAGTCACAAAGATGAGTTCTGCCCCACAAGCGCCGCCGAAGCTGCCGATTCCCGGAGTCCGGAACCTGATTGCCGTCGGCAGCGGCAAAGGCGGCGTCGGTAAAACCACGGTAGCCGTCAACCTCTCGATCGCGCTGGCGGCTCTCGGCCACAGGACCGCGCTGCTCGACGCCGACGTCTACGGCCCCAACGTGCCGCTGATGATGGGCACGAACCAGACGCCCAACGCGATCGGAGAACGCATTCAGCCGCTCTCGAATTACGGCGTGAAGCTGATGTCGATGGGGTTTCTCAGCCCGGGCGACAAGCCGCTGGTGTGGCGCGGCCCCATGCTGCACAGCGTGATCCAGCAGTTTCTGCGCGGCGTCGACTGGGGCGATCTGGACTTCCTGATCATCGATCTGCCTCCCGGCACGGGCGACGTGCAGCTCTCGCTGATCCAGACCGCGCCGGTGACCGGGGCCGTGGTGGTGACCACCCCTTCGGATGTTTCGCTCGAGGACGCGCGCAAAGCGGTGCGGATGTTCGAGCAGGTGAAGGTGCCGATTCTCGGGGTTATCGAGAACATGAGCTACCTCGAGTGCCCGCACTGCAAGGAACGCATCGACGTGTTCAGCACGGGCGGGGGGCGGCGCATGGCCGGCGATCTGGGAGTGAACTTCCTCGGTGCTCTCCCGATGACCCCGCAAGTACGCATTGGCGGCGATACCGGCCAGCCGGTGGCGACGTTCGGACCGGACGATCCGCGCGCGAAGGATTTCTTCGAAATCGCAAAGCGCGTGGTGGAGCAGGCGGCCGAAGCCTCCAGCATCGCCGGCCCGACGATCACGGTCTCCGACTGACAGGCTGCCGGCGTCGTCTTCTGCCCGGCATCGCTGAGAGTCCGGTACTCCGGACTATGGCTGAAACATTTCCAGCAGGAAATGTTTGAAGCTTCATGGCGCGGTCATCATTTTCACACGAAGTCTCCTGCATAACAGGCGATATGAAGTCCTGCATCAGGGCCTTCGCCGCCGTCTTCGCGTTGATCCTTCCCGCCGCGTCGCTCGCGGCCGGCGAGGACACGGCCATTGCGCAAGCGCCGGATTTTGCCGCCACGGCTTTCGCCCCGGGCGCTCTGGCGGAAGTCTCGCTCGGCACTCTGTTCGATCAGGCGACGGTTGCGGTGCCCGAATGGGGTTCGGGCCGGGAGGGTCTCGGGAGACGCGCGGGACTCCTGGTATCGAGCCACCTGATTGACGCCACCGTCACTTACAGCCTCGGACAATTGCGGAGCACGACGACCGCTTACAGCCGCTGCCGGTGCAAGGGATTTCCGCGGCGCGCGCGCCACGCCATTGTCGCCCAATTCATCGAGCATGGGATGGATGGCAGCGTGGCTGCTCCCGTCGCCCGCTTCTCGGGTCTGGCCACGTCGGTTCTGGCATCGGCGCCGCTGCTTCCGGCTCGTTACGGCGCAGGTTACGCGCTGGAGCGGGCCGAGACTCGCATCGGCGTGGATATCGGGCTGAATCTGCTCGACGAGTTCTGGCCGGAGATCCGCCGGACGCTGAGCGCGCCGCTCAAAAGGCTGCACTGAGATTTTCCTGATTCGGGCTGGAAAAGTCCCGGGGAAACGCCGATGAGCCTTCCGTATGCGGTTGACTCCGGGAGCACTTGTGCTCCTTCTCCTGACCGCGCCACTCGCAGTGCGGGCTCAGGAGTCAGAGGCGGAGCCGGTTTTTCCGAACGCTGCGTTGCCGCCCGAGGCGGTTGCCGAGGTAGCACTCGGGCTGAACTATGACCTGGCGGTTGCCGCCGTCCAGGAGTGGGGAAGCGAGCAACGGAGCATCGAAACACGAGCCCGGCTGATATTTTCGAGCGGACTGGTGGGTCCGTCGGTGCGCTACGGCGTGGCCCAGGCGCGGCACACGACGACGGCCTACAGGCGCTGCGCCTGCACGGGCCTGCTGCGCCGCACAGGCCATGCAGTGCTTTCCGAGTTCGTGGAGCACCGCATGGACGGGAGCGCCACGGCGCCGGTGGCGAGATTCTCAGGCTATTTTTCTTCCGTGCTGGCCACGGCGCCGTATCAGCCGGGAGGGCCCGGCGCCGCCCGCTCGATCGACCGCGTCGCGGGGAAGATCGAAGGTGACCTCAGTTCCAACCTGATCGAGGAATTCTGGCCGGACATCCGGCGCATGGTCGTCCGGCCGTTGCTGCAGTTCAGGCGAGCTGCTTTTTCGTCTCACTTTCAACCGCGTCCATAAACGCTTCGGTGGTTAGCCAGGGCTGGCTGTCGCTGATCAGGATCGCGAGGTCCTTGGTCATGCGGCCGGATTCGACCACGTCGATGCAGGCCTTTTCGAGCGTTTCGGCGAAGTGAACCACGTCCGGCGTGCCATCGATTTTGCCGCGATACTGCAGGCCGCGGGTCCAGGCGTAAATGGAGGCGATCGGGTTGGTGGAAGTGGGCTTGCCCTGCTGGTGCAGCCGGTAGTGGCGCGTCACGGTGCCGTGCGCGGCTTCGGCTTCGATGGCGGAGCCATCGGGCGACATCAGAACCGAAGTCATGAGGCCGAGCGAGCCATAGCCCTGGGCGACGGTGTCGGACTGCACGTCGCCATCATAGTTCTTGCAGGCCCAGAGATAGCCGCCGGACCACTTGAGGTTCGAGGCCACCATATCGTCGATCAGGCGGTGTTCGTAGGTGAGGCCTTTGGCATCGAACGCGGCTTTGAATTCGCGATCGAAGATTTCCTGGAAAAGATTCTTGAAGCGGCCGTCGTAAGCCTTGAGAATCGTGTTCTTCGTGGAGAGATAGACGGGATAGCTGCGATCGAGCGCGTACTTGAAGCAGGCGCGGGCGAAGCCGGAGATCGAGCTGTCGAGGTTGAACATGCCCATGGCGATGCCGGGGCCGTTGGCTTTGATCACGTCTTTGACGATGGGCGCGCTGCCATCGGCCGGGGTGAACGTCATGGTGAGGGTGCCGGCGGTGGGGAACTGGAAGTCGGTGGCGCGGTACTGATCGCCGAAACCGTGGCGGGCGACGACGACCGGCTGATCCCAGTGCGGCACGATGCGCGGCACGTTTTTGCAGATGATCGGTTCGCGGAAGATGGTGCCGTCGAGGATATTGCGGATGGTGCCGTTCGGGCTCTTCCACATCTGCTTGAGGTTGAACTCTTTCACGCGGGCTTCA
>Ga0187771_10000767_pt1 | contig 20261 bp, 16 predicted proteins | sample 0116_SJ02_MP15_1_FD_133139 | JGI IMG/M metagenome (GOLD analysis project Ga0187771, IMG submission 133139) | Tropical peat soil microbial communities from peatlands in Department of Meta, Colombia - 0116_SJ02_MP15_10_MG | ecosystem: Environmental > Terrestrial > Soil > Wetlands > Peat | place...
ACAAGGTCCAGTCGTTTTATTTATTCATGGCTGGGCGGGATATCGGTTACAGTGGAGGGAAGCGCCCAAGTTTCTGACGGGCTTCAAGGTCATAGCGCTTGACCTTCATGGCTTCGGAGAGAGCGAAGAATCGCCGAACATTTCAGCTCCGGAGGACTACGTAGAGCCTGTCTGCGGGTTCATTCAGAGCCTGAATATCGAGCAACTTGTCTTGGTTGGCCATTCTGCAGGAGGCATAGTCGCGGCCAATGTTGCACTTCGACTTCCCAACAAAGTGAACGGTCTAGTGCTTGTCGAAGTCCCGGTTGGTAAGGAGCTTCAATCAGCTAGATTTCCAATCTTACTGATCTTTGGTAACCGGGACTCGGACATGATGGGCCTCACGAGGTTTCAAGTCACAAACACTCAATTGGCGAATATTCCTTCAACTGACGTACAGTTCATCAAGAACGCAGGCCACAATCCCATGTTAGAAAATGCGGCCGAGTTCTACGATGTGGTGCGCGATTTTGCAGAAAGAACGTCAGCGTAGGAATGGGCACGGAATGTCAAGAATCGGAGGTTGCTCACGATGTTTGCTTATATCACAGACCTTCATGGAAATATCAGCGCCGTGCTTGCTAGTTGAACAAAGCAAGCGGCGATATCCGGGTCTAAGATTTCTCATGGTTGGCGGCGATATCACAAGAAAGGCTGACTGGAACGAGGATTGGGTTGAGGCCAAGAACGCGAGCATTGGTGAAGCTTGCAAGTTATTCTCGGAGCTCGACTTGGAGACCTACTTCATTTTGGGTAATGACGATATCGAAGGTCCGTTGTCGTCGATGGACGGGCACAATTTCCACGGCATGACCAATAATGTTGTGTCGCTGGGAGATGATGTCGGGTTGCTGGGATTCTCATACGTTCCTCCAACATCATTCTTCACGCGATATGAAAGGAATGAGAAGGAGCTTAAGGAGATGCTTGATCCGCTATTCAAGCGCTTGTCTAAGTTCAAATTCGGAATCGCAATGTGCCACGCGCCGCCTTACGGAACCAATCTCGATATCATAAAAGACTGGTATCCAGGAGGCGAGGAGTTTCAAGTCCACGCTGGGAGCAAAACAATCAGAAAACTCATCGAGAAGTATCAACCGGATGTGGGGTTGTTCGTGCATGAATCAGCCGGTTCCTGTAGGCTTGGCAGAACTCTCTGCGTCAATCCCGGCGCCTCAAACAAGGAAATGAGGGGTTGCGTATTCGGCTTTGATTCGTTTGAGGGGATCGGAAAATTCGAGTTTGGTCGTAGGGTCTGAAGATTGAGGCCGTTTTGGAGAATTTAGGGCCTACTTAGCATCGATCCAATGTATTACACGGGGCCTTTCCTAGGATTCATCATGTCTAACAGTAACTCGAAAGTTTTGCAAGCCAGCGTGTAAGAATTGTATTCCTTGGTTCCAGGTTTGGCCCCTGCTAGCTTTTGCTTCGCCCTTTCTAGGTTGGCCTTGCACTCCTTGTACCTCCTCAACTCATTCAACGCCATTTCGACTTCTGCGAAATTCAGGCCCGCTGACAAGTAGAAAACCTGATTACTACTGTGCGGACCTGACATCAAATTTAGGTATTCTCGCCATGTTTGACACAAGTCCTTCCTGACTTATCGGTCATCAGTGAAACCTTGCACGATGGCCAACGAAAGTCACAAGCAATACTTGCTTGTCTCCACGCAACTCATACGCTCCCTGACTCTGCTAATTGCCTCGCCAAAGCTGCACGGGGTCCACGGCAGCACCTGGATTGCGCCTTTCTCCTCCAATCCCTTGAGTTGAATCGTGCCCGAGCCGCCGTACTCATTCCCGATTAGATACCCGCAACTCTCGGTTTAGATTCATCCGCCTCAGCGATCAACCAGATTACTTGGTCTGTGGGACGGAAGTAGGCTGCGAAAATCGTTCTTTGTGGATAACTAACAATAGGCATCATACTCGCCATTCAGAGAGCATGCGCATTCTTGAGAAGAAGCGATTGGTCGCGTTCATTGCCAAAGAGGCAGAGTAGCAGCCATTCCTGTCAACCTCTCTTGAACCGTTCTAGCAGGTCTACCTGCACTTTCTTGTTTGAGGCGATCTTCCTTTCAAGTTCAGCGAATTCTCGGTTTAACATGAAGATTGCCACAAGCCAGAAAACTATCCCCCACCAACGAACATTCCTAGAAATGTTCACTCGAAGATTTCGAGATAATCTCTAACCGCCTCGCGTATGACATGGGAGCGCGACGGCACCTTGCCTTCGTGAACAAGTTCGTCGATCGTTTCGAGGATTGGGATCGGGAGCGTAGCTGACAGGTTCGCCATTCGCGGGTAACGAGCCATTGGACCGACACTTGTCATGAGCCATAGTGCCGTTGAGTATTAGCCCATTATTGACGAGCCTATGCATATTTCCGCGAAACAAAAGTAGGAATCCGTATCGAACTATTGTTGCGCTTCCAACTTGACTTGTACGCGAACATTCGACCAGTGTTCCTTCAAGAAGGCGTTCAAAGTGTACTACGAGATAAGAAAACGGGGCAAATCAATTACCTGATTGTTCGAGAGAATACCGAAGGCCTCTACGCCGCACACAGATCCGGGATACGCCGTGCAGATCTGGCAATTGACCCACTCGTGATGAGCGAGAGAGGAGTGAGACGAATTGTGAAACTAGCATTCGATCTCTCGCTGAAGAGCTCGGGTTCTCCTGTGGACGGAAGGAAAAGAGTCATGTGCGTTGACAAGAGCAACGTTCTCCGAAGTTATGCTTTTTTCCGAGAGAAGTTTGAGGATGTAGCAAAAGACTATCCTGAGGTTGAGAGAAGCTCCATGTACGTTGATGCCATGACTCAATACATGCTCTTCAATCCGCACAGACTCAATGTTGTCGTATGCGAGAATTTTATCGGTGACATACTGAGTGACCTTGGATCCGCCACTGTAGGCGGGTTGGGCCTAGCCGGAAGCGCAAATCTTGGAGACCGAGTGGCGTTGTTTGAAGCAGTACATGGCTCAGCACCCGACATCGCAGGGAAAGGCTTAGCCAATCCTATCGCGATCTTGTACGCGGCAGCACAAATGTTAGAGTGGCTGGAGCTTGAACAGGCTGCGAACTTGCTTAGGAAGACCATCAGCAAGGTTCTTGGCGAAGGAAAAGTTCGAACGCCGGATATAGGCGGTTCGTCAACCACGAGAGAAGTGGAAGAAACAGTCTCGAAAACTATGATGGAACTTTTGTCAACATCGCCTTAGACAACGCGTGAGACATGCGCGGCACGCGGATAACAAAAGTATTCTCAGCGGATGACGGGGTCGCCCTCGCGTCACTACTAGCACCCAGAGATTCGTTCAGGGGAGCGGACACAGTGCTAACCGTCGACAGCGTGACTAGTACGGGTGAAACCCAGATGACTCTTGCTAGAATCAACAAGTCATTATAGGTCCTCGATTCCGTTGCTCGATAGCGTATGGAATTGAAGGTCGTCGTGGTTGGTGCCGGAGCCGTAGGCCAAGTCGTTGGCACACATCTCGTTCGAACTGGTGATCTGGATAGCCTAAGAATCGCAGACTTGGACTTAGGGAGAGTGAAGCGGTACGCGAAATGGTTAAGCAACGACAAAGTTTCAGCGCATAAACTCGATGCGAGCAAGGAGAGCGCGGTTACCAAGTTAGTCCGAGGTATGGATGTTCTTGTAAACGCGCTCGAACCAACATTCAACCTGCCACTTATGCGGGCTGCAATTCGGACTGGAACGAATTATCAAGACCTCGCCTTCGGGCCACCTTATGAAACCCTTACCAAGCAACTGAAGCAAGACTCGAAGTGGAAGAAAGCGGAGCTAACTGCACTTACGGCGACTGGTAATAGCCCTGGGATCACTAACATCCTTGCGTCAAAAGGCGCTGACGAACTTGAGACTGTGCAAGGCATCGAGATAAGGGTCTTCAGCAAACTCAACAGCAGCGAGCTGATTTCGACATGGTCCCCTGCCACTATGATTCAGGATATGCGGGAGGAACCCGTAGTCTACGAGGACGGGCAATTCAAACGAGTCCCACCTTTCAGCGGCGAAGAAGTCTACGCTTTTCCTGAACCGGTAGGTTCTCAGACAATGTCCTACCACGCCCACGAAGAACCTCACACCTTGCCAAGGTTCATCGGAAAGGGCATCAAGTATGTCCGGTTCAAGTACGGCGTGAACCCGCTCATGAAAGACTTTTTGCGAATCGGTCTCCTGGGCAAGAAACCGATCAGAGTTGGAGATGTCAAAGTCGCTCCAGTTGATGTCGTAATGGCCTGCTATCCGAAGCCGTTGGGAATTGAGGCTTTACCGGGAAAGATCGAGTCTGGGGTTGTGAAAGGCTCGGTCGGATGCGATGTCATCGAGGTGCTGGGCAAGAAGGAAGGTAAAGACGTTCGGCACAGATACTTCGTACGTTGGCCTAACATCATAGACATCAACAAGGATATGCCTCACGCTACGCACACTTCATACATGGCCGGTACGGGAGCAGTCATTCTGACGGAGGCCCTTGCACGAGGAAAAATTCCAACCAAGGGAGTCGTTGCTCCTGAGAGCCTAGAGAGAGAGGTCCGGGAGAGCTTCTTGGCTGAACTGTCTCAGAAGCACATAGCAGTCGAGGAAGCGACAGACACTGTCAGGGCGTAGGAGCGAGGGCATCCCGCAAGTTGGCGGTTTTGTCGGCTAAGAATAGAATATTGGTGAGAAGAAAGGGCTGTGCCTACTAAAGCTTGATCCAGTTTTCGAGACAGAGCTCTGCTCAGTTCGTTCACGTTTTGCGTAAGTTTGTGTTGATGGTGGATGGACAGCGACCTAGCTGGAGCCAAATGAGATTGGCTGAGAGCCTTCGTTATCTCTTGCCAGTTGCTGATCAGCTCAGTATTTTTAACCTCGCTCGACTCATGGTCTGGCTATGACGACTATGAAAAAGAAGCGTAAGGCCGTTCATAACCTTTGGCCGGAAGGCAATCGTTGCGCAGTCGTCTTGAGTTTCGACTTTGATGCAGAATCAGACGAATTGCGAACCGCTCCCGGGAAACTTGTGCCTATCACGAAAGGGAAGTACGGACCGACCGTAGGCCTCGACAGAATTTTCAGCGTGCTTGAGGATTTCTCGATACCTGCAACCTTCTTCGTGCCCGGCTGGGTTGCTGAAAACTACACCGGAAAGGTGAAAGAGATTCAGAGCAGGGGCTTCGAAATTGCCGGTCATGGCTATTTACACGAGAAAGTATCTGAGTTGACCATCGAGAATGAAAGGACCGTCCTCGACAAATGCGTAACTGGAATTCGAGAGGCAACGGGAGCAAATCCTCTCGGTTACCTGGCGCCTTGGTTTGATTTCAGCAAGAATAGTTTGAAATTGCTCACTGAATTCGGCTTCGAATATGACAGTAGCTTAATGAACCAAGACCTACCCTACAATATCAAGACCGGCGCCAAATCTCTCGTGGAGTTGCCAGTCGACTGGTCCCTAGATGATTATCCTGCCTTTGAGATGGACAGAAAGTCCGCAAACATGGTCCATGAAATATGGCAGTCGGAATTTGACGCCCTTTACTCGGCGGGTTCTCTGTTCAACCTGACAATGCACCCCGAGTGCATTGGAAGACCAGCACGGATCAAAATGCTCAGAGAATTTGTCCGGTATATGCGATCGAAGCCCAAAGTATGGTTTGCGTCCGCCATTGAAGTGTCGAAATGGTGGCGGTCAACCCACTCCGCAGATCCGCCGATCGAATTCACAGAATCGAAGTAGGAGTGTCGGCCCTTTGAGCCGTGAACAAAACGGAAACCAGAAACTCGGAGGGCCTGATACCGAGGAAAGCAAATTGCTTGGAGAAGTCGATGAACATGAGGTCATCGAATATTGTAAGAAGCTAGTCGCAATTCCTAGCATATTTGGGTCTGAGCAGCGTATATCCGAAGAGATAGCTCGTGACCTCAAGGATTTCGGCCTTGAAGCTACCTCAGTACCTGTAGAAAACTGTGGCCCCTCTGTTGTAGGAGTCAGTTCTGACCGGAGTTCTGCATCTAAGCCGAAGAGCTCGCATCGAAGTCCTGCGGCTCCACCGCTGATCCTCAACGGGCACATGGATACAGTCCAAGTCTGCGATGGTTGGAAACGAGACCCCTTCTCTCCGACTGTCGAAGATGAAAGGCTGTATGGCCTTGGAAGTACTGACATGAAAGGGGGTCTTGCAGCAATAATCATGGCAGCAAAAGCCTTGCTGTCGTCTGGGCTCGCTCTCAAACGTGACTTTGCCGTTCATGCTGTCAGCGACGAAGAAGGCTGGTCGAGAGGAACTAACACACTCATTGACAACGGTTTCTACGAAGAGGCAAAGTGTTGCATAGTTGGAGAACCGAGTAGCCTTACGCGACTGAGGAATGCTCGACGCGCACAATGCTTAACCGACATAATCGTAACGGGAAAAGCAACTCACGGGGCCCAGCCGGAAAATGGCATTAATGCCATAGCCGAGGCAGGAAAAGTCATCAACGTTCTGTCCAAATTGCCCGATAAGGCTCACCCTCGGATATTGGACTTCAAACTCCAACCGCTGAGAACTTCATCATGCGTTCTCAAAATAGAAGGGGGCTCCGACGCATTGAGTGTCCCCGATAAATGTGTCATACGCCTTGACAGGCATGTCCTTCCAGGAACCACGATCCTCCAAGAACTTGAAGTAATTAGGTCATATCTTGAACACAATTTAGACAACGATACTCTCAGGCGGGTAAGAGTTGAATTCACGCCGCGGCCCGCTCCCGGATACGAAGCTTTTGAAACAGATCCCAACTCGGAACTAGTCAAAACCATATCCAATGTCGCACGCGACTTCGGATACAATCCCCCATTGGTCGGAGGTCTCTCAGTAGCAGATGATTGCCTGATCGCGACGCGTTGCAAGATCCCGGTTGTCTCTTATGGGCCGTGCGGTGACATCACAACACATGCTAGCGGAAGAGCCCACGAAGCGGACGAGTTCGTTTTCACAAAGCAGGTTGTTGACGCGGCCAAGATCTATGCTGTCACCGCATATAGGATTCTCAACCGAAGCGAAAACTGAATGACCTTTACTCTGGGCGCAGACAAAACCAGGACTACTGAGAGAATAACGTTCGGCGTATCGTTACCCGTCGAAAATGTGGAATTTGAAACACTGAAGGAAGTGTGCAGAGTCTGTGAGAGGCTCGGGTTCGACTCATTATGGTGTTACGACCACTTCTTTCCTTACGATGGTTCCAATCCGAAGAAGTCATTCTTTGAATGCCTTACTACTTTGGCAGCCCTCTGCATGGTCACCGAAAAGGCCAGACTTGGCACCCTAGTTTTGTGCAACTCCTTTCGCAATCCCGCTCTCGTCGCAAAAATGACGGCGCAAATAGATACGATGAGCAAGGGCAGACTCGAGCTAGGAATAGGAGGGGGCTGGTTCAAGAATGAGTTTGACGCATATGGATATGACTTTCGGGACGCAGACTTCAGGCTAGCTCAACTCGAAGAAGGAATCCAAGTAATCAAGAAGATGTGGACTGAGGATCTAGCAACCTTCCGTGGAAAATACTATCACATAATAAATGCTGTTAACGAACCTAAACCGCTCCAAAAGCCGCATCCTCCAATCTGGATTGGGGGAAGCCTGAATAGAATTCTGAGGTTAGTCGCTAAATATGCAGATGGATGGAACCTCGGTTTCTACCAAAGCAACACCCCTGAAGGCTTCGGCAAGAAGAATCGGATCCTCAACACCCTGTGTAAGAAAATCGGAAGAGACCCCTCAAGGATTCGCAGGTCGTGGCAGGGCCTCCTAATTCTCGGAAAAAATGAAAATGACCTTCCGAGAAAAACTAAGCAATACGCCCATTTGACGATGGGATACCCACCAATTCAAGCTACGACAGCGAACTGTGAAGAAGAGCTTCGCAAGTTCACGGCTGTAGGTGTGACGGATTTCGTCATACGATTCCCAGATGTTTTGGACTTCGATACACTTGAAGCATTTGCAGAGTGTGCTATCTCAAGATTCGGTGCCCAAGGGGCCTAAAAGTGGCAATTAGCTAATCGGACAGTTATCTGTGCCGCTCTAGGCGGCAACGGCAACACAAGATGGGCTCATAGCGATACGCGAACTATTCTGGGGGAATCTCCGCAAAAACCATCGCTAGGTCTAGGCCTTTGGTTTTCAATTGAGCTTTCCTTGCGAAGTACCAGATTGGCGCAGCCGCGGCCACCAAGAGCACTGCGACAATCGAAACAGTCGAATTGACGCCGTACGCTGGGTTGACAAACAACAGGTAACCCAAGTATGCAAGAAAGACAGAATTGAGGATTCCGAGAATAGTGATGAGAGGAACTCCGCCAACTGATATGTTAATGGTTGAAGACTTGTAAATTGCCTTTGTTTGTTTTGCGTAAGGAAATATTATGGTGGCTATGCCGAAGACCAGATATCCGAAAACCAGCTCACCGAGAACAGCGCTTAGAGTTGCAAGTATGGTAGCGTAATAGCTGTAAATTGGCAGTGTGATAAGCGCGAAGATCATAGCTACAATGATAGCGACGTATGGGCTGTGGAATCTGTCGCTAACATTAGCAAGTTTTTCCGGCATCATCCTATCGAACGCCGACGCCAGGAAATACCTAGGAGTGAACATGTAGTACATGAGCAGTAATGCAATGCTAGTCGTTACAAAGCCTATGTTAAGTAGCCATAATTCGGGAATACTTCGTGTAAGTAGACTGGCAAGAAAGTTGTAAGTTGGCGAAACTGGCAGAACATAGCCCGCTCCGTTGACGTAGGCGTAGCTTACGGCGTTCGCGAACTTCAGTGTGATTGTGTTTTCAAAAGCTGCGGCGACAGCAATTGCGACGAGGCCACCGCCTAGAATTGTTATCAAGCTTGCATAGTAAGAGTTCTTTTGCACTCTCTTAATTTCTCCACCTGCTGCCTGCATCTCTGAAATGTACAGGAAAATGTAGGCGCCAAATGGTACCATGGCTATTGTGTCGGACCATGAGAATCCGGGCTGAGTAAATCCTGCGTTCGATGCATTCGACAGAATTGTACTGTAGTAGTCTGTGCTGTTTGAGTACGGGCTACTGAAAGTGTTGAAAGCCGCGTGGAACTGGGCATTTGTGCTACCGAAAAGCACGACCCCGATTGCCAAGACACTCAGAACTCCTATTCCAATCATAATGCCCATGAGTCGACTCGTCCACTTGGAGCTGACAATTGCAATGACCGCGGTAAGTATGATTGCTATTGCTCCGCCTATCGTTGCCACCAAGGGCGTGGAAAGTGTAGCACTCAGCGCGCTAATGCTTGCGTCATTGAGGATGCTGCCGATGACGCTGAGTGTAGGTGACAGACCTATGGTGAATATCCAGTTGGCGAAGGCACCCGAGTAAAATGCGAACCAGACGTTCACAGAAAGAAGGAGCATAAAGCCTAAGCTTGGATGAAGGGATCTACTGATGAAGACATAGTCGCCTCCAGACCTAGGCATCGCAGCTAAGCTCATCGCGTAAGTGATGCTGAGGGGGATGAACCCGATGACGCTGATTATCATCGCGAGCACAAGGTCTGCCCCCGGGAACAAGTAAGCGTAAAGGAAAAACGCGATTAATCCGGTCGCTAGCGTCTCGCCACTCCAGTTGATCGCGACCGCGTCGAAAGTCGATAATTCCCGAACAAGTCCTGTTGCTTCTCTTACGAAGACTTTCTGTTTCGGTTTAGTCGAGCTTCCAGACAATTCTATCTGTACCGAAAGAGAAGTTGTGACGATTATGAGGATATAAGACTTGGGGCTTCGTTCAATTTGGTCAGCGGAAATTAGAACATAATGAGAGCAGTTCAGAGGATCCTTCAGGAAAGGCCCAGAAGGAATGCAACCAGAGGATCATCGTGGTCATCAATGAACTGATGCGGTGTATTGGAAGCATTTCCTATTGCGTTCTAGCTTGGTCAACTACTCTGCCCAGTCGAAGTCGCGTAGACGCACCCAAGGAACTCACAAAGAAGGCAAGTCCGCTGGGATATTGTGGCTCGTCTTCGTTTGTTTCGCGTTCGGTCCTATGATTATGGCGTAAGCTTGGTTGGCTAGAGGATTATCGTGGGTTGTGATTAAGTTTTGAAGCGCGCCCCTTCGAGTTGAAAAGGAATTTATTCCCAGACTCCCGATGGTTGCAACATGAGCGAATCTCAGGGACCCTTTTTCGAAGACTTTCAGGAGGGGAGACTTATACCGCATCCTATGGGACGAACCATAAGTGAAGCGGACAATACTTGGTTCACGCTATTGACCTGCAACACCAACCAAGTTCACTTCAACAAGAACTACACTCAGAAAGCGTTTCCTGGCGCGCCGTTTTACGGTAAGTTGCTCGTCAATGCCACGTTCACCTTGGCTCTCCTTGTTGGTTTGAGCGTCGAACAGACTAGCAAGAACGGTATCATGCTGCAGCTAAATAATGTGAAAATCTGTAACCCCACGTTCCCTGGGGATACGATCTACGCCGAATCAAAAGTGCTGAAGGTAAGGAAATCGAGGTCGCGGCCGGAAATGGGGATCGTAGAAATAGGCACGAGGGGTTACAAGCAAGATGGAGTGACAGTGATGGAGTTCCGCAGAACTTTGATGATCAGAAGGCGCAACGCTAAGTGGACAGGTAAAAAGAAAAATCCTAGACCTAAGAGATAGCAGCTGGTGGAAAGTGAATACCAGAGAAGATAATGTGCCGCAAATACTGATTAAGCAAGCTGCTTACCGAAGTTTTCACCGGGTCTTCCTTTCATTGAGGGTATAAGATTGATCAGGGTCGGCGTTGATATTGGAGGCACGTTCACAGATGTCTTCGTATATGATGAAAACTCTGGACAGATACGGGTGGGTAAGACTCCAACAACTCCGCCTAGTTTTGTGGATGGAGTCATCTCCGCTCTGGTGAAATCTGATGCAGACCTCTCGCAGGTCGGACGTTATATCGGCCATGGTAGCACAATTTTCGACAATGCAGTAATCGAACGCAAGATACCGCGCGTGGCTCTTGTTACAACCAAAGGTTTCAGTGATCTGCTTGAAGTAGGTCGATGGTGGCGGGGCGAGCTGTATGATCTCCAATGGGATAAGCCAGCCCAAATCCGGCCTTTGATCAAGAGAAGCGATGTCTTCGTCGTCGATGAGAGAATTGGGTTCGATGGAAAGATCGTTGCCCACTTGAACGAGGCAGAAGCGCGGGGAGTCGCGAAGGAGATCAAAGCCAGACAGTATGAGAGTGTTGCAATTTTTTTCATCAACTCATACGCGAACCCCGAGCATGAACTAATGATGACCGAGATTATTGCTCAAGAAGCCCCTGGCGTGCACATTACGACATCGATTCATCTCATTCAGACAATCCGAGAACTACCTCGACTATACACTGCAGTCTTCAACGCCTGTGTCATCCCTGCCGTAAGAGCGTACCTAACCAGGCTCACCGAAGAACTGAGAAAACACGGCTTTCGGGGTGAACTTCTAGTCTTTCAATCGAACGGCGGCACGATGAGAGCTGCTCTGGCAGCAACAAAACCTGTCCTCATAGCCGTATCTGGGGTCGCTGCAGGAGTAGTGGCAGCGCGAGAACTGGCTGCCAACCTTGGAATCAACGACCTAATTTCATTCGACATGGGCGGGACCACAGTCAAGGCGTGTCTAATATCTGATGGCGAGTTGCCCATCACGAGTGAGTACCAGTTCGAGTGGGACATGCCCATCGGAGTTCCCATGATAGATATGGTCGAACTCGGAGCAGGTGGCGGAAGCGTGGCTTGGCTCGACGAAGGAAACATGCTCCGCGTAGGACCGAGAAGTGCGGGATCAGTCCCGGGGCCTGTTTGCTACCAACGCGGCGGAACATTACCGACGGTAACAGACGCAAACCTCGTTCTGGGAAGGCTAAACCCCTCGGGCCTGCTGGGCGGCGAACTCAAACTTGACCTAGAATCCGCAAGGCGCACTATTGCAGAAAAGATCGGTGGACCATTAGAGTTGAAGGCTGAGGAGGCCGCTATGGGCATAATCAGAATAGCGAACACGAACATGACGCAGGCCTGTCGGACGGTCAGCATCGGGAGAGGATTCGATCCACGCGACTTTCATATGGTGGCATTCGGCGGCGCCGGCCCGATGCACTGTGCTGAAGTCGCGGCTGACCTACAGGTAAAGCAAATGATCGTTCCACAAGACCCAGGGGTTTTTTCAGCTCTCGGAATGTGTACCGCCGACTTCTATCATGACTTCGTACAGACGTTTGTGGCAGATACGCGGAAGGTCGACCTGAACAAACTAAATGGGGCTGTGGCAAAGCTCGAAGCCCTAGCCTCAGAAGAACTCGACAAAGATCAGGCGAAAGCCGGGGAGAGAAGGATTACACGTTTTCTGAAGACGAAATATCTGGGCGAGCCAGTTGCTAAGGGATTAGAAGTCCCAATCAAGTCGGGACAAATTGACGATAAGCAGATCACCTTGGCCCGAAAGAAATTCGACGCCATCCATAAGGTTCGTTACGGGTTCTCTGTACCAGAAGAACCGGTGTGGCTCGTCGAGATAAGGATAAGGGGAGTGAAAAAAGTTGAACGAGTTAAATTCCACAGATGGAGAGAAAAAGGCCTGAGCTCAGCGAAAGCGCGTGTGGGACAGAGGGAGGTCTACTTCGAACAGAAAGGCTACGTCAGAACACACGTGTACGCTAGGGAAAGACTCAACCCCGGCAACGTAGTGGTGGGACCTGCGATAATAGAAGAATTGACGTCAACATGCGTGATTCCCCCCAAGTTCACAGCGAAGGTAGATCGTCTCAGGGACTTGGTCATTACGAAGCGATAGGGGATCGAATATTGAAAGTCGACAACGTAACCGTGGACGTGATAATGCATCGCCTCGAAGCCGTATGCCGCCACATGTCGGAAGTCCTGATCAGCACCTCCTATTCCACAATCTTCTACGAGGCAAGAGACTTTTCCACAGCACTTTTCGACAGGGATGGACGACTCATCTCACAAGAGATCGGTTGCCCCGTGCACCTAGCAGCGATGCCGTTTGCCGTCAAGGTTGCATACGAGGAATTCAAGGATAATCTTGAGCCCGATGACACAATTCTAATGAACGACCCATATCGCGGTGGGTCTCACATCGGCGACTACACATTTGTTACACCCGTCTTCCGCAAGAAAGAACTCATAGGTTTCGCCGCAACCCGTGCTCACGTTATCGACTCGGGTCAAGCAGCACCAACATTCTTCGCAGAGGCGACCGAAATTGTTCAAGAAGGCCTGCGCATTCCGCCAGTAAAACTCTACACGCGCGGAAAGCCTGTAGATGATGTTCTGAAACTCGTTTTGTCACACACGCGGCTTCCTAGGTGGCTGGCAGGCGATATACGGGCTGCTGTCGCATCAAACGCCATAGGCAAGAAGGAGTTACTCCGTGTGTACGATAGGTACGGACAGAAAACTGTGGAAGCAAGTGTTAACGAGATACTCGACTACGCGGAACGCCTAATGATAAAGGGAATCTCAACGATTCCGAAGGGGATCTATAAGGCCGAGGATCAACTGGACACAGATACCGTAACCCCCGACCCATACAAGCTTCGCGTGACGATCACGGTGAAGGAACGGTCACTGGAGGTTGATTGGACAGGAACCGACCCACCAGCCAGAGGACCAATCAACAGACCCAGGCATGCAACGTCCGGGGACACTTTCTACGGCCTCAAATGCCTCCTAGATCCAAAAGGGCCCGCAAACGCGGGATCATTCAGACCATTGAAGGTCATAGTGCCCGACAATTGCCTTCTCAGCGCGAAGTGGCCTTCACCCGTCGATCGTGGAAACAACGAGACCTCGGCGAGGATAGTCGATACTGTGTGGCAGGCTCTGGCCCCCGCCATACCGGAGCGTGTGATAGCCATGACCTACGGTTATGCGGGGGGCATTGCATGTGGTGGAATCGATCCTAGGAATGGGGAACCATACGCGCTTTGGGAAGGGCCACCTGGAGGATGGGGGGCCCGTCACAATAAAGATGGAATAAATGCAAACTGGCATCTGCATGGAAACGTAAGAGACACACCGATCGAGATCATGGAACTTGTGTATCCGGTGATGATTACCAGAAGCGAGCTGCGAATAGACTCAGGTGGGCCGGGCAAGTTCCGTGGAGGCCTGGCGTTGATCCGCGAATACAAGTTTGTTAACCATTCCGCAACCGCAGGCCCCGGAGGAGAGAGAGCCAGAGCTGGTCCACCGGGGTTGTTCGGTGGAAAACCGGGGACACGTTTTCGCGGAGTGCTCATCCGGGAGGATGGTGGAGAAGAGGTTGTTGCCGGATTGAACGAAAACGGCGAATGGTTCCCGTCCTTCAGGACACTGTGGAATCTTCCTCCGAATAGCGCTATTAGGCTTGAAGGAGCTGGGGGAGGCGGGTATGGAAATCCAATCGAAAGAAACCCTGAGCTCGTTCTCAAGGACTTGATCGATGGATACGTAACTCGTGAGTCAGCCTTCAAAGAATATGGCGTCGTGTTGGAACCTGAGGGAAACAGAATCAACTACGCAGCCACCGACGCAGAACGAAAAAATAGAACGAAGTGAGACTCGCATCTTACGGTGTGTGCTGACGGGCAGCTCAGAACAAGGCCAAAGGTAAAGGTACGTTCAATCTTTAGTGGAGAGGAAATCTACAACTCTCACGAAGCAGACTAAAAGAACGGATACTTGATTCCGCTACACAAGAAGGAACACTTTGTGAAGACAGGAATTCGAAAGCCTGATTTGTTTGCGGCACTAGGGACAGTTCATGATCAACGAAAAGCTGAGAATCGTTAAGGCAAACGCGAAGCACTCATCATTGGCTGCCTCCCTCTTTGATGCGTATAGACAGTTTTACAAGAAAAAGTCTGACCTGAAAGCCGCTCGCGATTTCTTGAAGCGACGGCTAACGAATAGAGAGTCTGTTCTGTTCCTAGCTTTCTGGGACGGTGGACGACACGCGAAGCCCGTGGGATTGGTGCATCTATATCCGACCTTCTCATCCCTGACTCTTCGGCGACAATGGATATTATCCGATCTCTTCGTGATTCCGGAAGCTCGTCGCGAGGGAGTTGGTGAGGCTTTAATGAATCGTGCACGCCAGCTTGCTAAGGAAACGAACGCCGATGCTCTTCTCCTCGAGACAGCTACGGATAACTTCACTGCCCAGAAGTTGTACGAGAGACTCGGATACAGGCGTGATCAGGAATTCTATCGTTACACGCTGACGATCTAATTCCGCAGCGCATAGCAAGGTAGGAACACCAAAAGGGGCCGGATTGCTTGGCAAAGATTTCGCACCTACAATTCACGAGGATGTTGGATGATTGGCCAAGTATCTAACCAAACTCAAAGTGACCGAAAATGATTCATGAAACCATACAATCAAAAACCCGAACAGCGCTCTCCAAACGCCGGGTCCACTCTAAGATGTGCCAAATCCGATGTGATAACACAAATGCTGGGAAGGAACTAAGCGCAATGACCTCTCAACTCCTCCAGTTCAAGAGTGAGAATCCCCCGGTCGAAGACTACGATGTTCAACTCTTCATCAAGGAAGAGTTGGAGAAAGTTGGATTGAAAGTTAAGCTTCATCACCCAGGCGATAAAGCGGTGGCGTTAACCTCTAGCTTTGGAGGCGACGAACCGGGCTTGATTTTCTATGGTCACACCGACGTTGTACCCGCAGGTGACCGGAAGGGTTGGCGATATCCGCCGTACTCTGGAAAGATTTTGAATGACAGAGTTTTCGGTCGTGGCGCCTCTGATATGAAAGCCGCTTTAGTTGCTGAGCTCTTTGCGTTCAGGTTACTCTTCGAAAGTGATGTTGAGCTTCCTGGCCGATTGGAGTTCGTTTCGGTTTTGGATGAGGAGAATTGGCATAGAACCCCAGTTGGATATGGGACGTCGGACTGGCTTCTTAGTACAGGTAAGTTGACCGGCAAGTCTTGTGTTATGGGTGAACCTGGTGGAATCTCTAGGATCTGTATTGGCGAACGCGGCGACTACTGGGTCAAGCTTAGATCCGTAGGGAAACCACGGCATGGTAGCGCACCTGTTTACGGTGAGAATGCGTGCGTCAAACTCTTCAAGTGCTTAGATGAAATCCGTGAACGCATCAAGAAGAAAGTGACACCTCCACAAGAGGTAAAGCATCTAACAAAGCCGTCATCCGTGTTCTTACGAGATGCACTCGGCAGCTCCGGGACTGGCGATTATGAGACCGCCGGAGACCTGTTGACGCATTATTCAATGAATGTCGGCCGTGTTACTGGAGGTACCATGATCAACGTCGTTCCCGAAGATTGTGAGGCTGAGGTGGCCTTCTGCATACCCCTCGGAGGTACGAGGAAGGAGTTGGATGGGAAGATCAAACGGATTCTAAAGGAACCACAATACAGCAATGTAAACCTGGAGTATCTTGGCGAATCAGATGCTGCGGGCCCCAGCTACACATCACCCAAGAGTCATCTCGTCAAATCCCTAAGCCGTTCGGCGAGTCAGGTGCTTGGTAAGCCAGTGCCGTTGTATTTGACTCAAGGGACGAGTGACGCCAACGTGTTTCGAAGCCACGGCGTGGACACGTGTTTCTATGGTCCTGGAACCTATGAAGGCGCACATGGGTACAATGAATCAATTAGGATACGAGACACTCTAACCGCGTTGAAAGTGTACCTGAGACTAGTCGGCAACTTCTTTGGAATAAAGTAAACAATTTCCCGCTGAGTGGGGAGACTAGGCCTTGAATTCGAAGCTACTCAAGCGTCAAAGAGAGTATTCCGTGAAGCTACTAAAGCAACTTATCGCAATACCAAGCGGCAATCCCCACGTATCAGACACTGACGAGAAAGAGATCGCTCGATTCCTTCGGGACGAGTTGAAGAACGCCGGCTTTCAAGTCAAACTTCAACCAATCACCAGCACATACACGATCGCAGGACCACGCGGACACAAGGCCTTCACTCGTCCGAACGTGATCGCGAGAATCGGAGAGAAAAATCGCGGCCCCAAATTAATCCTGAACGGCCATTTGGACACTGTTTCCGGTGTCAACATGAAGAAGCCTTTTCAACCGCGCGTTCAAGGGGATAAGCTCTACGGTAGAGGAAGCTCCGACATGAAAGGGGGAGTCGCAGCGATTGTAGCGGCCGCCGAAGGCATTCAAGCCTCAACTGAACCTCTCAGGGGAGAACTCGTACTCTCCCTCGTAGTTGACGAGGAAACGCTTGGATTCGGTACCAAGGGCTTCCTAGACGAAGAGTCTGGGGATTTGGGGATAGTTGCTGAGCCAACGGAGAACACGTTGGGAGCGGTTCAGGCTGGCTACTTAGATTTCGACATAACCTGCAAAGGCGAATCAAGACACGGACAGACCACACTCCCCAGGAGCAGCGCCTTCCTACAAGCGTCAAACGTCCTCAACCAAATAACCAACGACCCCGCTCTCATCAGAAAACAGAAACGGAACGGAGTAAAGACAGAGTCGACTTTCAACGCAACCCCAGTACGCCCAATCGAGCGCCCATCATTAGCCTGGATGACTTTGGAGGAGTTCACGGTTAACTGTCTCCTTGGATTAGTACCGGGACGCAGTGTTCACGACTCGGAGAGGGTCGCGGAGGCAGCGTTGAGTCGCGTCAAACACCACATCACCAACGCAAATACGCACGGGCACAACGCCTCAGTTACAAGGTCAACCGGGGACATTGGATTCATACAACCGAGCATTGGGTACGTGAGAGGCTTCGAGAAAGCCATGCGGGATGTTCTGGGGCATTCTAGGCGTAGTTATGTGCAGAGCTTCTGCGATGCCACACACTTCTACCGCGCCGGAATACCAACCCTACTCTTCGGCCCAGGAAGAATGGAACTAGGCCACAGCAGCAACGAGTACGTCAGTATTCGGCAGGTTAAGGATGCCACTGGCGTCTTCGCGCACGCAATTAGGAACATGCTTTCAAAGTGAGAGTATCGCCAACCGCGGCTAGGTTTGCTATTCTATTCTGGAGGTATCTCTTTGAATGCAAGCATCAGTGAGGGCCCTCGTCGCAGCCTTGCAATGACAAAGATGAGTATGTAGACGATTATGAGTGTGGCTGCAAGTTCTTCTCCGATAAGCGTGTTTCCACCGTATACAGGGTTTGTGAGCATCAGGTAAACCAGCAGTGCCATGAAGAACATCTCCACTAAACCCAGCAGAACCAGCTTAGCGCCTTTAATTGGGGACATGCCGTGAAGGCGTGGTCTTAGTTTGATAAGTAGAGCGGCGGAGACGCCTACGAAGAAAGCTGGGATTATCGCCGTAATCCACGTGGCAACCGAGGAGAAGAGGTAGAGATAGGTTGCGGATTGAGGTATGTTGATTATTGCGAAGAAGACAAGCGCGATTGCAGTCGCGGCGACCACGGCGTTCGTGGGACCGTGGGTTCTGTCAGAAACCTTAGCGAACCATTGCGGCAGAATTCCGTCGAAGGCGTACGCGAATAGGCCTCGGGACATGAAGAGGAAGGTTGCGGGTATGTAGATGTTAGCGAACAAGTTCGACGCGATTATGATCACCGCCAACACGGGGCTTGTGGCAGTTCCTAGGAGTAGGTTGACGTAGGCCAGTGCTGGCAGTGGGATCTGAGCGGGCGCGTTGTAGAGCAGATAATCGATTGAGCTTAGGAAGTTCGAGCCCAAGGCATTGTAGACTAAGGCGAGAGATACGGCTGTGAGCGTGAGGTAGAGTAGAGCTCCTCCTAGACTAGCGTAGAGGTAAGAACGACGTGAGTCCTTAATCTCCCCCGCCATCTGCGCGTTGTACGCAAAAAATCCGCCAACCGCCAAGACCGGGTAGGCTAGAATTCCAGTCATCCACCAAGGCGTTGTCGGCTCAACCCAACCAGCAGCAGTAGCTGAACTCGTAACGTTGCTATACCAGTCTCCAGACTTTCCCATATATGAGCCAACGAATGTGTTGAACGATGAGACAAACGTGGACTGGGTTGTGGCTGCGGCAACCACAATCAACGTGAACACTCCAATCAATGTGATTATGAAAGCCACATTCTGCACTTTTATGTAGCTTCGGAGTGAGGTTATTGCGAACGCACTCAAACCTAGAATTAGGATGACCCCTATGGGAATCACATAAGTGGGTGTTGACATTGCCCCGGCTAGGCTGATCAGCCCGGGATTTCTCGTTACGACACCCAGATAACCGAAGAGCGGGCCGAGCATGGCGGTGGATGTTGTAGCGGCTGAAATGGCTACGAAGAGCATGAGTATGACTCCGAACGACATGTTACCCACAAACCCTATGATTGGGTGCAGTGCGCGAGAGACGAAAACGTAGTCGCCTCCACTTCTCGGCATCATAGAAACGAATGAATGGTAGATGAGAATCACGCTGAACATCGCGCAAGCCATTATGACAAAACCAAACCAAATATTCGAGCCCAGCAACGGAACGAGGCTTGCGATGTAATAGAAACTAAACTGAAACCCAAGCACATTCATCCCATAGAATAGCAGGCTTACCCAACCAATCTCCCTAACCAAACCAGTGGCTTCACGGACAAAAACAGGAGGCTTCGTCAACTAATGTGCCTTCTTAAAACTTGTAAAACTTTTGGTTTTGGAAATTTAAGTCTACTGGACGTAATGAGTAATACACGGGGGTTGCCAACCCACTCCAGGCGCTTTGCGACGAACCCCCAGTATCGACTCAGACTCGTGCTGAAGGATCATTCTGACAGGCATAGTACCCGCGATATTCACCCCACGAGTCTGAGCTTATATGTACCGGTAATTTGGGGTCAGAATCCCCTGCCCCGCACTTGTTGACTTGTATGATGAATGTGATTTTGGAACGGATTTGAACCCTTTTCGGTTCAAATCCCGGCGGGCCCGCCATCATTTGGGTTCCAGAACGGATAGCAAATGCGTTGGTCAGGAGACGATTCGGTGCACGTGTTATGCCGTGTCTTGTTCGCTCGAGGGCGGTTCGCAAATCGGCCACTAGTCAGGCTGATCAAAGACCAACGCCAACCGAGCATTTCGAATCATTTGCTGTCCAGGGAAACTTGGGATTGGCCGAAGACATCGTGCTAGTAGATGATATCGTTACTCGAGGCCATACGATGATAGGCGCTGCAATTAGG
>Ga0187771_10000768_pt1 | contig 20257 bp, 18 predicted proteins | sample 0116_SJ02_MP15_1_FD_133139 | JGI IMG/M metagenome (GOLD analysis project Ga0187771, IMG submission 133139) | Tropical peat soil microbial communities from peatlands in Department of Meta, Colombia - 0116_SJ02_MP15_10_MG | ecosystem: Environmental > Terrestrial > Soil > Wetlands > Peat | place...
CGCCTGGTAAACGGAGTCGGCCCGCTTGCCGACCATCCCCTCCAGTCCCTGTTCCCGGAGGGCCTCGAACAGGGCCTCACCGTCGGTCTCGAGATGGTCGGCGTAGAGCAGCGGGCCGGGCGGCCCGACGATCTCGGCGAGCGTCTTCTTGCGGATCCGGAGCGACGTTCGGGTCAGATCGCGGCCGTCCAGGGCCAGCAGGTCGAATGCCACGAACGTCACCGTGGCCCGCTCCGCCGCCCTTCCGACCTCGGCACGCCCGTCCACGTTGATCCGGGACTGCAGCCGCTCGAAGTCGGGGCGCCCCCTCTCGTCGAAGGCCACGATCTCGCAATCCAGGATGGCGCTCTCGGCCCTCAGCTGGGTGGGGATGGCCTGCGCCTCGGGGTAACGGGCGGTCTCGTCCCGGCCGTGCCGGCCCACCACCCGAACGGCCTCCCCGGCCACCGCCACGATCGCCCGGACGCCGTCGTACTTGAGCTCGAAGAGCCAGCCCGGCCGGGAGAAGGGCCGGTCGACAGGCGTGGCGAGCATCGGGAGGGGGAGCCGGCTGGGCAGAGCCGCAGGCGGCGAGCCAGGCCCGCCCGGGGCCGGCCTGCCCCGAGAGGGCGCCACGCCACCCGAACTGCGGGACGCCCCATCCCGGGTCTGAGCCGGGGACTGAGCCTGCATCCGCTCCCGAGCCGTGCGCTGCCGGCGCGCCTCGCGTGGATCGCCGCCCTCCGCCGCCGCGATCTCGTCCAGGGAGCGGCCGCTCTTGACCGAGCCATCGTGGTCGGCGGCATCCCAACCCGCCATCGAGACCTCGTCCCGCTTCTTGATCAGCAGGTAGTTTCGGTCGGCCTCGCCGCTGCCGCCGTAGCGCCGGCCGCGCTCCCCAATCCGCACCAGGGCGAACTCGCCGGACAGCTTCTGCCCCGCCAGCCGGAACTTGATGTCCCCCTTGGCGATCTGGCGGTCCGGGTCCGCAGCCGACTCCCTGACCCACTCGAAGGTCCCGGCGTCCCAGAGCTCGACCGTTCCCATCCCGTAGCCGGAGGGGATCACCCCCTCGAAGTCCCCGTAGTCCAGGGGATGGTCCTCGGTCTGCACCGCCAGGCGGCGGCTGGCGGGGTCGAGTGACGGGCCGCGCGGGATTGCCCAGGAGAGCAGGACGCCTCCGTGCTCCAGCCGGAAGTCGTAGTGGAGGCGGGTGGCGCGGTGAAGCTGGACGCAGAACCGCGGCCCCGCCGCGAGCCGCGCCCACAGCCCCTCATCGGCGGTCGAGCCCGCCGCCGGGCCATCGCCGCTCGGCTCCGGGGTATGACTGAAATCCCGCTTTCGGCGGTACTCGTCGAGGGGCACTCATCAAGCCTAGCGAAGCGAGCCTTTGGGCTCCGGCTGTCAGCGCTGCTCCGCCCTCTGAGCAGCGCGGCTTCGCTGGCAAGCGCGCAGCCCCGGGCGGCGCTTGGCATGCACCCTTAGCTGGTAAAATCAATTGTGAAATCACGACCACGAGCCGTCGTCCACGCCTACGCGCCGCCGCCCCAGCCAGGGTCCGCAACTCGGTCCCTGCGCGGCCTGGTCAGGACTGACGCGGCCTCTCCGAGGAACCTCAACTGACCCAGATTTCGACCTCGATCGCCAGCGGCCGCCCCGGTGAGCCGTCACCCGTGCCCAGGGCGCGCAAGGGGGACGGTTACTACGCGGAGTCGCTGGAGGCGCTCAAGGGGCTGGAGCCCGTCCGCCGGCGCCCGGGAATGTACATCGGCTCCACCGACTCCCGGGGACTCCACCACCTCATCAACGAGATCGTCGACAACTCCATCGACGAGGCCATGGCGGGGCACTGCGACACCATCCTCGTCACCCTGCACGGCGACGGATCGGTGTCCGTGCTCGACAACGGGAGGGGCATCCCGGTGGACATGCACCCAACCGAGAAGAAGGTGGGCCTGGAGATGGTGCTCACCGAACTGCACGCCGGCGGCAAGTTCGGCGGCAGCGGGTACAAGATCTCGGGTGGACTCCACGGAGTCGGTGCCTCCGTCGTCAACGCCCTCAGCGAGCGCCTGGTCGCCGAGGTGTACCGGGACGGCCGGGTCCACTGGCAGAGCTACCGCCGGGGCGTGCCCGAGGGGCCGATGGAGGTGCTCGGGACCACGCCGCTGCGCGGCACATTGATCCGATGGTGGGCAGACCCGCAGGTCTTCCCCGAGCGAACCTACAACTGGGAGCTGATCACCAACCGGCTCCGTGAGCTGGCCTTCCTCACCAAGGGCGTGGCGCTGACCCTCCATGACGAGACGCGCGGCTTCCGCTACAGCTTCTACTTCGAGGGTGGGATCCGCGCCTTTGTCCGCCATCTCAACGCCAGCCGGAGCGTGGTCAACGTGCGCCCGATGTACGTGGAGCGCGAGATCGAGGGCAACATCGTCGAGATCGCGGTGCAGTACCAGAACACCGCCTTCACCGAGCACGTCCTCAGCTACGCCAACAACATCAACACCGAGGAGGGCGGCGCCCACCTCACCGGGTTCCGCTCCGCGCTCACCGCCACCCTCAACAAGTACGCCCGCAAGGCCGGGATCCTCAAGGAGCAGGACCCCAACCTGAGCGGCGACGACGTTCGGGACGGCCTGACCGCGGTGATCAGCGTCAAGCTCCGCGAGCCCCAGTTCGAGGGCCAGACCAAGACCAAGCTGGGCAACAGCGAGGTGACCGGCCAGGTCTCGACGGTGCTGAGCGACGCGCTCATGCAGTACCTGGAGGAGAACCCCGCCGACGCCAAGCGGATCGTGGATCAGTCGCTGACCTCGGCCCGGGCCCGCCAGGCCGCGGCCCGGGCCCGCGAGCTGGTCCAGCGCAAGTCGCTGCTGGAGTCGACGACCCTGCCCGGCAAGCTCGCCGATTGCAGTGAGCGCGACCCCGAGCATTGCGAGCTGTTCATCGTGGAGGGAGACAGCGCCGGCGGCTCCGCCAAGCAGGGCCGGGAGCGGCGCAACCAGGCCATCCTGCCGCTCCGCGGCAAGATCCTCAACGTCGAGAAGGCGCGGGCCGACAAGATCCTCAGCAACGAGGAGATCAAGAACCTGATCACCGCGCTGGGCACCGGCTTCGGGGACGGCATGGACCTCGCCAGGCTCCGCTATCACCGGATCGTGCTGATGGCGGATGCCGACGTCGACGGTTCGCACATCCGCACCCTGCTGCTCACCTTCTTCTGGCGCCATCTGCAGCCGGTGGTCCAGGGCGGCTATCTCTACCTGGCTCAGCCGCCGCTCTACAAGCTGAGCAAGGGCACCGGCAAGCAGCAGCGGGTGGACTACGCCTACTCGGACCCGGAGCGCGACGCCAAGCTCAAGGCGATGGGCGGCAAGGTCGACGTCCAGCGGTACAAGGGGCTGGGCGAGATGAATCCCGAGGAGCTGTGGGAGACCACCATGGACCCGGCCCGGCGGATCCTGCTCAAGGTCTCGGTGGAGGATGCGCTCAAGGCGGACGATGTCTTTGATCGCCTCATGGGCTCGGACGTGGAACCGCGCCGCCGCTTCCTCCAGACCCATGCCCGCTCCGTGCGCAACCTCGACGTATGACACGCCTGCGGCGGGCCAGCGGAGAGGAGCTGTCACGATTTCGGACGCGCATGTGCGGGGCGCGGTTGGAAGGAGCGGGCCCGTGACTGCTGTCGAACAGCCTGGGTTCGACCCCGCGCCTCGCGGCGCGGTGGGCTCGCGGCGGGATCGCTTGCTGACGGTGTCCCTGGTGGAGAGGCTGCGCTGATGCCCGCCCCGATCCGGGTCGCCGTGGACGTGATGAGCGGGGAGAATGACCCCCGGGCCGCGGTCTGGGGCGCCCTGGAGGTGGTGGCCGACGGCGACGCCCACGCTCTCCTGGTCGGCGTCACCGAGCGCATCCAGGCCGAGTTCGACGCCTGGCGGGCAGCCCATCCCAGCGCCGCCCAGAGGGCTGGCCAGCGGCTGCGGTCAGAGGTGGAGATCGTCCCCGCCGCAGACGTCATTGGCATGGACGAGCACCCCGCTCAGGCCGTCCGCGGCAAGCGGGACGCCAGCGTCGTGGTGGCCACCAGGCTGGTCCGCGAGGGCCGGGCCTCGGCGGCGGTCTCGGCCGGCAACAGCGGCGCCACCTTCGCGGCCGCGCTCTTCACGGTGGGGCGCGTCGCGGGGGTCGACCGGCCCGCGATCGGCACCGATCTGCCCACTCCCACCGCGACCACGTTCCTGATCGATGCCGGCACCAATGCCGACTGCCGCCCGGAGTGGCTCCTCCAGTTCGGGATCATGGGCGCGGTCTACGCCCGCCTCATGAAAGGGGTGGAGCGGCCCCGGGTCGCCCTGCTCAGCAACGGGGAGGAGCCCGACAAGGGATCTCGCCTGGTCCAGGAAGCGCACCGCCTCCTCCTCGGCTCGCCGCTGGAGTTCACCGGCAACGTCGAGGGACACAGCCTCCTCACCGGGATCTGCGACGTGGCGGTCACCGACGGGTTCACCGGCAACGTGGTTCTGAAGACGGCGGAGGGGGTCGCCGAGTTCCTCTTCGGAGCGATCTCCCGCGAGGCCCGGAGCTCGCTGACCGGCAGGGCCGGCGGAGCGCTGCTCAAGCCCCGGCTCCGGCCTCTGCGCGACCGGGTCGACTATCGGAAGACCGGCGGGGCGCTGCTCCTGGGAGTGGCCGGAGAGGTGGTGATAGCCCACGGGAGGAGTGACGCCGAGGCGATGGCCAACGCCATCCGGGTGGCGGTCAGAGCCTCCCGCCAGGGCCTGTCGGCCCAGATCGCCGAGGCCCTCCGCGCTCTGCCGGGCGAGCGGCCGGGAGACCCGGAAGGTGGAGGTCGGGGCGGAGGCGCCGCCGATGGAGGGGGCTCGACGGCCCCGGTGGCGCGCCGGCGATCCCCGGCCGGCTCCAGGCGGACCGGCGCCTCGAGGAGCACCACCGCATGAGCGTCTTCCACGCCGGCGACATCCGTCCCGTCGACATCGAGCAGGAGATGCGGCAGAGCTACCTGGACTACGCGATGAGCGTGATCATCAGCCGGGCCCTGCCGGATGTCCGGGACGGCCTCAAGCCGGTGCAGCGCCGCATCCTCTACGCGATGCTCCAGGAGGGCATCACCGCGGGGGCCAAGACCAAGAAGTCGGCCTCGATCGTCGGCGAGGTGATGAAGAACTACCACCCTCACGGCGACCAGGCGATCTACGACACGCTGGCCCGGCTGGTCCAACCCTGGGTGATGCGCTACCCGCTGGTGGTCGGGCAGGGCAACTTCGGCTCGGTCGACGGCGACCCGCCGGCGGCGCAGCGCTACACCGAGGCCCGGATGTCAGCGGTCGCGATGACCCTGGTGGAGGACATCGACAAGGACACCGTCGACATGGAGGAGACCTATCTCGCCGACCCGGCGATCCTCCAGCCGGCCGTCGTCCCCGCCCTCCTGCCCAACCTCCTGGTCAACGGGGCCAGCGGGATCGCGGTCGGCATGGCCACCAACATCCCGCCCCACAACCTCGGAGAGGTCTGCGAGGCCCTGGTCCGGCTCATCGACGAGCCCGAGATGACCACCGAGGACCTGGTCAAGATCATCCCCGGCCCCGACTTCCCGACCGGCGGGCTGATCTACAGCCGAGACCTGGCCCAGGTCTACGGCACCGGCCACGGCCGGATCGTGATGCGGGCCCAGGTGGAGTTCGAGGAGTCCAAGACCGGGCGAGAGCAGATCATCGTCCGCGAGCTCCCCTACCAGGTCAACAAGGCACGCCTCCTGGCCAGCATCGCCGAGCTGGTCAACGACAAGAAGCTGGAGGGGATCGCCGCGCTCCGGGACGAGTCGGGGCGCTCGGAGAGCACCCGGATCGTCATCGAGCTCAAGACCAACGCCCGCCCCCACACGGTGCTCAACAACCTTTTCAAGCACACCCAGCTCCAGTACACCTTCGGGGCGCTGATGCTGGCCCTGGTCGACGGCCGTCCTCAGATCCTCGGCCTGAAGGCCATCCTGGAGCACTTCGTCGACTTCCGGCGCCGGGTGGTGACCCGGCGGACCCGGTTCCTGCTCACCCGAGCCCGGGAGCGAGCCCACATTCTCGAGGGCCTGCTCAAGTGCCTCGACCACATCGACGAGGTGATCGCCCTGATCCGCGCTGCCCAGGACGAGAAGGCAGCCCAGTCAGCCCTCGAGGAGCGCTTCCAGCTCACCGAGCGGCAGTCCAAGGCGATCGTCGACCTCCGCCTGGGCCGGCTCACCCGCTTGGAGTCGGGGAAGATCCGCGACGAGTACGAGGACCTGATCAAGGAGATCGCGCGCTACGAGGACATCCTGGCCAACCCGCGGCTGGTGGACCAGCTCATCAAGGACGAGCTGGCCGACCTCCGCAAGCGGTTCGCCGACCCCCGCCGGACCGAGATCCGAACCACCGAGGTGGAGATCTCCGAGGAGGACCTGATCCCCCGCGAGAAGGTCTTCGTCACGCTCACCCACCGCGGCTACGTCAAGCGGATCCCGCTGGACAGCTACCGGGCCCAGCACCGTGGTGGGCGCGGAGTGGTCGGCGCCAAGCGCTCCACCGAGCAGGACTACGTCGAGCACTCGACAACCGCCTCGACCCACAGCGACATGCTCTTCTTCACCAACCGAGGACGGGTATTCCGGCTGCGCACCCACGAGATCCCGGACGTCAAGCGCCAGGCCAAGGGCCTGCCGGTGATCAATCTGATCGAGATCGACCAGGGCGAACGGATCACCGCGCTGATCGCCGTGGAGGGATTCTCGGACGAGCAGTACCTGGTCATGGTCACCAAGCTGGGCCAGATCAAGAAGACGCCCTCGGCGTCGTACTCCTCGGTGCGGCGCAACGGGCTGATCGCCATCAACCTGCAGGCCGATGACGAGCTGGACTGGGTCCGCATCTCGAGTGGCGGCGACGAGTTGCTGGTGGTGACCAGGCACGGCAAGGGGGCGCGGTTCTCCGAGAAGGAGGTGCGGCCCATGGGCCGCGACACCATGGGGGTGGGGGCGATCCGGCTCCGCCCCGGCGACGAGGTGGCCGGGTTCGACGTGGTCAACCCGCGCGGCCACGTCCTGGTGGTGACACAGCTCGGCTACGGCAAGCTGACCCCGATGGAGGACTACCCGCTCAAGAGCCGCAACATCCAGGGCGTCTACACCATGGATCAGAACGCCATCCCCAAGGTCGGTGAGATCGTCGGGATGCGGGTGGTCGAGGATCGCACCGAGGAGCTGATGGTGATCTCGACCATGGGCCAGGTGATCCGCATCCCGCTCGAGCAGGTACGGGTGTCGGGGCGTCAGACCCGCGGGGTCATCATCATGCGGCTCGCCGAGGGGGACCAGGTCGGCTCCATCGCCGGGGTGGCCCGCGCCGGCGACCTGGAGGCGGATTGACCCTCCCGACCCGGGTCCGGGTCACCAGCGATCCGGCCGGCATCGACCTGCGCCTCGCTCACCGCTGGATCGCCGGCAGCTACTGGGCTGCCGGGATCCCCTGGGAGACCTTTGAGCGAGCTTGCGCCCACAGCCTGTGCTTCGCGGCCATGGTGGGCCAGGAGCAGGTGGGCTTCGCCCGCGTGGTGACCGACCAGGCGACCTTCGCCTGGCTTGCCGACGTCTACGTCGCCGAGGGCGCCCGCGGACGGGGCGTGGGCGCTCGCCTGGTCGCGGCGGTCACCGACGATCCGCGGCTTCAGGGGCTGCGCCGCTTCATCCTGGCGACCGCGGACGCCCATGGCCTGTATGAGCGATTCGGCTTCCAGCGCGTCGGCGACGCAAACGGCCGGTTGATGAGCATCACCCGCTCCGCGACCCAGGTGTATGGAGACGCGGAGCGGGCTGCCCAGGGATCCTGAGGGTCTGCCTCAGGACTTGCCGATCTTGAAGATCTTGGTGCCGCAGGTGGGGCAGGTGCCGGTGGTCGCCGGCTTGCCGTTCTTCATGGTGATCGCCTGGGCATCTTTGATCTCGGTCTGCTTCTTGCACTTCAGGCAGTAGCCGGTGACAGCCATCGTCTTCGTCTCCTGGGAACCGGGAGGGACTCGGGACCGGGTCTGCCCGAGCTTCGCCGGGGATTGTAAGCAGATGCCAGGGGAGGTCGGTTGAATTCAGCCCCAATTCGCGGTAGGGCCGCTCCGACCAGGCCATACGCGCCACACGGGTGGCGGCCGTAACCTTTCCGACCCCCTCCGCGTACAAAGGGCATGCTGCGCACCCACCCGTCGCCGCCCGGCTTCGCCTCCGGATACGGCACCGCCAGCCGCCGGGCGATCGTCCTCGCCGTCCTCGCCCTCGCCGGGGTCGCGATGCTGATGGTCTGGGCGCTCGCCTTCGCGGGCTTCTGAGCTCGCCGGCTCCGGGTCGACGCGCCAGGGATGCCCGGCGCGCGGCTTCCGCTGGGCGCGGGCTCCCCGGTTGGAGGGGGAGGCTGTGAGGACTCAGCCCTCGGCGCCGACCATGGCAATCGACCCGTTGAAGGTGGCGCCGTCCTCGACGTGGAGCTTGGCCACCCGGATGTTGCCCTGGAGGTAGCCGGAACCGGCGAGGCGAAGACGCTGCTGCGCGCTCACGTCGCCCTCGACCCGCCCGCGAATGGTGACGTTGCGGCACTCCAGCCTGGCCTTGACCGTGCCACCACCCTCGACCGTGATGTCGCCGGCGGTGATGACCTCACCCTCCACGGTGCCATGAACGACGAGATCGCTTCGGATGATGAGCTTCCCCTCGAGGCGATCGTCGACTCCCAGGGTCACGGTACCGCCGCTAGAGTTCTCGCCAGCACGCTGGCGGTCTGGCTTCGGGGCCACCGCCGCCTCTTTAACCTCGGGGTTCGCGTTCATCTTCTCTGCAGTCTCCATGTGGCTGAACCCTTCATCACCAACAGCGCACAGGCCCGAGAGTCTACCGCTCGGATGACACCCCCGGCCCTCGACGCCGCGGACTGGGAGTGGCCGTCGGCGACTCGTTACGCCCGCCATCTCGCCTCCTTCTACGACGCCGTGACCGGCGCTTACGACGACTGGTCGTCAGGGGTCCACCGCCGGGTGGCCGCCCGACTGGTCGAGATCGCCTCGCCGGTCCCTGGCGAGCGCGTCCTCGACGTCGGGTGTGGAACTGGGCTGGTCACCCAGATGGCGGCCGAATGGGTGGGAGCGTCCGGGGAGGTGATCGGCGTCGACATCGCCGGCCGGCTGCTGGAGGTGGCCCGGCGGCGGGCGTCGCCTCGGGTGCGCTTCCTCCACGTCCCCGCCGAGGCGCTGGTGTTCAGCGACCTGACCTTCGACGTGGTCACGGTCGGCGATGCCCTCCCCTACCTGGCCGACCCGGTCCGGGCCCTCAGCGAGGCCCGGCGGGTGCTGCGCCGAGGCGCCAGGATCGCCGTCTCGGTGCTGGATCGCGCCCTGGACACGCCGGCGCAGGCCGTCTACCAGGAGCTGCTGCTCGCCCTCGAGAGACGCCACCCCATCGCGGTTCCTCGGCCCCCGGGCGATCGCAGCCGCTTCGGCGAGCCCGAGGTGGTGGGCCGCCTGCTCGGCGCGGCGGGCTTCACGAACGTGGTGACGACCATGATGGTGACCGGCGGCAGGGTCACGACGGCGCGCGAGTGGACCGACCTGATGATGGGCTCAGGACCCTCATCCCACGCCCTGCTCTCGGTCCTCGGCCCCGCCATCCGGCAGGGGTTCGAGGCCGAGCTGACCGAGCGCATGAGCGAACTGGGCGAGGACGAGGCCTTCCGCTACCACCACCCCTTCACCTTCGCCGCCGCCGTCCGTTCCTGAGGGAGGCGCCAGTGCGGCGGGGACCCCGGGGCGCCTCGCCCGGAGGAGGGGGCGGCCGGCCCGCCGGCGGCCGAGGTGGGATCAGGCGGTGGCCGGGGCGTGCTCCTTCTGATGAGCTTCGATCAGCTGCTGGGCGATCGGCGCTGGCACCTCCTCGTAGTGGGAGAACTCGGTCGAATAGCGGCCGCGGCCCTGGGTCAGGGCCCGCAGGTCGATCGGGAAGGTGAACATCTCCGCCTGGGGCACCTGAGCGGCGACCTCCGAGCGGCCGTCGCCGAGTGGGTTCATCCCCGCCACCCGGCCGCGACGGGCGTTGAACAGGCCGATGACATCCCCGGTGAACCGGTCGGGAGCGATCACCTTGACGATCGCGATCGGCTCCAGGAGGACCGGCGAAGCCCTCTGGACAGCCTCGCGCATCGCCATGGAGCCGGCGAGCTGGAAGGCGATGTCCTTGCCGTCGACGGGATGGGTGGAGCCGTCGACCAGCCTCACCCGGATGTCGACCACCGGATGCCCGCTGATCGCACCCTGCTCCATGGTCTGACGCACCCCCTTCTCCACCGAGGGCCGGAACTGCTGGGGAATGGCTCCCCCGAAGATCTTGTCCTCCCACTCGTAGCCGCCGCCCCGGGGCAGCGGCTCGATCTCGATGGTGGCGTCTCCGTAGAGCCCGGCGCCGCCCGACTGCTTCTTGTAGCGATGCTGGACCCGGGCGGTGCCGTTGATGGTCTCCCGATAGGGGATGCGGGGCGCCTGGAGCTTGGCCTCCACGCCGTATTTGCGGCGCATCTTCTCCAGGACCACGTCCAGGTGGACGTCGCCGAGCCCATGGGCGATCACCTCGTGGGTCACCTCGTCCCGGTCCACCGAGAAGGTGGGGTCCTCCTCGCCGAGGCGGGCCAGCGACTGCATGATCTTGTCCTCGTCCCCCTTGCTCCGGGCGCTGATGGCGGCCGCGTAACCGGCGGCGGGCAGGACGATGGGAGGAAGGGTCACCGGCGTCCCGCGCTCGCAGAGGGTGTCGCCGGTCGCGGTGCTCTGGAGCTTGGTGAGCACGGCGACCTCTCCCGCGCCGACCTCGCCGCTGACCACCACCTGCTTGCCCATCGGCCGGCCCAGCTGGGCGGGCCGCTCCTCGACCTTGCGGTTGGCGTTGAACGGATGGGTCTCCCCACGGAGGGTTCCCCGCAGCACCCGGACGAACGAGATCTTGCCGAAGTTGTCAACCGTGGTCCGGAAGACGCGCGCCACCAGGGGTCCGGCGGGATCGCAGCGGATCTGCACCTCCTGGCCGCTGGCGCCAGTCGCATGGTGGACGCGCTCTGCGGGGGACGGCAGGTACTGGACAATGCTGTCCAGAATCAGGGCGGCACCGCGGCGATCCGCGGCCGCGGCGCAGACCACCGGCACCAGGCTGCCGGACCCGGTCCCCCGGCGCAGCGCCTGGCGGATCTCGGCGCCGCTGAGCTCGGTGCCCTCGAGGTACTTCTCGAGGAGTGAGTCGTCGGTCTCCGCGGCGGAGTCCGCCAGCGCCGTGCGAGCGCGCTCGACGGCGTCCGCCATGGCCGCCGGCATCCCGGTGGGGTTGGCGCCGCCGGCCCCGTCGAAGGCCTGAGCGCCACCCTCGACCAGGTCAACGTAGCCGCTGAAGGACTCGGCGGCACCGATGGGCAGGGCCACGGCGATCGGCTTTCGGGCGAACTCCCCGCGCAGCGCTTCCACGGTCGCATCGAAGGTCGCGTTCTCGCGGTCCATGCGGTTGACCACGATCAGGCAGGGGAGCCCGGCGGTGGTCACCATCTCCCAGGCCAGCTCGGCCCCCACCGGGACCGAGCCGGTGGCACCGACCACCAGCACGGCGGCGTCGGCCCCCGCCAGGGCGGCGGCCACCTCCCCGGCGAAGTCCTGGAACCCGGGAGCGTCGATGAGGTTGACCTGCGTGCCCCTCCATTCGCAGTGGGCCACGGCCGCGCCGATCGAGATCGAGCGGCGCTGTTCCTCGGGCTCGTAATCGAAGATCGAGGTGCCCTGATCGGTTGACCCCATCCGCTGGGTTGCGCCGGCTGTGTGGAGCAGAGCCTCGCACAGGGTGGTCTTTCCGTCGTGGCTGTGACCGACCACAGCCACGGTGCGAATGCGGTCCGGGGCGGGCGTGGGCATGGGGCAGAAGACCTCCTCCGAGACGTCTCGGACACTCTCTCGATGAGCGGAGCCAATGGTACCCGGAGCGATGCGGCCCTCCCTGCGGCGCCCGCGACCCGCGGTGGGGCGCCTCCCTCCGGCACCCGGGACCGGGGGGCGGCGGTCCTGACCGGGGTCGCATCCTAGGGCGCTCCACCCCGCCCCGCGGCGAGGGAGGACCAGCCTCGATCGCCCTCAGGGACGGTTTCATTCAATTGGTTGAATGAAACGGCCCTTGGCAACGAATGGGAGGTCCCCCGCTCACGAGCCTCTCGTGCCAGAGGGCGGCCCGGGCTTGCAGACTCCGTGACGCTGTGACGAGACGGCCGCTCCTCGCGCTCTGCCTGGTTCTCACTGCCTGCGGGGCGAGCTCGGCGGTGGCCACCCAGACCCCGCCCTGCCGGACCCCCTCGGCGGTGCCGGCCCCCCAGGTGGCCATGCCTCCGGTCAGCGCCGCCGCCGACCAGGGACGGGTCGATCCGGGGGCGCAGGTGAACTTCACGGAGACCGTCACCGGCCCCACCATCCTCCAGGTCGACTGCCAGCAGCCCCTCCAGCTGGTAGTGACCGACGCCACCGGCCTGAGCGTGTACAGCGGGGCTGAAGCACCGGTGGCAGCCGGTCTGTGCGGCAGGCTCAGCGTCGCCGCCGGGGCGGCGGAGGCGTACCAGGTGAGCTGGCCCGTCGACCCCAGCCTCCCGGGCGGCACCTACCAGGCCACGCTGATGCTCGGTGACGCCCCGGAGCTCACCTTGGCGGTGGCGGTGGGCGCTATTCCCGGCGGCTGCGGATAGCTCACGCCGGCGGTCGCGTCACTCCGGAGAGCTGGGCCGGGTCCCGGAGGCGAGAGGCGGAGCTGCCGGGGGTCGGGGGCGCGTCGGGGAGGCGGGCCGGTGGTGTCGCGGGGGCCCCGGGGCGGGTCGGGGCAGCCCCGGGCTGGAGCGCTCCGCCACCACCAGCAGGCTGTCGCAGAGCGGGCTGCCGGGGTGGGCCGTCCAGCCGTCGTACGTCGCCACCATGGCGAGCCCGGCCCGGGTGAGCATCTCCGGGATCTCCGCGTAGCCGAGCAGCCGGCTGGTGGTCTGCTGCACCGCCGCCGTGCCGTCCCCGAAGATCGCAACCTCTCTGAGCATGAAGAGGTTGCGGGTTCGGTCGTAAACGGTGTCGCTGAGGAGCAGCTGACGCCGCCTGCCGAGCAGCGAGCGGCTGGTGACCTCCCACGCCGAGATCCGGCCGGGAAGCTGGTCAGGGCGCAGCCGCAGCTCAACGATCATGCGACCTCCGGGCCGGAGGCTTCCGGCCAGCCGGCGCAGGCCGGCCACCTGCGAGCGGACCGGCAGGTTCTCGAGCACGTAGTAGATCAGGAGGATCGCGTCGTAGCCGTCCGACCGGGGCAGGTCGCGGATGTCCTGGACCCAGAACCGGGCAAGGTGTCTCAGCCCTTCCCGGCGTGCCTCCCGGCGGGCGTGGGCGATCACGGCCGGGCCGACGTCTACCCCGTCCACCGTGTAGCCGAGCCGGGCGAGCCGGATGGCGTAGAGACCCGGCCCGCAGCCGGCGTCGAGGATCCGGGCCGGCGGGGGCGGGAGCAGCATCCGGAGCCGGCGGACGTGACGGTCGACCACGGCCTGGCGGCGGCTGGCGCCGTCATGGCTCTGGTCGAGATGCTCGCCGAGCAGGCGGCGGCTGAAGGTGGGATCCGACCAGTCGAGCTCGGCCGCCGGGTCGAAGGGCAGCGGCCACTCGGGGAGGCGAGCGAGACGCGGCAGCCGTGGCACGGCCGTGAGATTAGAGCGAGTCGGCACCGGCCCTGTGGGAATCGCCGTCCAGGCAGCGGGTCCAAGGCCCGCCGAGGGCGAGAATCCGGAGGTGGACCGCATGGACCGCGGGAACATCCTCTACGTCCGCCCCGCCTGCAAAGCAGCATGATGCCCGCCGTGCTCGCCGCCGCCCTGGTGACCCCGGCGCCCCTCAGCGCGGGGATCGCCTTCGCCTGCGGCTACGCGGTGGGGGCGCTGCCGGTCGCGTGGTTGCTGGCCTGGCGCTGGCGCGACGTCGATCTGCGCGACTTCGGCGGGGGCACCGGTGCGATCGACGCTGTGCGGGTGGCCGGCGTCGGGGTGGCGCTGGTCGCGGGGCTCACCGAGCTTCTCAAGGGTGGGGCGGTCGGCCTGGTGGCGGGCTGGCTCGGGGGTCACACTGGCTGGTTCACCGCCAGCGCAATGGCCGGCTGCGTCACCGGCGACGCCTTTCCAATCGGCTTCCGGCGGGGTGGACGGGGGCTCGTCCCGCTCGTCTCCGGGCTCCTCTTCGCCCTCCCCATCGCCGGCCTGATCTGCGCCGTGATCGCCCTGCCGGTGGCATTCCTGACCCGGATGCGCGGCCGCGTCTATGACCTGTCGGTGGTGGTGGCGGTGCCCCTCGGGCTGATGCTCGGCACCCTGGACTGGCGGAGCCTGGCCCCCGGCACGGCGATCGTGGTGGTCCTGGTGGTTCGCTCCAGCCTGAGGAGGGCGGCCTCCCGGCGCGCTGTCACCGTGACCACCGCGCGGAGTGCGACCATCGTGGACCAACCCGCAGATCGCGCCCAGGAGCCCTGAATGCACCCCCTCGCCAGCGTCTTCGACGTCACCCAGTGGGTCCAGACCGGGGGTCTCCTGATCCTCTTCCTGCTGATGACGGTGCAGTGCGTCGGCGTGCCCTTCCCCAGCGAGGTGATCATGCCCCTGGCGGGGTACCTGGTCTCGGCGGGCCACCTCGGCCCGGCCGGCGCCGCCCAGGGGGTCGACCTGCTGCTGGTGATCGTGCTCGGTGTCGCCGGCAACGTGGTGGGGTCGCTGCTCGCCTACTGGCTGGCGGCGTGGCTGGGTGAGCCGGTCCTGCTCGGCCCGGGCCGCTACATCGGCATCCGGCGCCATCACGTCGAGATCGCCGACCGCTGGTTCCGGCGTCACGGGAGGGCGGCGGTGCTGTTGGGCCGCTTCCTGCCGGTGGTGCGCACGTACATCTCCTTCCCGGCCGGGCTCGCCCGGATGCCGCTCACGGAATTCACCCTGTACACGACGGTGGGAACCATCCCCTGGGTCACCGCCCTGGCCCTGGCGGGATGGGCCGTGGGCAGCACCTGGAACAGGATCTCGGGGCCGATCCAGACGGCGGGCATCGTCCTCGCCATCCTCATCGTGCTCGCGGTGATCGGCTGGTTCGTCCAGGGGCGGCGCCAGCAGAGCCGCCCCGCCGCGGCCGAGCCCGTGGCGGCGGCCCGGACCGGGGAGGGCGAGAGGGGCTGACCGTGATCGGCCTCGTCGACATCGGGGGGACCAAGTGCCTGGCCGGCGTCACCGGTGACGACGGGCTTCCCGGGACACCGCTGCTGCGGGCGACGCCCCGGGACGGCGACCCCGGGGCCTTCCTGGCCGAGATGCTCGACAAGGTCCGCGGCTCGGCGCCGCTGGCGGGCGTCGCCGTGTCGACGCCGGGACCCTTCGACCGCGTGCGTCGCCGGCTCCTCAATCCTCCCGGGTTGTCCCCGGCGTGGCACGGCCTCGACCTGGTGGCGACGCTGGGGAAGCGCTTCGGCTGCCCGGTCTACGCGGAGAACGACGCCAACTGCGCCGCCCTCGCCGAGGCGCGCTTCGGAGCCGGAAGGGGCTTCCGGACGGTCGTCTACTACACGGTGAGCACCGGGATCGGCGCCGGGGTCGTCCGGGACGGCGAGCTGGTGATCTCGCGCCACGACACCGAGGCCGGACACCAGGTGCTCTGGCCCGAGCACCTGGGCGGTCCCTCCTGCCACTGCGGCGGCCACGGATGCCTGGAGGCCCTGGCCAGCGGCAACGCCATCCGGCGGCGCTTCGGCCGTCCCGCCGAGGAGCTCGACGACCCCGGCGTCTGGGCCGACGTGGGCCGGTGGCTGGGGCTGGCGGTGGTCAACAGCGTCGCCCTGCTCGACTGTGACGTGGTCGTCTTCGGCGGCGGCGTCATCAACGCATGGCCGCGGTTCGAGGGGACGCTGAGGCAGACGGTTGGGGCCAGCCTCTTCCTGCAGCCGCCGCCCGAGATCCGGGTCGGGGAGCTCGGCGTGGACCGGAACCTCTGGGGAGCGCTCACCCTGGTGCCAGGAGCAGGCCTGGCGCGGCCCGCCGGGTTTGGCGCGCCGGACCGGCTGGTACAGTAGCGGGGTGTCCAAGCGGGTCACCACGGTCAGCATCGACGACGTGATCGCGGCCATCGAGACGGCCCGCGACAAGGTGATGGCCGACGAGGTCAAGTCGCTCGTCAAGCTGGGCCTGCCCAAGAGCGTCGCCTACAAGATGGTGGCGGAGCGCTACCGGCAGCGCAGCGAGACCGATGAGGGCGAAGAGGTCGCGGGCGGCACCCCGTGGCCGGACATGTCCTGAGCGGCGGGTCGGGCGGGGCGTGGAGCGCGGAGCTCGGTCGCCGTCTGCCACGCCGGGTGCAAGCCTGAGCACGGCCTCGGCATACTAGGGCGCCAGACGATGGCCGACCGGGTGCGACGAAGCGAGGAGCGGGAGCAGAGCGCTGCCGTGCCGGGCCAGGATCCGCCCGGGACCCGGACCGGCTACCTGCCCAACGGGCCGGATGAGCGCCGTCAGATGCTGGAGGCGGTCGGCGCCGCCTCGATCGACGACCTCTTCGCCACCGTCCCCGAGCAGCTCCGTCATCTCCGCCTCGACCTCCCCGCGCCGCTGGCGGAGCAGGACCTGGTCACCGAGCTGGAGAGGCTTGCCGCCCGCAACCGGCCGCTGGGCAGCCTCGACTCCTTCCTGGGGGCCGGCGTCTACCGCCGCTACGTGCCGGCGATCGTGCGGGCCACGGTGGCTCGCCCCGAGTTCTACACCGCCTACACGCCGTACCAGGCGGAGGCGTCCCAGGGGACGCTGCAGAGCATCTTCGAGTTCCAGTCGATGATCTGCGAGCTCACCGGCCTGGACGTCGCCAACGCCTCTCTCTACGACGGGGCGACCGCCGCCGCCGAGGCGGTTATGCTGGCGGTGGCCCACACCGGGCGGGACCGGGTCCTCGCCGCCGCCGACCTCAACCCCGAGGTGCTCTCGGTGATCCGCACCTTCGGCGGCGGGAGGCGCGTGGAGGTGATCACCTCCGGCGACATCAGGGCGGCGACCAGCCAGCACGCCTGCGTGGTGGTGGCCCAGCCGGGGTTCCTGGGGACGGTGACCGACGGGGCCGCCGCCGTCGAGGCGGCCCATGCCGCCGGAGCGCTGGCAATCTGCTGCATCGACCCGTTCGCGAGCGCGCTGCTGGCCAGCCCGGGGGAGCAGGGCTTCGACGTGGCCGTCGGCGACGGCCAGCCGCTCGGCATCCCGCCCTCTTTCGGCGGCCCTCACCTGGGTTTCATGGCGGTGCGCCAGCCCCTGATGCGTCGCATCCCCGGACGGCTGGTCGGGATGGCCAGGGACCACGCGGGGCGCCGCGCCTACACCCTCACCCTCCAAGCCCGCGAGCAGCACATCCGGCGGGAGCGTGCCACCTCCAACATCTGCACCAATCACGCGCTGATGGCCCTGGCCGCCACCGTCTACATGGCCCGGATGGGGGCGGGCGGGATGCGCCGGGTCGCCGAGGTCAGCATCCGGCGCGCACACCACCTGGCCGAGAGGCTCACCCGGCTCGAGGGCTTCTCGCTGGTCGAGCCGGACCGGCCCTTCCTCTGGGAGTTCGCCCTCCGGGTCCCCGGCGGCGCCGATCGGTTCGCCGCGGCGATGCGGGAGGCAGGGATCCTGGCGGGCCTGCCCCTGGGGCGGATCGACGCCGGCCGCAGCGACCAGCTCCTGGTCTGCTGCACGGAGACCACGGCCCCGGCGGCCATCGACAGCTACGTCCGGGCGGCGGAGCGCTGGGCGGCCGGCTCCCGGGTGGCCGCCTCCCAGGGGGCCGCCAGATGACGCCGACGCCGCCCGGATGGGCGGGCGAGGAGCCTTTGGTATTCGAGCTGGGTCGCGACTACTTGGGCGGGCCGCGTGAGGTGGCCAGCGGGGTCCCGGAGCCACCGCTGGGCGAGCTGCTTGCCGGGGTGGCGCTGCGATCCGTCCCGGCGGCCATCCCGGCTCTGCCCGAACCGGTGCTCGCCCGGCACATCGGCCGGCTGGCCCGCCGCAACCACCACCTCCACCACGGGATCTACCCGCTGGGCAGCTGCACCATGAAGTACAACCCGGTGATCGACGAGCAGCTGGCATCGCTGAGCGGCTTCGCCGACATCCACCCGGACCAGCCCGTCGACGACGTCCAGGGCGCCCTCCAGCTGATGTGGGAGCTGGAGCGGATCCTCACCGAGCTGACCGGGATGGCCCGCTTCACGCTTCAGCCGGCCGCCGGCGCCCACGGCGAATGGACCGGGCTCCGGATGATCCAGGCCTACCACGCCGCCGGCGGCGACACCCGGCGGACCCGGGTGATCATCCCGGACTCCGCCCACGGCACCAACCCGGCCTCGGCGTCTCTGGCCGGCCTCGAGGTGGTGACGGTGCGCAGCACCCGAGACGGCACCATGGACGTCACCGACCTGCGCTCCCGCATCGACACGTCGGTGGCCGCGGTGATGCTCACCAACCCGAACACCCTCGGGGTCTTCGAAAAGGACATCCTGGAGATCGCCGAGGTGGCTCACCAGGCGGGCTCTCTGCTCTACTACGACGGCGCCAACCTCAACGCCCTGGTGGGCATCGCGCGGCCCGCCGACATGGGGTTCGACGTCGTCCACCTCAACCTTCACAAGACCTTCTCGACCCCCCACGGCGGGGGCGGGCCGGGCAGCGGCCCAGTCGGGGTCGCCGCCGGTCTGACCGACTTCCTCCCCGTCCCCACCGTGGAGAGGGACGGCGAGCACTTCCGTCTCGACCACGACCGGCCCCGCTCGATCGGCAAGGTCAGGGCACACTACGGCAACTTCGGGATGCTGGTGCGGGCCTACGCGTACCTGCGCGCCTACGGGTCCGCGATCTCCCGGGTCGCCGAGGACGCAGTGCTCAACGCCCGCTACCTGGAGTGGCGGCTCCGCGACCTCTTCCCGACCGCGGTGGGTCCGCAGTGCATGCACGAGTTCGTGGTCACCACCCGGGGCACCCGGGTCCCGGGACTGCGCGCCCTGGACGTCGGCAAGCGCCTCCTCGACCACGGGGTCTACGCACCGACCGTGTACTTCCCGACCACCGTTCCCGAGGCCCTCATGTTCGAGCCGACCGAGACCGAGTCGAAGCGCAGCCTCGACCAGCTGGCCGACATCCTCGCCGGCATCGTCGCCGAGGCGGAGCGGGACCTGTCCCTTCTCCAATCCTCACCGCACGACACCCCGATCGAGCGGGTGGACGAAGTGGAGGCGGCGCGTCACCCGCTGCTGCGCTGGCTCCCCGAAGCATGAGCGCGGATCGGCCCGACCCCCGCCGCGCGGAGTTGCGGGCGCTGCTCGCCGAGCGGGCCTTCCGCTGGGGCGACTTCGTGCTGGCCAGCGGCCGGCGCAGCAACTACTACTTCGACGGCAAGCAGATCACCCTGGAGGGTGGCGGGCTCGCCCTCGCCGCCTCGCTGATGCTGGAGCGCTGCCGCGAGCTGGGAGTGACGGCGGTGGCCGGCGATGACGGCGTCGGACCGCTGCTCGGCGCCATCGCCGCGCTCAGCGCCGCGGACCGGGGACCGGCGCTCCGGGCCTTCATGATCCGCAAGGCCGACAAGCAGCACGGGACCGCGGCCAAGGTGGCTGGGCCCGCCCCCCTGCCGGCGGAGCGGACCGCGCTCGTCGACGACGTGGTCACCACCGGCGGTTCGGTGTTCCGCGCCCTGGAGGCGCTCGAGCCGACCGGGGTGACCGTGGTCGAGGCCCTGGTGATCGTCGACCGCGAGGAGGGCGGCGAGGCCGCTCTCCGCGAGCACGGGCTGGCCCTGCACGCCCTGTTCCGGCGCAGTGCCTTCAGCGCCCCCCAGCAGGTCGACGGACCGGCCTGAACCTCGGCCGACCCCATTCGCTCCGCCGCTGGGTGGCGGACGCACCCCATCCCATCGGCCAAGAGTTGTGGACAGGGAATTCCTAAACTGGTCCGGAGAGCGGCCCCCCGATGGCGCCGTCGCCCCGTCCGATCCAGCCTCCCCCGCACCGGCGTGCACCCGGCCCAGCGACAGGTCTCGGGGCGCGCCCATGAGGGCTAGCCCGGGGGGCGACGCGGGGGCCGTCTCAGGCTGAGAGCCGGCTGAGAGGTTGTTGCGACTCAACGATGTCTCAGGTTCGCGGCGCCACCCTCCTCGATGATGC
>Ga0187771_10000769_pt1 | contig 20253 bp, 22 predicted proteins | sample 0116_SJ02_MP15_1_FD_133139 | JGI IMG/M metagenome (GOLD analysis project Ga0187771, IMG submission 133139) | Tropical peat soil microbial communities from peatlands in Department of Meta, Colombia - 0116_SJ02_MP15_10_MG | ecosystem: Environmental > Terrestrial > Soil > Wetlands > Peat | place...
ACGGCCGGGCCGCGCGATTCGACGATCAGGCCGACCAGTTCGACGACTTCGCCTTCGAGGCGAATGGGCTGCGTCTGCCGGACGAACCGGATGTAGCGGTTGAAATCGATGGGTTCGGGCATGGTCAGGAATGCAGAAGGCGGTCGGTGAGGCCGCGGCTGATCTCTTCGAGCTGGGTGTCGATCGAAGCGTCCATCACGCCTTCATTCGAGCGGATGATGAGCGTGCCGGGCGCGCAGGATGGATCGGGTTCAATGATCACGCGCGAGGATTGAGACGCGGGGAGCGCGGCGGTGAGGGCGGGAACGAAGCGCGGATGCACGGTGACGGTGTAGGACTCCGAGCGCGCGAGACGCTCGAAGGCGATGCGCGCGATGCCGTTGAGCGCGTGTTCATCCACGCTGAGCTCGCGATGGAGGATCCGCTTTGCGATCAGCAGAGCGAGCTGAATGGTGTCGCGCTCGGCGCGGCGGCGGATCTCCGGGCGCAGCGCCGTGATGTCGCTGATGGCCGCCTGCAGGCGTTCGAGAACCGGCTGCAGCTCGGCGCGCGCGTTCTGCTCGCCCTGCCGGCTGCCGGCTTCGAAGGCTTCGCGCCGTTCGACGACGCGCTGCGCTTCGAGATGGCGGATCTGCTCGCGCAGCGCCGCGGCGTCCGCCGTTTCGCCCGCGGCCGGCTCCGCGTGGCGGACCTCGTTGACGGCCTGATGCTGCGCGCCGAGACTGGGGAAACTGGCGGCGGCGGCTTTTTCCGCGTCGCGGCCGCTGAGAACCTTAGACAACATATTGCTCTCCGACTGTGCCCTTCAGGGTGATGAGACCCTCGGCTTCCATCTGGCGGACGACGGCGATGATCTGCTGCTGCGCGGCCTCGACTTCGCGGATGCGCACGGGGCCGAGCGACTCCATTTCCTCCCTGAACAGTTCCCTGCCGCGCGCCGACATGGTCTGGAGGAAATGCTCGCGAAGCTGTTCGCTGGTGCCTTTGAGGGCGAGGGTGAGGACCTTGCGGTCGATGCGGTTCATCAGCTCGCGGAGCTGGTTGACGTCGATGACGAGAATGTCTTCGAAGACGAACATCAGATGGCGGATGGTCTCGACGAGGTTGGGATTCTGCTGCTCGATGGCGTCGAGGATTTCGCGGCTGGTGACGGAATCGAGACGGTTGAACATTTCGGCCACGGCGCGGATACCGCCGTAGGATTCGCGGCTGAATTCGCCGATGGCCTGCAGCTTCTGGCCGATCACGGTGGCGATGCGGCTGACGATTTCGGGCGAGATGTGATCGAGATTGCCCATGCGGAGGGCAATATCGGGCCGCATCTGCGGAGGCAGCGAGATGAGCAGAGCGGCTGCCTGCGATGCGTTGAGGTGCGAGAGCACGAGCGCGATGGTCTGCGGGTGTTCGTTGTGGATGAATCTGGCGAGCTGCTGCGGGTCGACCTTCTGGAGCAGATCGAGACTGGCGTATTCGCCGCCCATGGCCCGCGAGAGACGGTCGATGAGTTTTTTCGAGACCTCGGGACCGAAGGCCTGCATGAGCATCTTCTTGGCGTAATCGATGCCGCCGCGCACGACGAAATCGTGCGCCATGTTCATCTGGTAGAACTCTTCGAGGATGGTTTCGGCGTGCTCGGAGGAAATGGCGTCGAGCCGTGCGATTTCGCGGCTGACGGTCTGGACTTCTTCTTCGTCGAAGTTCTTGATGATGTCGGCGCTGGTCTTGTCGCCGAGCAGAATCAGGAGCATGGCGGCTTTGCGCAGACCGCTGAGCTGTTCTTCCCGGCCGGCCGCCGCAGTCATCGCTTCGGCTCCGCTTCCGCGATCCAGGCGCGCAGGACGTTGGTGACGTTCGTCGAGTCCCTGGTGACGGATTCACGAATGTGTCTGGTGAGGACTTCGGTCTTGCGCGTGTTGGCCGGGAGTTTGATTCTGCCCATGGCTTCGGCTTCGAGCTGCGCCTGATACGCGTCGTTTTCGGAAAGCTGCTTCTCCATCGTGGCTTCGCGCGCGACGGCGTCGAGAGGTTTCGGCGCGGGAGCGGCAGCCTGGCCAATGGCATGCGGCGCGGTGTCGACGGCTTTCGCCGGGACCGGCCTGCGGCGCAGCACAAGGAAGAGGAGCCCGGCGAGGAGGAGAACAATCGCGACGGCTGCGCCGATGACGGCTGGCGAGCGCAGGTTGAACGCGGCGGGCTGCTTGCCGGAAGGGGCGGGGGCGGGCGGCGGCTCCGCATCGATGGTGCTTTCAAAGGGCAGCGTCTCGACGGTGATCTGGTCGCCGCGCTGCTCGCTGAAACCCGTGACGCCGGCGACGATGTCGTGGACCACTTTGAGCGTTTCCGCCGAGGGCGGGATCACGGTCTTCCTGGCGCGCGGGCCTGTGCCATCCCAGCGGACGGTCTGGTCGACGAGGACCGCGGTCGAGATGCGGCGGATGTTGCCGCGCGGCGAGACAGTGCGCCGCACCGTGCGGCTCGGCTGATAGGAAGCGTTTTCAGTGCGGCGCGTCATGCCGCCAGCGCCGGTGCCGGCGCGCTGCGGAGGCCGCGGCAGATTCGACGCCGTTCCCGGAGTTCCGCCCGCCGCGGCCGAGCCGCCGGTCGATTCCTCGGTCGTTTGCGAAGTGAGGACGGCGGAGCGTTCGGGATCGAGGATTTCTTCGTTCTGTTCGGAGCTCGAGAAATCGCAATCGACGTTGATGCTGGCGCGGAAACGGTCGGGACCGAGCAGCGGGCCGATGGCGGAATTGATCCTGGCGAGCAGTTCCTGCTCGACCTGGCGGCGGTAGTCGAGATTGGCTTCGGCAAGCTGGGCGTCGCTGTCACCCGGTGTGCGCGGGCGGTTGAGCAGACGGCCGTTGCCGTCGATGATGGCGACCGCGTCGGGCGAGAGGCCGTCAACGGCGCCGGCGACGAGATTGGCGATGGCCGTGACGCTCGGCTGCGAAAGCTGCGCCGAGCGTTTGAGGCGCAGCACGACGGTGGCTTTCGCAGGCTGGCGCGTATCGAGGAAGACCGATTCTCTGGCGAAGGTGATGTGGATGCGCGCCTGATCCACTTCGGCGAGCGTGGCGACGGTGCGTTCGAGTTCGCCTTCGAGCGCGCGGCGGTAGTTGACCTGTTCGGCGAAGTCGCTGGCGCCGAGGTTGTTGCGGTCGAAGAGTTCGAAGCCGATGCGGCCGCTCTTCGGGAGGCCGGCGCCGGCGAGGGCGAGACGCGCTTCGGCAAGGCGTTCGGAAGGGACGGAAACGGTGGAACCGGTTTCATCGAGCCGGTATTCGATGCCCGCTTCGCGAATCTTCTGCGTGACGGCGGAAGCGTCCTCGGGCGCGAGGCCGCTCGAGAGGACGCGGAAATCGCCGTCGTGCCGCCATTTGGCGAGAGCGAAAGCGAGGGCAAGGAAGACGACGGGAACGACGACGAGCGAGATCTGCTGCGCGCGCGTGAGAGTCTTCCAGATGCGGATGAGCTGATTCATTCCGGGCCCTCAGCTTTACATCGGCATTTTCATGATTTCCTGCCAGGCCTGCACGAATTTATTCCGGACCTGCTGGAAGAGTTCGAGCGAAAGTTCGGCGCGCTGCGACTCGAGGGCGACGGTGTGGACGTCGCCTTTGCCGTTGACGAGAAGATCCATGGCGGCGGATTTCGCCTGCTGACCCTGGGCTTCGACCTCGTTGATGGCTGCGCCGAGGGCCTCGGCGAAGGAACTGCCGGCGGATCGCGGCGGGTTGAGCGATGGCTGTTCGGGGACGGAGATCGGGGCGAAGCCGGAGATCTGGTTCATAGGCTAGCGGAAGAGGTCGATGGAGCGGGCGATCATGTCCTTCACGGAAGAGATGGCGGCAACGTTGGCGGCGTAACTGCGCGAAGCGCCCATGAGATCGACCATTTCCTCGGCGGGGTTGATGCGCGGGAAAGCGACGTAGCCCTGCGCGTCAGCGTCGGGATGGCCGGGAAGGTAGCGCTGTTCGGGGTCGCGGTCATCGACGGCGATTTCGGAAACCGAGACGCCATCCGGCTGGCCGCTGGCGAAGGACAGGGCTTCGTCGAAGGAGAGCGGCGCGGAAGCGGAAGTGAAGACGGCGTCCTTGCGGCGATAGGGACCGCCATCCGGGGTGCGCGTGGTATCGGCATTGGCGAGATTTTCAGTGATGAGTTCCGCGCGGGTGCGCTGGGCTTCGAGGCCGGTCGCGCTGATCGAGATGGCGCCGAACAGACTCATGCGGCGCGTCCTTCTTCGATGGCGGAGCGGATGTCCTTGATTTCGCCGCGCAGCAACTGGGTTGCGAGCGTGAACTTGAGGGTGTTTTCGGCGAGGAGGCGCGCTTCGCGGTCGATGCTGACGTTATTGCCGTCGTTGCGGGTGGTTAGGCCGGGGACATCGACAACCATGTCGCGCGCTTCTTCGATGGCGCCTGAGAAATCGACCGGCACTTCGACGTCGCGGGTTTTGAAGCCGGGGGTATCGGCGTTGGCGATGTTGGACGCGATCGCTTCCTGGCGCGCTGTGAGGTAGCTCAGATACTGGCCGAGCGCGTGGCCAGTCTGTCCGATGCCGGCGTTGCCGAGTGACATGCCACCGGAGAGTGCAAGGCCGCGGCCAGGATTAACCTGTTGACGGGATTTGGCCGGCGGACGGCGCGCCCGTCAGGATTCCGCCGAATCGGCAAAATTCTGCCGCGGGCCAGCCGATTTTCCGGCGGCGAGGAATTTCGCCGCGGCGCGGATGCGATTCAGTTTCAGGGTGAGATGAGAGCGCGAGGCTCTGGCGGCGATCAGAGCCTCGCGGAGATTTTCGAGGTAATCGCGGAGTTGCTCCAGGTCAGAGGGCGGAGCGGTTGCCGCGAGCACGTCGACCAGCCGGCTGGCGCGTTGCCAGTCGCCCTGATGGATGGCTTCGAGGAGCGAAGAAAACATTTCGCCCGGATCAGAGGGTGGGGACGCCATTGGCCTGCGTGTTGGTGGCGCCCGTGTATTGGGCGAAGAGTCCAGTGACGAAGGTGACCTGGTTCTCGAGACCGGCGATGGCGGTGTCGGCGGCGGAAATCTGCGCCGTCAGGTTGCTCTGCAGCTGGTTCACGGTGTTCTGTTCGTTGGCGATCTCCGTCTGCTGCGTTGAAATCTCGTTCGAGAGCGAGCTTTCTTCGGTCTTGATGGAGCCCGTGGTGGGGTCTTCGACGCTCGAAAGCAGATTGGCGGCCGCTTCGAGGAAGCCGCCGGTGGTGGCGCCGCCGAGCGTGGTGAGAAGGCCCTCAAAATTCGCAGCCGCGGCGCTCGTGAAGGTCGCGGTATCGACCGAGAGAACGCCGGTGGAATCGACGGTGATGCCGAAGTTGGCGAGTGAATCGTTGGGCGAGCCGCTGTTGTAAGTCACCAGCTGGCTGAGCACGCCGGTGAGCGACGTGATCAGGCTGTCGCCCTGCAGGGTTCCGGCGTTCTGGCCGCGCTGCGCGCTCACGGCCGATACGGCGGAGTTGTATGCCTGCGCGAAGGAACTGAAGGCGGAGGCAAGCGCCTCGGGCGAATCCTGCACGGTGACGGTGGTGGGTTGACCGGAGGTGCTCTGCCCGAGAAGAGTCACGGTGAGACCGGGCGAAATCGTCACCCTGCGGGTGCTGCTGCTGACGGTTGTGCCGTCGACCTGATAGCTCGCAAGCTGGCCCTGAGTGGAGCTCTGGATCAGGTTGTTGCCGTTCGAATCCGCAAGACCGATCGCATCGGTCCCGAGATTGACCGCGCTCAGAGAAAGACGGTAATCGGGAGAAGACGAAGATCCGACGTTGACGATGGTGGCCTGCACTTGGGATCCGGCCTCGGAATTGATCGCGTTCGCGAGATCCTCGAGAGTCGTGCCGGTGGGCGTGATGACTGTGGATGAGTTGCCAACCGTGAGCGTGACGGAGGAGGCGCTGGTGATGCCCTGCGACGTGGGATCGCTCACCGCCGTGGAGCCGGCGATGCTGAGCGCAGTCGAGGAAGATCCGAGATTATCCACCTCGAGGGTGTAGGTGCCGGGACTGGCGCTGCTCGCAACCGTCGCGCTCGCAATCGAGCCGTCGGCGACACTGGCCTCGAGCAGCCCGGAAGAAACCGTACTGTCGAGCGCGCTGATCGAGGATTGCAGCGCGGTAAAGGCGCTGTCGAGCCCCTGCACGGCCGTCTGCTGATTCTGCAGAGTCGTGAGTCCGGACTCAAGCGAGTCGAGCGGCAGCGACGCTATGGAAACGGCACGCGAGAGAACCTGCTGCAGGCTGGAGGCAAACTTGCTGACGCCGGTAAAACCGGCTGCCGGAACCGTGACCGGCGTGGTGAGCGAAGTGGAGGAAGTCGACATGGGTCAGCTACTTCTGCAGGAGCGTTAAAACGTACTGGGGCGCGGTGTTCGCCTGCGAAAGAGCCGCCAGCGACGCCTGTTCGAGCACCTGCGCTTTGGTCAGGTTGGCGGCCTCTTCCGCGATGTCGGCGTCGCGGATACCCGATTCGGCCGCCGAATAATTCGTGATCTGCGACTGGGCCAGATTCACCGCATAGTTCAATCGGTTGATCCCGGCTCCGACATTACCCTGCGTCAGCCCGAGGTTGCTGATCGCGGTGTTGAGCAGCGCGAGAGCGGCGATGGCGCCACCGGTGCTCGAAGCGCTCGCCGCGGGAGCCGTCACGCTGACCGCGCCCACGCCGCCAAACAGATTCCCGGTGCCTCCGTTGGCCGGCGCCGTGTACGCGGTTTCGTTGACGCTGAAGGAGTTGGCGCTCTGGAACGAAATGTCGGTGCCGTTGGCGGCTTTCACGGCGTAGATGCCCATGCCGTTCAGATCCGCGTTGAGCGTGGCGAGCGCCGCATTGAGGTCGGATGCGTTGGTGTCATTGAGGGTGACGGTCTCGGTTCCCGCCGCGTTCTGAAAGACGACGGTTTCCGAGGCCGCGGTGCCGCCGTTGGCGGCGAAACCGGCGAACGGGCCGCCCGGTGCGGTGGAATTGTCGAGGTTGAAATCGCCGGTATTGATTGCGCTGTCGTTGGCGCCGGCCACGGGATTTCCGGCTGAAGCCGCAGCGACAGAAACACTGAATGGCGTGACGCCGCTGAACTGCAGGGTTCCGTCCGCCGCGATGGAAGCAGTGATGCCAAAGGTGGAGAGCTGCGTATTGAGGGCATTGATCACAGCCCCGCCGGTCAGCCCGCTGACGCCGCCGGAGATGGGGATGGTGACGTCCTGATTGCCGGCGGAGGTGCCGATGTGGAAGGTGAAATCCTGCGTGCCTCCGGCGAGAAATGTGGTGGCGGTGTTGCCGAGGTTGACCGAGTTGGGAACATTCCCCAGCGCCAGCTCGGAGCCGCCGCCCTGAATGCTCGTGCTGGCGATGCCGAGGCCGGCCGAATCGACCGTGTTGTTGGCGCCGCTCAGATCGATGGAGACCTGAGCATCGGCCGCATTGGCCCCGCCGCCGGTGTAGGTGACAAGCACGGTGTTGCAGGAGCCGCCGGTATTCAGGTTGATGTTGGCGGCCTGGCGGTCGATTTCCTCGAGCAGCCCCTGGTATTCGTTGTTCAGCGTGGTGCGGTTGCCGACGAATGTGGATGAAGCCGACTCGGTGGCGAGCGTCTGCAGACGGTCGAGAATCTGCGAGATGTTGTTGAGACCGCCATCGACGATCTGCAGCTGTCCGATGGCGTTGTTCGCGTTGAGGACGCCCTGGGTGAGCTGCGCGATCCGGGCGGCGTATTCGTTCGCCACCGCGAGTCCGGCGGCGTCGTCAGCCGAGGAACTGATGCGGTATCCCGAAGAGAGCTGGCTGATGGTGTCGTTTTCGAGATTGTTGTTGATGCGAATGTTGTTCTGAGCGATGAGAGACGCGATGTTGGTCTGAATCGATAACGGCATGGTTCACGCTTCTGCCCGGCCCAGCATGCGGAGCACGCCATCGACCTTTCCGCTGCCGAGAAAACCCGCTGCCCGGCGGTTGTCGGCGGCGACCGCCAGCGTCTCCTGGCGGGTCACGCTCACTTCACGCGGAGCCATCACCCCCAGCTTCACGCGCGTCGGCGAGATCTCGATGATGGTCACTTCGATCGAGTCGCCGATCACGATCGTTTCTCCCACGCGCCTGCGGACGACTAGCACTGCGCCACCCACCTGCCGTCCGGCGCGAGACGAAAACAGCTCGCCGAACCGGCGACCGTCTGCAGACAGCACGAATTCATCAGGCTGATCACGATCGGCGCGGCCAGATTGACCTCGACGGTGTCGCCCGAGGGAACCAGCAGGCCGAGACAGAGCACGTCCCGGCCCGGAACCGGCGCCGCGCTGCCGGCGATGGCGAGCGTGGCCCGCTCTTCGTCGGAGAGAGACAGCCGGAAAACAGGATCGATCACAAGCACCGGCATACAAACGAAGCAGACCTGCGGCTGTTCGAGGCTCTGGAGATAGACGAGCGGACGCTGGGCCGGGATCTCGACCGGAATCATGCGGCGCTCGTCTTCGAAGCCCGGCAGGCCGTGCGGGAAGAAGAGCTCGCACTTCGGATCCCACTCGACGTCGCCCAGCCAGGGCGAGCGGATGACGCGGCGTTCGTCACAAAACGTCGAGGTCATGGGTTTCGCCCGGCGACGCCGGTAATGCGGAACGCGGCCCTGCGTCCGGCGTTGACGATTTCGCCGCGATACTTGTTCTGGCCGTTGAGCCGGAAATCGAGCGGTCTGGTGACGGGGAATTCGAAGCTCAGCACGTCGCCCTCCTCGAGGTTCACCAGATCGCGCAGCAGAAGCTGCGGGCCGGCGAGGACCGCTTCCGACGGCAGCTCGGAAGTGCGGATGAGATCGAGAACGCGCGCCTGCTCCTGCTCGGTGGATGCGCTCTTGCGCAGCGACCATTGCTGGTCGAACTTCTGGCGCATCATCTTGATGATGATGGACGGCATCGCGATGTTCATCATCCCGATGGAATCGCCGATGCGGATCTCGATGGCCACCGCGACAACGGCTTCGGTGGGCGCGAGAATCTGCAGGAACTGCGGTTCGGTCTCGATGGTTTCAAGCGAGAAGTCGATGCTGGTGACAAACGTCCAGGCGTCGCGGAGGTCGCGCAGGATGAGGCGGAAGAGGCCGTCGAGGAGCACCTGTTCGATTTCGGTGATTTCGCGCTGCGCGTTGAACTGCATTTTGCCGTCGCCGCCGAGCAGGATTTCAAGGATGGGGAAGATCACCGACGAGTTGAGTTCGAGCACGGCGTTGCCGTCATAAGGCTTGAGGCCGAGCGAGGCGATGCAGGTGGGCGAAGGCAGGCACTCGAGAAACTCCGAATAAGAGAGCTGCTCGACGCTCACCAGATTCACGATCAGATAGGAGCGCAGATAGGCCGAGAGGCTCGAAACCAGGCTGCGCACGAAATTGTCATGGAGCTGGTGAATGGCGCGGAGCTGCGATTTGGCGATGCGGTCGGGCCGGCGGAAGTCGAAGGGCACGGCGCGCTTCGTGCCGCGGTCGGGCTGACGGCCCTGGATGTTCTGGAATACGGCGTCGATTTCCTGCTGGGTGAGTTGGCGGTTCATGGCAATCAGCCGAGGTAATCAAAGAGAGTTTTGGCCGGGATCTCGGACTGCGCGCCATAGGCGGCCTGCAGGTCCGTCTGTTCCTGGGTGAGCTGGGTCGCGGCCTGGGCGACGTCGGTGTCCCGGATGTTGCCGATCTGCGTCTCGAGCGCAGTGATCTGATTGGCGGCCGTGTTCTGCTCGCTCGTGATGCGCTGCTCAGCCGCGCCGTAATATGCCTGCTCCTGGTTGAGCCAGGCGGATGCAGTCTGGACATTGGTGAGCGCGGCCGTGATCCCGGCCTGGTTATTGGCCTCGAGCGCGGCCGAAAGCGACTGCAGCGCGGCAAAAACGTTGTTCGCGGTGGGATTGCCATTGGCGTCCCGGGCGTCGAAAATCTGCTGCGCGGTCAGGCCCTGGTAGATCGGCTCGCCCTGGGTGTTGACGATGACGGTTCCGGTGGGCTCGGTAGTGAGCCGGTCGACGCCGGTCGTGGCGTTCGATGCGTCGTACTGATAGGGCGCGGACTGATCGGTGCCGCCGCCAAAAATGTAGCGGCCCGCGACGCTGGTATTGGCGAGCGAAACCATCTGCTGCTGGATGTTCTGGATTTGCAAAGCGAGAGTCTGGCGCGAAGAGGCGCTCTGGCTCGAGTCCGCGCCTTCGGCGCCGAGCGACTGCGCGTTGTCGAGAAGCGTCACGCCGGTGCCGAGCGCGGTATCGGCCGCACTGGCTTCGGCCTGCACGTTGGTGAGATTGGTCTGGTAAGCCTGCACGTAAGCCAGCGTGGATCCGAGCGTGACCAGCTCCGGAGTGAGCGCCGGCGCGTCGGCGGCATCCTGGATCTGATAGCCCGAGGTCAGCTCCCGTTCCGTCTCGGTCTCCTCCTGCTGCAGATTCCGGATGCCGTTCAGAAACCAGGCTGTTCCGGGGGTGGTGGCGCCAATGCTTCCCATATCGTTCCGCCGTTAAGAAGAAGTCGGGGTGAGGATGTTCACCGTGTCGAGCGTCAGATTGTTCAGAACCGAGATCACCTGCGCGCTCGCCTGATAGGCGCGCTCGTCGGCGGTAACGTTGACGGCTTCCTGATCGAGTGAAACGCCGATCTGCTGCTGGCGCGCATTCCGGGCAGCGGTCAGCGTGGTCTGGGCAGTGGTGGAAGCGTTCGTGGCGTCGGAAAGCTGCTGCCCGATGGAAGCGGCGATGGCGGCGAAGTAACTCTCGGCCGAAAGGCCGCCGATCTGGTCTCCCGCGGCGTTGGACGCAGGCAGAGCCGCAAGCTGGTTGGCGATGCCGTTCGCCGTCCCGTTTGCGCCGGTCGAAGCGAGGCCGAGCGCGGACGGCGTGACCGTGGGGTCGATCGCCAGCGTGGCAGCGGCGAGGTGCGGATTGGCCTGATCCCAGGTGAAGAGCGGAACACCGGCGGCGCCCGTCGCGGTGACGCCCGACGTCAGCAGCGTGTTGACGTTCGTCGCGAAACCGGAAGTGAGCGTGTTCAGAGTACCCGCATTCGCGCCCGAGCCGAGCAGCACGCCGAAGGTGCCGTTCCGGACCTGCAGGAGCGCACCGAGCTGGCCCGAAAACGTTTGCGGCGAATTGCCGCCGCCCGAAGACGTGATCTGCGATCCAGCCGCGGCGGTGGGGTCGGCGGTCAGGGTGAAGGCCTGATCGCCCAGCACCAGCGGCAGCTGGCCGCCGGCCAGCACCGAAACCGTTCCATTGGGGTTCGTTTCGACATTAATATCCACCAGAGACGAAAGCTGATCGAGCGTGGAGCGGAGGCTGGCGCCGGTTGCGGGATCGACCTCGGTTTCGCCCGACGCCTGCGCATTGAGCTGGCTGATGCGCGCTGCGAGGGAATTGATTTCGGAGACGGTGCTCTCGATCTGCGAATCGACTTCGGTCTCCTGCGTGGCCAGGCTGCCGGCCGTCGACTGAAAGGCGAGCGCGACATTCGACGCGGCATTGAGCGCGGCATTGCCCAGCGCGGGATCGTTGGGACTGGTGGCGAGGCTGGAGAAGGCCGTGCCGAATTGCTGCAACGCAGCCAGAATCCCGCTCGTGCCCGTGATATCGAAAAGCTGGTTGACGGGCGAAAGAGTGCTCGCCTGGGTCTGACTCTCGGATGCCTCGGAAGATGCCGCGCGAACCTGCGCGTCGGCGAAGGCGGCGTCGGGGGAACTGATCTGAATGAAATCGCCGGCCGGGAGGCCGTTGCCCGGAATCCCGAGAGGCTGAATGCTGACGTTCTGGACAGCGTAGCCGGGCGTGGATGCGTTGGCTACGTTCTGCTGCTCGGCGCCGAGAGCCTGGCTGTAAACATTGAGCGCGCCACCCGATGCGTCGAGCGCGGCAAACAGACCACCCATGGCTAACCCAGTGCCTCGTTGACGATGGCGCGGGCGATGGCGGAACTCGGAACGTCGTACGAACCGCTGCGCACGGCCTCCGTCAGTTGCGCGATGCGCGCCGTCCGTTCGGCCGACAGTTTGCCGAGCAGCGCCGCCGTGCCGGAAAGCGATGCGGTGTCGCCCGAGGAAGCAGTGCGTCCGGCATTTGCGTCCGTGCCGCGGGAGACCGCGGAGGTCCCGGTGGTTCCATTGAGGCCCGGCAGTGAACTGGTATCGAATTGAAGTCTCATGCGTGCCTCAAAGGAGCTGCCAGAGCCCGGTCACTCCGCGCAGCGCGAGCGCGCGGCGCAGACGTTCCATGGCCTCGTGATGGATCTGGCAGGCGCGGCTTTCCTTCACGCACAGGAATTCGCCGATCTCGCGCAGCGTGAACCCCTTCACATAGCGCAGCCCGACCACGGTGCGATCGCGCTTTGGCAGCCGCGCGATCTCCTCGCGCAGAATGGTCCGGCGCTCGGCCCTGGTGAGCCGGTCGAGCGGATCGTCTTCGGCGCGCGCGGCGATCTCTTCGACCGGATGCGTATCGGCGCCGGCGGGGATGGCGCGGCGCAGCGCGAGACGCGATCCGCGGCCCGAATGACGGCGAACCGTATCGAGCATTTCACCGCGAATCCGGAACTTCGCATATCCTGCCAGCTTCGCGCCCTCGACCGAACTGAAGCTCCGGGCCGCCTGCATCAGACCGAGATTGCCCGCCTGAATCAGATCCGACATTTCGATACCTGCGTCACGCGGGATTTGCGAGAGCAATCGCCATGCCAGAATCTGCACCAGACGATCCAGTTGTTCCGACGTTTCCGCTTCGCGCACTCGCATCTCTCAAGCAGAGTGCGCGCGAGCATGCAAGTTTCTCACACGCTCTGCCCATGAATACAGGCCTAAAAAGTGTGCCATTCCGAGAACGGAAAAACACTGGGACAGACCAAACTGGCACCTTTTTCGCCGTGCGAAATCGCGTGTTTTCAGTGAGGCGCTCCGGCGAAAAAGGCTGCCCAGTTCTGTCTGTCCCGGTTCTTCAGCAGCCTGCTAAAAGTGTGCCATTCCGAGAACGGGAATGCGCGTGTGTCCGACTGCGTATTCCATATTGGGAGCCAGCGAAACGCGCACCTCGAAAGTCTCTCCTTCGGTGGTGAAAGTGAGGTTCGCGTACTCCTGTCCGGCCTGATTGCGGAAGTGAAAATTCCTGCCGTGGATGACGGTAGGGACGCTGATGGCGAGCGGTCCGGTGACCGGCTCAAGGCCATTCTTGATGTTGCCGACGATCATATTGGTGACTTCCGCAACGACATCCATCACTTCTTCGTCGGTGTCGGGCTTCTCAGGGTCGGTGTCCATACCGAGCATGCGGGCGCAGATCCTGGTGGCGAGAGCCGGCGAGCAGCAGAAGACTCCCGCGCCCGCCCAGTGGCCGGTGATGCCGACAAAAGAGATGAATCCGCTTTTGGCACAGCCATCGCCGGTGGCGGCGCCGGTGAGCCGAACCTCCATGTCCAGCATGGTGCGGAAAACTTCCCCCGTGGCTTCGGTTACAGACTGAATCAGAAGATCCGGATCGATCACAGAGTTGTTCCTTTTCGGGCTGTGCGCCTGTTTCACCCTGTCTATCGTCGGGACCGGGAGGAGCGCTTAGTCGGGGGCTCCAAAATTTTTTCGGGGTGGCAAAAAATTTTCGCTAAAGTTTTGCCGGTTCGAGTCGATAGAGAGACAGCACGGTAAAAACCATGGAACTCCTCTGGCTCACACGCTCCCCCGAAAAGACAGAAGATCTCCTGAACCTGGTCGACCCCGGGCGGCATTTCGCCGTGGTCCTCGAAGTCGGACCGGAACCCGAATGGGCGATGGGCGCGCTCGCGGCCCTGCGCAGCGGCCCGAATCCGCTTCCTTTGTGGATCTTCGACGAAGGAGTCTCGCCGGAATCGGCGGAATCGTGGGTCGAAGCGGGCGCCGACCGCGTGGCTTCCTCGGTCGCGCAGATCCGGCAGTTGACGGACCGGCTGAACGCGCCGCCGCGGACGCGATCGCTCATTGGCACGAGCGCCGCCATCGCGGCCGTGATGTCGAACGTCGGGCTGATCGCCGGCAAACGCTGCAATGTGCTGATCGAGGGCGAGACGGGCACGGGCAAGGAAGTGGTGGCGCGGGAGATTCATGCGTCAGGCGGGCGCAGCCGCGGCCCATGGGTTGCCGTGAACTGCGGGGCGATCCCGGAAGCGCTGCTCGAAGCGGAGCTGTTCGGCCACGTCAAAGGCGCGTTCACCGGGGCCGTGCAGTCGCGGGCGGGAAAATTTGAAGCGGCGAATCACGGCACGATCTTCCTCGATGAGATCGGCGAAATGCCGCTGGCGGTGCAGGCGAAGCTGCTGCGCGTGTTGCAGGAACGCGAAGTGGAACGGCTCGGCGGGAATGAACGGATTCGCCTCGATGTGCGGGTGATTGCCGCGACCAATGCGAGTCTGGCGGCGAAGGTGCGCGACGGGTCGTTCCGCCAGGATCTGTATTACCGGCTGAACGTCTTCCGCATCGCCATGCCTCCCTTGCGGGAACGGCCGGACGATATCCCGGCGCTCGCCGGGCATTTTGTGGCGAAGTTCTGCGCGGCCGATAACCTGCGCGGGAAAACGATCGATCCGCGCGCGCTCGATCTGCTGCTGGGGCATGACTGGCCGGGCAATGTTCGCGAGCTCGAAAACCTGCTCGAGTCCGCCGTGATTCTGAGCGGAGCGCGGCCCAGCATCACGGCGGCGGACATCCGGTTCGGCGACAGCCCGCTGGCGCCGGCGCCGAAGGTGGCGGAGGCAGCTCCAGTGGCGATTCCCTCGCTCGCGATTCCGGCCGAGGGTCTTGACTACCAGGAAGCGCTGCATGCCTTCGAACATTCCCTGCTCACGCAGGCGATTGCGCGCACCCGCGGGAACAAAACCGCGGCGGCGGATCTGCTGCGGCTCAAGCGCACGACGCTGTCCGCGAGGATGCGGACACTCGAAGCACGTCTGCCTCGCCTGGTCGCTTAGCGCGGGCGTCAGAGCCGGCAGAAGCGCGCGACCGTGGCAATCAGACGGGTTTCGCTGCGGGACATGGCAAGCGACGCAGCGGCTTTTTCGGGCGAGAGCCCGGAGCGCATGAGCTCGATGGCCTTCGCGCGCTGCGAGGAGGTGAGCCGGCCGTGCAGCGCCTCTTCAGTCTGGCGGAAACCTTCCTGTAACTGTGCGAGATTTTCGCCCATCTGCCCGATGCCGTCGCGATATTCGGTCTGCTGCTGCACGAGCAGAATCTGCAGTTCCTCGCGCAGATGTTCGATGGCGCGGGCCTGGCGGCGCGCGGTCTTCTTTGCGGCCACGAGGGCGGCGATGCCGGCGCCGTAGCCCGGGGCGGCTCCGAGGAGAATGGCGGCGAGCGTGGTCACGATTTCATCCCGAGCCGCGGATGCTCGCCCATGCCGGTGCGCAGACGGTCTTCGCGCGTCGCAAGCTGGTGGATGCGGACCCCGTAGTTGCCGTCGACCACGACCACTTCGCCGCGCGCGATCACGCAATCGTTGACGATCACATCCACCGGATCGGTGACGAAGCGATTCAGCTCGATGATGGAGCCGGTGTTCAGCTTCAGGACTTCGCGGATCTGGAGCGAGGTCTTGCCGAAAGACACGCTGACCGGAAGAGCCACGTCGAGCAGGAGATCGAACGTCTTCGAGACGGCTTCGGGCCCGCTGCGTGTTTCCTGCCCGGCCGGGTTTGGATCGTGGGAACCGGCCAGTTCGCTCGACCATGCGGCACGCAAGAGCCAGGCGCCGGATTGGGTCCCATCGGCGGACGTCACGGAAAACCAGGTCCAGGCAAGATCGGGCGGTTCTTCGGCCAGTTCGGTGCCCTCGGTCGCGGTCACTTCGTGCCGCAGGTCGGAAGTCAGGCCGGAGGCGATGCCGCCGACGGTCTGGCCGATGATTTCCTGCCAGGTGGAGCGGCTGTCTTCTTCGGTAATGGGATCGATGCCGGCGGCTTCCAGAGTGAGGCGGGAAAGCGATTCCCAGAGGTCTTTTCCGGCGCAGATCCAGAGCGCGGGATTCCCGGCCAGGGAAAAGCACTGCTGCCAGAGGATGGGTTCGGCGACGGCGGGCGGACCGGCGGGCTCTTCGATTTCCGCCACGAGGAAGTCCTTGCCGGTGAGTCCGCTGCTGGCCTGGCGGAAGGCCGATTCGATGTGTCGGGCGATGCGCGCTTCTCTGGTGGGCATGATTGTCTACGACCTCGCACCGGGCCAGTGGCGCGACATCGCCGTGCGCAGCCGGAGGATTGCCTGGGATTTGATCTGGGAGACGCGCGAGAGATGGAACCCCATCATTTCGGCAATCTCCCGCAGCGTGAGTTCTTCAAAGAAGTAAAGGGCGAGCACGGTCTTCTCCACTCTGGGAATCCGGTCGATCGCCGAAGCGATCAGCCTTTCCAGTTCGGCACGTTCGAGCTGCAGTGCGGGCGATGCCTGATCGTTCGCGGGGAGATGTTTGAGGATGGCGGAGGCTTCGTCGTCATCGCGGAGGAAATCGATTTCGCCGACGTTGAGCGCTTCCAACTCGGTGAGTGTTTCCCGGTATTCGTCGAGGGTCAGCTGCAGTTCGGCGGCGATTTCGGCTTCTTCCGGCGTGCGGCGGAGGCGCTGTTCGGCGCGCGCGATGGCGGCTTCGAACTCGCGCGCCTGGCGGCGCTTGAGACGGGGCGCCCAGTCGGTCTGGCGCAGGCTGTCGAGAATGGCGCCGCGGATGCGGAATTCGGCGTAGGTTTTGAGCCGCACATTCTGGCTGGCGTCAAAGTTGTCGATGGCGTTGATCAGCCCGACCACGCCGGCCGAGAGCAGATCTTCATAGCAGACGGATTCGGGAACGCGCTCATGGATTTTGCGCGCGATCAGACGCACCTGCGGCATGTGCTCGAGGATGAGCTTCTCGCGCTCATCCTCGAACAGGGTTTCAGCCGGAAAATAATATGCGGCGGCCGCCAGGGCTTCCTCTTCCTTTCTTCTGCGTTTGTGCTTCTGCGTTTGCCGGTCCTGTCAGTTGTTGTGCCGGAGGGTCGTGTTTTTCCCGCCGCTACCCGCCCGCGCCCGCCGCGCGCGCGCTGAAGCGGAGTTCGGGCTCGGGATAGAGAAACTCGCAGGCACGCCGCGCCAGCGAGACCACGTCCATTTCATGGAGGTCTTCCGGGATGCGCTGGCCGATTCCCGAAAACGCGCAGGGGATGGCGGATTTGATCAGGGTTTCCGTGATGGAACTGAGGCTCGAGGCTTCGTCGAGTCCGGTGAACAGCAGACGCGAGGGTTTGAGAGCGGAGAAGCGTTCGATGGCGCGCAGCAGATCGGCCGTGCGTTCCGGGGCCCGCAGCACCAGATGCCGCTCGATCTCCGGCCGGGCCGCGAGGAACGCGGCAAACTCACGCATTTCCGTCAGATCGGCCGCGGCGAGGCCGGGAGTGTCGATGAGAATCAGACCTTTCCACGCGTCGCCGTTGAGCGCGAGGTTCAGGCCGTCAAGCGATTCGAAGACCTGGAACGGCACCCCGAGAATGGCCGCATACCGCGCCATTTGTTCACGGGCTCCCACGCCGTGGACGCCGGCGCTGTAAAGCCGGACCGGCACGCGCGCCGCAAGGCCGAGCCGGATCGCGAGTTTGATCGCCGACGTGGTCTTGCCGCGGCCGGGAGGGCCGAGCAAGGCGAGCATGCGGGTTTCGCCGGTTTTGATCTCGAGAGCCGGCGCCACCGGAATGCGGCGCGTGAATTCGCGCTGCAGGGAGATTTTTTCGTCGTGGATTTCGCGCGCATCGGCGGGTTCGGCGCAGCGCGCGGCAGTCGAGAGTTCGCGCGCCAGCTCCCGCGAGAATCCTGTTTCGGCGAGCCGGGTTTCCAGAAACTCGGCGGTCTCGGCCGGCTTTTCCGCGTCCTCTCCGCGCTGCGCAATGGCGCGCCGCAGAGAAGCCAGCTGGCGGCGGATCTCGTCCAGCTCGGAGGCGGGCGGTTCGAAGCCGGCGGGCGGATTCTGTTCGCCGGCGGCTCGGGGTTCCCACGCGAAGACGACTTCGAGACGGCCAAGATGGCGGAACTCATCGGGCGCGGGCTTCGAGTTGACGAGCATCGCGTCGGGTCCGAGTTCCTCGCGGGCTGCTTCGAAGGCCGCGGGCACGTTGCTGGCGAAGTAGGTTTTGGTCTGCATGGTTCTGGTCAAGGGTGTCATTGGATAAGACCGAGCGAAACGACTTTCACCCCGGGCGGGATTTCACTGTGGCCGAGGAAGAACAGATTGGGCGCCATCGATTCCATCGCCTGGCGCAGGAAGTGACGGCAGGAGGAACTGGCCACCACCGCAACCGGCGATTCGGCCGGACCGACGGCGCGCGTGATGCGGTCGAGAAGATCGCGCAGCACATTCGGTGAAAGGCCGAGCGAACTGTTGTTTTCGCCGTGCTCGACGCCGCTTTCCACGATGCGTTCGAGCGGCTGGTCGAGGAACCAGGCCGGCAGATCGCCGTTGGCATTGAGATAGGGCTTGACGACCACACGGCGGATCGACTGGCGGACGAACTCGGTGAGGAGCACCGGATTGCGCGTGGAAGGCGCGCCTTCGCCGAGCGCCTCCAGAATGGAAACCGCGTCGCGGATGGAAACGCGCTCGCGCAGCAGATTCTGAATCACCCGCTGCACGGTCGCGAGTGGAAGCAGTTTGGGCACCAGATCTTCGACAACCTTGCTGTTTTCCGTACTGACGCGGTCGAGGAGTTTTTTCGCTTCCTGTCGGGAAAACAATTCAGAGGCGAAGCGCTTGATGAGTTCGATCAGATGCGTGCTCAGGACACTGAGCGGGTCGATCACGGTGTAGCCCATGGTGCGCGCGGCTTCGGCCTGCGAAGCGGGAATCCACCATGCCGCGACGCCGAAGGCGGGATCTCTGGTGGGACGGCCGTCGGGAGGTTTTTCCGTCGCGGTGACCGCAATCGCCATCTCCATGCCCATCGGGAGTTCGAAGCGCGCGACTTCGATGCCCTTGATGCAGATGGTGTATTCGCGGGCGCGCAGCGAAAGATTGTCGGTCACGCGCACCGGCGGGATGATGAAGCCGAGCTCGGAAGCCAGCTGCTTGCGAATGCCCGCGATGCGGCGCAGAAGCGGCGAATTCGCGCCCTCGGAGATGAACGAAACCAGGCTCACACCGACTTCGATCGAGATCGGTTCGACTCTGAGCAGGTCTTCGAGATTCTCTTTCGCGGGCTTCGCGCCGGCAAGGACTTCGGGTTCCGGCAAAACCTTCGCCGGACGGTTCTTCATCTGCCACGCGACCATGCCGAGGCCCGCGCCGAGAAGAAAGAACGGAATCTTCGGCAGCCCCGGAAACGCGGCCATCGCGACCAGGATGCCGCTGGCGAGAAACAGCGGCTGCGGCGCGCCGAAGACCTGTTTCTGAAATTCCACGCCGAGCCGGTTGTCGGAACCGGCACGCGTCGTGATCAGGCCGCCCGAAATCGAGATCATCAGCGCGGGAATCACGGTCACGAGCCCGTCGCCGATGGTCAAAACCGTATAGGTCTGGGCCGCTTTGGCCAGATCGACGCCATGCTGCAGAACGCCGATCAGCAGCCCCGCAATGATGTTGATGGCGGTGATCAGGATGCCCGCCACGGCATCGCGCTGCGTGAAGCGGCTCGCGCCGTCCATCGCTCCATAGAACTCTGCTTCGCGCGCCAGTTGCTGGCGGCGGCGCCGCGCTTCGGCTTCATCGATCATGCCGCCGTTCAGATCGGAATCGATCGACATCTGCTTGCCGGGCAGCGCATCGAGCGTGAAGCGCGCCGTCACTTCCGAAATGCGCACCGCGCCGTGGTTGATCACGACGTACTGGATGGCGATGAGCACCAGGAAAATCACGGCGCCGATGATGTAGTTTCCGCCCACGACAAAGTTGCCGAAGGCCTGAATCACCTCGCCCGCGGCTGCCGTGCCGGTGTGGCCATTGAGCAGAATCAGGCGCGAGGAAGAAACATTCAGCGCGAGCCGGAACAGTGTCAGCAGCAGCAGAGTTGTCGGGAATACGTTGAACTCGACCGGCCGCCGGATGTACATCGCGACCATCATGACGATCACCGACATCATGATGTCGGTGACGATGAGCAGATCGAGCAGAAAGCCCGGCATGGGCGCGATGAGCGCGAGCACGATGGCGAGCACCGCCGCCGGAACCGCGAATTCGCTCACCGTCTGCAGCGGAATGGCGGGCAGCACAAAGCCGCCGCCGGCGACCGGCGTTCCCTGCGAAGGATTCGGAGCTGCTGCCGTG
>Ga0187771_10000771_pt1 | contig 20232 bp, 13 predicted proteins | sample 0116_SJ02_MP15_1_FD_133139 | JGI IMG/M metagenome (GOLD analysis project Ga0187771, IMG submission 133139) | Tropical peat soil microbial communities from peatlands in Department of Meta, Colombia - 0116_SJ02_MP15_10_MG | ecosystem: Environmental > Terrestrial > Soil > Wetlands > Peat | place...
AAAACAACGCCGCCCGGGCGCTCAATCGCCGCGTGAATGCCAACCCGAAGACCCGACCAGGGATGCCAGGGATACAGTAGCTCGCGAAACTCGGTACTGTGGGCGTTCTTACGTTTTGTTGTACAATAAAATCCGGACGCACCGGTCACTGGATAAAGATGCGCCCGCCTTTCGTGCTGTCCAGCGCGTCGGCAACGTAGTGTCACAGCCTACCCTCGGCGGGCTTCATGACCACTATGTGCGGGTTTAGGTTTTTGGTACACACACAGGGTCTTTAATCCCGCCGCGCCGGCATCGGCGGCGTTGTGAAACCGTCATTTATGCGCGCCCATCCGGCAGGATCCTAAGCTATCACGGATCTGCGCGCGATGATCGCCCGGCCGCAAGTGCGAGACGTAGCTTCCGGGGGCTGGGTAAGCGATTGAGCGGACTGGCACATCTGGATTGCGTGCGGCAGCTCGGCGGGGGCTAAATTCGTCGGAGGGCGGCCTGAAACTTGCTTCCTGAAGAGCGTTGTCTCCCGCCGGTCTGCCCAATTGGGCAGCAAGGAAGTCGTATGTCGGTCCTCGCCAGTCTTCAGCACACCACGCAATATCGCTACGACCGGCCCGTGATGCTCGGGCCGCAGACCGTTCGGCTGCGTCCCGCGCCGCATACACGCGCGACGGTCACCGGTTATTCGCTCAAGGTCACGCCGCGCGAGCACTTCGTGAACTGGCAACAGGACCCGATGGGCAATTGGCTGGCGCGTTTCGTCTTCCCCGAACGCACCGGCGAATTCACCATCAGCGTCGATCTGTTGGCCGACATGTCGGTGATCAATCCATTCGATTTCTTCATCGAGCCGTCGGCGACCGAGTTTCCATTCGATTACGCGAATGAATTCGGCGAGGAGCTGGCGCCCTATCTCAGCAAAGAGCCGCCTGGTCCGAAGCTCCAGGCGTTTCTCGCCTCGATCGACCGCCGCCAGCGGAACACGATCGATTTCCTCATCACTCTCAATCAACGCCTGCAACGGCACATCCGCTATCTCGTGCGCATAGAGCCCGGTGTGCAAACGCCCGAGCAGACGCTCACTAACGCATCCGGCTCCTGCCGCGACACCGCATGGCTGCTGGTGCAGATCCTGCGCCACGTCGGTCTCGCCGCACGTTTCGTGTCGGGTTATCTCATCCAGCTCAAGCCTGATCTTAAATCGCTCGACGGTCCGTCCGGCGCGGCGCAAGACTTCACCGACCTGCATGCCTGGACCGAAGTCTATCTGCCGGGCGCCGGCTGGATCGGCCTCGATCCGACCTCCGGCCTGCTCACCGGCGAAGGCCATATTCCGCTCGCCGCTACGCCGCATTATCGCGCCGCCGCGCCGATCAGCGGCGGTGTCGAGGCGGGCAAGGTCGACTTCACGTTTTCAATGAAGCTCACGCGCGTCAACGAGAAGCCGCGCGTGACGTTTCCCTTCTCGGATGAGGCCTGGAGCGCGCTCGATGCGCTCGGCGAAAAGGTTGATGCCGATCTGGCGGCCCAGGATGTGCGCCTGACCATGGGCGGCGAGCCGACCTTCGTCTCGATCGATGATTACCAGTCGGCGGAATGGAACACGGCGGCTCTCGGTCCTACCAAGCGCATGCTCGCCGACCGCTTGATCCGCCGCTTGCGTGACCGCTTCGCGCCCGGCGGCTTGCTGCATTACGGGCAGGGCAAATGGTATCCGGGCGAACCGTTGCCGCGCTGGGCCTTTTCGCTGCTCTGGCGCAAGGACGGCAAGCCGATGTGGCATGACGTCGACTTGATCGCCGAGCATGGGCGCCGCCACGCTCCCAGTTCGGACGACGCGCATAACTTCACGCAGCGTCTGGCGCACAAGCTCGGCATCACCGGCGAGCACGTGCAGCCCGCTTTCGACGACCCGGTCGACCGCATGCTGAAGGAAAGCAGTGTGCCGGCCAACATCGATCCCTCCGATCCGCAGATCGACGACGCCCAGATGCGCGCACGCATCATGCGCGACTTCGAGCGGCAACTCAGCGTGCCGGCCGGCTACGTGCTGCCGGTGCAACGCTGGACGTCGCAAGCCGGGGCGCCGAGTTGGCTCAGCGAAGTCTGGCGGACGCGGCGCCAGCGGCTCTTTCTGCTGCCGGGCGATTCGCCCATTGGCTTCCGGCTGCCGCTCAATGCGTTGCCGTATCTCGCGCCAGCGGACGAGCCGTTTCTGGTGCCCGTCGATCCGTATGCCGAGCGCCACGCCTTGCCGGATCAGGCGGCGTTCGCGCGCAGCTTCGCCAACGGCGGTGGCGCTCCCGTTATTCCGCAGCCGCCGCCGGGTTTTGCCGCACCGGCCGGCGGGCAGGGCAGCGCCTGGCCGTTGCGCACAGCGCTGACGGTCGAGCCGCGCGACGGTCAGCTCTGTGTGTTCATGCCGCCGACCGAGCGGCTGGAGGATTATCTTGAGCTCTTGGCTGCGGTCGAAGCAACCGCCGGCGAGCTCAACTTGCCGATCCACATCGAGGGCTATCTGCCGCCCTACGATCCACGTTTGAACGTGATCAAGGTCACGCCCGATCCGGGCGTGATCGAAGTCAACATTCATCCGTCGTCGTCGTGGCGCGACGCCGTTGCCGTCACGCAAGCGCTTTACGAGGAAGCGCGGCCGACCCGGCTCGGCACCGACAAGTTCATGATCGACGGTCGCCATACCGGCACCGGCGGCGGCAATCACGTGGTGCTCGGCGGCGTCTCGACGCGCGACAGCCCGTTCCTACGGCGGCCCGATCTGCTCAAGAGCTTGGTGGTCTATTTCCAGCGCCACCCGTCGCTGTCGTATCTGTTCTCGACGCTGTTCATCGGCCCCACCAGCCAGGCGCCGCGGATCGACGAGGCGCGGCACGATCTGCTCTATGAGCTCGACATCGCCATGAGCATGGTGCCTGCGCCAGGCCGGGGTGAGACGCCGCGGCCGTGGCTGGTCGACCGCCTGTTCCGCAATCTTTTGGTTGACGTCACCGGCAACACGCACCGCACCGAAATCTGCATCGACAAGCTGTTCTCGCCGGATGGGCCGAGCGGGCGGCTCGGCCTTGTCGAATTCCGCAGCTTCGAGATGCCGCCGGATGCGCGCATGAGCCTGGCGCAGCAGCTTCTGCTGCGGGCGCTGGTCGCCTGGGTCTGGCGCGAGCCCCAGAGCGGGGCGTTGACGCGCTGGGGCACTATGCTGCACGACCGTTACATGCTCGAGCATTTCGTGTGGGCCGACTTCCTCGACGTGCTCGGCGATTTGCGCCGCGCTGGCTATCCGCTGCAGCCCTTGTGGTTCGACGCGCAGCGCGAGTTCCGCTTCTCCTATTACGGCACGGTGCATCACGGCGGCGTCGAATTGGAGATCCGCCAGGCGTTGGAGCCCTGGCATGTGCTGGGCGAGGAAAGCGCCGGCGGCGGCACCGTGCGTTCGGTCGATTCCTCCGTCGAGCGGCTGCAGGTGAAGGTGCAAGGCTTCAACGCCGCGCGCCACGTCATCGCCTGCAATGGTCGGCGGATGCCGATGACGTCGACCGGCCGTGTCGGCGAATACGTGGCCGGCGTGCGCTTCAAGGCTTGGTCGCTGCCGTCCGCCTTGCAGCCGACCATCCCGGTGCAGTCGCCGCTGACCTTCGACATCTACGATGCCTGGAACGGGCGTTCGCTGGGCGGTTGCGTCTATCACGTGGCGCATCCCGGCGGCCGCAACTACGAGACTTGTCCCGTCAATTCCTACGAGGCGCAGGCGCGCCGGCTTGCACGCTTCGAATCGCGTGGTCACACTCCGGGCTCCTTCCTGATTCCCCCGGAGGAGCGCTCTTTGGAGTTTCCGACGACGCTCGATCTCAGGCGCCCGCCGCAGGTCTGACCGGCCATGCCTCTCGCCGACGACATGCCGCAGGACGCCGACGGCTTCGAATCGTTGCTATCGGGCTATTATTGCCCGCTGCCGCGCAATTTCGACGAGATGATGGACCGCGACGGCCGCGTGCGCGACCATTGGCGGCCGTTCCTCAACATGCTCGCCGCGCTCGGGCCGGAAGAAGTCAATCGGCGCTTTGCCGCGGCCGACCGGCACCTGCGCGATTCCGGAGTGTTCTATCGCGTCTACGAAGATCCGGCAGGCGCCATGCGCGCCTGGCCGCTGAGTCATGTGCCGCTCCTGATCGCGCCGGCGGAATGGCAGGAACTCAAGGCCGGATTGATCCAGCGCGCCGAACTGTTGGACGCGATCCTCGCCGACATCTACGGTCCGGCGAATCTTGTCCGCGAGGGACGCCTGCCGGCCACCGCCATTGCCGGCAATCCGGAATTTTTGCGTCCGCTGGTCGGCGTCAAACCCGCAGGCGGGGCACATCTGCGCTTCTATGGTGTTGATGTCGGCCGCTCGCCCGACGGCCGCTGGTGGGTGCTGAGCGATCGCGCGCAATCGCCGTCCGGCGCCGGCTTTGCGCTGGAGAACCGGCTGGCCCTGTCGCGCGCCATGCCCGATATCTATCGCGCGCTGCATGTCGAGCGCGTCGCCTCGTTCTTCCAAGCGTTCCAGATGGAGTTGTCGTCGCTCAAACGGCGCGACGATTCGCGGGTTTGCGTGCTGACACCGGGCCCGATGAACGAGACCTATTTCGAGCACGCCTATCTCGCACGCTATCTCGGCTTCCTGCTGGTCGAGGGCGAGGATCTCACCGTGCGCGAGGATGGCGTCTTCATCCGCACGGTTTCTGGCTTGAAGCGCGCCGAGGTGTTGCTGCGGCGCCTCGATGCGGATTTCGCCGACCCGCTCGAGCTGAGCAGCCGTTCGCGCCTCGGCGTGCCCGGCCTGGTGCAGGCGGTGCGCGACGGCACCGTAACCATCGCCAATGCGCTCGGCTCCGGGCTCGTCGAGGCGCGCGCGATGCTGAGCTTCCTTCCCGCGCTGGCGCCGGCGCTGCTCGGCCGCGAACTGGCGCTGCCCAATATCGCGACCTGGTGGCTTGGCGATCCCAATGTGCGGCGCACGGTGGTCGATCGTTTCGATGAGCTCGTGATCGCCTCCGCCTTCGCCGGTGAATTGCCGGCGCATATCCAGCGCGCAGTGGTGCTGGCCAAGGACCTCGACCCGGAGGCGCGCGGCGCGTTGATCGAATCCATTCTGCGTCGCGGCGTCGATTTCGTCGCGCAGGAAGCGGTAACGCTGTCGACGACGCCGGTGTGGCAGAACGGCACGCTGGTGCCGCGGCCCTTCATCCTGCGGCTGCTGCTCGCCCGCGTCGGCGACGGGTGGCGGGTGATGCCGGGCGGCTTTGTGCGCATCGCTGACGCCGCCGATGCGCGCGCGGTCACCCTGCAGCACGGCGGGCGCAGCGCCGATGCCTGGGTGCTCTCTGATCGGCCGGTTGCCGAGGTGACATTGTTGCCGACCCCGGAGGCCATCGTCATCAACCGCACCACCGGACCTTTGCCGAGCCGCGCCGCCGCCAATCTGTTCTGGCTCGGCCGTTACATGGAGCGCGCCGAGGCAAGCCTGCGGCTGGTGCGCGCGCTCATCAATCGAGCGACCGACGACGACGACAATGCGCTGGCGGGCGTCAATGCGCGGATCTGCGGCTTGCTCGCGGCCTGGGGCGCGGTGCCCTCGGCGATGTTGAGCGTGCGGCCGGTGGTCGTTGCTTCCGCTGCGATGCTGCACCGCGAGCAGTTCGGCGCCCTGCCAATGCTGGTCGCTTCGGCGCAAGGGGCTGCCTCCGTGATCCGCGACCGCTTCTCGCCGGATGCCTGGCGCGCGCTTACGGAACTCGCCGAGCTGATCAATGCGTCCTTTGCCGATGGCCCGACCGAGAGCGGGATTTTCGAGCGCGTGAATGCGGCGCTGCGCATCATCGCCTCTTTCTCCGGCCTCGCGCAGGAGAACATGAGCCAGCTCGCCGGCTGGCGCTATCTCGAGCTTGGACGCCGACTGGAACGTTCGCTCGCGACTTGCCGCTTCGTGCGCCAATTCGCATTCGAGCGCGCGGCCGATGGCGCGCTCGATTGCCTGCTTGAGCTCGCCGACAGCCAGATCACCTATCGGCTGCGCTATGTCATGGTGGCGGCGCGCGCGCCGGCGATCGATCTCGTCGTGCTCGATCCCAACAATCCGCGCTCGATCGTGTATCAGCTCGCCCGCATCGAGGCCCATCTTGCCGTCCTGCCCAAGCGCGGCGAGGATGGCCGCCTGTCGCCGCCGGAGCAGATCGCCAGCGCCTTGGCTACGCGCCTGCGCACCGCCGAGGCCGCGGCGATCGACGAGCAGAGCCTCATCGCCGCGGAAAACGACTTGTTGCGTCTTTCCGATGTGATCGCGTCGACCTATTTCACGTCGCACGAGCGTTCCGACGCGGCCTGGGATGCGCTCGGATGATCTACGATGTCCGCCAGGTGACCACCTATCACTACGCGTCGGCGGTTGCGCATGCGCGGCACGTGCTGCGCCTGACGCCCATCGATCGCGCGCGTCAGCGCGTGCACGCCACAGCACTGGACATCGACCCGCTTCCGGCCGAACGCCGGGAGGGACAGGACTTTTTCGGCAACCGCATCACCTGGATCCTGCTTGATCGTCCGCACGATCAGCTCACCGTGCGGCTGGCGGTGCGCATTGCGGTCGAGCCCGTGACGCCGATTGTCGGGCCGACGCCGCCCTGGGAGGAGGTGCGCGAGGCCGCTTATACCGGCAGCGATTTTTCGGCGCGGGCGCCGGCGCATTTCCTGTTCCCGAGCCGGCAGATTTCGCTCGACCCGGAAATCCGCGCCTATTGCGCCGAGAGCTTCCCGTCCGGACGCGCAATCCTCGAGAGCGCCATCGAGCTGATGAATCGCATCAAAGCCGATTTCGTCTACGACGTCGGCGCCACCACCGCGTCGACCACGCCGCCGATGTCATTCGCCCTGCGGCGCGGGGTCTGCCAGGACTTCACGCATGTGATGATTTCCGGTTTGCGCTCGCTCGGCCTGCCCGCCGCCTATGTCAGCGGCTATTTGCGCACGCAAAAGCCAGGGCAAGTTCGGCTCGCGGGATCGGATGCGATGCATGCCTGGGTGCTGGTCTGGTGCGGCCAGGAAACAGGCTGGGTCGGGCTCGATCCGACCAATGCGATTCTAGCGGGCGACGATCATGTCGTTCTGGCGATCGGGCGGGACTATGCCGATGTTTCGCCGCTCGACGGCGTAATTATCGCCGCCGGCGCGCAGCGTCTGGTGGTTTCCGTGCAGGTCCGGCCGGTCAGTTGACGCGAACGCGGTTCGGACCGCATGGCCGAGCCCACTCCAAGCAATCTAAAACTATATGTCACGCCGCAGGCGCGCTACGCGCGACAATTGCCGCAAACCCGACAATTCAATTGACCGACGAAACAAATTTTCGGCGTGGATGTTCAGCGAGCCATTGCCGGCTTACCCGACAGCTTGACCGGCGCGCTCGCCGCGGCGTCCTCAAGAATCATGTCGGCGCCTTTTTCGCCGATCATCACCACGGCGGCATTGGTGTTGCCGGAGACGACCGTCGGCATGATCGAGGCGTCGACCACGCGCAGCCGCTCGATGCGGTGCACGCGCAGACGCTCGTCGACCACGGCAGTCGCGTCCCGTCCCATGCGGCAGGTGCTGGTCGGATGGAACACGGTCGACCCGGTGGCCCGCGCGAAGGCCAGCAGATCCTCGTCGCTCACGCAATCGGACTTCGGCGCGCGCTCCTCAGCGATGAAACGGCGCATCGCCGGCTGCTTCATGATGCCGCGCAAGAGCTTCATGCCGGCGACGACCGTATCGCAATCGAAGGCGCTCGACAGATAATGCGGCTGGATCGCCGGCGGCATGGTCGGGTCGGCCGATTTGATGCGCACGAAGCCGCGGCTCTCCGGCCGCAATTGACAGACCGAAGCGATGAAGCCGGGGAAGGGATGCAGCGCGGCGCCCGAGGCATCGCCGCTGAAAATGATCAGGTGAACCTGTACGTCGGGGGTCGTCGCGCCCGCGTGCGTGCGGAAGAAACCGCCGGCGTAGCCCGCGCCGATGGTCAATAGACCCTTTCGCTGGAGAATGTAGCGCAAGCCGGCGCCGATCCGGTGGCGCCAGCTATTGATGACGTCGTTCATGGTGATCGGCTCGGTGCAGCGGTATTGCATGCGCACCTGCAGGTGATCCTGCAGCTCGGCGCCAACGCCCGGCATGTCGGCGACGACGGGAATGCCGTACGATTGCAGCAGAGCCGCCGGCCCGAGCCCGGAAAGCTGCAGCAGTTGCGGCGAATTGAACGCGCCGCCGGCGACGATCACTTCGCCGCTTGCGTGCGCGACATGCGTCATATCGCCGACGCGATATTCGACGCCGATGGCGCGCCGCCCCTCAAACAGAATGCGGCTCGCCAGCGCATCGGTGACCACCGCAAGATTGGGCCGGCGCTTCGCCTGGCGCAGATAACCGACCGCGGTCGAGCAGCGCCGGCCGCTGCGCGCGGTAAGCTGGAAATAGCCGACGCCTTGCTGGCTCGGCCCGTTGAAATCGTCGTTGCGTGGAAATCCGGCCTGCTGCGCCGCCTCGATGAAGGCCTCGCACAGCGGGTGCGGCTCGCTCACATTGGACACCGCGAGCGGCCCGCCTGCTCCGTGCAGCGCGTCGGCGCCGCGCTCCTGATCCTCGGCGCGGCGGAAATAGGGCAACGCGTCCTCGAAGCTCCAACCGGCATTGCCGAGCTGGCGCCAGTGGTCGAAATCCTCCGGCTGGCCGCGGATATAGAGTAGGCCGTTGATGGAACTCGAGCCGCCCAGCACCTTGCCGCGCGGCTGGATCAGCTTGCGGTTGTTCATGTCCGGTTCCCGCTCGGTCGAATAGAGCCAGTTCACCCGGGCATCGTTGAACAGCTTGCCGTAACCGAGCGGGATGTGGATCCAGATGTTGCTGTCGCGGCCGCCGGCTTCCAACAGCAGCACGCGATGGCGGCCGGAGGCCGTCAGCCGGTTGGCGAGGACGCAGCCGGCCGAGCCGGCGCCGACCACGATGTAATCGAAGGGTTCCTGCTGCGGCCCCGGCGTCATCGTTCGCCCCCGTTTCAGCCGCGCTCAGACCGGCATCGGTTTCGCGACGCCGGATCGCAGCCGCCGCGGGAGGTCGCCCGTGCGCAGGCGCTGCGACGCTTGGTCACATTTTGTGCAGAACCCGTGCGCGACCATTCCCGACAAACCCGCCCCACATGCCAGCGGTTGCTGCAGCGCGAAATTCGCGGTTCCCGCTAGGCACCCATTCATTTTGAGTATAGCCTGACAGCAAAATAAGCATAGCTCAACGTCAGCAGGGAGAACGCTCAATGCAATCGGTAACGTCTCGACGCACCGTCTTGAAGACAGCCGCTCTCGCATCGGCTGCCGTCATCACTGCCCCCTACGTACATGGCGCTTACGCTGCCGGCACGCTCAGCCTCGGCGTGTGGGACCATTGGGTGCCCGGCGCCAACAAGGCAATGGACAAGCTGTGCAAGGAGTGGGGCGACAAGAACAAGGTTGAGGTGAAGATCGACTACATCACGTCGGTCGGCGATAAGGATCTGTTGACCGCGAGCGCGGAAGCGCAAGCCGGCACCGGTCATGACATCATGTCGCATCGCGCCTGGCAGATTCAGGTGCACCGCAACGTGCTCGAGCCGCTCGACGACGTGGTCAACGGCCTCATCAAGCAATACGGCCCGATCAGCCCGGTCGCACGCTACCTCGCCCTGCACGAGGGCAAGTGGCATGGCATCCCCACCACCGTGGGCAGCCAGGTGAAGCCGCCGGCCTCGCGCATCGATCTCTACAAGCAGCATTGCGGCATCGACCTCACCAAGATCTTCCCGGCCAATGACCAGCGTGATCCCAAGTTGGTAGACGCCTGGAATTACGACAATTACCTGAAATACGCCGAGCAGCTCTACAAGGCCGGCTATCCAATCGGTCTGGCGATGGGGCAGACCAGCGACGCGATCGACGCGACCGGCGCCATCTTCCGCGCATTCGGCTCGATCGTGGTCGACGAGAAGGACAACATCAAGGTCAATTCGGACGCGACGCGTCGGGCGCTCGAATACTTCGCCAAGCTCATGCAGTACAATCCGCCCGAGGTCTATGCCTGGGACGACGCCGGCAACAACCGTTGGCTGATCTCCGGCAAGGGCTCGGCGATCATGAATCCGCCGAGCGCCTGGGCGGTCGCCAAGCGCGACAATCCGAAGATCGCCGAGCAGGTCTGGCATCATGACATGCCGCGCGGTCCGGCCGGGCGCTTCGCGCCGCAGTTGCCGTTCTTCTACGGCCTGTGGTCGTTCTCCAAGAACAAGTCGGCCGGCAAGGATCTGCTCACCTTCCTTTCGCAGAAGGATTCGGCGCGCCAGCTGGTCGAGGCGTCGGTCGGCTACGATCTGCCGTCGTTCAAGACCTTCTACGACTTCGACACCTGGAAGAAGGTCGAGCCGCCGCTCGGCACCGCCTACAACTACCCGCCGCGCGGCGCCGACTACGAGCCGAGCGTCACCGGCTTCCCGGCGCGGCCGGCGATCGGAGCGCAGATCTACAACCAGTCGCTCCACACCGTCATGGTGTCCAAGGTGGCGCAGGCGAAGGAGAAGATCGACGACGTCATCAAGTGGGCGGAAAGGGAAGTGGAAGGCTACCTGCGCGCATGATCGACGTGCGCCGGGCACTTCCCCGTGACGTCATGCCCTGCAGGGCGACGCGAATGTCGCTCCGCAGGGACCCGCTTCGCCGCAGCGGCGTTTAACTCATCGATTGGGAACAATCCCATGGTCGATCTCGTCCATCCGGGTTCCATCGCGATACGGCAAGCTGCGGCGCCGCGCGGCGGCCTGCACAAGCTGATGGGCAAGCGCAGCACGATCGCGTTTCTCATGTGCTTGCCGCTGATCGTCATCGTCGCCTGCCTGATCATTTATCCGGCGTTTTATGCGCTGTATCTCTCGACGCTGAACCGGTCGCAGACCAAATTCCTCGGGCTCGGCAATTTCACCTATTTGCTCAGCCGCGACACCTTCCAGATGGTGATCGAGCAGACGGTGATCTTCGCGCTCTCCGCCGTCTTCTTCAAAGCGACCATCGGGCTGATCACCGCCCACCTGGTCAACAATCTGCCGGCCAAGGGCCAGCGCAAATGGCGCGGCATGTTGCTGGTGCCCTGGGTCATTCCGCTCGCGCTGTCGACACTGAGCTGGTGGTGGCTGTTCGACCCGACCCACAGCGCCTTCAACTGGATCCTTACCGGCACGGGCTTGCAGGAGGTGCCGTGGCTGAGCAATCCCTACTGGGCGCGCTTCTGCGTCATCCTGGTCAACGTTTGGTACGGCGCGCCGTTCTTCCTGATCATGTATCTCGCCGCGCTCAAATCGGTGCCCGAGCAGCTCTACGAGGCCGCCGCTATCGACGGCGCCAACGCCTGGCAGAAATTCGTGCACATCACGTTGCCGATGATGCGCAACATCATCTCCATCACCGTCCTGTTCTCGCTGATCGTCACCTTCGCCAATTTCGACATCGTGCAGATCATGACGGCGGGCGGCCCGCGCAACATGACGCATGTGTTCGCGACCTACGCTTTCCTGTCCGGCATCAAATCCGGTGACATTCCGCTCGGCGCCTCGATCTCGCTGTTCATGTTCCCGATCCTGGGCGTCTCGGCGATCTTCATCCTGCGCGGCGTCACCAAGCGCGGAAAGGAAATCGGATGAGCGCGGTCACGCTCGCCTCGGGCGCCGCGCGCCCCTCCACCTCGCGCGCCAGCATGAAGCGCGGCCGCCGCTGGGCGCTGATCGCGTCCTATTTCTTCCTCGTGCTGTTCGCGGTCTTCTTCCTGACGCCGCCGTATTACATGGTGATCACCTCGCTGAAGAGCGACGCGGAGGTGGCGCATATGGCGACCAATCCCTGGTTCATCTTCAACGGCGTCACGCTCGATCAGTTCACACTGTTGTTCACGACCACCGACTTCCCGATCTTCTTCAAGAACACGGTGATCGTGACGGTCTGTGTTGTCTGCATCACGATGGTGGTGAGCGTGCTCGCCGCCTTCTCGCTGTCGCGCATGCGCTTTTTCGGCTCGACCATGCTGGCGACCGGTATCTTCCTGACCTACCTCATTCCCGACACGCTGCTGTTCATCCCCATGTTCCAGATCGTCAAGTCGATCGGGCTGCTCAATTCCTATTGGGGCATGGTGCTGGTTTATCCGACGCTGACGGTGCCGTTCTGCACCTGGATCATGATCGGTTACTTCCAGTCGATCCCGAAGGAGCTCGACGAGGCTGCGCTGATCGACGGTGCCGGCTACCTGCAGATGCTGCTGAAGATCTTCATTCCGGTGGCCTTGCCCGGAATCATCGCGGCGATGATCTTCGCATTCACGGTGTCCTGGGCCGCCTTCGTCTATCCGATGGCCTTCCTTTACAGCGCCGACCAGCAGGTGCTGACCGTCGGCACCGTCACCAGCCTGATCAAGGCTGACGTCTACAAATGGGGCATGCTGATGGCTGGCGCGCTGGTCGCCGCGGCGCCGCCGCTGGTGATCTACGCGTTCTTGATGGACTACTACATTGCCGGCCTCACCGCCGGCGCGACCAAAGGTTAGCAGGGCATCACGGGGACGGGAACAGCCATGGCGGAAGTCGCGTTACGGAACGTGGTGAAACGCTACGACGATGTCGTCGCGGTGAGCAATGTCAGCCTCGACATCCCCAATCATGAATTCGTCGTGCTGGTCGGCCCGTCCGGCTGCGGCAAGAGCACAACCCTGCGCATGATCGCGGGTCTGGAAGACATCTCCGACGGCGAGATTTCCATCGGCGGCGAGGTGGTGAACGACCTGCCGCCGAAGGATCGCGACATCGCCATGGTGTTTCAGAACTACGCGCTCTATCCGCACATGACGGTGGCCGAGAACATGTCGTTCGGCCTCAAGCTGCGCAAATTCCCCAAGGACGAGATCAAGCGGCGCGTCGACAACGCTGCCCGCATCCTCGACATCACCGAGCTGTTGGCGCGCCGGCCGAAGCAGCTTTCCGGCGGCCAGCGCCAGCGCGTCGCCATGGGCCGCGCCATCGTGCGCGATCCAAAGGTGTTCCTGTTCGATGAGCCCTTGTCCAATCTCGACGCCAAGCTGCGCGTGCAGATGCGCACCGAGATCAAGCGCGTGCACCAGCAGGTGAAGACCACGACCGTCTATGTAACGCACGACCAGGTTGAGGCGATGACGCTGGCCGACCGCGTGGTGGTCATGAACGGCGGTCGGATCGAGCAGATGGGCTCGCCGAACGAGCTCTATCATCATCCGAAGACGCGCTTCGTCGCCGGCTTCATCGGTTCGCCGGCGATGAATTTCATTCCGGCCAAGCTCGAGAGCAACGGCAGCGCGCTGAACCTGCGCCTATCCGACAAGCTCGTCTTCCCGGTGCCGGAAAGCCGGACCGCGCGTTATCGCGCCCTGATCGGCAGGGACGTCCTGTTCGGCCTGCGCCCCGAGCACATCACCGAGACGCGCGGCCACAATGGCGGCGCCGGCTACGAGTTCTCCGCCACGCTCGATGTGGTCGAGCCGATGGGCATGGAGACCATGGTGTTCTTCCGGATCGCCGGCACCGAGGTCTGCGGCCGCGTCGATCCCGCCGCGGCCAAGGCCTCAGGCGAGACCATGCAGTTGCGCGCCAATCTCGATCACATGCACCTGATCGATCCGGTGACCAACGCCGTGCTGTGATCGGCGCTACAGTGCCATGCCGCCATCGATGATGTGCGGTTGGCCGGTCACGTAGCGCGACTCGTCGCTGGCGAGATAGACGGCGAGCGCCGCCACTTCGGCTGGCGTGCCCAGCCGTTTCATCGGCTGCCGCGCGACGAAATCGTCCCAGACCTGCTGTTCAGCCCGTCCGCTGTGCTTCGCCAGCGCGGCCACCCGGTCGTCGAGCGAGGGCGATTCGATGGTGCCGGGGCAGATGGCGTTGCAGCGCATGCCTTTGGTGATGAAGTCGATGGCGACCGCCTTGGTCAGGCCGATGACGGCGGCCTTGCTGGCGCCATAGGCGTAACGGCGGGGCAGGCCTTTGACCGAGGAGGCGCCCGACGACATGTTGATGATCGAGCCGCCCCCTTTGTTCAGCATGCCGGGCAGGAACGCCTTGATCGTGCGGTGCATGGACTTGACGTTGAGGTCGAAGGTGAAGTCCCAGTCGCGGTCGCTGCAGTCGAGCACGGTGCCCTGATGCACATGGCCGGCGACATTGGCGAGCACGTCGAGCCCGCCGAATTCGGCCTCGACCGCCTTGGCGAGTTCGGTGACCGCCGCCGTCGACAGCACGTCGAGTTTGATCGACTTGCGCGCGTTGAGGCCGTGCAGCTTGCCGGTGTCGGCGTCGGTGGCGATGACGATCGCGCCTTCCGTGATGAACGCCTCGGCGATGGCGCGGCCGATGCCCTGGCCGGCCGCGGTCACCAGCGCGACTTTTCCCTGCAGGCGGATGCCCATCGCTGTCCCCGTCAATGATTGTCGCGCGGCACGCGAGATGCCTGCGCCACGCGCTGAAATTTGATCGCCGGCTTGAGCACCATGCCGGCGGCAAGCTGGTCGACCATGCCGCGCTGGATTTCCTGCCAGGGCGTCTGGCTCGCCGGATAGCGATAGCCGCCGCGCTTCTGCAGTGCGGCCCGGCGCTGGGCCAGTTCCGCCTTGGAAATCAGGATGTCGGCGGTGCCTTTTTTCAGGTCGATGCGCACCCGGTCGCCGGTCTTGAGCAGCGCCAGTCCGCCGCCGACCGCCGCTTCCGGCGAGGCGTTGAGGATCGACGGCGAGCCCGAGGTGCCGGATTGCCGCCCGTCGCCGATGCAGGGCAGCGCCTTGATGCCGCGTTTGATCAGGGCGGCGGGCGGCTGCATGTTCACCACTTCGGCGGAGCCGGGATAGCCGACCGGGCCGGCGCCGCGGATGCACAGCATGGTGTGTTTGTCGATCTTGAGCGCCGGGTCGTCGATGCGGCGGTGGTAATCCTCCGGCCCGTCGAATACGACGGCGCGGCCTTCGAAGGCATTCGGATCCCGCGGATTGGAAAGATAACGCTGGCGGAACTCGTCGGAGATCACGCTGGTTTTCATGATGGCGGCGTCGAACAGATTGCCGGAAAGCACTTTGAATCCCGCCGTCTCCTTCAGCGGCGTCTTGTAGGACCGGATGACGTCGCGATCGGCGATCGCGGCGTGCTTGACGTTGTCGCCCATGCTCTTGCCGTTGACGGTAAGTGCATCGCCGTGCAGGCGGCGCGCCTTCAGCAGTTCGTTCATGACGGCGGGCAGTCCGCCGGCGCGGAAATATTCTTCGCCGAGATAGGTGCCGGCCGGCTGCATGTTGACCAAGAGCGGCACGTCGTAGCCGACCGTTTCCCAATCCTCGATCGAGAGCTTGACGCCGATATGACGGGCGATCGCGTTGATGTGGATCGGCGCATTGGTCGAGCCGCCGATCGCCGAGCAGGCGACGATCGCATTCTCGAATGCCTTGCGCGTGAGGATGTCGGACGGCTTCAGGTTCTCATGCACGATCTCGACCGCGCGCACGCCGGTCTCGTAGGCGATCTGCGCGCGCTCGCGATAAGGCGCCGGGATCGCCGCGCAGCCGGGCAGCGTCATGCCGAGCGCTTCGGCGAGCGCGTTCATGGTTGAGGCGGTGCCCATGGTGTTGCAGTGGCCGATCGAGGGCGCGGTCGAGGCGGCGATGTCGAGGAACTCCTCGGCGCCGATGCGCCCGGCGGCCATGTCCTGCCGCGCCTGCCAGATCGCCGTGCCGGAGCCGGCGCGCTCGCCCTTCCACCATCCGTTCAGCATTGGGCCGCCGCACAGCACGATGGCCGGTGTGTTGACGGTCGCCGCCGCCATCAGGCAGGCGGGCGCGGTCTTATCGCAGCCGGTCATCAGCACGACGCCGTCGAGCGGATAACCGTACAGCACTTCGACGAGGCCGAGATAGGCGAGGTTGCGGTCGAGCGCCGCGGTCGGGCGCTTGCCGGTCTCCTGGATCGGGTGGACCGGGAACTCGAAGGCGACGCCGCCGGCGGCGCGGATGCCTTCGCGCACGCGCTGGGCGAGCTCGATATGGTGACGGTTGCACGGCGAGAGGTCGGAACCGGTCTGTGCGATGCCGATGATCGGTTTGCCGGAGCGCAGTTCCTTGGCGGTGAGGCCGTAATTGAGATAGCGCTCGAGATAGAGCGCCGTCATGCCCGGGTTATCGGGATTGTCGAACCAGAGCTGCGAGCGCAGCCGGCGCGCGCCCGCTGGCGGTGAATGCCGCGCCTTCTTGCGCATGGGCCGTTCTCCCGAGGCACTTTTTTCTCGCGGCAGGATGCGCCGAACGGCGCGATCAAGGCAAGGGAGAAGGCCACAGGGGCCGCCGCGGCCAGCCGGGAATCGTTTTGTTCATTGACTTTGGTCAACGGAGGCAATCTTGATCTGGGGCATTCGTCCAACGCCCTGCCATACGCAGCCGAGGAGAAACGACCATGTCGCAAGCCGCCGAAAGCCGCACGGGTAAGCCCGTCATGCTGAAGGACGCGGCCTTCGTCTGGGACGACCCGCTGGGGCTGGAGCATGAGCTTTCGGAAGAAGAGCGCATGGTGCGCGATACTGCCAAGGGCTTCGCGCAGGACTATCTGATGCCGCGCGTGATCGAGGCCTACCGCGAGGAGAAGTACGATCCCGCCATGCTGCCGGAGATGGGCAAGCTGGGATTGCTCGGCCCCACCATCCCGGAGCAATACGGCGGCGCGGGGCTCGGCTACGTCGCCTACGGCCTGATCGCGCGCGAGGTTGAGCGCGTCGACAGCGGCTACCGCTCGGCCATGTCGGTGCAGTCGTCGCTCGTCATGTACCCGATCTATGCCTACGGCACCGAGGTGCAGCGGCGCAAATACCTGCCGAAGCTGGCGACCGGTGAGATGATCGGCTGCTTTGGGTTGACCGAGCCGGATCACGGTTCCGATCCGGGCTCCATGGTGACGCGGGCAGAGAAGGTCGCCGGCGGCTACAAGCTCAACGGCGCCAAGACCTGGATCTCCAATGCGCCGGTCGCCGACGTCGCCGTGGTCTGGGCCAAGCTCGACGGCGTCATCCGCGGCTTCGTCGTCGAGCGCGGTACCAACGGCTTCGCCACGCCCAAGATCGAGGGCAAGCTCTCGCTGCGCGCCTCCATCACCGGCGAGATCGTGCTCGTCGACTGCGTGATCCCGGAAGAGAACCTGCTGCCTAACGTGAAGGGCCTCGCCGGCCCGTTCGGCTGCCTCAACAATGCGCGTTACGGCATCGCCTGGGGCGCCATGGGCGCCGCCGAGTTCTGCTGGCATGCGGCGCGCCAATACACGCTCGACCGCAAGCAGTTCGGCCGCCCGCTCGCCGCCAATCAACTCATCCAGAAGAAGCTGGCCGATATGCAGACCGAGATCGCGCTCGGCTTGCAGGGCGCGCTGCGGCTAGGCCGCCTGCTCGAGCAGGGCAAGGCGGCGCCGCCGTCGATCTCGCTGATGAAGCGCAACAATTGCGGCAAGGCGCTCGACATCGCACGGCTTGCGCGCGACATGCACGGCGGCAACGGCATCTCCGAGGAATTCCATGTGATGCGCGTGCTTTCGAACCTCGAGACGGTGAATACGTACGAGGGCACGCACGACATCCACGCTTTGATCCTCGGCCGCGCGCAAACCGGCATCCAGGCGTTTTTTTGAATCGATTGATTGAAGAGCATTTAGGACCGCTCATTCCCGCCCCCGCCTGCGCGAGGCGGGCTCCAGCGGAAATTCAGCGAAACGCTCTCATGACTGTCCTGGGTCGCCGCTTTCGCGCAGACGAGCGGGCAGGGAATCTTACTGCTTTCCTGCCGCGCCGTTCGGCCGCCGCGTCCTGCGGCCGCCGCTGTCGCCGGTAACGCCGACATATTTCTCCAGCAGCGCGCGGTCGGCCTTCAGCGCGGCGCTGTCGCCCTGATGGACGATGCTGCCGCGCTCGATGATGACCGCCTGATCGGTCACGCCGAGGATCTTCTGCGCATTCTGCTCCACCAGGATCGCCGACAGGCCTTCCTCGCGGATGATCTTGCGCAAGGCGGTGAGCAGCTCCGCGATGAGGATCGGCGCCAGCCCTTCCAGCGGCTCGTCGAGCAGCATGATGCGCGGATTGAGAATGAGCGCGCGGCCGATGGCGAGCATCTGCTGCTCGCCGCCGGACAGTTCGTTGCCGAGATTGTTGCGCCGCTCGGCGAGCCGCGGAAATAGCCCGTAGACCTTTTCCAGCGTCCAGCGCCCCGGCCGCGCGATCGCGGTCATGTTCTCCTCGACCGTGAGCGAGCGGAAGATGTTACGCTCCTGCGGCACCCAGCCGATGCCGCAATGCGCGCGCTGGTCCGGGCGCAGGCCGGTGATGTCGCGGCCGTCGAGGCTGATGCTGCCGCCGATGTGGCGCGTGACGCCGATGATCGAGTTGACCAGCGTGGTCTTGCCCATGCCGTTGCGGCCGAGCAGCGCCAGCGCCTGGCCTTCGGCGATCTTGAAGGTGACGTCGGTCAGCACCACCGCTTCGCCGTAGCCGGCGGTGAGCCCTTGCACGCTGAGCAGATCAGCCATCGGACAACTCCTCGCCGAGATAGACCGCCTTGACGCGGTCGTCGCGCGCGACCTCGTCGGGGCTGCCTTCGACGAACAGCGCGCCGTTGACCAGGACGGAAATGCGGTCGGCGAAGGAGAACACGATGTCCATGTCGTGCTCGATCAGCAGCACGGTCACGTCCTTCGGCAGCGTCTCGACCGCGGCGAGGATCTCGTGCCGCTCGTCCTCCGGCACGCCGGCCGCCGGCTCGTCGAGCAGCAGCACGCGCGGCCGGCAGGCGATGGCGACCGCGATCTCCAACAGGCGCTGCTTGCCATAGGGCAGCACGGCGGTGCGCTTGTCGATGACATCGGTGAGATGGAACCGCTCGAGGATCTCGACCACCTCGGTGATGAGGTCCGGCCGGCTGCCGACCACGCGCCACCAGTCGAGCCCTTGCCCGCGCCGCTCCGACACCGCGAGGCCGACGGTCTCCAGCGGAGTCAGGTCGTTGAACAACTGGTTGATTTGGAAGGTGCGCACGATGCCGAGCCGTACCCGTTCGTGCGTCGACAGTTCGCTGATGTCCTCGCCGTCGAGCAGGATGCGGCCGCTGGTCGGCCGCTGCACGCCGGTGAGCAGGTTGATCAGCGTGGTCTTGCCGGCGCCGTTCGGGCCGATCAGCGCGTGGCGCGCGCCCTTGGCGACCTGCAACGAGACATTGTTGGAGGCGACAATGCCGCTGAACCGTTTCACCAGGTTGATGGTTTCCAGCGCGATGGTCATGCTCAATGCCTTTCGCCGGACAGCGTCGTCAGCCGCTGCGTGAGCGAGCGCCAATTCAAGCGGGCGGCGAAGTGGCGGATCGGCAAGGTCCAGGTCGAGATGCGGTCGCGGCCGACCAGCACGATCACCACCAGCACGAGGCCGATCCAGAACGGCCAATATTGCGGCGTCAGCCCGGAAATGTAGTCCTGCATGAACTTGAAGATGATGGCGCCGATCAGGCCGCCATAGAGATAGCCGGCGCCGCCGATGATCAGCACCAGCAAGAGGTCGGCCGAGCGGTCGAAGGAGAACACTTCGAGCGACGCGAAGGCGGTGGTCTGCGCCAGCAGGGCGCCGGCGATGCCGGCATAGCCGGCGGCGACCGTATAGATCGCGACCAGCCGGGCGTCGACGGAAATGCCGATCGCCGAGGCGCGCAGCGGGTTGCCTTTCACCGATTTCAGCGACAGCCCGAACGGCGAATTCACCAGCCGGCGGGCGATCAGGAACAGGACGAACAGCACGCTCAGGCAATAGACGTAGCCGGTATGGCCGAACATGTCGAAGCGGAACACGCCGAGCACCGGGCCGATGGTGACGCCCTGCAAGCCGTCGGCGCCGCCGGTCAGCCAGCCGTAGCGGTTGGCCAGTTCGCGCAACACCAGCGCGACGCCGAGCGTCACCATCAGCCGCGTCAGGTCGGAGCCGCGCAGCACCAGGAAGCTGGTGACGAAGCCGAGCAGCATGGCCGCGAAGCCGGCGGCGAACAGCGCCAGCACCAACCCCACCACCCACCAGGAAACGGTCCGCTCCCTGCGGTAGAGAAACACAGCGAAAGCGGCAA
>Ga0187771_10000772_pt1 | contig 20230 bp, 18 predicted proteins | sample 0116_SJ02_MP15_1_FD_133139 | JGI IMG/M metagenome (GOLD analysis project Ga0187771, IMG submission 133139) | Tropical peat soil microbial communities from peatlands in Department of Meta, Colombia - 0116_SJ02_MP15_10_MG | ecosystem: Environmental > Terrestrial > Soil > Wetlands > Peat | place...
CGCGAGTTCTCAGCGAAAAACGCGTAGTCTCCTTCGCGAACGACACCGCGCTGGTTACCAAAGATGGCCGCGAAATTCCCATCGAGGACAGCGCTGCACCGATCTTTGACAGCGCCGGTAACGTAATCGGAGTAGTGCTCGTTTTCCATGACGTCACCGAGAAGCGGCGTGTACAGATGGAGCTACGCGAAGCGCACGGACGGGCGACGTGGCTGGCGCGTTTTCCCGACGAGAACCCGAACCCGGTGCTGCGGGCATCGACCGAGGGCAGCATTCTCTACTGTAATCCGTCGTCCGTGGAGGTGAACGGGTGGGCGTGCAAGGTCGGCCAACCTCTCCGACATCCGCTCCTGCGACTGGTGGGACAGGCCATGGCGGAAAAGCAGGAAGTCGAGGAAGACGTGAAACTGGGAGAAACGTTGTATTCTGTTTGGGTCACGCCGTTCCCGAAAGAAGGCTACGCCAACGTCTACGGTCGAGACATCACCGAACGCAAGCGGGCCGAAGAGGCGCTGCGCGAGGCTCAGAAGCAAGTAGAGGCTAACCTTGATGCCATGACGAGGCTGCAGAGACTCGGCACCCTGTTCCTGAGTGGAGGGAACCTGGAGCCGGTCCTAACCGAAATCGTGGACGCAGCAATCGCCATTTCTGGCGCTGACTTTGGCAACATTCAGCTCTTGGATCCCAAATCATCGGACCTTCGTATTGCAGCGCAGCGTGGATTCCCAACGTGGTGGCTTGATTTCTGGAATAAAGTTGCAAAGGGCAAAGGAGCTTGCGGCACGGCGCTTGAACGCGGCGAGCGCGTCATCGTTGAGGACGTTGAGCAAAGCCCGATCTTCGTGGGCACGCCTGCTCTGGAAATCCAACTCAAGGCCGGTGTGCGAGCGGTTCAATCCACCCCTCTCGTGAGCCGGTCAGGAAAACACCTCGGCATGTTCTCGACGCACTACAAGACGCCGCATCGACCGGACGACCGCACACTGCGGCTGCTGGATCTGCTTGCCCGCCAGGCGGCGGATATTATTGAACGTGCGCAAACCGAGGAGCAACTCAGACAATCTGAGGAGAAAGCCCGGCTTCTCATACAATACGCGCCGAGCATGTTCTATGAAATTGATTTTCATCGTCCCGCGTTCATAAGCGTGAATGATACCATGTGCCAGTTTCTCGGATATTCGAGGGAAGAGCTTCTTGCAATGAACCCTTTTGACCTCCTGGACAATGAAGGGAAGGCCCTTTTTCAGGAGAGAATCAGGCGGAAATTTTCCGGGGAAGAGATTAGTGATTCCGTGGAATACAAATCGAAAACCAAAGACGGAAGGGAAGTCTACGGTGTCCTGAACATGAGCTTCACGTACAAAGACGGAAGACCTGGAGGGGCAGTCGTCGTGGCTCACGACATCACCGAGCGAAAGCGTGCTGAGGAATTGTTACGGCAGCGCACCGAAGAGCTTCAGCGATTGAGCGAGACGCTAGAACAGCAGGTACAGGAACGAACCGAAGAGCTGGAGGTCGCCAATGAAGAATTGAGGAACGAAATTGATGAGTGTCAAAGGGTAGAAATTGATCTGAGGAAATCGGAAAGCGCCCTTCGGCAAATCTCGTTAGAGCTTCTCAACGCCCAGGAGAAAGAAAGAAAACTGGTTGCCGGAGAAATCCATGACAGCATTGGGTCATCCCTGTCCGCTATCAAATTCAAGGTGGTCACTGCACTCACAGAGGTTGGTGATAGGAGCCCTGAAACAACAGCAGCCTTGCAGGGCCTTATCCCCATCGTTCAGGGAGCGATTGACGAATCCCGAAGAATCCAGACGAATTTAAGACCTTCCATGCTGGACGATCTGGGGATCCTGGTAACCGTCAGGTGGTTTTGCCGCCAGTTTGAGTCGACTTATTCCAAGATCCGCATAAGGCAGAGTATCGAGATCGAAGAACGTGAAGTGCCTGACTTTTTGAAGACGGTCATCTTCAGGGTTCTGCAGGAGGGGTTGAACAATATCGCCAAACACAGCATGGCTAACGTCGTAATACTTTCCTTACGGAAAGCGGATGGGGCGATCAAGCTTGCTATCCGGGACAATGGTCAAGGATTCGACCTTTCTAAGGTGCTCTCACCGAATAGCACAGACCAGGGACTGGGTCTTAAGAATATGAGGGAACGGATAGAACTTTCGGGGGGTTCATTCGAGATCGAATCCACCAAGCGGAAAGGAACGGTCCTTCGCGCGTGGTGGCCCATTTAAATGCGCCCTGAACCATGTTAGGTTCAGGGCAGCCCTATATACCCAACGTGGTACAGGGCGGAATTTGCCTACCGGCGGGCAGGGTTTGCCAAAGGGAGGAATCACCCCTCTTTAGAAAAGAGGGGCGCGGGGAGATTTTCAGAACAATATATCTGCCTAATTACGGACTTGTCAGTAGATCACTAAAGGGGGAGAAAATGTTAAGAGTGTTGATCGTCGAGGACAATAAGATCTTCCGGGAGGTTCTTAAGAGGCGCCTGGATGACAATTTCCAATCTATCGTCGTTGAGGAGGCCGCGAACAGTGAAGAGGCTTTGCAAGAAATTAACAAGGGTTCCCCTCACCTTATCTTTATGGACATTCATCTGCCGGGGATGAATGGCCTTCAACTCACCCAGAAGGTAAAAAAGGACTCGCCGGATATCCGCATCGCCATTCTGACAGATTATGATTTGCCGGAATACCGTGAGGCGGCAAGACAATTCGGTGCGGACCGCTTTTTTGTCAAGAGTTCTTTCGAATGGGATGAGGTTGAGACGCTTGTTAGATCGATTTCACCGGATGTGCCTTAGAACTTTTTTCCTTGGGTCGGCCCGGGTCGAAACGGATGGAGTTCGTTCTTCTCATCTGAAATACTGACCGGGATTCTCCATGAAGGTTTTATAGATCCGGTAGTATTCCGTATCTTTATATCGGACCGCTTTCACTGGGCTGTGATCAAAACTGTAAATTACGGATCCAGGGCAGGCTAAGAGAATCGGAGAGTGGGTCGCAATGACAAATTGGGCATGCCCCAGAGAGCCCATCTCCTGAAGAAGTTTCAGAAGCTCCAACTGGCTCTTGGGCGAGAGGGCTGTTTCGGGCTCGTCCAGGAGATAAAGTCCTTTGATCTTGTAGCGCGACTTGAAGAAGGACATCAAAGATTGGCCGTGAGATTGGGTCAACAATGATTTTCCGCCAAAGTATTCGATCTGGCCCGGGTTGTCTGCCTCCCACATCTCTACCAATTCGGCAAAATTGCGGAAGATCTGTGAGGAGAAGAAAGAGCCGGGAATAATGCTATCGGTCCATTCGACCTGGAGATACAGGAACAACATCTCTTCAAAAGGATTGGGATCGGCACGGGTGCTGTCCACGCCGCTCCAGATGTGGATTTGGCACCTTCGGGCCAGAGCTTCCAACAGGGTCGTTTTCCCCGACCCGTTTTCTCCGACAAAAAAAGTGACGGGAGATGAAAATGCGATGCTTCGAGTTTTTTGGAGGACGTCCATGTTAAAGGGATAATGGTCTCGAGTTGGATATTTCTCGGACAACAACCTCACTTCCTTTAGGTGCAACAAAAGAGTGCCTCCTTAATTGTACATAGACTCGCCATATTTAAGATCAGTCTTTGAAATAACCCCTAAGTTCCTCGCTCTATCCATCCCGCATTCATTTGACTTGGGACGCCTCTATTTCGTTGTAATAATTGCGCTGGGTTGTTTTTCTGACCTTCCGATAGACGCCCGTGACTTGAACCTTTTGTCCTGCTTTGAGTTTAAGGTTTCCCCAGATAAAGACATTGATACGACCCCCTGATCCACCAACGAGTACAAATGTCGTATAGTCGTCTTTAGCATTTGCAGTTTTAAATTTTAGATTTGAAACAGTGCCCTTGACCGAGACCTCCTTCCCATCGTAGGAATCTTTCTTGGTAACAATCTTTTCAGCCGTCGTATCCACGGCGGGACAAACTGAGACTCCCCCCAAAATGATGGTTAAGACCAAAAGAATACTAACCGAAAATTTTGATGTGCTCTGTTTCATTGAATGTTCCTCCCGTCTTGGTGGCATACATTGAATCATGTAACGTCATCCTAAGCTTGTTCCCACCCCTTTGCCCGCTCCACGGCCATCTTCCACTTCCTGTAAAGAGACTCCCTCTGTTTCGAGCTCATCCGAGGAATAAACCTTCTCTTTACTCGGTAGTTTGCGGCGATTTGCTGTTGATCCTTCCAAAACCCTACAGCTAAACCGGCGAGGTAGGCGGCACCCAGAGCGGTCGTCTCCGTTGTCTCTTGGATCACTACCGGAACCCCGAGGAGGTCAGCTTGAAATTGCATTAAAAAGTCGTTGGCGGCCGCCCCTCCATCCACCCGCAATTCCTTCAGCTTCATCCCGGAATCCGCCTCCATGGATTCCAGAACATCTCTGGTCTGATAGGCGATCGATTCCAAGGCCGCCCGGGCGATATGAGCCGGCGTCGTTCCCCTGGTGATCCCCAAAATAGTTCCTCGTGCATACATGTCCCAGTAGGGTGCTCCCAAGCCGACAAAGGCCGGCACAAAATAGACGCCTTCATTCGATTGGAGGCTGCTGGCCAATCTTTCACTTTCAGAAGCCTGCTGAATCATTCGTAGCTCGTCCCGAAGCCATTGAACCACAGCCCCTCCGATAAAGACGCTGCCTTCTAGGGCATACTCAATTTTCCGGCCGATTCCCCAGGCGATCGTCGTCAAAAGGTTTCTCCTGGAAAGCACCGGCTTCCTCCCTATATTCATGAGCAAAAAACATCCTGTCCCGTAAGTATTCTTGGACAAGCCTTTGCGAAGGCAGGCTTGGCCGAAAAGAGCTGCCTGTTGATCCCCGACGATTCCTGCAACGGGGACCTCCATGCCCAAGAAGGCCGCAGGAGACGTGCTTCCGTAGATTTCACTGGAAGCTTTTACCGCCGGAAGGAGTTGGTCCGGAATGTTCAAGTATTCTAAGATCTCGCCATCCCACGAGAGATCATGAATATTATAAAGCATCGTACGGGAAGCGTTAGAATAATCTGTGATATGGAGTTTCTTCCCTGTCAGATTGTAGACCAACCAGCTATCCACTGTGCCGAACGCCAGTTCCCCTCTTTCGGCTGCCCGGCGGATCGCTTTTTGTTGGTCCAAAATCCACTGGACCTTGGTGGCTGAGAAATAGGCGTCGATCACCAATCCAGTTTTTTTGCGAATCTTTTGGGCGAATTTTTTGTTTTTGATCTTGGAACAAGCCGGGGCAGTCCTTCGGCACTGCCATACAATGGCGTTATGCACTGGCCGGCCACTCTCCTTGTCCCAAATTAAAGTGGTTTCCCTCTGGTTGGTAACTCCGATGGCAGCGATCTGTTGGGGGGAAAGGTTGACGGAATCAAGGGCCTGCCGGGCAGCTTCCATCTGTGAGTCCCATATTTCCACAGGATCGTGTTCCACCCATCCAGGCCTGGGGTAGATCTGCCTGAACTCCTTGGCGGCGATGCTAATGACCTTCCCCTGGTCGTCAAAAATCACAGCCCGGGAACTCGTGGTTCCCTGATCGAGAGCCATGATATATTCTTTTCCCATCAATTTGATCCTCCGGGAGACCGGAGTTGTTACTCCCGGTAAATCAAGGCTGAATATGAAACACAGTCAAGGGTAAGTGGCAAATCGTACCTATCTTGAGCGCAATCCACGTAGACTGAGACGTCATGTCCAGGGACCATCTCACTTGAATGAAGCGACACCTTCTTACAAAGTCAGGACGTTAAAAACCTCCTGAGCTGCTTTGGGTAGCATGAAACAGCTCAGGAGGTCCAGTTTCTGGATAAATCGTGAAATTAGAGATACCTATTACTAATAAAAAGGCGGTTTTTTTTCAATACCCTCGATTCCCCCCTTTCCCTCTCCCCCATTAGATTGGGGGAGAGGGCGGGTGAGGGTAAGTGAGAATCCTTAGAGTTTGTAGTGGATCGCCTGACTCGCCACAATGATCCAGGTAATCAGCATCGTGTTGACAAAAGCACCCACATAGATGTGTCCCGTTTTTCGATAGAAATAGGTTGTAAGCCAACCTACAATAGCAAATATGGGAATATACTGGAACATGACGATACCAAATAAAGCTGCGGAGCGTATCGCAGCCAATCGCAGTGTCCCACCGGCAAAGAGCGAGCTATAGTCCCACGCCAGAAAGATAAAATATCCGAGGATCAACAGGGCTATATTGATAATCGTTTCTTTTCCCATGCCAACGGCCGCATCAGGTTTTCCAGGCCGCATCTGCCCGTGCAAGACAATCCCCAGAATTATAAAATAGAAGAGAAAGGGGATGACATAACGCAGCACGATCCCGAAATGAAGCGCATCGAGCGGCTTGATGGCAAAGACCCAAAAACGGTAGTCCGTCTGAAACAACCAGGCCGAGATGGCCAGAGTGAGATGGGCAATAAACACGATCACAAAGGCCAGCAGGAACGATCTGCCAATTTTACCCCATTTGAAGCCTTCCTTCCAGGTCAAACCCAGATTGGCCGAAGTGGCTCCTGATTTCTTTTTGGTAGCGAAATACCAGATTAAGAAGAGAATGAGCGAAACGATACCCAGGTAAATAGCCCAAAACATAAGGACTGTTGTGATTTGCTGCGGAAATAGGAAAGACTCTTTGGCTATCCCTTTGCTGCTCCAATGCCAAAGCCAGGCCAGCACATAGATCGGGAGCGGAAGGAGCACCATGATCACCGCACCGATCCACCATCCTGCTCCCGTCATGGATTTCTTGGGGGCCGGTTCCTCCTGGAGCCCTTTGAAATAATCGGTCTTCAGCAAGTATCCTCCCAATCCTACAATCAGGATGACCATACCGATCAAGGCCACCAAATTAAAAATCTCTTTCCAGTACCAGGTCTGGTTCGATGGGGGCAAGTTGTTTCCCCCCTTTAGGGTCATTTGAAACCATTCAACGGCATCTCCAATGCCCTCTTTTGAGAGATGAACTCGGGCGTGGGTCATGCAAGGCTGATACAGCTTCCGAGCTGTGCCTTCTTCAATCGACCCGTATAGCTTTCCAACCACTACATCCTCCTGGGTATCGAAGACCTTTTTCAGTTTGTCGGATTTGACGATATTCTTGGGAACCGGGGATAACCACATTAAAGCTGAAAACTCGTCATATTTGGCGAAGATGAGGCCCATATTCCGCGGATAAGTCGGGGTGCCATCCGGACAGCCATAAGTTCCGGTAGAGGAGTCGGCAAAAACACAAGACTTATAAGCGTCCTTCATCATTGCCGCGGCAATGCCTATGGCCCAACCCCCCATGGAGTGTCCTTCCAGCCCGATGTTGTCAACGTCGACCATATCCAGTGACCGTAGATACTTCAGCCCATCTATTCCCCCAAAACCGTTGGCAAAGGCCGGCGGATCGGAATATCCATGGCCTGTTTGATCTAAGGCCAGAACCACATATCCTCGACGAGCAAATTCAATGGCAAAGCCATCCTGCGTCTCACGGGAATTGATATAACCATGGACGGCCAAGATACCCGGTGCCTTATTTTTTGCATCGACTCCTTTGGGTATATAGAGTAAACCGCTCATCATGATACCGTTAGAACCCATAAAGCGGACATCCCGGATTGCAATGTTTCCCCCATCAGTTTGTGTCCGATACGCCACGAAGCCACCGACCAAAATAAGCAAAAGAGCCAAAACCAAGATCCAATGCACCTTACCTGCGGACGAGCCAAAATGATTCATGTTTTCCTCCTTTCCTGATAACTCTTAGCAAGGAATCGACGGCGAATACGCATGTCTCATTCGCCTCAAGCAACTCAATACCCACCTCCTCCTTCCTTCAGAGACTTCTATTCTTCCCAGTCTCACGGGATTAAACAAAAAGCGTAATTTTTCGCCATCATAGCAAGACTGCTTAAGTTGTCAAGCAGATTTTAAGAAAAAAAGCCCTGATAGAAATGGCAACAGTAATCATGTGCTCATTGTCTACCAGGGCTTACTCTTTATTCTCTTGCCCTAAGACTTTGAAAAGGAAATAAAGTGTTTCGAGCCTTAAACTCAAAGCACTATAAACAAACCATCCTTTTATGTCAAGGATTAATTTCAGCCGAGATAATTTGTTTGATATTTCGGTTTTTGCGGACGGATAAACAACTTCTGAAGACTGATTGTGCAAGAATGCAAGACGGATCTCACGTTATCTTTTTGCCGGATAATCAAAGAGGCGGGAAGATGTGGTGCATACTCCGACCGCCCCTGAGGTAAGAATTTCATCGATCTCCTCTTCGCGCGTAATCAGCCCCCCGGCGATGACAGGGAGAGAGGTGATCGCCCCGATTTTCTTTATGATCTTGGGAAGAATTAGGCCGGGGAAAACCTCCAGTGCATCTGGGTTCGATTTCTCGACGGCGCGGAGCCCCCTTTTAGAGACTCCGAGTCCAAAACGAATATTCTCTGAATGGAGGCCATTCCTTCTTGCTGCGCGCTTCTGATGAGATTACTGTGCGTCGTGATGATTCCGTCTACCCGACTCTCTTTAACCAAGAATCGAATTCCCGGAGCATCCTTTCCGACTCCCTTTATGAGATCGATATCGACAAAGACCAGCTTCTTGCGTCTTCTCGCCTGTTCAACGATATCAGGAAGGTCGAAAATGGTTCCTCCCAAAATGAACAGGACACCCGTGTTAGCTAAACTTTGGATACGAAAGCTTGGAATATCCCTAAATGCCGGAATGACAGGCCTGTTTCGCAGAACCGCTCGAAAATCCAATGACAGTCTCCTTTCTTTCTAGAAAATGGGCTCCACCTGACCCTGGGCAGGGACTGTGGGGGTATGAATAAATTTGTATTCTTCCCAGGTTGTCGGGATTAACCCGAAAACGTAATTTTTCGCCAGAATAACAAGATCGAATAGCTTGTCAAGCAGATTATACTTCCCTATTTCGACTTGACGAGACCCGCCCAATTTCATATGCTGGAAAATGGAGCGGATGTGTTTGAGCTGAGGCTCCGGAATGGGAATTTCAAGAGATGCCATACCAATTAGTGCCCAAGACGAAAAGACAAATTTCAGACGGCAGGTATTATCCCTTGGGGGCCACCTTGAGCGAAGGGGGCGTTAATTTCGCCGTCTATTCGCAATATGCGAGTGGGGTCTATCTTCTCCTATTTGATAGGCCGGACGGAGAGCCGACAGATATCATTCAACTCGAAAATCGCACGAAGTATATTTGGTATACATTTATCCACGGGTTAAAGCCGGGTCAGCTTTACGGATACAAGATCAAGGGCGGTTTCGACCCTTCTCAGGGTCTTCGCTTCAATGACAGTAAGCTTTTGATTGATCCTTATGCCAAAGCGCTTACAGGAAAGTTCGAAAACAAGGACAACCTTCTCCTTGCCTACGACCCAAATTCCACCGTAAGAGATCTCTCGACAGACGGACGTGACAATACTTTTGTCGTCCCCAAGTCCATCGTGGTGGATGATCATTTCGACTGGGAGGGAGATGTCCCTCCGGATATTCCTCTCGAGGCATTGATCATTTACGAAGTGCACTTGAAAGGGTTTACCGCCCATCGGTCGTCGGGCGTCAAACACCCGGGAACCTATCTCGGTTTTATAGAGAAGATTCCTTACCTCAAGGAATTGGGAATCAATGCGGTCGAGTTTCTTCCCCTCCACGAATGCTATGTTGAGGATTTTCTCACCCAGAGGGGGCTCACTAATTATTGGGGCTATAACACCATCGGTTTCTTTACACCCGAATCCTCCTACAGCACAAGAAGATCCCCAGGCTGTCAGGTGGAGGAATTTAAGACCCTGGTGCGGGAGCTTCATCGGGCAGGTATCGAGATCATCCTGGACGTGGTTTACAACCACACGGGCGAGGGGAACGAGCTCGGACCTACTCTCTGTTTTAGGGGCATCGACAACCCTACTTACTACCTCTTGTCAGGGACTCCTACGGAACCTTATCGGTATTATATGAATTATTGCGGGTGCGGAAACAGCCTGAATCTGGCGAATCCCCATGTCATTCGATTTGTCATGGATTCCCTTCGTTATTGGGTTGAAGTCATGCATGTGGATGGTTTCCGGTTCGACCTTGCCTCCGTCTTAGGCCGCGAGGATGGCCTCTTTCAGAAGTCTGCTTCTTTCTTCGACGCCATCGCGCAGGACCCTGTCTTAAACAGGGTCAAGTTGATTGCTGAACCCTGGGACATCGGAACCTATCAGGTGGGGAACTTCCCGTTGGACTGGTCTGAATGGAATGGGAAATTTAGGGACACCTTCCGGAGATTTGGCAAAGGGGACGGAGGGCAGGTGAGAGATCTTGGGTGGAGATTAACAGGGTCTGCCGATCTGTACGGAGATGACGGCAGGTCTCCCTACAACAGCATCAACTTCGTCACCTGCCACGATGGTTTCACACTCCACGATCTCGTTTCCTACGATCATAAACATAACGAGGCAAACCTTGAGGATAACCGCGACGGTTCAGATGATAATAATTCGTGGAACTGCGGTGTCGAAGGAGAGACCCACGATATCCGTATCGCCAACTTGAGAAAGCAGCTGATAAAGAATTATTTCTGCTATCTCCTCTTTTCATACGGCACGCCGATGGTCCTCGGCGGCGACGAATTCATGAGGACGCAGAACGGCAATAACAATGCCTATTGCCAAGACAACGAGATCAGTTGGTTTCAGTGGGCGCAGGTCAACGCAAATTCTGATATCCTCGATTTTTTCAAGAAAGCGATCGCTTTTGTGAGGCGATATGCCATCCTTCAAAGGAGGAAATTCTTCTTCGGCGAGGATCTCGATTCCAATCACATCCCTGACTTCGACTGGTTTGGAGAAGATACCGGAAAACCTCACTGGGATGACCCAGAACTGCGCACGCTATGCTTTCAGCTTGACGGAGGCGGAGAGAAGTCGGAACTGGGGGATTATCACCTCTTTTTTATCTTGAATGCTGACCCCAATTTACAATCCATCCGGCTTCCTCAACTTACAAACGGAAAACAATGGTACCGAGTCATCGACACGAGCCTCGGGAGTGGGGAAGACTTTCTTGATGTCGGCAAGGAAATCAGGATCGATCCTCCCGATCAATATCTCGCCAATCCAAGAAGCACCGTCGTCCTCATAGGGAGGTAACGCTTCATCTAGAGCCTCTCGGCTCGTAGCCCCGATGAGAACTCCCCGGCCAGGATTGCCGATTTTCAGGGACACCCTCAGTTGATTTTTGTGGATCTGTTCCGATGCTTTAGGGGGCTATTTTTTCCCGTAACGAAACAGCTAAATCCGGTTGATCTGTGATGATGGCGTAGACCCTTTTATCGTTCAGCAATTTCCAAATCATTTCTTCATCGTTTACGGTCCAAACGAGGACGGATTTACGACTTCTTCGGGCTCTTTCCAAGAAGCCAAACCTGAGCAATTTAAAATGGACCACCAAGAAATTTGCTTGCGCTTTCTTACACCTTTTCATGGGAAAAAACTCCGAAATTCTTGTCCAGGGGGGGGCTTCGAATTTTCCTAAAAGCAAACCGACTTGAATACCCGGGTAATTGTCTTTGATGGTCTTGAGAGAGGATTCATTAAATGAAGTGACAACAAATTGATCCTCTTTAAGATAGCCGGATAATAATTCTCCTAATTCTTTTTCATAGTCCTGTTCCTTTAATTCGATATCAAGTTTTATCCTTCCCCTTGACCACTTTAAAACCTCTTCGACTGTGGGAAGATGAAACCCCTGATTCCCCGCAATCTCCTTAATTTCCTCGTAGACCAATTCGTTGACGGGCTTGCCTTGAATCAATCTGTCATGATAGATAATAGGAACCTTATCTTTCGTTCTCCTCACATCGAACTCAATCATATCGGCTCCCATGCCAGCGGCTTTTTCAAACGATTCGATGGTATTCTCCTTTGCATAGCCCGGGGCACCGCGGTGAGCGATGATTAATTTATCGGTGATATCCGTTCCCCCTTTCTGTTTTTTTGAACCGTCTTCCAGCAAGTTTTTTTTCTGTTTTGGCAAACACCATCATAAGATACCGGTCTTCCCTGGTTCCCCCACCCTTTCGGGCATCCAACAAGCCTGAGCTGATCAGCAGGGAATTTTGGAAACGGGTGGGGCTTGCCTGTCATCCTGCGGACACGGAATTCGTCCTTGCCGGCCGATCTTGAAGCGAAATGAGAGTAGGCTAATTATCCCAGGCCGGGTTGTGCTCGGTTTTTATCTTAGGAGATAAATTCGAGATAGTGGTGGGCCGTCTCCTCAGGCCTCTCGATCATCGGCATGTGGCCGCAGTCCCTCAGAATAATGACCTTTGATTTTTCGATCCCATTTCGGAATACCTGTGCACTTGAAACAGATAAGACGCGGTCGTTATCGCCCCAGAGAATAAGAGTCTTGGCCCGAATCTTCCTCATGGTCGTTTCCAACTGGTCGCCAGGGGTAGCTTCAAGAAATACCTTCTTGTTAAAGTCCTTGCTCTGGACTGCCATTTCGGCAAGATGTGATTTCAGCGGGTCAGGGAGGGAGGGTGGCTTGAAGAATGTGAAATCCAACAGCTTGTCATAATCGGGAACCGATTCGACAACGAGAGGGTTATTTCCTTTCTTAAGCTCCTGGGTGAGCTGGCTCGGCTCGTTTTCGATAACGCCGGCCGGATCCAACAGACCGAGGGTTAGAATTTCATCCGGGTACGTGGCTGCATAGACCCCTGCGATCAATCCTCCCATGGAATTCCCCACCAGATGAAATCTTTTTAGATCTATTTGCTTCACAAATCTGTGGACCCTTTCTACTTGGGCTGGGATGTCGTACTGATCACTCCAGATTTTCGAGCTTTCACCGAATCCAGGCAGATCGGGTGCAATCACATGGTATTTCTTCGTGAGATATTGGGAGAAGAGGTTCCAGTTGTCTTTATCAGCTCCGAACCCGTGGAGAAGCAAAACCGATTCACCTCTTCCACCTTGGAGATAGACGATCGTGTATTTACCTACCTGAATCGATTTTTCGCTGAGGCCTGCCAAACCTCTAAGCGACATAATAATATTGTTCACGACAGTATTCATTTCAATATTCCCCTTAACATTTCGCGTTGGATCCCCGGAACATTCTTTTGCCCCTTCAGCACAGCGAGGGAACGCTGGAATAAAGCCCATCGGGCGAATACAAACGAGGGCTCCTTGAAAGCAATTCCTTGAGGGCGCTTTCCCGGCAGCTGCTTTTTAGGAAATATTTTCTTTGTTCAATTCAATAAAGGCGTTCAACGTGGAAAGGATACCTTTCACATTCACAAGGTAGGCACTGCACTGGATGCCGTTGCCCCGATGGTATTTGCCAAAATCCTTTCCGAAAAATTTATAGACATGGCAGGTCAAGAAAATGTTGACCGAAGGGTTCAGAAGTTCCTGTGGGGTCAACCCGAAGTCTTTACCCCAATATTCCCAGTTAATCTGCCCAAGGCCATAGTCGCCGGTTTCCTTGTTGATGCTGTCTTCCTTGAAATTGCTTTCAGCCATGATGATCGCGATAATTTCAAGGGGATTGACCCCATATTTCTGGCAGGCATGCAAGATCAAACCAGCGTACCTTAACACCTTGGCTTCAGGAAGCTGGTTCTCGGTAATCAACCGGATCATACTCGCAAGATGCGAAACTTCTCTTGTACTGATGTCCGCTGATTTTGTGCGGGAGAGAAACTCCTCCATTCCGGCTGGAAACCCAGCCCGCACGCTCCTCTGATCAAGGGGCATCAGGGATCCTAACAGGACAAAAACGGCGATAGCCATGATCAGGACGATTTTGACGGACTCCAGGATGGTATGGAGCCTTATCCTTTTTTTCAATTTTGAGTGAAAATCACTTGCCGAATGACATGGAATCACATGGATGTCAAAGATCCTCATTTCTCCTCCTCTTTCGAAATGTCTATTTTTTCTCCTCGGGCAGCCAAGCTCTACCCTTTACGCTCACGCTCATGAGAACAGCGTGGTATACGATAACAGGACAAGCTGTATTCTCAGTCTACGAAAAAGGAGTTGATATTGTAAATGGGGAATACACCGTATTTCGTCGAGAATGCACCAGTATTTTTTAGGAAGACCCCGGGCCATTCGTGGGAGGAATGGAGGCAGAGGATGGAGAGGGGGGCGCGTTTCCTTTGATCTACCTCGTCTTGTTCTACAATGGAGTGCGATCGGCAAATAGGACGGGACATCCAAATTAACACACACAGCTTTGATGCTCAAACCATTTGTCACAATTGTCAATGCGAACGAATTGAGACGTACGAAGAACGAAAAAATCGAACTCAATCTCAAAACAATAATAAGAAATTGTCACATCGTGAGCCTCCCAGAGACTTTACTTTAAAAATTTATCTTGTTGATCGAGTACTAAATATTGGGAAAAGCATGGTGGAAGAGAATGGCATGGAGAGAACTAGGAACGTGATGAAGGCAGAGGCAGAGGCAGGGGGAGGCACGGCGATTAGACATAGGCAGGATCACGTTTCATTCCGTAAGACTGAACAGAGGGCACGGCAACCCAGCTTTTGGCGGAAACCTTACATCGATCAGCGACTGGACTGTAAGCTCAACAAAAAACTATTGCTTTAGATCGGGGGCGGGGTTGATCTTGCTTCGGTGTATCGACCTCAAAGTCACAATTGCCTTGGCCACCAAAGCTTCTCCATTGGATCTCTGATCAAAGACTTCAGACTCTCCAACCAGGATCTGCCCTCCCTGCCTGAGAATTCGGGATCTACAAATGAGGCTATGGCCATAAGCAGGGTCTAAAAAATTAATCTTAAATTCGATGGTCAAGATACGATGATCCTCTGGGACCACGCTGAAAGCGGCATAACCCGCCGTATGGTCAGCCATGGTGGCAATGACTCCAGCATGGATGTAATTATCCTGCTGACGATGGCAGGTCAAAACCTTCAAGCGTGATTCAAGATAGCCCCTTTCAAATTTAACTGCTCGATAACCAACATCTGCGATAAACCCCCTAGAATAATCCTTCTTCAAGAACTGGATTCTCTTCAAGGTTAGTTTCTTTTCCATCGGATCCCTTCTCTCTCGTTAAAGCCCCTCCCAAACTCGCCTGGCTATCGGTGGCTGGCTTTCGCAAAGGAAGGAGGACTATTTATTTTAGATATTATCTTATCAATGGTGACGGGGCTAACAAACCAGTCTGATTGCCCCGAAACGATTCGAGCGATTTTTGTCTCATCACTGAACGGACATCAGTTGTGCGCGCAATAGATTGACAATATTGGGGTTGATCCATTGAAATTACTCTATATAAGAAATAGGCTCATCCGTCAAGAAGAGTTGGCTGACGGGTGATCGCCCATGAATAGATTGGTTGACATCTCATTGGCAGAGTGTTACGGGAATAATGCCCCGCTGTCTTCCTTATATCCTTATAAATGTCGAGGGATGAAGTGCCTCGCTGGGTTCCTCACGAGGCCGCGAGGGGAGAAAGAGAGGGATATGTTTTTCTCTATTCAGAAGGATTTATTCGATATCCTGCCTGATCTCACTATCGGAGTGGTGGTAGCTAAGGGTGTGGACAATACATGCCTTTCAACGGAGATCGATGAGCTCCTCGTCCGAGCTGTCGAGGAGATGAAAAAAAATTTTGTTGGTGATAAAGCCCAGGACCATCCAAGGATCAGGCCATGGAGAACCGCCTTCTCGAAATTGGGTATCTCAGGAAGTAAATTTCCAAGTTCCATTGAATCCATGGCAAGGAGGATTTTGAAAGGGGACCCGTTTCCGAAGATTAACCCCCTCGTTGATCTCTACAATGGCGTCTCTTTAAGATTTTTGGTCCCCATGGGGGGGCATGATCTGAATACCGTTGAGGGAAATATTTATCTCCGGTTTGCAGAGGGATGGGAGCCATTTACTTCGATGGGCGGGGTAGAGACAGTAACAGTGCCCAAGGGAGAGGTCGTCTATCGTGATGACCAAGAGGTGTTGACCCGAAATTGGGTATGGCGTCAGTGTGAGAAAGACAAAGCAACGGAGAAAACAAAAAATATCTTCATCCCCATTGATGTGTTGGGTGAGGTGGGAAAAGAGCGGGCCGATGAAATCATCCTCGAGCTCTCTCAGTTGATTCCTCGGTATTTAGGAGGAACCCTCTTCTCGTCCGTTCTTACTAAGGAGAAACCTTCCGTCGAGTTTCAAATTTAAATCGGTATGCGAAAGCCGGATGAGATTAGAAAAATAAAAAGGGAAGAACAGACCTCTTCCCTTTTTATTTCTTTCTCTTTCCTCCAGAGGATAGTTGATCTTCTTTAATGGGGTGGGATTAATAGCCTTTCTTCTGAATCTCGGCTAAGCCTTCATCCACTGTGAAGACGGCACCGCATTTTGGACATTTAACCTTTGCGTCCTTCTGAATCCCCGTACACCCAAAGGAAAAAACTGCTAAGATCGCCAATGCCAAAAAGATGCTCACCCATTTCCTCATTACCCTTCACCTCCTTTCATGATATTTCAGGAAAACCACAAGACAAAATACACTACAGAGAAAACGGATAACAAAAATCCGTTTCTATGTCAAGAAAAAAATAAATATTTCTTTCTTTTTCCGGATTTCCCTCCTCTTATTTCTTTTTCTTAGGTTTGGCCTTTTTCGTTGCCTTCTTCGCCTTGGGATGCTTCATACCGCATGACATGTTTTTATCACCTCCTCTAGCCTATTATCCTATTGATTTATTTATCTCTTTTAAATTAATATTTGTCAAGAGTTTTCTTAGGGGTGTGACAACGATGAGCCACAGGAGAGGAGACGATGACGAAAAAGATTCGGATAGACGTGAATTCTGACGTCGGGGAGAGTTTTGGCGTCTACAAACTGGGGCTTGACGAAGAGGTAATCCCACACATCACCTCAGCCAATATTGCCTGTGGATTCCATGCCGGGGACCCCGGTGTGATGCGGAAGACAGTCGCCCTGGCAAAGCAACACGGCGTAGAGATGGGAGCCCATCCTGGGTTTCTCGACCTTATGGGATTCGGACGAAGAAATGTCGATGCCACCCTCGAGGAGATTCAGGATTACGTCGTCTATCAAGCAGGAGCGCTTCAGGCCTTTGTCCAATCGCAAGGGCTAAGACTGCAGCATGTGAAGCCGCACGGAAGTCTCTATAATATGGCCGTGGCGAATCCCGAAATATGGGAGGCCATCGCACAGGTCTTGGCGGAGATGGATCGGGAGATCATTTTGGTTGCCCTGGCCCCTTCAAAAAGAGAGCCTCTTCTGGAGATCGGGAAACGTCATGGCATCCGCATTGCCTTGGAGGCCTTTCCGGATCGAGCCTATCACAAGGATGGCTCTTTAGTCTCCCGAAGAGAGAAAGGGGCGGTGATCCACGATCATGAGGTCGTCGCAAAAAGGGCGCTGAAGATGGCTCTGGACGGAAAGGTGGTTGCCATGGATGGGACAGAAATCGAGCTGAAGGCAGATACGCTCTGTGTCCACGGGGACAATCCCGCTGCTGTCCAGATGGTGAAGAGGATCCGGCAGGAATTGAAGGACGCGGGCGTCGCGGTGACACCCATGAAAGAATTTGTTTGATGAATCAATTTCAAATGCCAAGATCCAGATGCCCAATGAATGACAAATGGCTCAATGCTAAAGATCTCTTCTTTAATAAACTTTGTCATTTGACCTTTGGATTTCATCTGAACTTGATTCACCTTTGGTCCATCACTTCGTGCGAACGTTGACATTTGTATTCTATGGGCCTCTATCCCAGAACAATTTCTTATCCGATGGGTGATCGCGGGCTTCTCCTTGAATTCGGAGACGAAATCAGTCGCGAGATCAGCGAGAAGGTGAGAAGGATGGCTTTAGCCATCCAGGCTGAGGCCATGGAAGGGATCGTCGAAACCGTTCCTACCTACCGGTCATTACTCGTCGTATATAATCCAATGATTCTGCCCCTCGAAGGGCTCAAGAAGAGATTGGCCCAGATAGAGCATGGGCTTCAGCAGACGCCTCTCCCAGAGCCCAGATTGACACGCATCCCGGTTGTGTATGGCGGTGTCTATGGCCCTGATTTGGAGGAGGTGGCGAAATATCATCAGATCTCTCCTGAGGAAGTAATCCAACTCCACTGCAGCAAACCTTATCTGATTTATATGATCGGCTTTATGCCCGGATTTCCTTACATGGGAGAACTTCCCGAAGCACTAGCGACCCCACGACTCAAAACGCCGAGGCTTTCCGTTCCTAAGGGTTCCGTAGCCATCGCACAGAGACAGACGGGGATCTACTCCATAAGGAGCCCAGGAGGCTGGCAGGTCCTTGGCCGAACCCCTGTGGGACTGTTCGATCCCGAGGAAGATCCCCCAGCGCTGCTTCAAATGGGAGACCTTGTCCAATTTTACCCGATCGGTGAAAAGGAATTTAAAGAATAGCGGACGTAGAGAAATTCGAAATCCGAAACAATTCCAAAATTCAAATTTCAAAATTCTAATCATTTTGTTTCGGATATTCTTACTCCGACTATTGATGTTTGTTTCGAAATTCGGATTTCGTGCTTCGTATTTAGGTGTTAAGTTATGGAAATGGAGCGGGTGGCAACTTTTGAGGTGCTGGAGCCCGGCATCCTGACCACGATTCAGGATTTGGGTCGCCACGGTTTCAGTCAGTTTGGCGTCCCTCCATCGGGAGCGCTGGATGCTTTTTCCTTCAGAGTTGGTAACCTGCTGGTTGGTAATAGGGGAGGGGAGGCTGGTCTCGAGATCACACTGATGGGTTTAAAAATGAGGGCTCTGAGGGAAGTTGTCATTGCCGTCACGGGTGGAAATCTCTCTCCTGCATTAAGCGAGGAATCGCTGGAAATGTGGAGAACCCATCTTCTGGTGGAGGGCGATGTCATCGCCTTCAAGAAGGTGCAAACTGGGTGTCGCGCTTACTTGGCTGTGAGTGGCGGATTTGTTGTTCCAAAAATCATGGGGAGCTGCTCGACGTATCTTTCAGGGAATTTTGGCGGTTTGGAAGGCAGGCCGTTGAGAAGAGGAGATATCCTTCATGCTCTTGGTGCTTCAGCTTTTTTTGTTCAATTGGGTCTTCGGTTTCCGAGTGATTGGATTCCTTCTCTGGAGAAGGAGACATTTCTCAGGGTAATCCCAGGTCCTCAGAATAACCACTTCACGGAAAAAGGGTTCCAAACATTCTACTCCTCACCCTATCAGGTCACGCCTCAGTGCGACCGAATGGGGATTCGGTTAGAAGGCCCCACGATCGAGAGACGACCCGACGTGGAGGAGTCGATCATTTCAGAGGGCTTAATTTCGGGGGTGATCCAAGTTCCTGGCGACGGGAAACCCATTATCATCTTAACCGATTTGGTCACCGGAGGTTATACAAAAATTGCCACGATCATCTCAACGGACTTACCTATGGTCGCCCAACTAAAGCCGGGGATCAAGTGCGATTCATACCCATCTCGATCGAGGAATCTCAACTTCTGCTTAGAGGACAAGAGGAGAGACTGGAAGAATTTTGGAAAACCGTTCAGGCATCAGGTCCTTTGAAGAAATAGGAATAGCGATTGAGCTTACTCGACTGGCTTGGAAGGCTCCACGGGAATTTCAAATTCCCAGAGGTTTGCACCCGATCCAAAATAGATTTTTCGACCTAAGATCGCCATCCCTGAATGGATTGGGACAGGGGGTTTCACGACAAGGGACACCTGATCATTTCTCGGATCGACAAAAAAGATGGCTTCTTTCGCCAACCCATAAAGTCTTAAGTCCGGCCCAGACTGCAGGGAGATTTCTGCCGGCTCTTTGAATCCGAGATCAAGAATCCTTTTGCCCTCCCTACTTTCCGGATCAAAGACAAAAATCTTTTCATTGTCTGTGATGCCATAAAGCATTCCATTGACGCCCACGGCAAGGGAAAGGATTGTCTTAGCTCCGGGCACGGGGACGGTCTCAAAATTCTTTTTTTCCTCTTTGGGATCCCAAAGGATCAATCTCGCCTCCTTTTCGACAGCTCGTGTCCCGGTGCCACCCCTTACGGAACTCCCCGCTGCGATGAGATCTAATTTATCAATATATGCGAGGGAGGCGATGCTCTGATTTTGGATGACGTGGCGATAGACTCTTTTTTCATTCTTCTTCGGATCGTAGACAC
>Ga0187771_10000773_pt1 | contig 20221 bp, 17 predicted proteins | sample 0116_SJ02_MP15_1_FD_133139 | JGI IMG/M metagenome (GOLD analysis project Ga0187771, IMG submission 133139) | Tropical peat soil microbial communities from peatlands in Department of Meta, Colombia - 0116_SJ02_MP15_10_MG | ecosystem: Environmental > Terrestrial > Soil > Wetlands > Peat | place...
ATCCCGAGGCGCTAAACGGTCTGGAAGAAGGGGCTCGGTCGCACGCGACGGACTACGAGGTCTTGCAGTGGATTGATCACGCGCCCGACGACGTCCTCGAGGACGCGGCACGACTGGCGGGGCGTCTTATCCGCGACGCACCGATGGGCGATATGAACGTCGAGGCCGAACGCTGGGATGCGGCGCGGCTCCGCGAGTGGGAACAGATCTCCGCCCGCCGCGGCCGCATGCGCGTGAGCACCGGGGCCCGTCACATCGCCTCCAACCGCCTCGTCGGCTACACCGATATCGGCGTCTCCCGGTCACGGCCGCAGATCGCGTACCAGTGGGGCACGCTCGTCGATCCCGAGCACCGAGGTCACCGGCTCGGCATATTGATCAAGGTCGCGAATCTCCGACAACTCGCGCGCGAAATCCCCGGGGTTCAAACGCTCCAGACCTGGAACGCGGCCGCGAACGCGCACATGGTCGCGATTAACGACGCGATGGGCTTTTGTGCGGTCGAGCGGTTCGCGGTGTGGGAAGTGGAGATCTGAAGGCGGGTTGGCGGCTTGACAGGGCGTCCCTAAACCGCCGATAAGGTTCGTTATGTAAGGTTCACATCGATTTAGGCCAGGGAGGCGAAGCGCTCTGGAGTGGGTCGCGCTCCCCCGTCTGACGCAATCGGAGGTGGAGCAGGACCACTGGCGGGCGGGGGGACGTGGTGTCGATGGAGCGAGGAGTCGGGTTGTGACTACTTGCAGCTTGGGCCGAGCGGTCGGGCCCGGTGACGGGGGCCGTTCGCGTTGTGGGTACGCAGGATCGGAGCGACGGCGTGGAGCAGTGAGGATGCGGGGTCACTGAGAGGTTGATTGAGGTGATCGGGCGCGGTGACCGGTAAGACCGCGCCGTGGCGACGGGTGGGCGCGGGAGTAGCCCAGCTGCGCGGAGTACTGGTGGGATTCGTGGAAGGAGAGGCCGATGTCCACGTTGGCCCGATTCTGATGTCCATGGCCATGAGAAGGTGCCTGCCCTTTGATGGGGGACGCTTCTCCCCCGCGAGTAGCAGCTAAGGCGCGTTGAGGGTCGGTATCAGGTGGTCGCTTGACCCACGGCGCTTGCGGCGTCTATCACCTTCGAGCCAGCGGCTCGAAGGTGTTTCGGCGGTTCACATCGCGGGGCGATCAGCGGAAACGGGGCCATCGGTGCTGTAAGTGGGCGGTTGAGCCTCGCACGGTGTCGGACACGGGAACCTTCTGGCAAGGCTTGTCGTACAGGATTCGGAGTTGCGTCGTTGGTTGAGGGGCGAGGGCCCTCAGGCGTCGATCATCCGTCCGTGGAGATAGTCGTCGTACGCGCTGAGATCGAGGAGACCGTGGCCAGAGTACGAGAACAGGATGACCTTTTCCTGGCCGGCTTCCTTCGCGGCTAGGGCCTCATCGATGACCGCCCGTATAGCGTGCGCCGTTTCGGGCGCGGGAATCGTCCCCTGAGTGCGGGCGAACTGAATGGCGGCGTCGAACACCTTGAGCTGCGGATAGGCAACAGCACGCATGCGGCCGTGTTGTACGAGGTTGCAGATGATCGGCGCGTCACCGTGGTATCGAAGGCCACCGGCGTGGATCGGGGACGGTACGAAGTCGTGCCCGAGCGTGTACATCGCCAGCAAGGGGGTCATCCCTGCCGTGTCGCCGAAGTCGTACTGGAAAGGGCCTTCCGTGAGGGTAGGACAGGCGGTGGGTTCCACGGCGAGCAAATCCACCCCCTCGTCGGGCACGAAAGGCGAGGAGATGCCCCCGAAGTTGGAGCCGCCGCCGCAGCAGCCGATGACGATGTCCGGTCGCTCCTCCCCCGCGAGTTGCAACTGTTCCTTGGCCTCGAGGCCGATCACCGTCTGGTGCAGTAAGACGTGGTTCAGCACCGAGCCGAGCGAGTAATGAGAGTGGCCCTGAGTCACCACGTCGCGCACCGCGTCACTGATCGCCGCACCGAGCGAACCGGGGCTGGCGGGATCATCGATCGGAGAAGGCTCGACATCCGCCCCCCAGGTCTCCATCATCACCCGGCGATACGGCTTCTGTTCGAACGAGGCGCGCACCATGTAGACCTTGCATTCGAGGCCGAAGAGCGAGCAGGCGTAAGCGAGCGCGCTCCCCCACTGCCCCGCGCCGGTCTCTGTCGCAAGGCGTGAGACGCCTTCTGTTCGGTTGAAAAAAGCCTGAGGTACGGCGGTGTTCGGCTTGTGGGAACCCGCGGGCGAAACGGACTCGTCCTTGTAGTAGATGCGCGCCGGCGTCTTTAGGGCGCGCTCAAGGCGATCGGCACGCACGAGAGGCGTAGGTCGCCAGGCCCGCAATACGTCGAGAACTTCACCCGGGATGTCAACCCAGAGGTCGCCCGTAACCTCCTGCCCGATGAGTGCCATGGGAAAGAGTGGCGCAAGGTCGTCTGGACCGACGGGTTCGCGGGTCACCGGGTGCAACGGCGGCTGGAGGGGCGCCGGAAGGCGCGGTACGACGTTGAACCACGCCGTGGGAAGTCGATCTTCAGGGAGGATCCAGCGCATGGTCACTCTCCTTGTCGTTTTGTCTTGTCGATCGTCTCGCTTCTTGTCCCCGCTCCAAGCGCGAACCCCAGGTGGAATGACGGAGCGACGGACTTCGGTCATTGGCAATGTACTGGGTGACCGCCTTGCCGTGCCGGGCAGTGTCTTTTGGGCACGGTCGCGTCGTTAAGGGCACTACGCGCGACTATCCGGCAAGGGTCAGGGAGCTGGTGTCGGCAATCTGGGAGTGGCGATTACGGTTTGGCAGATCACAACCGCGTCGAGAATCTGAGTTGCCTACGAGGCGAGCGGGATGCCAGGGCTCGATCGAGGGTCGCGGGCTTGAGGTGTGCTCCGTTGGAGCTCGGCGACAGCCTCCGGCGGGAGCGGGCGGGCGAAGAGGAAGCCCTGGCCGACGTCACAGTTGAGCAGGGCGAGCTCGTCTAGCTGTTCAGTGGTTTCGATCCCCTCGGCCACGACGGACATGCCGAGCGCGTGCGCCATCGCCGTGACGGCGGCGACGATCTCGCGGTTACGAGGACTTCGACCGACCTGTTCGACGAAGCTGCGATCGATCTTCAAGATGTCGACCCGAAGTCGCTGCAGGTGGGCGAGCGTCGAATATCCGGTCCCGAAGTCGTCGAGGGCGAGTCGCACCCCGAAGGCCGAGAGCCCTGCGAGCGTTGCTTCGACGTCGCCGGCCTCGCCTATGAGGGCTGTCTCCGTGACTTCGAGACAGAGCCGCGAGGGATCAAGGCCGTGGTTCGCGAGCACCTTGGCGACTCGTGTCGCCAAGCTCGGATCGGTGAGCTCGCGACCAGAGACGTTCACTGCCATCGTGAAATCGTCCGGCCAGCCATCTTCACCCAACCAGGCGGAAAGCTGGCGACAAGCCTCGTCCAGGACGAAACCGTCGACCTGTGTGATCAATCCTCGTTCCTCGGCGAGCGGGATGAACTCGATCGGTGGGACGACCCCCCGCGTCGGGTGGTTCCAGCGCACCAGGGCCTCGACACCCCGCAGAGAGCTGTCTTCGACTGAGAACAGGGGTTGGTACAAGAGGAACAGTGCCGAAGTGTCAAGAGCTCCCCGGAGTTCAGCTTCCAGCGCGTGGTTGGCCATCACCCGGGAGCGCTGTGAAGGAGTGAACACTTGGAAACGGTTCTTTCCCGCCTCCTTCGCTTCGTACATCGCGGCATCGGCTTCCTGCAAGAGCTCACCGGGGTCGACGATCGGATCGCTGGTGAGGACGATTCCGACGCTGGCGGTAGTGGAGAGGTCGACGCCGTCCTCGACGAAGGGCTGAGCAACCGCCCGGACGACCCGGTCACCGAGCAGGCGCGGGTCGTCGTCGTCCCGCAAACCGGTGCAGAGCATGACGAATTCGTCCCCGCCGAGGCGGGCGACGGTGTCGGCCCGGCGCGTCACGTTCGTCAAACGTCGCGCCACCTCGACGAGCACCTTGTCCCCGACGTCGTGTCCAAAGGAGTCGTTGATCGTCTTGAAATTGTCGAGGTCGACGAACAGCAGCGCGAGACGTCCCGGATGGCGTTCAAGAAGCGCCAAGGCCTGGGAAAGTCGGTCTGTAAGTGCGACCCGATTGGCTAGGCCCGTCACGGCGTCGTGGAGCGACTGGAAGGTGAGCGCCTGCTCCGCCGCGATCTGGGCAGTCACGTCCCGGGAGATGCCAAAGGTGCCGATGACCCGACCCTCGTCGTCACGCAGGGGGGACTTGGTTGTCGAGACCCAGACGTCGGGGTGGTTCCGAAAGGTCTCGCGCTCGACCTTGCCGACGACCGGTTCGCCGGTCCGGATGATGCGCTGTTCGTCCTCGAAGGCTGCCACGGCATGCGGCTCGCTGAAGATGTCGAAGTCCGTCTTGCCGAGGACGCCCTCGGCCGAACGTCCTGAGGCCTCGCCGTCAATCCATCCCTGGCTCACGAAAAGGAAACGGCTTTCGAGATCCTTGAAGTAGATGCGCTCTTCCGGGCTCTTGAGCAAGTTGTCCATGCAAAGACGCTTCAGGTCCCCTCGCGAAACCTGTCCGTTCCGGCGGCGAGGAGTTGACCTCGTTGATTCGGTCATCGCGTTGTCCTTCCGGTGGCCCGGGTGCTCGAATAAGGGCGCACGTCGCCGGTTTCCGTCCAGAGGACGAGCAGGTATCGTCCGGTCGCTTGGATCGGTTTTTCGATGCATACCATATGCGTATGGTATCGATCGAGATTGGTGGCACATGGTGATTAGACATATGTTGCTCAGTCGGGCTGGGCAATATATGGCACAGTTATCCGGGAGACCTGAACAATATATGTCACGATTCGGGAGTCGATAGTGATGATCTCGGACTGGTGAGCGCGGCCAATCGAGTCGCGTCAGTGTTGGAGAAAGGAGGTCATCACTACGGCGAGGGGTCAAACGCGTGATCGAGACCGTGCTTCATCCGATCCGGCACGGTGTGGCGCTCTCGAGGTGGACGGTTCGTTGTCCGTGGCCCTATTTGTGGAAGACGGGTGCTGATATGCGCGCGACATGGTGCTCGTCTCGCTGGAAATAGGCGGCATATCTTCTCGAACGGTGAGGGTTGGAAATGTCCCGGCGGGGTTCGTTATGGGCGGTTCCGTGTTGGGTCGGCTCCGGGCTGCGGGAAGGCCGGGCCCCGGGGACCGTAGGGGGAGGCGTTGTCGGGCAACACTGAAGACGTTCCGGCCGCTGAGGTGGTGGACGGTAAGTGTGCGCGTTTGGAAGCTGAGAGGGGCCGGTAACTAAGAGTTGGTGGAGTAGCTGTCCGGGAGGGCGGCGCGGAGGCGGACGGGCCCGTTCGGGACCAGCTCGAGAATCGCGTAGCAGCTCAGGGGGAATCCGCGGGCGAGGGCTTCCTGCAGCCGGGGGTACGGGTGCGGTTCGAGGAAGCCGACCGTTTGGCCGTCGAGTGAGAGTGCCCAGTGATCGTCGTCCGGTGCGAGAAGCGCAGTTTGTTGGTGTTGCGTTCGGTTGGCGTTGCCATGGCGTGACTGGATCAGCAGTTGGGAGTGACGGGGCCGGAGCTCTACGGGGAACGCGTTGATCGGCGGAAGGAACGGTTCGCCTTTGGAACGAACCGCGGGTTTCGTATGGAGCCAGACGCGGCCCTCCTCGTCGGCGTCGAGTTCGGCGCGACAGGTTGCTCGGAGGCCCCGTTGGTGGAGCTCGTCGATGACTTCTCGGAATGTGTAGGCGGAATCGTACGGGATAGCCGCGACCTGTGAGCCGCTTACGAACACGCGGATTTCTCCGGCGTATTGGCCCGCTGTTTGGATTCTGAGTTCCGCGGTGACGAGCCGTCCGTATTGCTGAACAAGGCGCTGTGTGTCGCGACAGAAAGAGGCCCCGGCCGCGGGGAACGTCTCGAGCGTCTCGTGGAGTGTCGGCCAGGCGAGCCAAGTGGCGGCAGGAGGCCGTGGCGAGTAGACGTGCCGCCGCAATAGGGGCATGGGACGAAGTTAGTGCGAGGGCACTGCTTGTCGTGCCGGGTGCGCGCGCTGGGACGGGACGACCCGTGGAGCTGGGATCGTGCCGCAGACGGGTAGGTCGGCAGAATGGGGTGCCGGACGCGGAGCGGATTCCCACCCCGTGTTTGACGCGGACCATTTAGAGCAATCGACGCTCGCGGATGGGGCTGTGTGGACTCTCCGACGCAAGTAGTTTTTCGGGCGGTGACCGGGGACCTGAGCGCCGCAGAGTGGTGCTGTCGGGTCTGTCATGGCGACACGAGGCCCGCGGGCAGGTGTTGGGGCCGAGCAGCAAACCGAGAATTCGAATTACGACAATGTTCAGGTTGCGGATTTGTATTCGTGGCCGATCCATGGCTCGAGTTGGAGCGTATCTACGATTCGGCGTACTACGAGGGTCGAGGCGCAGATCCGCGAGTGGACTTTGAAGGAGAGCGTCGCCATCCGCAAACGACGATCCGCCGGCATGAGTGGGTGGGGATCGTCCGACGCGTGGGCTCACTCGTCCCATTGACTGCCGAGTCGACCTGGCTGGATTACGGGTGCGGGCTCGGTGGATTCGTGGCGTTTCTTCACAGGCTGGGCTATCGGGGGGCCATCGGGTTCGAACCAAGTCCGGCTGCTAGAGATCTCGCCCTGCCCGGAGTCAGGCTGCTCCCCCCCGGTCAGCTGGAGGAAGGTCTTCGACAGTTCGATGTCGTGACCGCGATTGACGTGATGGAACACGTGTCGGATCCAGTGGTCGAGCTCACACGGATGCGCACGCTCCTCCGTCCAGGTGGGTTGTTGTTCGTGATGACCGGTAACGTGCAGCGCCACCGAAACCGTGTTTCGAGCTGGCGTTACGTAAATCCTGACTTTCACATCTCGTTTTTCGAACCGAGGACGCTCGCGATCGCGATGGAAAAGGCGGGGCTTCGGCCGGCGTTCCCGGGTTACGGTCCGGGTTGGACAGAGATCCTCCGCTATCGAGTCCTCAAGAATCTATGGCGGCACCGAGATCACCCCCTTGACGGTCTCGTTCCGTGGTCCGTTGTGTGTCGAGTCGTCGATCGCTGGATCGGTCTGAGCGGCCAGCCAGTGGGTTGGAGCCCGCTTCCCCTCGAGGCGTGACGGTTACGCGACCCGTGACGCGGGTAACGCATTCGGATGAGAGCGCGCCGTCAGTGCCGCGATGGCTTGTCGACACCTGGCCTGATTCGGTCGATGAGGGGATCGGGAGGGTGCTTTAAGCATTCCGGCAGCCGCGCGGTCTGAGGTCATCGAGGATGCGCGCCGGGATGAGACGGCGTGTGGCGCCACGGCATCTTGCGGCGGTTTGCCGGGAGTGTGGGGTGCCGTGCTGGGAAGAGGGAACGCTCTCCCGTCCGTCGGGGTCAGGTCGTTTCGCGGGGATTCACTGGCCGGCGGCTGCGCGCTCCGCGAGTCGTCGTGTGGCGGCGTCGAGAAGACATTTCAGAGACAAAGGAATGAATTGAGACGTGACTTGGTGGCGGACACATTACGGAGATTAGGGAACGAAGGGTGGCGCGATACGGAACGTGCAAGGACCTGAGATATGGAGGTCGAGGCGGCGCGGAAATCGCGAATCGCGCCAGACTCTTTCCGAGGTCGGTCAGGACGACGGTGTCCTCGCCATCCTTATTCCGGGATAGAAAGGCGAGATCTCTGGAAACCAGCTCTTTATCTATTCGCCTCGGGGGGTTGAGAACCGGTCGACCCGATTCGAGTTCCTCGATTAGGCAGTAGGCCGCGAAGGCGAATGGCCATTGCGCATCATTCGAGAGTGCCCGGTATTCCGGCACAAGATCGGGGGTTTCCTCCTGGGTTGGCCACGTCTTCAGCCAGGGAAGAATCGCGGGGTCAAGCGAGGAATGCGCAAGGTCAGCTGTCCGCGGCGCGGGCTGGATGGCAGCGCGGCGAAGATGACGGCGAAGGTGGTCGGCGTCGGCTTGCCTTTGGTCCATCGACGCGATCCTAGATCCCCGTCCCGTGGCGCCGAAGCTCGCAACCGGGACGGCGAAAGGCGTGTGATGGAGATTCCCGGCACCGTCCCGTCCTGCCTGTTGGGTGCGCGGACCGGAGGTGGGCGGGAGCTGCCGGTCAGGTCTCACCGGCACCTAGCGCGACCGTGTGGATAGCCGCGGCGAGTTCTTGGGGGCGGGACCACATGGGCCAGTGGCTCGTCGGCAGGTCGACGTAGGTCACGTCGCGCAGGGCGGCGAGATCGGCGATCCAGGGGTGGCCCTCCGTGACTAGTCCCTTGACCCGCTCGGCCGCGATCGAGGTGCAGACGACCGTGGTTGGCACGTCGAGGCGCGCGTCGTTCGTCGGGTGGTGCCCTTCGCGTAGCGCGGCGCCGGGCTCCGGGACGGCGAGCCGCCGGAAGGTGTCAAGCTGCTCCGGGGTGAGTCCTTGGAGGCTGTCGCCGCCTTCTTCGAGCTCCTTCCAGGATCGCAGGGGCAGCTCGACCGCGGTGAAGTCGGGGTCGATCGGGCCCGTCATCGGGAAGCAGTCGACGTAGACCATGGCCGCGAGCTGCTCCGGGATGCGGTCGGTCACCGCGTAGCCAGGGACCGCGGTTCCGCTGTGCACGGTGAGCACGGCGGGGGCCCCTGCCGCGGCCACGACCTCACAGATCGCTTCGATGTGGTCGGCAAGCCTGATGGCGGAACGGTCGTCATCCGTCGACTGCAGGCCGGGCAGCGTCACCGCCGTGACCTGGTGGCCGGCGGCGTGCAGGGTCCCGGCGACCTCGTCCCACGCCCACGCGCCGAGCCAGAACCCGGGAACGAGAACAATCGGTGACGTCCTCATGCCCCAAACGTAATGTCGGCGGCCGACTCTCCGGGTCGTGGCACGAGGGTGGGGACGGGCCGGCTCTCCGGGAGCCGACGACGAGTCGTGTCGTGGTCGAGATGCGGTGTCCGTCTGATCGACTTCCGCTCCCCTCTCGCCCGTGGCGAGACCGGCCGGAGGTGCTGATTGCCGATGGCGGTGGTTGGCAGCACCCGCGAAGACCGCGCCGGCGTGCGGGTCTGATCTGTTCAGATTGGTGCGGCGGGTGCGGTCGGCTCGTCGATTTCCAGCCAGGATCGATGCCACATCAAAGCGCAGTTCCGGTCACACCCGCCGCTGCCACGCGGGGCGCCGGAGCACCGGACGCCGTCGAGGGCGTAGAAGGCGCCGCGAGGTTGTTTCCAGCTCGGAAGCTCGACGTCGAGGTCGGCGATCTGGCGCACGATCGGGAACTCCTGGCCGGTGAACTCGATCATCTCGGGCGAGAAGCTGATGCCGTCGAGGCGTCCCCGGGCGTCCAACGTCGCGGCGATCTCCTCGAATGACCTCACCTTGGCCGTCGGTCCGAATACACGGGGCTCGGTTCGGTCTTTCGAGGACGGCTCCAACCATTCGTCGAGGAAGTACAGGGAGCACGCCCTCCCGCAACCAGGGGAACCGTCTGGCGCGTCGCAGATCGCGCCGGCGAGCGCGACGGTTTCGGAGACCTCCTGCATGCGGTGGCTGTGATCTGGCCTGCGGCGCACGACGCGTTCGACCTGATACGTCAGGCCACAGTAAGGCCAGTGGTGGGCCGTGAACTTCCGGCCGCGGAGCTGATCGTCGTCATCAAGCGTCGTCCGAATCTCCGCGGCGTCCTTCACGCGGACCCAGTCGCCAACCTGGAAGCGCGACGGACGGCCCAACCCGACGTGGCGTCGGTCTTCGACACGGTGGCCGGCGAGAAGCCGATACGTGTTGAGAACCGAACGCACCAGGTTGTAGGGAAACGCCCGGCGATAGAACGAGTTCTCGAACTGACAACGCTCGAGAGTCCGTCGCTTCGGCCCCTCTCGGACACGGCCCACGGACCGAGAATAGACAGTCGCGTGTTCCCCTGGCTCTGTGGGCTCCTGGGGGGTGGCAGTTGAGGGAAAAATTCTGTCTTCGTTCGACGCGCCCCAGGCGGAATGCCCTCCTTGTCGACCGGCTGGGGGCGAAGAAATCTGCCGGCGTCGTTCTCAGGACGCCGTGCGCGGTCGATCGAAACCCGACGTTGGCTCCGAACCGCACCGGCGCGGCGCGAAGCGACGTGAGGGCCCGCAGGGATCCGGTCGGCAGCGAGATCCGGAAGCGTGCTCCGCAACCGCCCGTGTTGCCCCGAGGGCAGGCGGGGCCGCGGCACCGTCAAGACCGGTTGACTGGAAGAGGATGTGATTTTCGAAATCGGTTCTTTGATGGGAGCGACAGGGTTGCCGAATAGCCTTTGTCAGAGGGAACCTGAGACCTGATCGATCATGGCCAGCTCGTCAGCGTCAAGCCGCCAATCCAGTGCGCCTGCATTTTCGATCGCGTGCGACTCCTTTGTGGCGCCGGGTATTGGGATCACACAGTTGTCGCGGCACAACAGCCAGTTGAGAGCGACCTGTCTGAGGGAAATGCTCCCCCGATCACCGGCGATCCGGGCCAAGTTCTCTAGGATCATCGCCTTGTCGCCATCACGCCCCGAGCCGGCTCGCACCGTCCCACCCCCGAGCGGCCGATAGGCGACGAGCGCGACATCGAGTTCCCGGCAAGCGTCCAGGACTCCATCGCGTTCGGGCTTGCGATGCAGCACGCTGTACTCGACCTGATTTGCAGCCAAGGCAACGCCGCGCCGACCCAGTGCGTCCCGGGCGCGGCGCATCTGAGAGACGTCGTAGTTGCTCACCCCCACGGCGCGGATCTTTCCCGAGCCGACGGCCTCAGCCATCCAGTCCATCCATCGCTCGATGCGCACCGGGCTGGAGGGAAAGTGCAGGTAATAGAGATCGATGCTTTCTCGGCCCAAGCGCCCCAAAGTGTCGTTGAGGACTCGCTCGAACTGGGCGTGAGATAGACGCCACGGGTAGGGCGCGAGCTTGCTCGCCACCACCATGGGGCGACCGTCTTCTCGACAGGAGCGGCCGAGGGTCCGTTCGGACCGACCCGCCATGTAAACCTCGGCCGTGTCGAAGAAAGACACCCCGACGTCGAGGGAGGCTTTCAGGACAGCGAAGGGCCCCGAGTCGGGCTGACCCCGTCTTCCCCATCGGTTGGTGCCGACGCCGAGCGCGGAGACCTCGAGCCCTGAAGCACCCAAGCGGCGGGGCCCAAACAGGTGGTCTTGACCCACGTCGCCGAGGCTACCGGGCGGAGCCAAACCCCGGGGTGAAGCATGATGCGAAGCGGGCGGGCCGCCTCGCCCCCGCGAGGGGGGCAAATCTTGCCTGACGCGGCATTAGGGAGAGCGCCAAAGTCGTACGGTCTCGTCCTCGCTCGCCGAGGCGAGCAGGCCCCCGTCGGGACTGAACGCGACGCCCAACACCCATCCCGTGTGACCCGTCAGGGTGTACGCGCAGCTGCCGCTGGCCGGATCCCAGATCCGCACCGACCTGTCGTCGCTCGCCGAGGCGAGCAGGTCGCTTTCGGGATGGAAGGCGAGGCTGTAGACCCAGCCGCTGTGCCCCGTGAGCGTTCGCAGGCAGTGGCCCGTCGTCGGGTCCCAGATCCGGACCGTCTTGTCGTCGCTCCCCGAGGCAAGACGGCTCCCGTCCGGGTTGAAGGCGACGCTCCACACGGGGCCGCTGTGCTCCTCGAGGCTGCGCAGGCACTCGTGAGTATGAGGATCCCAGAGCCGCGCCTTGCGGTCCGCGCTCGCCGAGGCGAGCAGGCTTCCGTCTTGGCTGAACGTGACGCCCAGCACCGAGCCCGTGCAACCCTCGAGCGTCTCCAGGCAGACGCCGCCGTCGGGATCCCAGAGTCGGATCGTCCTGTCTTTGCTCGCCGAGGCGAGCAGGTTTCCCTGGGGATGGAAGGCGATGTCGTACACCGAATCGGTGTGGCCCTCGAGGGTCGCCAAGCTGTTTCCGCTGCCTGGATCCCAGAGCCGGACCGACCTGTCATCGCTCGCCGAGGCGAGCAGGGTCCCCGCGGAATTGAAAGCGACGCTCGACACCCAGCTTTCGTGACCCTCGAGAGTGCGCAGACAGGTGCCGCTCTCCGGATCCCAGAGCCGCACGGTCGCGTCGTGACTCGCCGAGGAGAGCAGGATCCCGCGGGGGTGGAAGGCGACGCTCACCACCCAGTTCGTATGCCCCGCGAGCGTGCGCAGGCACTCGCCGGCTCCTCGGTGACGGTCCGGTGGTTGCCCTCGACGTCGATCTCGATCGCGAAGCCGCACCTTATTGCTCTTTCTCGCAGAGGTACGCAAGCTTTCCTGGCGGTTGGGGGCCACGCCCACCCCGGGTTCGGGACCCGACCGTGACCAGCTCGTTCACACCTCTCACGCGACCGGCTCGCTGACCTGGTGAGGATAGCGGATGCCCGGCCGAAGTCGTCTGCGAGAAGATCCGTGGCTCGGGCCCGTCGGGTGGACCGGTTCAGATCCCTCGCTCGGGTCACTCGGCGCGGCGGTCCTCACGCGGCGACGGGACCGGCTCCCGTTTCCGGGTCCCACTTGCAAGGTGATCCCCCGCCTAACCGGCGAGATCCGGAGGGCGTTGACCACGTCGTCGGGAAGACTCCGTGGGCGACGAGACGCCGGGCGAGCACTCCGGCGCGGATCGCCCCAGCCCGCCCGTCGCCGGACCAGCGGCGCAGGTCGTCCGGTTCGCGAGGCGTCTTTCTCGACAGCGCTTCGCTGTCCCGGCGAGCTCGTGCGCCGGCCGACCCCGTCTTTGGAGCCGATGCCCCGCCGAGAGCCGAGGCGAGAAGGCCGAGAGTCGTCTCGTGTCGGGCGCGAGCAGTGCCTTCAGCGGGTCGGCTCGCGCTCTTTTCGCCGCGCCGACGGCGGCAGTGCTTCTAGGGCTGTTTGCACTCGGGATTGGACGAGCTGATCGTCGTCTCGCCGGTCGCGGACGATTTCGCGCTCGTCCAGATGGTCCCGTAGAGCGCGACGACCTCGTACCAGTAGTTGTAGCCCGTTCCGAGGGTGCCGCTCGTCCACGAGGTGCCGGTGACCCCCGTCGCGGTCAGGGAGTAGGTGCCCGGTGTTCCTGTCGTCGACTTCGCCTGGTAGATGGTGTAGCTCGACACGTGGGTGTTCGGGGCTGTCCAGGTGACCTTGATCGTGTACCCGGTGCTCGAGACGCAGGCCGCCGCGACGCCGGTAGGGGGGGAGGCGGCGAGCGAAGCCGCCTCCCCCGCGCTACCGGTTTGGAGGGTCACAGACCAGTTGCTCCCGGCGGCGGGTCGGATCCCGCTGACAAGGCTCGCAACCAGAACGACGGCGAAAAGGAGCCATCGATTGGTAAGTCTTCGCGCCATCGGAGCTGTGACCCTTCAACTCATTGTTGGGGCAGACCAGCCTTACGCGGTCCAGGAATCCGTCGCCGGACTCGTTGTCGGCGTTGCCGCCCCACCCGTTGCCGTGACGCCCGTGAACGACGGCATCGAGAAGTACGTGTTGGCACAGGCGGCTGGGGCCGAGCTGGTCATGCTCGCGTCGTTGGTGAATGTGACTGTCAGCGTGCCGGACGCCGCGACGGTGAGAGCGGAGGTGAGCGTGTGTGAGCTCCCGGTCGTAGCCGTCGAGTAGTTCCAGATGACGTCGCTCGGCGTAGTGGAAAGGCATCCGGTCTGGGTGGTGGTCAGCGCGCTCGTTGTGTACCCGTTCGCGTACGTCGTGTTCGTCGGCAGCTGCACCGCGGTGAGAGTCACCGGGTAGGGGTTCGGGTTCGAGATCGTCACGACGACGTCACCGTTTCCCCCGGGGTACAGCAGGTTGCTCGCTGCCGGTGTCGCGACCGCGCTGATCGTCAGGTTCGCGATGGTCGCGGACTGACCTTCTCCGCTCGATCCGGCACCCAGGCCGACCACCCAGCTCGACGCGGCATACGCCCCGCCACCGGCCAACAGGGCACCGATCGCGGCGGAGACGATGATCGAACGGCGTGACCAGAACCGGGTCCGCTTGTGCAGCTTCGCCGGTTTTCGCTGCGTTTGTGAGGACATGTTCCAAACCTCCGTAATCCACGACCCGGATAGGTCGTTGGCCACCTCGGCACTTTCCTTTCACTTTCTTTGCTTTACCAACTTCAGAAACAGCTGCCCGGACTGATAGTCCCAGCGCAGCTGCCTCATACGTCACTCCTAACGACATTCGTGACCTCGTGTTGTAATGACCGACTGCCCTCGCGGAGGCGCAATCTCCGTCCGCCACGTCCCGTGGTCTGCTCGCCGCGACACGTGAGAAATGGCAGCAATGGCTGGACGCCGAAATTGCGAAATGGCGCCGGGATTCGTCGCGCGGGGCGAATCGGCCCGTAAGGACGCGATCTGGGAGGCGCGTCGTCTGATCCCGCGCCAGGCGGGCGCCGGTGCGGGGCGCGCCCGGCGGCGGGTCATGCCCAACGGGGATGATCGCGAGACCCACCTCCGTAGTGCTTCGTCCTATCCGACGACGCCCACCTCGCGGAGCGGCGCGACGTTGGCGACGAATTGAGGTCGTCAGGTCGCGTTCGCGAAATGCGTTGTTCTACGGGCCAAGTACGGCGTCGCGAGATGACCGGGGTGCGGGGTGCCGCTCGGGCGCGTCGCGCGAAGAGAGGTTTAGGCGACGGCGCGAGTTACCGGAAAGACGTCTCGAGCTTCAGGTTTCCCGTCGTGCTTGCGAAGGCGGTAGGTTGACTGCGGTATGACGAGGCGTTTGGAGATCGAACTGACCTCGTCCCGGCACGACGGGACCTGGACGTGGCGGGCCGCGGGGGCGCGGGAGCCGCGCGGCGTGATCGCGGGCAAGCTCTTGGAAGACGGGGCGAAGGTCGGTACTGTCCTGCGGGTCGAGGCGGAGTTCGAGCTCGAGGGGATTACCGTCGTATCGGTGTTGCCGGCCCGAGAGCGTGTCGAGTCGCAGGAGCGGATCGAACTCGCGCCGACGAAGTCCGCGACATCAGGACTCGTGACGACATCGCTCGTTTCGCACGCGGCCCGGGGCGCGCGCGAACGCGCGGTCGACGGGACGAACCGTTCGCGCCCGCGCGAACGGGGAGCGTCGGCGCGGCCTCGCGGCGAGACTCGACCGCGAACGGAGCAGACCGAGTTCCGTCGGCCGCCCGCCGAACGCGAGCCCACGGGCCGCCACGCCCGCGAGGGCGCGCCCCGACGCGGACGTCCCGTGGCGCGCGCCGCACATCCGGCGGCGGGCGACGGCGAGCGCGCACGGGCGGGGTCTGCGGAAGCGACGCCGGCCCGACGGGCGCGCAACCGGCCGGAACGGTTCACGCCAGGGACGCGTCATCGCGACGAGTACCTCGCCACCCTTCCGCCCGAACAGCGCCCGATCGCGGAACAAGTCGCGGCCGGCGGCATGCCGGCGGTCCGTCGGGCGTTAGCCGGGGAGAAGGCGATTGCTGGCGCGGCCGGTCGACCGGTGGTCGCCGGAGAGGCGATCATTGCGCTCGCCGAGAGGTTCCTCTCCCCGGTCCGTCAGGCCGTCTGGCTCGACCGGGCGGAGGCGGTCATCGCGCATCTCGACACGGTCGCGCTGCGAGAGCTGCGGGCGACGGTCCTCGGGGCGTCGCCGCGCGAAGAGCACGGACGCGAGCTTCTCGGCATGATGCGCGAGGCGTTGAAGGCTCGGCTGGCGAAACTGCGTGCCAGCTGGGAGGGGGACATCTCCCGGGCGCTCAGCGAGGGCCGTGTGCTCCACGCCCTGCGGCTTTCTGCCCGCCCGCCGGACCCCGGGGCGCGGATTCCCTCCTCGCTCGTCCAGCCCTTGTCGGAGGCCACGAGCGACGCCCTGGCGGCGACCACCTCTGTCGGGCGCTGGCTCTCGCTCCTCGAGGCTGCGGCGGCGTCCCCGGTGCGACGGGCGGTCAAGCCCGCCGGATTGCCCGAAGACCCCTCCGGCGCGGTGCGTCAAGCCGCGGCGCTCGTTGCGGGGCGGATTCCCGCGCTGGCGCCGTTGCTCGGCCTGTCGATGCCGCCTCCGCCCCGTCCGGTCGCGGTGCGCCCGGCCAAGCCGACCGGCAAGCCGCGGGCCCCGCGCTCGAGGCGGGCTCGGCCGAAAGGACGGGGCGGAGAGCCCGACGGTGCCGAAGCGCCCGTTGCCGATGGCACGGGGAGCGCCTCTGAGGCGCGAAAGACACCTCCGGCCGACGGGAGTGCCAACCGGTCGACCCACGTTTTTGGCGCGCTTGTCGTCGAACAGGCGCAACTTGTCGCGGGACCGAGCGCGGCCCGAGGGAGCGCCGATGGCGGTTCGGCCGACGAAGTCGCGCCGACCGGGTTGGGATCAACGGGCGATCACGCCGTGGGCGAGGAGCCACTCGTCGAGACCGTCGACGAGGTCTAGGTCCCCGAGCAGATCGAGCGGCACGAACTCGGCCTTGCTGGCATCGCTCGCGGGGCGCGGATTCGCCGTGGAATCTCGGCGTTGGGCGAGGAAATCGCAGATGACGAAGCGTTCCTTGGCGGCGGCGAGCTCGACGGTACCGAGAAGATCGCCGATCTCGAGATGGAGGCCGGTCTCCTCCTCCGCTTCGCGAGCTGCCGCTTGGCGCAGAGTCTCGCCGACCTCGACCCGGCCACCCGGCAGCGACCAGCGTCCCGCGCCCGGGGCGCGACGCCGTCGGACGAGGAGCAACGCGCCGGCTTCGACGTCGACGACGCCGACGCAGAGGGTCGGTGCCACGGCCACGACTCGGCGCCGACCGCCGTCCGGTCTAGCGGTCCTCGTCGCCGAGGAGCTGGGCGATCCGCGCGAGGACAGTCCTCCGGGCGCGGTGGGCCATCTCGAACGATCGCACCTCGAGGAGCTCGCGACGCGTCAGCCCCGGCAAGCGGGTGACGACCTCGGCCGCCGAGAGGGTCTCATAACCCGGGATGGCACGCGGCGCGGACCCCACCGGTCCGGTCTCCTCGCCGCTCGGACCGGGCGCGGGCCCCGTCGCGCCGGGGGAAGCGGGGCGGCGGAAGAAGGCCTCGGCGCGTCGTTTGGCCGAGTCGGCCGCGACGCGCCCGAGCATCTGGGCGAGAGCAAGGCGCGGCCCGAAGCGCTCGCGTCCGCGCCGGACGAGTTCGGGTAGCTCCTCCGCGACGGCAATCGCCGCCCCGAGGGGGGCGTAGATCGCGTAGTCGACGAGATCGTCGGCGATCCGGCGCGCCTCGGGTCTCGGGTCGTTCATCGGGTCGTTCACACGCAGTCCCGGCAGAGTTTGCGCCTTTTGTCGGCGAGTTGCGTCTGGCTCTTCACGAGGAAGCAGGACTGGCAGACGAACTCGCCCGGTTGCTTCGGAAGGACGCGCGGCGTCCCGTCGACCCGGTCCTCGGCGTCGGTGGCCTCGGCCTCGTCCTCGGCGTCGATCTCGTCGGACACGACGAGTCGCTCTTTCAAGATGACGTCGAGACTCGCCTCCACGTCGTCGTCGTCGAGCTCTTCTTCTTCCTCCTCCAGCTCGGCGAGCGGCTCCTCCCCCTCGGCGACGGCGACATCAGCGTCGGCGTCGTCGAGCTCCTCCTCGTCGACGAGGTCCTCGGCGACGAGCTCGTCGATGCCGAGGTCCTCCTCTTCGAGGAGCTCCTCGTCGGGCGGCTCCTCGAGTTCACCGTCGGCAAGGGCCTCCGGTTCGAGCTCGCCCTCAACTTCGCTCGTCATCAGACTCTTCAATCTCCTGTTCTCGTCGTCCCGGTCTCCCGCCGGGGGCGGTCCCGCCCCTCCCAGGAGGTCCTCGGGCGCGGTCACTATACGGCACATTTCCGCGTTGTCGACGGCGCTTCAACCAGGGATTCCCTTGTCGGGATCGACAAAGCCCCCGGGCCGCCCGGGACGGGGACAGGTCCAGGGAGCCTTTGGCGCCGTCCTCCGCGCCCGCCCGAGCGCAGGTCGCCCGTACCGGCGAATGACGTTCTCTACTCGGCTCCCTGGACCACGTCCTGCGCAACTGCCCCGCCGAGACGACCCGGAGCTACTGACGGAGGCTCCCGAACAGGTGCCTGGCGAGCGGGACTCACCTATTCATGCACCGCTGGGTCGAACAGTCAAGTGTCCCCCGAGGCGTTCGACCACGGGCCGGCGGTCGCCCCGCTGTCGAGGTGGCCGGGATCCGCCCCGGGGTGCCGTCTCGGCTCGGCCCGCCGTTCGGCCTCCAGCCGCCCCAGCCCGTCGGGGCGGAAATCGACGAATCGCATCGCCTCGGCGAGGGCGTGGTGCCCGGCGACTTCGTCGATCAGACGATGCATCCGTTGCGCGATCCGTCGGTAGACCGGGTGGCCCTGGGGTGTACTGCGCAGTTCGATGAGGTGCATCGCCTCGCGGGCGTTGAGCTGCAGCGAGTAGCGGATCCGGAAGGCGAGCGGGACGGCGTAGACGGCCTGGCGAGGAAAGCCCGGCGCCAGCGCGTCGTGGAGCTCGCGGGCGTGCTCGAGCGAGTCGGCGTACGCCCCGGCGAGTCCCGCCTCGACGATGACCTCGGGGATCTCGTAGCCGAGGTTCGGCGAGAGTTCCTGCCATTCGATCGTCAGCATCCGGTGGCGCTGAAGGTCGCGGAACGCCCCGTAGTCCGAGACGACCTCGAAGCGGTAGCCGGTGCGTTCGAGGGCCCGCCCCGGTTTGTGGCGACGGTTACGCCGCTCGCCGACATAGGCGGCGACGATCGCCTGGCGCTCGGCGGAGCCGAGACCGCGGATCCGGCTGGCGAGCTCGGACTCCGGAAGCGACGAATGCGAGTAGCACATCGCGACGAGCACCTTCTCCTCGCCCGCGGGGTCGAAGTCCGTGAGCGTCACCGACTCCCTTGCCGCCACGGCGTCGCCGGCGCTGCGGTCGGGCGGGAAGAGCCGGGCGACGAGGGCGTCCATCTCCTCGCGGCGGGCCGCGAGGTACCGACTCCACTCCCCTCCCCGATCCGGCCGGTCGAGGCGGGAGAGAAACGACGGGATCACCTTGCGGAGCTCTTCTAAGATGAGATCGGCGTAGCTGCGGACCTCCGGCAGGGGGTGGCATCGCATCCGCAGGAGGAGCTGCTCGTAGGACTGCCCCGAGCCGTAGATGCCGACGTTGGAAAGTGCCCCCGCGGGCAGCAGCCCCCGCAGGGCGTCGAGAGCTCGGGCCCGTATTGACTGGCGGTAGGCGAAGTCCGAAGCGGTGCCGTCGTGCGGGAAGACGCGCACGAGATGAGCCTGCAAAAGCGGCAGGAGCTCCGTGTAGGTGTCGAACATCCGGTCCATGTCGCCGACGTAACGCGCCCCGAGGCCCGATTCGAGCACGTCGGGATCGCGCCAGTAGCGGTAGTGACCCGTCGCGAGCCGGGAGTCGTACGGGATGTAGCGCGTCGACTGCTCGAGGTACGACATGAGGCGGCCCCACTCGAGGACCTTGGTGAGCACATTGGAGGCCTGCTCGCAGGCGAGGTGGACACCGCCGAGCTGGGCGACGGAGTCGTCACCGAACTCGACGAAGACCCGCTGGTAGAGCTCCTCGGCCCGGCGGAGGCCGACCGTCGCGTCGACGGAGGAGTCGCCCGAGACGTCGAGGTCGCCGAGGAACTCGTCGAGGAATAGCCGCCGCAAGCTCTTCGCCGATCGGGAGTATCGGGCGAAGAGCGCCCCGCAGACGACCTCGGGCAGGTTGACGAGCGCGAACACCGGGCCGTCGAGGTTCGTCACGTAGTGGCGCAGGACCTCGCGTTCCTCGGCCGAGAATGTCTCGCTTGCGTAGGGCGTCACCCCGTCGAGACTACGAGACCGCGCCGAGCCGGTCGCGGATCGGCCGCGCCGGCTAGTCGCCTTCTGGCTCGCCCGGTGTTGAGGCGGCGACAATCCCGCGCTGGAGTTGGTCGACGGCCCGTCCCGCGATCGTCCCGAGCCGCGAGTCGGCCTCGGTGAGCGCGAGCTGGCGCAGCAGGTCGACGAGCTGCTTCACGTTTCGGACGAAGTCCCCGCCCGAGACCGCCGGCGCGGCCCGGCGCCACCTCCTCCCGCCGACGGGCGTGAGGAGGTGGCACAGCTCGGCGCCGCGAGCCCACTCGTAGGCGAGGCGGGCGAAGCCGGTGTCGAGCTGGCGCGTCCGGGGGATCCGCCGGGCGCGCTCTTCAACCCGGAGGTCCCTTGCCAGGTTGTCGAGTTCGTTGGCGCGACGCGCCAGCCTGGTGTTCGGCAGGTCCCCCGGTGGGTTGACGCGGCGGGACTCGAAGGTGAACAAAGAGACGAGGGCGGCGAGGCTCGGGGCGTCAAGCCCGCCGAGGAGCCCCCC
>Ga0187771_10000774_pt1 | contig 20214 bp, 21 predicted proteins | sample 0116_SJ02_MP15_1_FD_133139 | JGI IMG/M metagenome (GOLD analysis project Ga0187771, IMG submission 133139) | Tropical peat soil microbial communities from peatlands in Department of Meta, Colombia - 0116_SJ02_MP15_10_MG | ecosystem: Environmental > Terrestrial > Soil > Wetlands > Peat | place...
TCGGAATTTCAAGTTCTTTTGCTAACGCTTTGAGGCTTCTTGATATATATGAAATTTCATTATTTCTGTTGACTATCATTTTATTCGAGTCGACAGTTGTGATAAGCTGAAGATGATCAATAAACAATGCCTTAATGTCGTATTTTGCCTTTACTCTTCTTGCCTTTGCTCTTATTTCGTTGAGCGAAATGCCGGGCGTATCGTCGATAAGAATTCTCATCCGTGAAAGGTTTCCTGCCGCATCGACCATCCTGTCCCATTCGTTTTCCTCCTTTATTGATGATGTTCTGAGCTGTCCCTTTCTCAGTCTCTGCATATCGATGCGGGATTCGCTTGAAAGCATTCTGAGAGCCAGTTCCTGATAAGACATTTCAAGGGAAAATATCATTACGGAATTGTTAATATTCATTTTTGCGATATTGGCGGCTACATTAAGCGCAAAAGCTGTTTTCCCCATTGACGGTCTTGCAGCTATGACTATCAGGTCGCCGTTCTGGAAACCGCTTGTTTTGTCATCCAGTTCGGTAAAACCGGAAGGGAGCCCGGTATAAAGATGCTTCGATTTTGAAATTCGCTCAATTCCTTTCAGGGTATCAGTGATTATATCCTTTATCAAAAGATAGTTCGAGCGGAGCTTACGGTTTGTGACATTGAAGATAAGTCTCTCAGCTTCGTCCGATAACTTTTCAATGTCTGACTGATCCTCGTACACATTGTCGATAATGGTCCTTGCCGCATTTATCAGTTCACGAAGCATAGATTTTTCAAGGACGATGCGGGCATGGGATTGAATGTTTGAAAGAGAAGGCACGTTTTCTATCAATTTAGCTATATAGGCGTTTCCGCCCGCTTTCTGCAGAAGTCCGGAAGATTCAAGCCTGTCCGTTACACTTACGGTATCAACCGGCTGGTTTTTCTCGCTTAAATCGTTAATTATCCTGTAAATAATCCTGTTTTTTTCATCAAAAAAATCTTCATCTTTCAATATTTCCTGTATTACCGTGATGGCATTTTTCGACATAAGCATTGCACCGATACAGGACTCTTCAGCCTCTGGACTGTAAGGAGGTATCCTCTTTAAAAGATCGTCGAATGCCATAATTATTCAGCTAATACTTTTATTTTTACTGTTGCGATCACTCCTTCATCCAGCTTTATCCTTGCCATATGTTCGCCGACTACCTTGATATGGTCAAGAAGTATTTTCTTTTTGTCGATATCAAAACCCTTATCAAGGAATAATTTCGATAGATCGGAACTTGTGATCGAACCGAATAATTTTCCCTCTTCCCCCGCCTTTGCATGTATCTCGATTTCTTCCTGTTCTATTTTGTCCTTTAATGATACTGCTTGTTCATAGTATTGTTTTGCCTTTTCCGATAAAGCTGAAGCTATCCTCTGAAGATGCTTTTCCTTGCCTTTTGTGGCAACCTCAACAAGCTTTTTAGGGATCAAAAAATTTCTGGCAAAAACATCTCTTACACTTTTTATATCACCGGCCCTACCAAGCCCTATAACGTTATCAAGCAAAATTACTTTCATAGAAACCTCCTCATATTATAGTATTGAATTTTATTTTCTTTTTTGTGTAATCCATCCAGATATCTGTTATTCCTATACCGAGGAGAATGAGAAGGATATACAGTATGAAATTTCCCGATGCAATGATCACACCATAAACTAATATGGTTGTCAGAGTATAAGGCACTCTTCTTTTTTTCAGCAGATAATTTATGATTAAAAAACCATAAATAATATAAAAAGAAGAAAAATAGAGGCAACAGTTCAAAAGCAATATCTCAAGAAAAAAAGAAGCAAATAATCCGTTTCCAATAAAATCACCCAGGACCTCAAAAATCCAGAAAATGGTCCAGGAAACCACAAGCAGTATTATCTGTTTGTGGTTGAATTTGATCAGAAAACGGTTCCAGAAACTCGCATAGTGCCTGCCTGCTGTAATCATTAAAAAAAATGCAGCACCGGCTGCTATACAAGCAGGGTAAATAAACCGGAAAAATCTGGCTGCTATGAATACCAAATCCAGACTTGCAGCCGCCGGCAATGCCTTCCTGATTGACCCTGTATATAAACCCTTCAAATAATCCCAGATTTTATCTGCCGCGGGTATGTAAAAAAAACAGAGAAGTATGAGCCCGATAAAAAAAAGAATCTTCAACCCTGCATAAAAAAATTTATCTTTCTTTATAATTTCCCTGTACAATATAGCGCTTGCTACAGTCGTACCAATAAAAACCCCTGCAGTCTTATTCAGGAAAAAAAGCCCGATCGATAAGAACAGATAAATATAGAGCATTCCCTTCTTTTTTAACGCCGGTTTTAACAGGAAAATTACTGAGTAGTATGATAAGTAAACAGACAGAGTAATTAAAACAAAAAAAAAGGAAAGTTCCACTCTTTATCCTTGCTTTACCTGTCAAGAAAAGGCAGCAAAGCGATAATTCTGGCTTTTTTTATCTCCCTGACAATATTTCTCTGATGTTTTGCGCAATTTCCGCTTATCCTTCGTGGCAGAATCTTGCCGCTGGGCATAACATAACGCTTCATATTATCAATATTCTTATAATTTATCATTTTTTCATCGATCTGACGTGTACAGTATTTGCATACCTTTTTAGTATAGAAAAATTTTTTTCTATCAGACATTGCCGCACCGCGGCCGGAGCCGAAGTCTTTGACCTGCTTGGCAGGATTTTCAATCCCCATATCCTGGGCTGAGGCAGAAGGCGGCATTGACTCCATCTCCTGAATAGCTTCTGTTCCTTCTATCTGCTCTGTTTTCGTTTCATCCGACATACTGCAGTCTCCTTATAATTAATTATTAAAAATTAGGTTCATCGTTGGTATTATCCAGTTCTGATGATGGCTCGACCGGCGTTGGGTTGAAATCTGTATTGTCGTAGAAATTATCCTCGAAAGGAGTTTCCTGGGATTTGGTCTGCAGAGAGGTATCCTTTATGCCTCCTGCGGATTTCGCACCTGATGGAGGTCCCAGAAATTCAACTCTTTCGGCAATTATCTCCACTATACTCCTCTTTGAGCCGTCTTGAGTAACCCAGCTTCTCTGTTCAAGTCTTCCGTCCAGGGCGACCTGCTTTCCTTTCGAGAGGAAATTACTGCAATTCTCAGCGCTCTTTCCCCAGACAACAACATTAAAAAAACTTACGCTGTCAGAGCCGTCGGTTTTTGGCTTGCCGCCGACAGCTATTCCGAACCTCGCAACAGCTGTTCCCGCGGGAGTGTATTTCAGTTCAACATCGGCGGAGAGCCTCCCGACAATAATGATTCTATTAATGTCCCAGCTCATTTTATTCTCCGGCCAGCATCATATGGCGGATTATATCTTCATCGAATTTCATCAGACGTTCGAATTCGGGAATGTGTTTCGTATCCATCTCGATTTTAGCTATATGATAATAAGCCCTTCTGAAATCTTCACGATTGCGGTGGATCGGGTAAGCAAGCTGACGGGTTCCCATATCGCTTTCATTGACAATCTTAGCCTTGATTTTTTTGAAATAATCATGGATCCTTTCAACGGCAGCTTTGGCAAGCTCGCCTTCCTTGATGAGGAAAGCGATTTCATACTTCCTTAACATTTACTCCTCCTTATGGACTGATTGTCTGTGAAGACACGCCTGCCTTTGGGCAGGAAGGATAGCAAAAAATATTAAGAAAAACAGACCTTTTTGTCAAGTTATCTTACTAGTATAATTTACGGGCATAAATTTCAAAGGTGTCGCCCAGACCGATCAGTTTCTGGATTATTTTGATTATTCCTATGGAAGGCAAACCTGCCCTTTCCGGATGAAGACCGAAAAATTCAAGCCTTTCCAGATGAAATCCATTAGTTTTCAGGACGGATATCATAGCACCTGGAGAAGGTTCAAAATAGTGTTCCTCCGGCCTTTTCAAGTAATATGCAGTTGGATTGAAGCGCGGGAAAGCCCCTACAGAATTGGGGACGGATAATGCAATTATACCCCTTTCATTAAGAAAACTGCTGGCTTTTTTTATCCAGGAGAGAGGTTCCTGCATATGTTCAAGCGTAAACCATAAGCTGACAGCATCAAAATCGCCAGAAATTTCACTGAGATCCTGCCATACCTTTAATTTAAATGCCCGGCTTGAGAAATCACGGGCATAATCTGAAATTTCAACGCCTTCAGGCTTCAATCCCATTTTTACAGCCTCGTTGCAAAACAATCCCATTGCAGAACCTATATCCAGAATCCTTCCTCCAGGGGGTAGCATTTTAACTAATATCCTTAGCCTCCTCTTTGCAATTTCCCTGATATTCCACTCATCGTCTATATAAGTTTTCCCGTAAGTTTTGAGGTGTCCGGTTTTAAAATAATCCTCTTCATATGTGATAACCGGTTCACCATACCGTGCCTGGAAATTGGAACCGCAGTTTAGACATATATTAAGTGTATAAAATGAGCCATCGAAAACCTTTCTGCTCAACTCAGCCTGGCATAATGGACATTCCATTTTCGCTCCTTGCTCGATGTCTTTCAATAATTAAAAGGCTGCCTTTTTCAAGATGTACTATATTAAAATTTTCTATATCGGCATCACCTGTCTCTTCAAGAAGTTTATCTTCCCTTCCCTTTAGCAGGTAAAATCGGGAGCAGCCGGGCGCATGTTTTTTGCTCCATTTTATTATATTTGCCGTTGAAGAATACGCTCTAGAAATTATTACGCTCTCCTCCCTGAAAATAAAACCGCAATTTATATCGACCACGCAGGAGTTGATGTGGAGCTTTTTAGTAATGAATTCCAGAAAAGCAAGCTTTTTTGAATTCCTTTCAGTAAGGTAGAATTTTTTTGACGGAAGAAGGACGCTTAATGGAACAGCAGGAATACCACCACCGCTACCGATATCTATTATGTTTTGACAAATACAGTTTTCAAGAAACGGATAAAGTGCGAGACTGTCTTTAATATGTGTTTCCAGTAACTTTTCTTCTGTAGATCTGCCGATCAGATTAACTGTTCTGTTCCATTTTAAAAGCTCTTCTATATATGTATCAATAAGTTTTCGATATTTATCAGTAAACTCAATACCGTATGAAATCATATCAGATTATAGAACTGATATGGAAAATAATCCAGAGTCTGCGGTATCTGAACTTCACTTGAGATTATCTTTCTTTTTGAGATTTTTCATTTTTTATATCATAATTCAATTAAAAGGCGCATTTCTGGAGATAATATATGAATATAATGATTGCTGACGGTACTCATACTTTTGTGATAGATGGGATCGTCATTAAAGTTGCGGTTCTTAAAAATGTTATCCAGAATATCGGTCTGACCATGATGGGCATGGGTTATGATGAGAATACCGTTATAGAGGATTCCTGGCTGTCTGGTTATTTCAGGGATTTTCTCTATGGAAACATAACTTTTTTTGAGCTTGAATTAAACAGGACCGGACTTACTGATTTTCAAAAGGCTGTATTTGATGCCGCATTATTGATACCCTATGGAAGAACAGTTTCTTATCAGGAATTAGCCGAAAAGATCGGAGGTAAAAAATATGCCAGGGCTGTGGGTATGGCTCTGTCAAAAAATCCATTTCCTCTTGCAGTTCCATGCCATAGGGTCCTGCCAAAGAATTCCGATATAGAACATCCTGGACGATTCGGTGGAGGAACATCCCTGAAAAAGAAATTATTGAAAATCGAAAACGAAAACAAAAAAGATCCAATGATTCTTTTTTAAGGAGACTGAGTTGTTTGTATATGGAAGAAATTCGATTGAAGAAGCCCTTGCGGAAAAAATTTCTCTGAAGAGGGTAATTGTCGAACGGGGGAAGGAAGGAAAGTTTGAAAATTTAATCCGGAGACTTAAAGAAACAGGATCGCCCGTATCTTATATGATCGGTAAAACACTTTTCTCACTTGCAGGCACATTCAAGCACCAGGGTATAATTGGAGAGATGGATCTGCCCGGAAATGTTATTGATAATGATCAAGTAATTATTGACTGGTCCAGCCTGGATTCCATCATCGCCCTTGACGGAATAACTGATACCGGAAATTTAGGAGCTATTATAAGGTCAGCTCTTCTTTTCGGATTCGATGCTGCCGTGCTTCCAAGAGACAATAGCGCAAGAATAACCCCCCAGGCAATTAAAGCGTCAGCGGGAGCGGTATACCATCAAAAAATTATATATATAAACAGCCTGAGCAATTTTTTACTCAAGATCAGAGAAAACGGATTTAATATAATCGGCCTTGCAGGAGAAGCCAGGTCTTCAATTCAAGAAATTGATATAAGGGGAAAAATCTGTTATATTATCGGGTCTGAGAGAAAAGGAATTCGAAAATCAGTGAAAAAATTATGCGATGAGCTGGTTTTCATCCCCACTACGGGAAAGTTCAACAGTCTAAATGCATCCGTTTCAAGCGCGATAGCAATGTGGGAATTTTACCGGAAAAGAATTTAAGAAACCCGTATTTTTTACCGATATTCTGTTAATTTTGGGGGCTTTCCGGGGGAATTTCGACAACTCAGCGGAGCATTATGGATATTCACTCTCATGGAAGACAGTCGATGGAGCTGTCTTCGTTTAAAAGTCTGAGTAAAAGAATTACCCTTTTAGTCTTCTGGATCTTCATTGTTATTTGTCTTGTTATAACGGCGACGCTTGCTGTCTACAGCCATTCACTGAATTTTACTGTAAATCAGGGCAGCCATGAAAAGATAGCATTGATTTCAATTCTTGTGATTGAGTTTGCTCTTGGCGGCCTCGCTTTCATTTTAGTAATATTGAGGTTTCTTAATGATCATATCTGGCGTCCTCTTTTAAGCCTTAACGAAGCGATCATCAGTATTTCAAATAAAAATCTGTATGCAAGAGCGGCTCATCACCATCCAATTGGTGAAATGGAAGTTTTGTTTAAAAATTTTAACATAATGACCGAAGCTTTGAATAAATTGATAGAAGAATCTTATTCCATCATATGGTCTGATATCATTACCAATCTTCCCAACCGGGACAGAATATTGATTGATATCGAAAGGACGGAAAAACCGTCGCTTATACTGGCAAATATCGACTTTTTTAAGGAAATAAACGACTGCTATGGCAATAAGATCGGCGATATGATTCTTAAGGAGACTGCCTATCGTTTTAAAAAAATGCAGGGGGAATTGAGATATCGCCTGTACAGGATGCCGGCTGACGAGTTTGCACTTCTTTTTGATTGCGATATTGACAGGGAAAGCCTGATAGATATTGTCAAACTGCTTTCAAATATTATAAATGAAAGGCCTTTTTACCTCAGCGGGCATGAAATCAATGTCAGAGTAACATTCGGCATAGCCCTCGGCGGCGAGATACGTGAGAAGGAGATTACAGAGGGCAAATGGAGAAAACTGGCAACTAATGCTGATATGGCCCTTAAACGCGCGAAGCGTTTGCAGAAAAATTTCATAATTTTCGATGAATCTATGGAAATTATAAAAGAATATGAAAACAATATCATATGGAAGCAAAAACTAAAAGATGCTATATATAATCACAGGATAATCCCGTTTTTCCAGCCGATTGTAAATAATGTCAACGGGAAAATTGAAAAGTATGAAACTCTTGTACGCCTTATAGACAAACAGGGTTCCATAGTCCATCCCCATAATTTTCTGGATCTAGCCAAGAAATCACATCTCTATGATAATATTACAAAAGCAATGATTACAAAATCTTTCGCGGTTTTTGAAAACCTTAATTATGAATTTTCAATAAACCTGACCGTTAATGACATTCTGGATGAGGAAATCAATAATTTCATCAAACAGGAATTGAAAAAAAACAAACCTATAGCTAAGCGTTTAGTTTTCGAGATTCTTGAATCTGAGGGCATTGAAAACTACAAGGAAGTCATGGTATTTATAGAGGAGGTAAAGGGACTCGGCTGCAAGATAGCCATTGACGATTTCGGATCAGGATATTCAAATTTCGAGCATATAATGAGGCTTGATGTAGATTATATCAAGATCTGTTCATCGCTGATAAAAAATCTTGCCAGTGACAGAAACTCGCAAATAATTACAAAGACAATAGTTAACTTTGCAAAAGAACTAGGCCTGAAAACCATATCGGAATATGTACATTCACGTGAGGTTTATGAAAAAGGCGTCGAACTTGGCGTTGATTACTCACAGGGTTTTTATTTCGGTGAACCCAAAGAATTTCTCATCTGATGTGCCATTATCTATGTCTTGACATCGAATCTTTCCTGTTATAAACTAAATCACTTTTCATCTCGTAAACTCCTGCAAGTGATGTTTATCATAAGTAAGCCAGAGGAATATAAAATGGCAAGAGGATTTTTCATAACAATTGAAGGCATCGAGGGCTGTGGAAAATCTACGCAGGCCCGTTTCCTCTATGATCACCTTATCAGAGAAGGGATTGATTCAATACTGACCCATGAACCTGGGGGAACCGAAGCCGGTATTATGATCCGTGATATTCTGCTTAATTCCAAAACCCTCTCTCCATACTGTGAGCTTTTTCTATTTATGGCTGACAGGAGCCAGCATGTTGAGGAAATTATTAACCCAGCACTTCTGCGTGGGGCGATAGTTATATGTGACAGGTATTATCATTCGACTTTCGCTTATCAGTCCGGGGGTAGAGGCATTAATAGCAAAGTGATTGAAAATCTTAATGATCTCGCTGTAAATGAGGCAAGACCGGATCTTACATTTTATATCGATATTCCTCCTGAAATTGGCCTCTCAAGAAAAAATTCCGCCAGTCTTTCCTTAGATAGAATTGAAAAAGAGGAGCTTGACTTCCACAGGCAGGTAAGAGAAGCATTTAAAAATATGGCTCTTTCATGCAGCAATATCGTTTTAATAGACGGGGATAGAGGAATAGAGGAGGTCGGCAGGGAAATAATCGATATTTTCTTTAAGAAATTTAACAAGACAGGTTAGTCATGGAAAATATTGTCATTCTTGGAGCGACAGGTTCAATAGGTTCATCAGTCATCGATGTAATCAGGAGTTATCCATCGAAATTTAAACTCGTCGGTGTAAGCGGTCATAAAAATCTGGTTAAACTCAGTGAAATAATAAGAGAATTTTCCCCTGAATTGGTATGCCTCCCTGAAGAAAATCCGGATTTTATTAAGCAATTTCCCTCACTCACATTTTCTTTCGGTGAGATTGGTCTCATTGAAGCGGCAAAATTGTCGTCAGCCGGAATAGTAGTTATAGGCATATCCGGAATTGCCGGCCTCTATCCAACCCTTGCTGCTGCACAAGCAAGGAAAAAAATCCTCTCAGCCAATAAGGAATCTATAGTTGCAGCAGGAGAAATCATTAATAAGGCCTTAGAGGATTCAGGGCTTTTTATAACTCCGCTGGACAGCGAGCATAACGCAATATTCAATATTTTTTCAAGGATTCAGAGAAATTTTATTAAAAGTATCTGTCTTACCGCCTCGGGAGGGCCATTTCTGAATAAAAAGATAACAAGGGATTTAAGCAAGGAGGACGTTCTTAATCATCCGGTCTGGGATATGGGGAAAACAATTACAGTTAATAGCGCAACTCTGATCAATAAGGGATTTGAGGTCATTGAGGCTCATTACCTTTTTAAAATGGATTATGAAAGAATAAAAGTGCTGATTCACCCTCAATCACTTGTTCATGGCATTGTGGAGACCATAGACGGTTCTCAATTTATGGCCTGTTCCCCCAGTGATATGCGATATCCCATAGCCTTATCGCTCTTTTACCCTGAAATTCCGGAACAGAAATTTCCTGCACTTGATCTCGCCGGCAGAAAACTGGATTTTTCGGAACCTGACTTGGAAAAATTTCCTCTTCTTCGTTTATCATACGAAGCGGGCATTGAAGGAGGTGTCATACCTGCTGTTCTGAATGCGGCAAATGAAACAGCTGTCGAGTTTTTCCTCAATGGGACAATTGGTTTTCCTGATATACCTGTAATCATAAGACGGGTAATCGACATTTTTTCAGCAGGTAATATAAATAAAGACTCACTGTCACTTGAGATGATTCTTGAAAAGGACAGGGAAGCAAGGCTTACCGCCAGGAAAATAATCGAAAGCATCTAAAAATTATTCAGAGTTACAGCAGTCGGCTTACCATGCTGGAGGCCTTTTTTGCCGATTCCTCGATTATCGTAATATTTTCTTTCAGAGTTTTATCATCTATCCCGCCGGTACTGTCATGCACAAAGCGGAGAATGGAAGCCGATCCAATTATACCAGTAAGAATGTTGTTGAAATCATGAACCAATCGAGTATCGGTGCGCCTGCTCTTCCAAAAATATGAAGCCAGGAACATTATCATAGCCGCAGCGATGGAGCACCACAGAAATAATCTTATTTCGATAATCTCATTTTTCAATTCTGATCCTATCAGACCTTGTGCTATCATTATATTTATTCTTTCTTCAATTGCTGCTAATAATATGTTATTTATGATAAATAGTATCACCAGGCAGATGAAAAGTGCTGAAATGATAAATATAAGATTCCGCAATTTCATAATGCTTAATCAGTAATATTGAAATTTTATCTATTTGATAAGAGGAATTTATAAACCATATCTCCAAGGCCTATACCGCCGGATCTTGATATTAATTTTGAATATTCACTGTAAAGCATATCTTCAAAAATATCTTGTTTTAGACCGCCATTCAACCATTCGTCCTTGGGAACAGTATTTCTCATTGATTTGAAAAGCTGTTCAATGAAAAGGGATTCAAATTCCTGGGATGTTTCTTTGATTTTTTTTTCATCCATTCCTTTATAATTTCTTTTCTCGAGTGAAGTTACCAGCCCGTTTTCAACATATTCCCGGGCCCTTAACATACTTTCGCTACCTAATTCCATATAAATTCTCCCGCTTAATTATCGGTGGAAGATATTTATTCTTTAGGGAAGCACCCGGTCTTTTTTCCCTGTTTCATCTGCAGGCTTTTCAACATTTATGGGTTCAAAGAATAAAAAACCGGATCTCCTTGAGTATTTTTCGACATTCTTATCCCAGCTTACCCTGAATCCTAGAAAATTCTTCTTGCGAAGAAAAAGGGTACTGTTTGTGCCCATCTGCAGTGAGACACTAAAGTTCACTTCCTTTCCAGGGAGTATTTCCTTGACATTATCATTCCTGGAGATTAATTTTCCGGCATCTGTAAGGTATTCAATTTTGAAATTATTAACCTTTTCGGATGTCGTATTTTCAACTTCGACTACCAGTGAGATCTCTTTCTTGTCGGGAATAAAACTCTTAGAAGCTATTTTAATAACAACCGGTTCGGCACTGTATGACTGCTTTAGCAGGTAAACGATCTCTCCCACGCCCAGCATCCATTCGTTTGGAGTGTAAGGCCCCCTTCTTCCAAACATGATCTTATAGAGATCGTTAATCATAATGCCGTTAGCTATCTGCGAACTTGAACCGTTTTTTAATAATTGTAAATTCGCTCTGACAAAATTTTCTATGGCACTCATCTCAAAACCGTTTACATCCATATTCTGGTAATCAAAATAATAGGATATGATAAGCCTGTTTAAGTAATTCGAGATAAACGGGTTTTTACTCAACCCTTCAAGACTCTCCGGTATTTTATCGTAATTTATATTAAAATCAATAATAACAAAATCTACACCAGCCGATAAAAGCGCCGGAAGTATTAAAGGATTTTCCATCAGCAGCTTATAATCCATTCTATAAAATATGGGTTTTTTATGACCAGTTTTTTCGACTATATCCCGGATGTAATCAGCGGTAAAATAAAGCTTCCAAATGTAAAATCTGTTCTGTTCGGCAGGTACTTTCATCCTGTTTCGAATAAATTCGAATTTTTCATTAAAATCAAGTGTTTCCCATTTAGCGGGTACACTGATGCCGCAGTCACTAAAATAATTATCAATAAGCTCTACACCATAATTACCGGGCATGAATATATCGGACATTCCGACATATGCGATATTTTCATTGGCCATCGCAGAAGTCAGCAATTTTATGATGCTTTTCTTCCGGTTATCATCTAAAATTGATATGCAGCTGGGGTCTTCTTCATAACCATCACCCTTAAAATAAGATACTGTCTTATAACCCATTTTTTTCGTGTCAACTCCCTCTACATTCAGGCACTTCGCGTAAACTCCAAAATGCTTTTCCCTTTTCCCGATCATTCCAGCAAGGGCGATTGATTCATTTATTTTATCTATATCCCAGGGGGAATCAAGAGTTATATCCTCTTGAAATGTTTTCGTTATTCCGGAGAGCATTATTATGCCATCTGCTGAAATAAAATTAACCCACTCAGGGATGTAATTCCAGTCAACCTCCTTCCCCTCCACGGATAAGATGCTTCTCTTTGAGATCCTTTCAAGTGAATCGATCCCCATAAAAACCTGTCCCTTGTCGAGAACAAACTTTGGACCGGTTTCGTTAATTACAAAACTGTTTTTAGAGATCACAGGAGCTTCTGGATTATCAATAAAACCTGAGGCTGTAATATCGATCTTTCCCTCAATCCCCGGGTTTTCAGGGAAATAATAACCTATCCAGACCTGCTGATCGCGATAATAAACAAGTGTAACCCTGTCAGCACCGTCGATATTCCTGATTTTAGTCCCGTTGTTGTAGAACTCGGCCTGAATAACTGTATTTTCGGGAATTTTCTGGTCTGCTTTTTCCACTATCCTTGCAAAAAGTTTAATCTTTTCAAATTTTAGATAAACTTTTTTATCAGTTTCAATTTTCAACTGATAATCGGTGTTGTACTGCTCATTGAGCTTTGTCAATTCATCATTGTTCATTTCGATTTTAAGGAAGTTCGCTTCCAAAAACTTACGGATAGGCAAATAAAAAATATTGCAGGCAATAAGTATTACGGTGATTAAACTCAGGAACACTATTGATAAATTACTCAGTATTTTCATAAAGGCCGCCTTATTTCTTTTCCATCAGAGATTTTATGGGAAGATATACGAGGGCACCGACTATAATACCAAGTATGAATACTGCAGGATAGAGTGTCAGGATCCTGTCGGGATATAACCTGAAGAAGAAAATAACAAAAAGAGAGGCCAGCAGGAAGGCTGCCCCATTCTCTATCATTAGAATGAATAATAACCGTTTGCCCATAAAATCCTCCTCGTAATTCTCATTTTATTATAGATTGCAGGTAAAAAAAATTAAAGAAAGATGATTAACCTATGTTGTTCTTGGGAATAAAAAGTGTTAATTTGAATAATTATATACATTATTTTATACTTCTTATATCTGCAAAAGGAAATGCCATGAAACCTCTTATAGCCATTGTTGAAGATGAAGAAGATATTGCCGAACTGGAGTCAATGTCGCTCCTGCGTGAGGGTTATAATACAAGAATATACAGGACAGGGGCTGATTTTCTCAGTGAACTCGAGAATGGAATAAATAATCTGGACATGATCATTCTTGATCTTATGCTGCCGGAAATTAACGGAACTGAAATACTTAAACTCATAAAAAACAATCCGGCATTTGAGGCCTATAAAAACATACCCGTCATAATAGTGTCAGCAAGGAATACTGAACTTGACAAAGTTCTCGGACTTGAATTCGGGGCTGATGATTATATTTCGAAGCCTTTCAGTCATGGAGAATTAGCGGCAAGGATAAAAGCCCTCTTGAGGAGATCTTCCGGTACATTTCAGTCAAAGCAGTCTGGAACTCCACCGAATAAAATAACAAGGGTCGGCAGTATCGAAATCAATGAGGACAAATTCCAGGTTTTTATAGATAGTAAAGAAATAAAACTGACTTCGGTAGAGTTCAGGATACTGGTGATATTATCAAGGAGAAAGGGCTGGGTATTCGATAGGAACAAGCTTATGGACCAGATCTGGAGTGGAGAAAAGATAATCACCGGCAGGACAATCGATGTTCATATCAAGCATCTGAGAGAAAAACTTGAACCTTATGGGTCTTATATCAAAACCGTGAGGGGTGTCGGATATAAGATTGACGACAGGTTTGATTAAAATAATATCCTCCTTAGCATTTCTCTGTGAGCTTCATCTAAAATTATCATAAAATTCATCTTTACTTAACAATAATTACCTAATATATTGCGTGATAAAAAATTGGGGGGAAAAATATTATGGCAAAAGCTGATTTGCATGTACATTCAAAATTTTCCAAACACCCGTCAGAATGGTTCCTTCAAAGGATCGGAACTGCGGAATCCTACACTGAACCGGCTTTAATTTATGCAAAGGCAAAAGAAAATGGAATGACATTTGTCACAATTACAGATCATAATACTTCTGAAGGGGCATTTTTTTTAAAGGCAAAACATCCCGCTGAAATAATTATTGGAATGGAAGCAACCACTTATTTTCCGGAAGACGGCTGTAAGATTCATATACTTATCTACGGAATGAATGAGGCTCAATTTGATGAGATAAATATAATAAGACAGGATATATATAAGCTCAGGGATTATATAAAAAAGGAGAACCTGGCTTACTCAGTCGCTCATGCCAATTATTCAGTAAACCGGAAACTTAAGCAGGAACACCTTGAAAAGCTAATCCTCCTTTTCGATATTTTTGAGGTCCTGAATGGTGCAAGAAATAAGCGTATGAATTTGGACTGGCTCGGCCTCTTGACTTCCCTTACGAAATCGGATATAGATAAGCTTTATGAAAAGCATAAAATTGAACCCTTCAGCCAGGATCCATGGATAAAGGGCTTTACAGGGGGGTCTGATGATCATGCTGGCCTGTTCATAGGTAAAACTTATACAAGTGCTGAAGCTGAGACTGCAGATGAATTTTTAGACCAGCTCAAATTAAAAAAAACATTATCAGGAGGCAGGCATAATAACTTTCAAGGTCTTGTTTTTGCTATATATAAGATAGCCTATGAGTTTTCAAAAACAAAAAGCAGGGCTATAACAAATAATTTCGTAAGCCAGCTGACTGATTTTATATTTGATAAGAAGGATATCGACATCAAAGGGAAGATGGTATTCTCTCATATGAAGAAGAAGAAAAAACAGACGCTGCCTTATCACTTGATCGATGATCTTATCAAGAGTGTAAAATTCAACAATTACACTAATATTGATGACACTTTAAATCTTGTCTATGAAAAACTGGCCAACATATCGGATCATTTTATATGTTACTGTATTGAGTCTATCAGGAAAGACCTATCAAAGGGAAATATAGTCTCCCTTATGCGTGATTTTTCAATCTCTCTTCCCGGGATTTTCCTTTCAGTACCATTCTTAACTGCATTCATGCATTTATTTAATAACCGCAACCTTTCAAAAGAACTGTCTGACTCTCTGAACAAGGGAAATGGAATATTTTCGGATAAGAAAATCCTCTGGTTTACCGATACGCTGATGGACATGAACGGCGTATCGGTTGTATTAAAAAAAATAGCATATCAGAGTACTCTCAGCGGTAAAAACATGAAGATAATGGCCTGCCTCTATGAAGAAGAAAAGGATGAAAAAATACCCTCTAACGCCATCACCTTCGAGCCTGTATATTCATTCAAAATGCCGTATTATGAAAGTCTCAGGATAAGGATACCATCGCTCCTGAAAATCTTACAGGAGGTTTATAAATACGACCCTGATGAGATCTATATTTCAACACCGGGTGCCATGGGTCTTGCAGGACTATTGATAGCGAAGCTTTTAAACGTCAAGTCTGTCGGTGTTTTTCATACAGATTTCACACTCCAGGCACAGATTCTGATGAAAGACTCCGATGCTTCTTCAATGGTTGAAAACTATCTAAGATGGTTTTATAACAATTGCGAAGAGATTAAAGCACCTACAGCTGAATATGCCTCTATCCTTGAAAAAAGGGGCTATCTGAAGCATAAGATCGGATTATTCCGGAGAGGATTCGATTCAGGTTTATTTAAACCACGTCCGAATAAAAGTCATTATTTCAAAACCTGGCATTCACTTAAAAAGGGGATTAATCTTCTATATACAGGTCGCATCTCGAAAGATAAAAATCTTGATATTCTAATTGAAGCGTATGAAAAAGTGTTAAAAAAGAAAAAGGATATTAACCTGATTTTTGTCGGTGACGGTCCTTATCTGGAAGAATTGCGTAAAAAATTTTCAGAAGAAAGCAGGATTCTCTTTACCGGTGAGATACCGCATGAAGAGCTTCCGGAAATTTATTCTGATGCTGATCTTTTTGTTTTTCCCAGCACGACTGATACTTTTGGAATGGCAGTCCTTGAGGCCCAGGCCTGCGGGCTTCCAGCTATCGTTTCTGAAAAGGGTGGTCCGAAGGAAATTATCCAGGAAGGGTTAACCGGTTATACTGCAATTTCGGATGATAAAAAAGACTGGGTTGAGAAGATAGAATATATGTATGTGCTGATAAAGACCAAACCGCACCGTTACGGAGAGATGTGCCTGGCGTCGTGGATGAGAATGTCAGAAAATTACAGCTGGGACAATCTGATCAGCGACATGTACGAAGAAAAACACAACAGGAGAAACAGCATCATCCATATCAAAAAGGCGGGGAAAACAAATGAAGCCAATTTGCAGCCCGTTTTATAAATGGGACTTTTATGAAAATAGCGGGCATCAACAACAAGGGTTCTTGGATTAAAGAAAGCGGGTTCAGGGTCTTCAGGAAAGTTAATAATCCGCCGGTTCAAAGAGAAAACATAGGAAAATTAATTTCAAGCTTTTATTATGTCAGAGAGGATGAAAAGGTCATAGATCTTGCTTCAGATCTGGATAAAAATAGGCATATCCAGGCTGTCGGTGTTACAGACGGCAGGGACAATATTAAGGGAATAATATTAAAAAAAGATTTATTTGATGTTCTTGGTAAACCCTATGGACAGGACATTTTAAAACATAAAAAAGTTGACAGATTCAGGGTTACAACCATGAAGTTCGGTTTTGACAGGAGCATATTGTCTGTGGCAGAGGAGATTCAACCCTTTCTCAGTAAAACCGATCCAGAATTTTTTCTTCTTTACAGAGATGAGAACAAATATGCAGGAATTTTCAACTCTATCGATATGATGATGTATTTATCACTGATGACCCAGAGGGATATGCAGCTTGCAAGGAACCTGCAGAACAGGATAGTTAGAGAAGATCTCTTTATAAATAAAGAAAATTTTAAATTGAGCTGCGCATCCAGTATGGCAAAGGGGATTGGAGGTGATTACTACAGCGTTACTAATTATGATAACGGAAAATGGTTTATTACGATATGTGATGTCTGCGGAAAAGGACTTGCTGCTTCGCTCGTATCTACCAGCATCGCGGGGATGCTCAATATTTATGATTTTAAAAACGGACCTGAAGGATTTATTTCCAAATTGAATTATTATATATGCAGAACATTTGATTTTGTAACGGCTGCTTTTATCGATTTTGATGAAGAGAGCGGTTTACTCAGGATTTTTGATATGGGCCATTCGTATATTTATCTTTTCAAATCAGATAAATTGTACAAACTCAAGACTTCTGGAGGTAATATACCTCTCGGGATACATGAAAACGTTATTCCTGTTGGAGATAATTATAAACTGCAGTACGGCGATATGTTTATTCTGATCACAGACGGAATAGTCGAACAGACAAACTCGAAGGGAGAAGAATTCGGCGAAAAGAGATTCTATCGAATTATCAAAACACATAAGAATTCAGAGATCGGAAGGATCAAGGATAAACTGCTTGAAGAAATAGCATCCTTCCGTGCCCCCCTTACGCAAAACGATGATATCACGGCAGTATTACTCAGCTACAGTGGTATCTCTCCAACTTCCTCTAAATAAGGTTCATGTCTTTTAAATGGAAATTCTTCACCGTCATCGAGGTTATATGTAAGGCTTATCTTTCCATATGGAAATTCAACTATCTCGATTTCAACTATGGATGGTTTTTTAAAATAAGGCATCCTTTTTTTATCACTGATTATCTCGCTTATTACCAGCGGCAGATCGGGGTTATGACCTACAAGGAAGATCTTTTCAGCACTTTCCGGCAGACTTTTTATCAAATTTTGGAATTTAATGAAATCAAAACCGGGATTGAGGATTTCATTGATCATATAATGACGGGGCTTTATCTCTTTTTTGATAAATTCCGCAGTTTGGACATTCTTGACATAATCGGAAGTTATCAAAAAGTCAATATCATGCTTATAAAATTTCAATAACTGTTGCGCAAACCTCCTAGCCCTGAAATTTCCGGTCTTGCTTAAAGGACGCAGACTGTTGTCTTTTTCCCAGAATTCCTTTTCCACGGCTTTGGAATGCCTGATAAAACCTATTATCACAAATCACCTCCTTCTGATAACAAAACATCAAAATTTTAATCCCTATTTGTTAAGGATAAATTAAATTATAATAAATTTTCAGTAAAAATTGCCTTTTGGGCTAATCGCTTCCCTCAAGGACCCTCTGGCTGAATGTTATGAAATCAGAGATCGGCGCAAGTATCAGTAGCCTGTCTTTCGGTTTGATAACGGTTTTCCCGTTTACAGGGAAAAATATACCATCCCTGTAGATGAGGATTATGAGGATTTTCTCGGGAAGGGCAAGGTTCATTACGGCTTCATTAACAATAACAGAATTTTCCGGGACTTCAACCTCATTTAACTCGCCTTCAATATTGCCAGTCTTTTCAAATTCAATGGGATACTTTATATTTGAAATTCCCTTATCGTAAAGATTCAGAATTCTGGCAAAAAATGGAATTGTTGTACCCTGTAAGAGCACCGACACGATTACAATGAAAAATACTATATAAAACATATCGTAAGAACCAGTTATCCCGGCAAGAAGGGGAAAAGTCGAAAGGATTATCGGGGCCGCACCCCTTAAACCAACCCATGAGATTAGCAGTTTTTCTCTGATTGAAAACTTTTTGGTGAATGCAAGGCTTAAAAAAACACTTGCCGGCCTGGCAAAAAAGATCAGGAACAGAGTGGCTGAAATCCCTTTGAGTGACGCCGGAATTATTTGAGAGGGATATATAAGAAGACCCAGGCAAAGGAACATGACAATTTGGGACAGCCAGGAAATATTATCATGGTACCTGAGAAGATTTCTTTTATAAAGTATATCGCTGTTGCCAAGGTATAGGCCCAGTAAATAAACCGAAAGGAAGGGATTTCCCCCGAGCGTATCGACCAAACCGTATGTAAATAAAACAAGTCCGACAGTCAGCACAGTGTAAACACCTTCATACTCGAGCCTTATGAATCTCCTGAGAAGATATACTGACACAACCGATATTAATAAGCCTAATGCTCCGCCTAACAGAAATTGTTTGACAAAAAAAGCAAGTATACCTGCCAGATCTATGGAAGGGTTCTTGATAAAGATGATAAGAGCGAGGGTCAGTGTAACTGACATAGGGTCGTTTGAAGCAGATTCAAATTCAAGAATAGGTTTCAGATTTCCCTTCAAAAGGACGTTTTTAGAACTTAATACAGAGAAAACGGAAGCGGCATCTGTTGCTGATACTATAGCGCCTATCAGTAAAGCGCTGATAAGTGGAAAACTGAGACTGTAATAAAGGAAAGCTCCTACCAGCAGGCATGAAACAATTACCCCCAGAGAAGACAGAAGAATCCCCTCTGTAATCACGGGCCTGATGGTTTTGAACTGGGTACCTAAACCGCCGGAAAATATGATGAAGGCAAGGGCGATAACGCCTATACTTTTTGCCAGTTCCGGCGTGTTCAATTTTATTCTGCCGAATCCCTCGGGACCGGCGAGTACACCGATGACAAGGAACAAAACCAGTGACGGGACTCCAAGCTTATCGGAAGCCAGGCTGCCCACTATGCTTAAAAATAACAGAATGGATATAATAACAATTGAAGCATCCATACAATAATATCGGGGAATCAGGCCTGTTTATTTAAGCCGGTTTGTGCCATGCCTCGACTTTATTTATCCATTCTTTATCATGCTTGGAATGCATAATTATTTTTCCTTCCTTGATATATATGACTTCCTCGCATATATTTGAAGTCACATCGGCGATCTTTTCAAGGTTTTCGGCTATTCTTATCAGCTGGATAGAAGCATCTATAAGTGTGGCGTTAGAGACCATATAAGTTATAAGCTCTCTCAGGATCTGGTCCCTGTAATCATCGACGATATCATCGTGGGGAAGTACTTCAA
>Ga0187771_10000775_pt1 | contig 20214 bp, 15 predicted proteins | sample 0116_SJ02_MP15_1_FD_133139 | JGI IMG/M metagenome (GOLD analysis project Ga0187771, IMG submission 133139) | Tropical peat soil microbial communities from peatlands in Department of Meta, Colombia - 0116_SJ02_MP15_10_MG | ecosystem: Environmental > Terrestrial > Soil > Wetlands > Peat | place...
ATGTATACGGTGCAGGTGACGCACGTGGGTTACAAAGCCGATCCGCACACGGGCGTCCGGCTGCTTGCCGACGGCAAAGCGTCCTTTGATTTCGCGCTGCAAACCGCGCCGGTGAAATGGAGCGATCTCAACACCTATCAGGGCGAGCAACTCCTGCCCAAGACCGACAAGCACGATCTGTCCAAGAACTACGGCGACCAGTTCTTCACCAGTTGCATGATCTCCTGCCATTCGTATCAGAAGCGCATGGCGACGGCGACGCGCAACTTGCAGGGTTGGACCGCGTCGGTGAAGTACATGCGTGACGTCATCATCGGCGGCGAAGGGGGCGGCAATTTCAGCGACGCGCGTGTGGACGACTTCGCTCAATTCCTGACGGCTCTGTTTGGTCCCGATTCGCCGAAGGGGCCGGATCGGAAAGCGTATGAGAAGCAGGTGCGTCCGGTGGATCCGCGCTCGCTGAACATCGCTTACGTCGAGTACGATTTCCAGCCCAACAAGGGGCAGGGGCCGTGGAGCGCGGTCGAAGATAAGGACGGCATGCTGTGGATCCCGTACTACGGGCGGGGAAATCAGGTGGTACGCCTGAATCCCAATACGGCGGAGCTTACGCGCTTCCCGCTTCCGTTTAACGAGACTGCGGGCATTCACTCGGCGGTTCCGGCAGCGGACGGCTCGGTGTGGTTCACCGAAGCGGCGCTCGGGCGGTTGGGCCGGCTGGATCCCAAGACGGGCAAGATTGAAGAGTTTCAGAATCCGGACGAAAACGGGAAGAAGGACGGGACGCACACGGTTCGCATCGATGCCGACGGCAACGCGTGGTCGAGTGGCGGACCAATGATTTCGATGCTCAACCCGGCCACCAAGCAATGGAAGCACTTCGACCTCGGCAATACGTATGGAAACGTGATCGGCCACAACGGCGACGAATGGTTCACCTCGTTCCGCAATGATGGACCGATCGGGCGGGTGAGCAAAGACGGCGTGCTTTCGAAGTTCTATCCGCCGACTAAAGGCAAGCCGCAGCGGCTTCAGGTCGACGAAAACAACATCGTGTGGTTCACCGAACGATACGGCGGCAAGATCGGACGCTTCGATCCGGAAACCGAAACATTCAAGGAGTACACGCTACCCGGCCCCTCGCCGAGCCCCTACGCGATTTACATCGATAAAGACCGCATGATCTGGTATTCGTCGCATGAGCAGGACACGCTGAACCGGCTCGACCCCAAGACGGGCGATGTGATCGAGTACCCGTATCCGCACTCGGAAGTTTCCATGCGCGAAATGTTCATGGATCACACGGGCCGGATCTGGTACGCGAGTTCGGTGAATAACAAGGTCGGGTATTGGTATTTGCAGTAGGAGTGTGGGGCGGCCCTTCCGGGCTGCTGGACGGGCTTCTGCCCGGCCTTCACATTCTTGCGCCGGCTGGAAAGCCGTCGCGCAGGGCGAAAGCCCTGCCCCACATGGACTACTCGATCATTCCGAACCCGCGCAGATCCGCCTCGGGCTGCGGTTCTTCGTAGTGCGAAACGATCCCCTTCACGCGGCCATTTTCGAGCACCACGCCGTAGGGAGGATAGTTGAAGACGAACAGCTTCCGCATTTCTGCCGTGTCAGGAGATACCTTGGCCACGAACTTCGTGTCGTGCAGGAACCCTTCGGCCCACTGCGGCTGCTGCGTCGGGAAGCTGATCACCGTTACGTCGCTCTTCCACTTATAGGTGGACATGTGCTTGGCCGCGTCCTCGCAATGGCTGCATTGCGGATCGAAGAACCACAGGAAAATGCGGCCCTGATGCAGATTGTAGGGCTTGCCGTCGACAGTGACGGTTTCGGGCACTTGGATGCCGCTTTGATGCATCATGTTGTAGCCGAGGCTTGCTCCCGAAACGATCGCCACGGTCGCGAGCGTGGTGATGGGAAGGCGGAGTCCGGAGGGCTTTCGCGAAAGCCACGCTGCAGCGAGTGCGGCAACGAGCATCGCTCCATCTTCGGCGAAAAACGCCGGATTGACCGCGCGCTTCAGCCACGGGAAGCAACTGCAATCCTTGCCGACCAGCGCCTGATAGCGAAAGCCGATATAGCCCATAAAGATCACCAGCAGCGCACTGATGATCCACGCGCCCCAGCGCCGGTAGCGCGGAATCAGGACCAGGATTCCAGCGAAGGTCTCGACGATTCCCAGCGCGACGATCAGCGGGAGGCTCCCCCACGACGGCACCAGCAGTTGCTCGAACATCTGCTGCACTTGGTACGGAATCGTGATCTTTCCGATACCCGCTCCGATGAAGATGATCGCGACCAGCACCGCTGCAATGTGGCTAACAATACTTTTCCAGGCGGGCATTTCAAACGTCGAATCATTCAAGGCCGCAGTGTGGGAAGCGCTCATGAGGTTATCTTAGCTCCTCAGGTATTCTAGCCGGAATCCACTTCCGCGTGGCAGAATGATTCCTAGTGCTTATCCGCTTTTTTAAATGGACGTTCGCGGCCGGGAAAGGTCGCGCATAGTGCCCGCCGATTGCTCGCAAACCCCATTTCGCCGGCTTCGCGTTCCTGCGTCCAGCGCCAATCTCGGCCCGGGATTTGACGCGCTCGGGCTGGCGCTGGGGATTTATCTCGAGTGCCGGTTCCGGCCGGCTGCGCGCTTGACCATCCGGGTTACGGGCCGCGACGCCGAGTTGATCCCGACCGGCGAGGATAACCTCATTTGGCAGACGGCTTTGAAGGTTGCCTCCGACGTCGAAAAACCGATGCGGCCGGTGGAGTTGGAGATCGAAAACGCCATTCCGCTAGGCAAGGGATTAGGGTCGAGTGCGGCGGCGCTGACGGCGGGCGTGGTGATCGCCGATGAAGTGCTCGGTTTATGCTGGCCGCCGCAGAAGGTGCTGGACGAAGCCGCGCGGATTGAGGGACATCCGGATAATGTGGCAGCGTGCGTGCTGGGTTCGATGGTGGCGAGCACGGTGGATTCGGCGGGCATCGCACACGCGGTGCGGCTGGAGTTACATCCGCGTTATGCCGTGGCCGTCGTGGTGCCGGATTTCGTTCTTCCGACGTCGGAAGCTCGCCAAGTCCTGCCGGATACGTATTCTAGGGCCGATACCATCTTCAACGTCCAGCGCAGCGCATTGCTGATTACGGCGCTTGCGACGGGCGCGACCAGCGCGTTTCCCACGGCGCTCGAGGATCGCCTGCATCAGCCTTATCGTGCGGCGTTGGTTCCCGGACTGAACGAAATTACGAAGCTCCGGGCCCCGGGGCTGCTGGGGTGCGCCTTGAGTGGTGCGGGTCCTTCGATTCTGGTGTTCTACGAGCGCGGACATGAGGAAGTTTGCGAACTGGTCCGTAAAGTATTCGCTTCGGGCGGCCACGAATCCGAAATCATGTGGACGGAATTGGCTCCCGGCGGCTATGACTTGACGTAGACAGAAGCACCAGTTCTCTCGTAACCTGACTGCTAACTACGGCTCAACCACTCCTGGGCCTTCCGACGGCAAGCATTTGAATTCCGTCCGGGGCGACCACGCTGATGTGTCCCGACCATTGCCGGCTCACTTTTAAGAAGGCCTGAACCAGCCGGCCGAGGTGGTTCGGCGTTGCAGGATGGATTCGGAACAAGATCACGCCGGACTTCTGGATGGGAGCGCGCCGCTGCATCGCTATTTGCCAGAAATCTTTATCTAACGTGAAGATGAGCCGCTCCTCCGATTCCGCGAGGTCCAATAACGCCGCATCCTTCCATCCGCAGCACTCGGTTCTGGCCCAGAGTACGTCATGACCCGCCGCTCGAAGAAGATCGACAACCGATTTTGGAAAGTTCTCGTCGGCAAGGACGCGCATTTACGCAGGAACAGAATCGGCCGGGACGGGAAAGGCCTTGTACTCATGCGCCAGATAGCTGGCGTGCGAAAGACAGGCAAGGATGTCTTCGTGAGTGAGTCCCGGATAGCTGGCTAGGATTTCGGCTTCCGATTGTCCGGCCGCGAGGAGTTCAAGAATCAATTCGACCGCGAGGCGCGTGCCCCGGACCACAGGCTTACCGCCCAGGATCTCTGGGTCAGCGGTGATGCGCTCGGAAAGCGACATAACCACAGTCTACCTCGGTTGCGGGACTGCGAGCGTCGGCTCTCCGCTTTGCTTTTTCTCCGAATCTTTCATTAGCCGTCTTGCATCAAATTTGACTCATGCCCACCAATCGCCTGGCCGGCGAGAAAAGTCCCTATCTGTTGCAACACGCCCACAATCCCGTGGATTGGTACCCGTGGGGCGAAGAGGCATTTCGGAAGGCGAAGACCGAAAGTAAACCGATTTTCCTATCCGTAGGCTACGCGACGTGCCACTGGTGCCACGTGATGGAGCGCGAGTCGTTCGAGAATCCGGCGGTTGCGCAAATTCTCAACGAGCATTTTGTTTCGATTAAGGTCGACCGCGAGGAACGGCCGGACGTCGATCGCGTTTACATGCTGTTCGTGCAGGCCACGACGGGTCAGGGCGGATGGCCGATGTCGGTTTGGCTGACGCCGGATGGTAAGCCGTTCTTCGGTGGCACCTACTTTCCGCCCGATGCACGTTATGGACGGCCGGGATTCGCAGCCATCTTGCACCGGCTCGCCGAGGCGTGGCGCGACGACCGCGACCGCATCCTGGAATCCGGGGCGAAGGTCGTCGAACAACTGGGCGAATATGCGCGTTTCGACGCGCGCGGCTACAGGCCCGGCCGCGAGGCCTTGGATGGGGCGTTTCAGGTATTTCGCCGGATGTTCGATACGGCGCATGGAGGCTTCGGGCGCGCCCCGAAATTTCCACGTCCGAGTGTCTTCAATTTCCTGTTGCGCTATCACGCCACGTCCGGCAACGAAGAGGCTCTCGAAATGGTGGCGCAGACTTTGCGCGCCATGGCGAAAGGCGGCATGCACGACCACATCGGCGGCGGATTTCACCGCTATTCGGTGGATGAGCGCTGGTTTGTCCCGCATTTCGAAAAAATGCTGTACGATCAGGCGCAATTGGCGATTTCCTATGTGGAAGCCTTTCAGATCACTCGGGAGGGTGAGTTCGCGTCCTCGGCCCGGGACATTCTGGATTACGTTCTGCGCGATCTGACGGACCAGGACGGAGGATTTTATTGCGCTGAAGACGCCGACAGCGCCTTCGACTTCGCTCATCCCCACGATAAAGGCGAAGGCGCCTTTTACATTTGGGACCACGAGGAACTCGACCAAATTCTGGGCGCCGATGCCGCGCTGTTTGCCTATCGCTACGGCGTGCGCCATAGCGGCAACGTGGACGAAGATCCGCAAGGTGAATTCATCGGACGGAATATTTTGGATGAAGAGCACACCTTCGAGGAGACGGCGGCTCACGCGGGCATTTCGGTTGACGAGGTTCGTGCGGCAATGCGGAGGGCGACCGCGAAGCTGCTCGACGCTCGCGCGAAACGCCCGCGGCCTGGATTGGATGACAAGATTCTTGCGTCCTGGAACGGATTGATGATTTCGGCGTTGGCAAAAGCCGCGCAGGCGTTGAATGAGCCGCGTTACGCGGCCGCGGCGCGGTCGGCTGCGGATTTCCTGAGGCGGCATCTTTGGGACGAAGCGCGAACGATTCTGCAACGCCGCTATCGGGAAGGCGAGGCGGCCGTGGACGGCTTCCTGGACGATTATGCGTTTTGTGCCCTCGGGTTGCTCGACCTGTACGAGACGACATTCGAGGGCGCCGATTTCGCCTGGGCTCAGCGACTGGCCGAGCGCGCGATGGCGCTATTTCAAGATGGCGAGCACGGCGGATTCTTCGCGACACATGCAAATTCGGCTTCGGAGGTTCCCGCCGAAGCCGGTTCCGCTCCAAAATCGCCCGAATTGGTGCTGCGGCTCAAGGACGACTACGACGGCGCGGAACCGAGCGGCAATTCCGCGATGGCGCTGCTTGCCGCGCGTCTGGCGCGCATGACCGGCCGCGAAGATTTTCGCGCGGCGGCCGAGCGCACCGTGCGAGCCTTCGCGTCGCGGATCGAAGATGGCGCGGCGGGTGTGCCGCAAATGCTCGTGGCGCTGGAATGGATCCTGGCGCCTTCCTGTGAGATCGTGCTCGCCGGTCCGGACGATCCTGCGATGCTCGCGGTGATCCGGCGGCGATTTCTTCCGCATGCCGTGGTCATGCGAGCCGAGCACACGGGCCGCGATTTGCCGGCGGCCGGCGGCCAGCCTACTGTCTACGTCTGCGAAAATTTTGCATGTAAACTTCCCGTTACGCGGCGGGAAGATTTGGAGACACTGTTAAAATGACCAACATGGAAAGACCAGGAGCAACTACTCTTAGAGGCAATCCTTTGACCCTTCTCGGACCTGAGTTAAAGGTCGGCGACAAAGCACCGGATTTTGAGGCCATCGATAACAGTTTGAAGCCGGTGACGCTCGCCACTACGGGAAATGGCGTTCGTATTTTCAGCGTTGTGCCGTCGCTGGACACGCCCGTGTGCGACGCGCAAACCAAGCGTTTCAATGAAGAAGCCGGCAAGCTGCCGAATGTATCGATGTACACGTTCAGCATGGACCTTCCTTTTGCGCAAAAGCGTTGGTGCGGCGCCTTTGGCGTGGATCATGTGAAGATGGTTTCCGATCACCGGTCGGGATCGTTCGGCGAACATTACGGGGCTCTCATCAAGGAATTGCGCATTCTTAGCCGCGCGATTTTCGTGGTCGACAAGAACAACATTATTCAGCACGCCGAATATGTAAAGGAAGTCGGCGAGCATCCCAACTACGAATCCGCGCTCGCGGCAGCCCAGCGCGCGGCGGTTTGATCTCGCGAGTACGTTCGCCGCGCCAGCGCAAGAAACCGTGTTTGCGGAGCCCATCCCGGGATCATGAGGATGGGTTCCGCGCGTTCGGCAGGCCGGGGATTCCGCCGCGGCGCCGCCGCGATCACGCGTCTTCCGTTCCGCTAATTTGCCGCTTTTGAGTAAAATAAAGATTCCGGATGCCTCCGTTTCTTCTACGGCTCGCTTACATTTCCGAGTTCTTTATCGTACTCATCGCCGTGCTGACGGGTTGGAGCGAGATTGGAGGCCAGGGCCATCTCGACATCATGCCGTGGTATGACAAGCTGGTGCTAAGCGTCTCCTTGTCGCTTGTGGTGGTTTTCGGGACCATTGCGGCGGTGCGGCACGAGAAGGCCTGGAACTTCCGGACGGTCGCGTGTTTTTTGGCGGCGCTGCTGATTGTCTGCGGGATGGCCGCCGTGACGTATTATTATCACACGCATGAAGAGGACGAGGATGAAGACGAAAGCAACGGCAGCCATGCCGTGCTGAACTGTCCATCGCCGTCGATCCCGAGCGTGAGCGCGTCAGGAAGCTTTACCGCATGAGCGATACGAAGTTCGGCTCATGGTCGACTCCCGAAGTTGGCATTGCGATCGAATACTCTCTCGTGGTGATCGAAGAAATCCGGCAGGCGGTTTCGGAAGGATTTCAGCGATTCGCGCGCGGAGGCATCGAGGTCGGCGGCATTCTTTATGGAACCTTCGACGGCGCGACGGCGCGCATTCTGGCGGTGCGGGAAATCGCGTGCGAACATGCGCGGGGTCCGTCCTTCGTGCTTTCTGATAAGGATCGGGACGCACTGACCGCGCAAGTGGAGCGGGATCGCGAGGATTCGCGCCTCGCCGGATTCGCGCCGCTAGGGTATTACGTATCGCACACCCGCAGCGACATCACGCTGCTACCGGGAGATCTGGAAACCTACAATCTATTTTTCCCGGAGCTTTCCCAAATCGTGCTGGTCGTGAGGCCGGGACGGGGTGGCAGCATGCGCGGCGGTTTTTTTGTACGGGAAGCCGACGGCACGGTCAAGACCGAACGCAGCTATCTGGATTTCAATTTCCCGGATCGCGTCACGTTGCCTTCCATGGGTGGCCACTCGAATGCAGACCGTCATCCGCGCCCGCGGTCGTATTTGAACGACCTGCCTGGCGCCGAGGCGTCCGCTCCAGCGGCAGCCCTCGACGCTACCGATTCCGCACCGCGCCGCGAGTTTTCTTTTCTTGGCTCGGAAGGATCCAGCGCCGCGCCCGCGCGCGCGCCGGAGTACGTTCCCGCTCCGGCTCCCCAACGGCGGCTGCTTCCGTGGGCCGTTTCTGGACTGGCCGTGCTTGCCGTCGCGGTGGCGGCGGTTTTCGGACTCCGGTATTTCGATGCCCGGTCCTCGGCGGCTCCGCTGGCACTCGCCCTTAACGAACGCGACGCGGCGCTGCGCATCGAGTGGAATCACGAATCTTCCACAATCCAGCGCGCCACCAGTGGCACGCTTGAAATTGTCGATGGCAAGGATACGCAAACTATTAGGTTGAGCGCGGCAGAACTGCAGCGCGGAAACTTCACCTACATGCGGCGCAGTGGCGATATCCAAGTTCGCATGGAAGTGCAGAATTCGTATGGCGGCAAAACGATGGAAGTGTCGCGTTTCCTGGGAGCGCCTCCGCTGCCGGCCGCGACCGACGAGCTGGAATCCACCAGGCAGGAGCGCGATGCACTGAAGGACGAAGTGAGCCGGCTCCAAGCGGACAACGCGCGGCAAGCGGAGCGCGTGAGGCAATTGGAGCGCACGCTGACCATCCTCCGCACGCGGTTGGGTATCGTCAACCCTGGCAAGAAATAGGTTCCTGCGCGGCGCGCCCTCGGGTCTTATCCCGCCCATGCTGTAGTGCTCCACGGCCGGTGCGGCGAACATAATGATAAATAGTGGAGCACGCTTGGGCTTTTCTTCCCTACATTCCATAACGGCGAAGTTCCGCCAATCGCTCGATGAGGTCCGGCGCAGCGAAACGCAATTGACGCTGGCTTTGAGCCTCGTCATCGGTGCGCTGGTCGGGTTAGTCATTGTCGCGTTTATTCTCCTCACGGGCCGGCTTTCGGCCGCATGTATCCTGCGGGAGGGGCCGGTTGGCGACGGATTCTGGTGCCGACGCTGGGCTCGTTGATCACCGGATACCTGTTGTGGCGTTTTTTCCCGCTCGCGCGCGGCAGTGGCATTCCGCAGACGAAAGCCGCGCTGTTTGTGCAAGACGGAAAAATCACGCTCCGCACCGTTGTCGGAAAGTTCCTGTGTTGCTCGGCGTCGCTTGCGAGCGGCATCGCGCTCGGGCGCGAGGGGCCTTCCGTCCACGTGGGCGCCGGGCTCGCTTCCGTGATCGCGCGCGGCTGCGGCCTCTCCAAAGAACAAGTGAAGTCACTGGTGCCCATTGGGTGTTCGGCGGCGCTGGCCGCGGCGTTCAACACGCCCATCGCGGCGGTGCTCTTTTCTCTGGAAGAAATCATGGGCGATTTGCACGCTACCGTGCTTGGCACGGCCGTGCTGAGCTCCGCCACCTCCTGGATGGTGTTGCACCTGATTCTCGGCGATGAGCCTCTGTTTCACGTCTCCGGCTACCGCCTGCGGAATCCGTGGGAGTTTGCGATCTATGCCGTGCTCGGATTGGTCGGCGGCCTGGGGTCGGTGGCCTTCGTGAAGCTCTTGCTCCGACTGCGGATGTGGTTCGCGAGATGGCCGCGAAGGACGGCGTGGTTCCAGCCGGTAGTGGGCGGTCTCAGCGTGGGATTGATCGGTTATTTCGTGCCGGATGTGATGGGCGTTGGCTACAGCTACGTCGAGAAGGTTTTGAATGGCGACGTGGTTCTCAAAATGGTCATGCTGCTGGCGATTTTGAAGATCTTCGCCACGGCGATCTGCTATTCGTCGGGCAACGCGGGCGGAATCTTTGGGCCGAGCCTGTTCATCGGCGCGATGATGGGCGGGACCGTGGGAAGCGTCGCGCAGGCGCTGTTTCCGGGATCGACGGCAGGACCCGGTGCTTACGCGCTGGTTGGCATGGGGACGGCTTTCGCGGGCATCGTGCGAACGCCGCTGACCTCGGTCATCATGATTTTCGAGGTCACCAGGGATTACACGATCATCGTGCCGCTGATGATTTCCAATCTCGTGGCGTATTTCATTTCTTCGAAACTCCAGCCTGCGCCGATTTACGAGGCGTTGGCGCATCAGGAGGGCCTGCACCTGCCGAGCCCGGAGGCGCGTGCGGAGTCCGCGCGCTCGCAAGTGGCCGGCGTCATGCGCCCCGCTCCCCAACCGTTTTCGCTCGAACAGACCGTGGATAGCGCGGTGCAGCAACTGAAATCGGCGGCGCTCGATCACTGGCCCGTCGTGGACGATCGCGGGTTTGCGGGCATGCTCCGCCTCGCGGACCTGGAAGAAGCCGCCTCTCGCGGGTCGGGCGGCATGACGCTGGCGGAAGTGCTGAAGCCTGAAAGCGAATCCGCTGACGATGATTTTCCGCATGTGCATCCGGATCACAGCCTGGCGCTGGCACTGGAGCGGATGGGATCGAAGGGCCTTAGCGCGATTCCGGTCGTGAGCCGGGCCAATATCCACGCGTTGGTCGGCGTCGTTGTCTTAACCGACATCCTGCGCACATACGGCGTGGATCAGGCGACCGCGCCTTCGAAAACCGGCGCGGATGAAAAAGAGAGCGCCCATGACTAGCGCCGTGATCTCCTACAGGCCTTCGTTGGCGGGGACGCTCGCCCTGGTTTTCTGCGCGATTCTGGGCTTTTTCTTTCTCGACACCTTCTTGGCGCGAACCGAGCGTGCCGAAAGCCGCGTGGAAGCGCAGCGCGATTACGAACGGGGCCAGCGTCTTCTCGAACAAGGGCGGGCGGACCGCGCCGCCGAGGAGTTTCGTTCCGCAATTGTGCTCGCGCGGGACAACGCCCAGTATCCGTTGGCGCTGGCGCAAGCGCTGATGGCCGCCGGCCGCTTGCCCGATGCCGAAGCGTCGCTCGCCGATCTGCTCGCGCGAGACGGCACGGCAGGGCCTCCTAATCTGGCGATGGCCCGCGTGCTGGCCCGTGAAGGCCGCATCGAGGAAGCGCTTTCGTACTACCATCGCGCGATTTACGGCCAATGGAAGCAGGACGCGATCGGCAATCGTGTGCAGGTGCGCTTCGAGCTCATCGACCTGCTGATTGCGCGGAATCAAACCCGCGGACTTCTCGCGGAGTTGCTGCCTCTGCAGGAAGAAGCCCCCGGTGATGCCGCGACCCGGAAAAAGCTCGCCGGTCTGTTCATATCGGCGGGTTCGCCGGTGCGCGGCGCCGAGTTGTTCCGAGAGATCGTCAAGGAAAGTCCGCGCGATCCCGATGCCTACGCGGGCCTGGGCGACGCCGAATTTGCCCGCGGCAACTACCGTACAGCGCTCGGCTATTATCAGACCGCTTTGGGCCTCCGGCCCAGCGACGACCACGCGCGCAGACGGGCGGAAGTATGTATCCAAGTGCTGGCGCTTGATCCGACGCAGAGGGGATTGAGCACGGCCGAACAATTCACGCGCAGCACGAAGTTGCTCGATCTGGAGCGGAATGCAGTGCTCCCATGCCTTGGCGCTGCAAGTGGGGAATTATCGGATTTAATCCAAAGCACGGAAAAAAATTTGAAGCAACGCGTTCCGGTCGCGCGGCAAGGCCCGGCGATGGAGGCGAACCTCGATCTTGCCGGCAAGCTATGGAATGCGCGGCCGCAGAACTGCGCGACGGCGCCACAAAACGCCGGCGAGGAAGCGGTGCCGCTGGTTCTCGAGCGACTGGAACAATAACTGCAGTTTCTTAGCGGCCGCCGGGCGGTCATTGCTTGACTTACCATACGTACCGCATTACGGTGATCCATACGGCAGTTTGGGGAGGACAGAACATGAACATGACCAGGCGCGAAGCGATTCGCCTCGCCGGCGCGGGGCTTGGGTTCGCGGCCATCGTCAGAGGCCAGAACCGGGTCCCGACCTGGAAGACCGAGATGCGCCAACTCGCTCCCAACGTCTACGCCTACATCCAAGGGGGCGGGCCGGGCCAGATGAACCAGGGAGTCTCGAACGGCGGCATCGTGGTCGGTGAGAACAACGTCCTGCTGATCGATTCGCTGGGCGCGCCGATCCATGCCAAGAATTTCATCGCGGCAATCCGCCAGGTGGCTCCCAACAAACCGATGAGCCGCATTGTGATTTCGCATCATCACGGGGATCACATCATGGGGCTGCCGTTTTTTCCTCAGCCGGTCGAAATCGTGTGCCACGAATACTGCCGCCAGGAGATGCTGGCGACAAAGTTTCCCTCACCGACCTGGGAGAAACGCGAGAACTGGTCCGAGGGAGGCGAGCCGCGCGTGATCGTCCCGCCGACGACCACCATCGACGACCGCACGACGTACTATTACGGCAACACGGAGGTTCAGTTGATCACCATGGCACCGTCGCACACGTACGGCGACATCGCCGTGTATTTGCCACAGCACAAAATCCTGTTTGCGGCCGATATCGGATTCTTTTACGTCGCGCCGTTCTGCCACAACGCCCACCCGCCCAAGTGGATGGATCACGTGGATGGAATTCTGAGCATGGACGTGCAGACCATCGTTCCCGGCCACGGTCCGATCGGCGGCAAGAAGGAGCTCGCCGAAATGAGCGAATATATCTCCCTGTTCAAGGCGGAGGCGCGAAAACGCTACGACGCCGGCCTGAGCGCCGGCAAAGCCGCGGCTGACATCAAGCTCGGCCATTTCGACTCCTGGATCGGCGCGGATGACAGGCTAGGGATGAACACCGTCCGCTTCTACCACGAATTCGCGGGCACGCTGAAGCCCGAGGCCGACAACGAGGGCATGCGCGTGGCCGGGCTGGAATTCAAGGCGGCGCGGGGAATTAAAAATTAGCGCGGACCTGCTGTTCGGCGCGCGGCCGCTTCGAACCGGCGCCGCGCTAATGTAAGTGATACTTCTTGATCAGTTCCCGCGCACGGCCCGCGGTAATCGCGGGAAGGCCAAAGCGCAGGTCATCCGGCGTCGTGCGCAACGCTTCCCGCACTTCGACGCCTCTCCATCCGCTCCACCGCGCGCTGTGCCTGATCCACGGATAACCGAGCAGAAGCCCCCAACTCAACATTGTCGCGGCGTATGCGAACTTTCGACTCCGTTGCGTCGTTCGCGTCACGACGCCCGCGACAACAATGCCGAAAAACGGCGCGAAACATAAGAGCGAAACGTATTGATAGCGGTAGGAAACGCTGGAATTGATTCCCAGCGCGTAGCGTCCGAACGCAAGCTGGGACGCCGCCGCGAAGTCGAAAAACAGCAGAGTAAATAGCGCCGCCCTTTGTGCGCGGTTCGACAGGCGCAGGGCGGCAGATACCAGTGCGAGCTTGCAGGATCCGGCAATCAGCAGTGCCCGCGCATCGGGAACTTTTCGCGGAATTGGCAGGATCTGATACAAGGGATTGGCGAGCAGGTAGTAGCCGCCGTATGCCACCATAGCCTGAAACTTCGCGAAGGAAAACGTCACCGCTTGGGTGAGTCCCGACAACAGATGTTGGTAGAGGAGGAAGCAGACCACGGAGATCACGGCAAGCGAGATGCCCAGCCACCACAGGCGCTTCTTCACGAATGGAGAAGCAGTCGAGAGAACGATAAAGAAAGCGACGGTGATTCCGGCGATCACACCGCGCGCGAAACACAGCACGCTCGCGGCCGCCGCGATCAAGGCAAGAGCCTGCCACAGCGCCGGATGCCGTTCTTTGCCGCCGTCAGCTTCGAGCAGGCGAGTTGTCGCCGCCCACGCCGCGAGCCAAAACAGAGTGCACAACATCGCGGACCACTGCGTCGCCCAGCCGAGCGTCTCAATGTTCGACCAGGGCAATCCCGCAGTGAGGACCGCGGCGCCTTGTGCGTTCGCGCTGAATCCACACCGGCTGAGTATGTAAGCGAAAAAAAGCAGAATCGCAAGGTGCGTCAGCCACAGTAGCGCGATCATTCCAAAATAGCTGCCATTCACTCCATGGATCGCTGCGATCCACAGCGCTTTGAATAACGGCGCGTAGGTCTCCGCGTGCGGCTTCTGGATCCAGCGCCAATACCCCAACTGATCGAAGTCCGAAGTGAGCTCCCAATCGTCGTGAAACCAATACAGGAGGGCAAAGCGCTTGTGGAACAACAGCAGCGGCGCGATCGAGGCAAGAAGTGCGAGCAGTACTGGCGACGACGGACGAAAGTTCCCGTTGGGGCGCGCTGAATCGTCGGCCGTCGGCATTCGATCTGAGTCTACGCCCGGCCTTGCGGCGAAAACAAACGCAATCTTCTAACTTTCGCGAAGCGGCGACCGGCTCCTTTGGGGAATTAAATTCGGGCCGACGGGTTAGCTGTGCGGAGATCTGCCGCTGCTCGAAATGTCCGAGTTATTCAAGAGATAATACAATAACCCTAGGAGCTTGCTGAAAAACGCTGGGACAGCCCGCTCTGTCCACTCGCCGAGCTCGCTAAGTGCTGGAAACGTCGTTCGGGTCGGCTCGGGACAGAGAAGGCAGTCGCGGTTTTTCAAAGAGAGAATACAATAACCCTAGAGCCGTGCCCAGTCCACCTTACGGCGGCTATGCACCTCGCGGGCTGAAGCGTGCGACAGGAGGCCGCCCGAATGATTTACGAATTCTGCCAATGGCTGCAGGACACGACTTTTAGCACGGCGATCCGTGAGTCGGAGATTGTGTTTCCGTGTATCGAGGGAACGCACCTGCTGGGGATCGGGGTGTCCGCGGGCACGATCGCGTTCAGTGATCTGCGCCTGCTTGGCGTGATGATGAAGAAGGAGCCGGCGTCGAAGGTGCTGGCCGCGCTGCTGCCGTTTACGATCGCCGGCTTCGTGGTGGTCTTCAGCACCGGCCTGCTACTGTTCATCTCGGAGCCTGCCAAGTCGTACCGCAATTACTGGTTCTGGTTAAAGCTCACGTTTATGGGTTTGGCGGGTCTTAATGCGCTGATTTTTCACACGACAATCTATCGCCGGATGGTCGAATGGGACAACGACGCGGTCACGCCGCGCGGAGCACGTCTGGCTGGCACCTTTTCGCTCGTTTTTTGGGCACTGGTGATCTGGTTCGGCCGCCAGTTCGCTTACAACCACTAGGTCTGCTGCGAACCAAACGAGAGGAGGCGCCGATGATTCTCAAATTTATGTTGCCTTTTTTTATCTGGTGCGATCACACTGCGGTCGGCGAATATATGCGCTCGGGCACGTGGCAATTCCCGTTGGTTGAGACCATCCACATTCTCGCGCTCGCCATTCTGATTGGCTCGGCTACGGTGCTGAATCTGCGTTTGATGGGCGTGCTCATGCGCGGCTGGACGGTCGCCGCCTTGATGCGCGAAATCCGCCCCTACCTTAACTGGAGCTTGGCAATTATTCTGGTCAGCGGTGTTTTGTTGTATCTCTCGGAAGCCGCGAAAACATTCGATAACCTTGCGTTTTGGGCGAAGGTGTATCTGATCATCGGCGCGACCGCGTTCCACTATATCGTGGTTCGCCGTATGGCTCGGGCAGACGAAATTGATCCGACGGCGGGCAGGATCGTTGGATTTGTATCGTTGCTTCTGTGGCTCGGCATCGGGTGGGCCGGCCGTGCTATCGCGTTTATCTGACCGGTCCAATTTCTGTTAGCTAGTCTGTAACACGTTGCCAACGCAATTGTAATAAGCCGAACACTTTTGGCTGCTATCTTCGGGCATTATTTCCATGCGCCCGACCGCTGCAACCCTCTTCTTGGCCTTCGTGTGTGCGATGGCTGCCTTTGGACAGAATGAAAATGCAACGCTGACTGGCCGAGTCACAGACCCAACGGGACTCGGCGTCAGCAATGCCGACGTCGTGCTCACCGAGCGGGCAACCGGAGCCGCCCGGAGCACTAAGACCGCCGTGGAAGGCATTTACCGCTTCGATCTGCTCCCGCCCGGCGATTATTCGATCAAAGTCACGGGCTCGGGCTTCAAGACCTTCGAAGACACACGCGTACATCTGGATGTAGCCATGTCGGCGTCGCTGGATGTTCCGCTCGTTCTGGGATCGGTGAGTGAGTCGGTTGAGGTAAACGCCGAAGTCTCGCCCCTGGTGGCGACATCCGTGGCCGAAGGCACGATCGTCAGCGAGGAAAAGGTGAAAGCTCTGCCGCTGAACGGCCGCCAGTTTCTGCAATTGTCCCTGCTTTCTCCGGGCACGAACTCGGGAGGCATCGCCGTTCAGCAGAATTCGCTGCGGCAGGGAGAAATCGGCGGTTTGAGTGTCGCCGGGCAGCGGACCAACGATTCGGCCTATCTGCTCGATGGTGTGATGAACACGGACCCCGACTACAATGCCCTGAACTACGTCCCCAATGTGGATGCAATTGCCGAATTTCAAGTGCAGGTGGCCCAATATAGCGCCGAATATGGACGCGCTTCGGGCGGGCAGATCAACGTGCTGACCCAGTCGGGCACGAATCAGTGGCACGCGTCGCTATGGGACTTCCTTCGCAATAATGCGATGGACGCCCGGCCGTTCAATCTCACAACCCAATCCAGCGTGCCGCAATACGAGCGGAATCAGTTTGGCGGAACTGTGGGCGGGCCGCTTCTGAAGAACAAGCTGTTCGGTTTCTTTTCTTACGAAGGACTGCGCAACGTGCAGGCCGCCGCGAATCTAACCACGGTCGCGCTTCCCAGCGCCCTGGAGCGTATTGGAAACTTTAGCCAGGATCTTCCGGGCATCGTGATCTACGATCCCAGCAGCTCGCCGCGGCAGCCATTCACGAACAACATCATTCCGTCCAATAGGATTAACCCGGAAGTGTTGGCGGCCATGGCGGCTCTGCCGCTTCCGAATCTGCCCGGGAATCTGTACATCAATACAAACGATCAATTGCGCCAAGAGAACGACAACATTGATGCGCGCGTGGACTACAATATCTCGGAAAAATTGCACCTGTTCACGCGCTATTCAGGCGCAACCGAAGACGCCTCTGTTCCCGCGACCATTCCTGGCCGCGACAGCCTGGACAATTCGCTTCCGAAAAACATCGCCTTGGGATTCTCTCAAATCCTGTCTGCCACGAAGGTCAATGACGTCCGTCTTGGATTCAGCCGGCTGAACTTTCTTTATGGCCTCCCGGAGCCCGAGTTCAACGTAAATGGCACGGAGACGACGCTTCCGAATATGATCGTCGGACAGTTGAACTTCGGCGGTGCAGGACCTTACAACGCGACTGGGCCGGGCGGCATCGCGCGGGTGCGCGACAACGTGTATCAGATATGGGACGTTTTCGCATGGCAGTGGGGGCGCCATTCGTTCAAGTTTGGCGGCGAGTTCGACAACATACAGTATGTGCGCTATGAGGATGCCGACGCGCTCGGGTCTTTGACCTTCGTCAGCGGCTATACCAACGACACGGGCGCCGCGCCCAAGGCGGGTGACAACACGGGCGATGCGCTGGCGAGCGCGCTTTTAGGGCTGCCGCAGACGGCCGTGCGCACCCTTGGCCCGAATCGCCTTGACGGCCGGCAGCAGAATTACGCCGCATTTGTGCAGGATGATTTTCGCGTGACGCCGACGCTCACCATCAACATGGGTTTGCGCTACGAAGTGTCGCCGCCGCTGCATGACAACTACGGCGAAATGGCGTCAATCGATCTCAGCACAGCTCCTCCGCCGCAGGCGATTTTCAACGCCGGTTTGCAGGGGATTTACAGCCCGCTGCTGTTTGTCTGCGGCAAGGGAGGCTATCCTTCCGGTTGCGCCTACACCAACTGGAACAATTTCAGTCCGCGCATGGGCATTGCCTGGTCGATCAACAGCAAAACGGTTCTCCGCGTGGGCGGCGGAATCTACTATGGCACGCAGGACGACAACACACTGCTGAAGCTGGCGCAGTCGCTCCCAACGACGTATAGCCAAACCATCACCAATAACGCGTATGTCCCCGGTGCGCCGATCGCGACCATCTTCGGGCAAGCCGTCGTCGGGAGCGCATCCATCCAGGCGGCCGCGATTGATCCCCATCAGAGCACGCCGTATTCGCCGCAATGGAGCTTCAACCTCCAGCGCACGATCACGAAGGACACCGTTGTGGAACTCGGCTATTTAGGCACCGCAGGCATTCATCTTGAGCAGAACGTTCAGATTAACAATTCCATGCCCGGTCCTTCCGTGAAGCGTCCCTTCTACGGATTGATGCTTGCCCCCGCCGTTGTTTCCACGCTGGCTTTCCCGTACACGAGCACGACCGTGCCGGTCACCACGATCAACTATTTCCCGCATTCCGCACAGAGCAACTACCATGCGCTGCTGACGCGCGCCGAGCACAGATTTGCGGGAGGTTTTTCCCTGTTGAGTTCATTTACCTGGTCCAAGGCGATTTCGAACGCTCCGCAATACCGCAATGCGGGCGGCATTACGGGCGACGAAAATTCACCTCCGCAGAACTCGTTTGACCTCGCGGCGGACCGCAGCTTGGCATACTTCAACACCAAATTCCGTTGGGTGACGTCCGGCGTCTATGACTTGCCATTCGGAAAGAGCCGGCAAATGTTCCGGAGTGGCGTTCCTGCGGCCGTGTTGGGAGGCTGGCAAGTCTCCGGAATCCTCCAGATGCAGACCGGCTTCCCGTACACGATCAACTATAAGGGCGATCCGATCAACATCGGCGGCGGCAGCGGAGGCATCCTGGTTCGTCCCAATTACGTGACCGTCAACGGAGTCAACGTGAATCCGAATCTGCCGGCCGACGAGCGCAGCACGTCCGAGTACTTCAACACGGCTGCCTTCGTTCAGCCGATCCTCTCGTTTGGCGATGTGGGCCGCAACACGATGACCGGGGCAAACCTCATCAATCTGGACGCGACCCTCGCGCGAAACTTCCGCGTGACCGAGCGCGTGAACCTGCAATTCCGCGCGGAATTCTTCAATCTCGCCAATCACCCCAACTACAATCTGATTGGCCGTGTCGTGAATGATCCGACGTTCGGGATCGTTCAGAATCAGCTTCCGCCGCGCCAGATTCAGCTAGCCTTGAAGTTAAGCTTTTGAAGGGCTTGGAAGGATTTGGCCGTTTGGGCCCGTATTCCGCTTCCCCCGCTCCGGCGCATCTGTTATCGTAGAAAGTTGGGTCCGAACGTGAGTTTCCGGGCCTGTAAGTTCTTTTCACTTCAGAGGTTTGTGAATGTCAGGCCACTCCAAATGGGCGACGATTAAGCACAAGAAGGGCGCCCTCGACGCCAAGCGCGGAAAAATTTTCACGCGCATCATCAAGGAAATCATGATCGCCGCGCGCAGCGGTGGCGATGCCAACTCGAATCCGCGTCTTCGGACCGCGATTGCCGCGGCAAAGGCGGTCAGTATGCCCGCGGACAATATTAAGCGCGCCATCATGCGCGGCACCGGCGAGTTGGAAGGCGGGCAGATCGAAGAGATCATGTTCGAAGGTTATGGGCCCGGCGGCGCGGCCGTACTCGTTTCCGTGGCCACTGATAATCGCAACCGCACAGTGAGCGAAATTCGGCACCTTTTTTCCAAGAACGGCGGCAACCTGGGCGAACAGGGCAGCGTCGGCTGGATGTTCGAACGCAAGAGCCAGATCGTGATTGACGCGGAAAAAGCGCCGGCTGAAGACGACCTGATGGCGCTGGTACTCGACGCCGGCGCCGAGGATTTGAAGCGCGACGGAGACACCTGGGAGGTGATTTCCGCGCCGGAGAATCACGCCACCGTGCTCGATGCGATTCAAAAGGCCGGCGTTCCCACCGAATCGGCCGAAATCGGAATGGTTCCCAAGAATCTGACGAAGCTGGAAGGCAAGAACGCCTCCGGCATGTTGCGGCTCAGCGAAGCGCTCGAAGAGCACGACGACGTGCAAAACGTGTATTCGAACTTCGACATCGACGAAAAGGAAATGGAAGCGCTTTCCACCTAGCCACGCGGTCTGGGTGCGACGGCGCTTCATCAACGAATCCATGAGGGTCTTGGGCGTCGATTGCGGAACCGAGCGAACCGGGTGGGGCGTCATCGAAAGCGATGGGCGCCGGCACACGGTGGTCGCCCATGGCGTCATCGCGCTGCGTGCGAAGGATCCGCTCGCCGGGCGTCTGGCGGCGATTTCAGCCGCCTTGCGCGATTTGCTTGCCGCGCATGCACCCGAATGCGCCGCGGTGGAAGAAGTTTTCTTTTCGCAGAACGTGAAGACCGCATTGAAACTGGCGCACGTTCGCGGGGTTGCGCTGGCGGTGTTGGCGGAGGCGGGACTTGCCGTGGGCGAATATTCTCCGCTATCGGTGAAGACCAGTGTCGTGGGCTATGGCCGCGCGGAAAAACATC
>Ga0187771_10000776_pt1 | contig 20208 bp, 14 predicted proteins | sample 0116_SJ02_MP15_1_FD_133139 | JGI IMG/M metagenome (GOLD analysis project Ga0187771, IMG submission 133139) | Tropical peat soil microbial communities from peatlands in Department of Meta, Colombia - 0116_SJ02_MP15_10_MG | ecosystem: Environmental > Terrestrial > Soil > Wetlands > Peat | place...
CGTCATCAGCGTAGAGTTCGTGATCGAGTAGTCCACGCCCGCTTCCACGCCGATGTTGTCCGTAAAGCTGTATCCGCCCCTGAGGGAGTACATGGGGGCTGTTGCGAGATGCTGGTTGCCATCATAGGTATAGCCGCCGATCATGGGGGAGATCGAGAACTGCTCCCCCGAGACGGCTCCGAACACCGTGCCGCACCATGACAGCACCAAGGATACGACTGCACAAGCACACACTCTTTTCAAAAGACACCTCCCCTTCCGTCATACTATCATTTCAATGTGAGCCGCATTTCGGAAATTCATATACCTGAATCCGTGACGCCGGAATGCCGTAGTGTCCGGAAGAGCCGGGGCCAGCACGCCGCCGTGGAGTAGCATCCAACTCTCTCGGCTGATACCCCGCCTGATCGTCGCAACCTCTTACAACGCAAAGGCAGAGGCCTTCCGAACCAGCGAAGGCATGGAGGCGTCACGGATTCAAGATAGTTTCCGTCCGGAAACCAATTGTTTCTCATCCGGAGTTTCCGGATGAAAACAAGATATATTCAACGGAGTAAAATATAGCCGTAAACGCACAAAAAAACAAAACAAAAAGCGGCCCTGCGCCGGTGCGTCCGGGCAGATACCGGCCGTACCGCGGCAACGGCACGGGTGAAGGCATTGAAGAGGTGGCACAATATCACGATTTCCGGGCATGGTCAAAGGTGGTTTTGCCGTTCCGCGCCACCGGGGACGGCTCAGGTATTTGTGTTTTGCCGGAAGATATGAGAAAAGGGTTTTGTTTTTAGGTTGCTTGGCGTACCGTTTTTGTAGTTGAATGTGGAAAGTCCCCGGCACAACATTCATCCCCAGGAGCAATGACAGCCATATGAAGATCATCGACACCCTGACACCGGGCAAGCCGTTCCTTTCGCTGGAGTTCTTTCCCCCGAAGGAGCGCTCGGAATGGCCCGCTTTCTTCCATACCGTCGAACGCCTGAAAGAACTGAAACCGCTCTTTGCCTCGGTAACCTACGGTGCGGGAGGGAGCACCCATTGGGACAGCCTTGAGATCGTCAGCCGGCTCAAGCAGGAATACGGCCTGGAAACCATGGCCCATCTGACCTGCATCGGAACCGGGGAAGGCGATGTGCAGGCATTCCTGGACAAGCTGACCCATGCCGGTGTGGACAACGTCCTGGCCCTGCGAGGCGACCTGCCCCAGGAGACCCCCACCGAATCATTGCTCCACCGCCCCCTGCGATTCGCCTCGGATCTGGTGGCCCTCATCCGCCGTTCCCACCCCCATATCGGCCTGGGCGTGGCGGCATATCCGGAAGTCCATCCCGAAGCGGCAAGCCCGGAATCGGATCTGGGCTATCTCAAGCTCAAGCTGGAACAAGGCGCCGACTTTGCCATTACGCAGCTTTTCTTCGACAACCGGCACTACTTCGATTTTGTCCGGAATGCCCGCAGTCACGGCATCACCAAACCGATCATTCCCGGCATCCTGCCGGTTGTCAGCCTGAAAGTGGTCAAGCGCATCGTGTCGCTGTGCGGCACCGTGATCCCGCAGGATTTCATGGCCCGGCTGGAAGAGGCGGACCGGCTCGGGGGAGCGGCGGAGGTGCAAAAACTGGGCGTGGCCCATGCCCGCAGCCAGGTGGAACAGTTGCTGGCGGGCGGAGCGCCCGGCGTGCACCTGTATACCCTCAACCGGGCTGACGCCGTGCTGGAAATAACAGCGGGCATGTCCGTCCCGGCAGTTGTCCCATGACGGTTGCCCCCCGATTCGACTTCGACGCCCCCATCGACCGCAGGAACAGCGACAGCGAGAAGTGGGACAAGTACCAGGGACGGGACATCATCCCTTTGTGGGTGGCGGACATGGATTTCCGCTCCCCGCCGGCAGTCATCGATGCGCTCCATGAGCGGGTCAGCCATGGCGTTTTCGGCTATACCCATCCGTCCGAGGCGTTGACGGCAGCGGTCCTCGACCATCTTGACCGGGATTTCGGCTGGCAGGCCGAACAGGAATGGATCGTGTGGCTGCCCGGCCTGGTGTGCGGACTGAACGTAATCTGCCGGGCCATGGGCACGGCCGGCGACGCGGTCGCAACCTTCGTGCCGGTCTATCCTCCCTTTCTGTCTGCCCCGCCCCTGTCGCAGCGCACCCTCATTACGGCGCCCCTGCACGTGCGGGATGGCCGCTGGGTACCGGACATGGAAGCAATGGAACGCTCCGTCACCCCGCTCACCAGGCTCCTGCTCCTGTGCAATCCCCATAATCCGGCGGGGCGCGTCTGGTCGCGGGAGGAGTTGCTCCGGTTCGCCGAACTCGCCGAGCGCCACGACCTGGTGATCGGCTCCGACGAGATTCATGCCGGACTGATCCTCGATGCGGACATGCGTCACTGTCCCATGGCCGCCCTTTCCCCGGATATATCCCGCCGCACCATCACCCTGCTGGCGCCCAGCAAGACCTACAATATCCCCGGCCTGGGATGCTCCTTTGCGGTCATCTCCGATCCGGGGCTACGCAGGGATTTCCGAAAGGCCATGGGCCGCATCGTGCCCCATGTCAACATCTTCGGCTATACCGCCGCCCTGGCGGCATATCGTGACGGGGAGGCCTGGCGGCGGGAGCTGATCGCCTACCTGCGCGGCAACCGCGACCTGGTCGCCGGGGAGATCGCCCGGATGCCGGGCCTGTCCATGACCCCGGTCGAAGCCACCTATCTGGCCTGGATCGACGCCCGCGGCACCGGCATCGAGCAACCGGCGCGCTTTTTCGAGGAGGCAGGGGTGGGATTGTCCGACGGGAACGATTTCGGCGCTCCGGGGTTCGTCCGGCTCAACTTCGGCTGCCGGCGTGAACTTCTGGGCGAGGCGCTCGGGAGAATGGCGCGGGCGCTGACGAGGCGATAACGCGACCGCTTTTGGGATTGGCTGGGAGTGTCTTCTGCCGCTCCTACAGCAAAGAAAGCGACCACCCCCGCCCCTCCTGGGCCAGGAGGGGAGAAAAGCGTTTCCCCCTCCTTGAATAAGGAGGGGGCCAGGGGGTGGTAATCCGTCCGGCCTTCGGACGAAGGAAAAAGATTTTTCCGAAATTCCGGCCTATTGGAAGATAACGGCGGATTCCCCTTCGGTGTAAACCTGTATGGATATCCTATCCTTTTGCACGATCACATCGTTAAACTTCAACTCCTTGATGCCGCCCCTCAAAAACACGTGATCCACCAGCGGCACCCGTGCGAGCGCCTTCCCTGCCATCAGGCGGGATTGCTCCAGTTGCCGGTTCAGGTTCATATTGAGCTTGTCCTGGATTATGCTTCTGATGGTCCCGTGCAGAAACCAGTCGGCCGACGACAACAGCAGGCTTTTGGTTTGCAGGTCGAAGTCCACGTCCTCAACGGAAAAGATGTTGGTCTGTGGGTTGTATGCCGGCTTGGCCGTCAGATAGAATACTCCGTCGAGAGAACCCTGGGTCTCCAGCCTGATGACCAGATAGTCCCCATTGCCATACAGGTCGAAGTCTTTGATGACGATGCTTTTGCCGTCGGAGTCGAACTGCCTGTTGAGCAGGAGAGGCGCTGCAATGGCGCGCAGGTCCTTGAAGAAGAGATCGGTATTCAGGGCGATACGGAACGTCTTGTCGAATGTCGTGACCAGCTTGAGGCTGGGCAGGGGAAGCAACGGCTGGGCAGGCGGTTCGGGCCCCACCACCAGCTCTGCAAACGTGCTGATGCCCACACTTAGTTTCACCTTGTTGTTCTGTGCGGACAGCGGATACATCATCACTTCGCGGGGCGTCAACTTCAGCCAGGCGTTATAGTTTTTATCCAGCAGAAGCGGTTTCTGGGCCGAGTTCCAAACCTTGGCCACCTGTTCTCTCAATGGCATCAGGTCATTGATCTTTCGCGTTATCAAATCAGATAAAACCCTCTGCACCGGCTGGGTAATACCCTCGACAATGCTGCGCGGCTTGAGGGACAGGGGGCCTATGCCGACCTCCTCGGCCATCAGATCGCTCAACCCCTGGTAATATATCTCCGCATGCAGCCGCCAGTCGGGGGTGATGCCGGCCGTGGCCTTGAACTTCACGGAGAAGGAGATGGCAGGGGTTGCAAACATGCCGTAACGCAGGGACATGGAGATCGGCAGGGTTACATACAGGTAATTATCGGCGGCGGTGACAACGACCGGGCCGTTGCGTACCACATCTGCGGTCAGCCCGCGGGTCCTGGTCGAGCCCTTGTACAACTCTTTGGGGATCGACTGGTTCAGAGCCCTTGCGAGTTCGCCCGTTGACGCCTCGATGGGAATGGTGAGGGTCGAAATTTCCTTTTTCAGTACGGTGCGAAAGGCTTCGTCCCTGGGCCGCTCGGCCGTGATCGGCCTGACGCTGGCACAGGAAGTGAGGGTCAGCGCAAGCAGTAACGGCGCAACGAGTGACAATGCCTTTTTCATAAAAACCATTTTGGCCCTTTCCTGTCGCCGGATCCGGCATGAACCCACGAGATGGCTGCGCAGGCGGGACTTACGCCGCCGGCTTGAAAATATTTTTCATTCTGCCCGCATTTTCCCTGATGACCATTATCACGAAAAAAGCACATGACAGCAGGGTGAGCAGTTTACCCGCCTTGTACGGAAGCGGATCAAAGACGAATTCCACCTTGTGGTCGCCGGGGGTAAGATAGACGCCGCGCAGGACATGGTCCACAGGATATATTTCCCTGGATTTGCCGTCAACAGTTACCTTCCACCCCTCGTAGAATTTTTCTCCGAGGACCAGAAGGGCGTTCTGGGCCGCCCTGGCATCGACAATGATATGATCCGCTTCGTATTTGGCAACGGCAACGTTTTGAGGAGGCAGTGCATTGCTGCTGTTTTCCATAGGGTACGGCGCCGGTGATTCGACGATGGCGGTCTTTCGCGGATCAAACGCAGGATTTTGCAATGTCGCCAGGGTATTCCCCACGCCATTGGTCTGCGCAACCGAAGGAACCAGCCAGGCCTTGGGGAGCACGGTCCTGTTTTCAAGCACTACCTTGGACCCATCGGGCGTTTGAAAAACCTGCCGGTATTTCGCATCCAGCTTTTCCTTCTCCTGCGCATACTGGTCATGCCCGTAGACAAGGTATTTGACATTCAATAGATCGGGCATGCTGGAAGTTATGTCGAAGGCATCGAGATAATTTTGCCAACGTTGTTTTTGCGTGGCGTTTTCCGTGAACACGACTGGTATGCGATTTTTTGCATATTCCATGGGGTCCGAATGGTCCATGGGCAGCACCCGGTATTCTTTGCTTTCACGGGACAAGAACTGCAATAGCGGCGAGGCGGCGGCTTCAACATGCCGGGGCGGGTCGACAACGAAGAGGAATTTCCCATCGACCCTTCCCACGTCCTCCAGGTAAAGCGCAATCAGGACGAACGGAATGATGGCTGGAGAGAGCCATTTCCTTGCATAGCAATACATCGCCGCCAGTGTGATCAGGCTGACCGAAACGGCGACGCCGGTTTCCGTCACCATGTTCTGCCAGCGGTGAATCGCCAGGTCCGGGCCTTGCTCCAATAGGGATGGCTGAACAATAAGATTTTCAAGCGCATTGAACCAGAACTTCTGTGCCAATAATTGGGACGCAAGCGCCAGCAAGAGGATGGCGGGGAGCGCGGAAATTCCCAGCAGGTATCTGTTAAATCCTTTGGTTCCCCTCGTTTTTTCGTCAAGCAGGATGTCCAGCCCCCTGGCAGCCACTATGCCGAGCCCCAGCACCGGAATGAACATGATCATTTTCGGCACCCTGAAACGGTTGATTCCGGGAAAATAGTCAAACAGGAAATTGTAGAAGGGGGTATATTTCCCCATGGAAAACAGTATGCCCGCCCCTATTGCCATAAGAGCCAGCCAGGTGTAACGGTCTCGCCTGAAAATGAGCGGCAGCGGCAGCAAGATCCACGGCAGAATGCCCATATAGCTGATTGTCTGGCTGAAATTCATTCGCCCCCAGTAATATGCCTGAATATTGGTCGGATTTTCGCCGGCATCCTTGGCAGAAAACCCGAAGAGTCCAGGAACGGCAAAGACGCCCAGTTCCTCCGGCGGCAGAGACCAGTTCATAGCTTCATCACGGGTAAGCCCGTCTTCCGCTTTCCCGGTACTAAAGCTCGGATTTCCCCGGTTGGTATCCTTGGACCACCTTGTCAGTGGGGCCAGGGATATGGCTACCGAAGACAGGAAAAACAGTACCACGACCAGATTCAGCCCAATCAACCGGGGAATTTCCTTTTTGCCGTTGTGCCTGTTCTCAAGGACAATGCCCAGGGTTCTTCCAATCCCGTACACCCCTACCCCCAGGCAGGTGTAATAGGCAATTTGCCAATGGATATTGAAAAACTGGAGCGCGAGAACAAATCCGGTAGTGAGAAAAAAAATCAGCCGGCGGGTCTGAAACCCCTTTTCGAAGAAAAAGAATACCCATGGCGCAAAGGAGATGGTGGCGATTTTCATGACATGGCCGGCGTTGATGAGAGAAGCATTTTCCGGGGCAATGGCAAATATGAGGCCGCCGAGAAAAGCTGCGCAACTGCCGGCGCCGATCAACCGGCAGCAGCAATATACCCCGGCAGCCCCGAAAAACAGATGCAGTACAATAAACCACGCGATGTTCTCAGGCGCTGGAATTATATGGAACAGTATGTTGCGGAAGTTGAACAAACGCAACGCATTCGTCCCTCCCGACGTCGAGGTGCCGCTATTGACAAACATGTTCCAGCCGGCTTTCCCGACCGACATATCGAAGCAGGATGTGAACGGATATTTCATCACACTAAGAACATTCCAGTAAAAATCACTGGTGATGTCGTGCGCGCGGATTATTTTACCAGTGAACAGTATCTTGGCAAAAAACAGTATCAACAACACCAGAAGCGCTGCGAGGCATAGGAGGTCTTTTTTTTTGTCGGACATGTTCTCTACGACTCCTGATAATTTCTCATGAAATTGCTGCGTTGAAGACAGGGCCGGGCCTATTCAATCCGCATCCGGCTGATCGATGGAAAACATGACCTTCCTGCCATCTGTTGTTCTGCTGTTGTGGTCAAGCCATAGCGAGGCATCTTCCGGCGTTTTCACCGTCCCTTCCAGCACGGCGAGAACCAGCCCCTGGGTCAGCACCGTATTGAACTTCCCCCCATAGGTCTCCCCGCCATGCTGATACGGCAATTTGACCATGAACGGCACGTGCTCGTAGTCGATGTGCCCGTCATAGGTGTTGTTTCGCCAATGATGGTCGGCCGACAGTATGACCAGCGCACGGTCCCAGGTCCCTTTGCGTTCCATTTCGGAACGCACTTCTCCCATCAGGCGGTCGGCCAGCGCCATGTTGTCGAAATATCCTTCGCGGCTGTTCCTGTTGAAGAGCAGCGCCCCGGTCTTGCGGTTATAGATGTTGGGATAATGCGGCACCGGGTAGTGGAGAAACATGAAAGTCGGGTCCTGGTGTTTAACCGTATCCATGACATCCGATTGCATGTTCGTAACTATTCCGATGTGGTTGTTTCCCAGCAACGTGTTGCTGAAAGGGAGGAATCGTATATCCCATATCTCGACCCATTGCATGATGATGACTTTGAGGAGATCGTCCGAGGTATAGAAACTGTAGCGGGGGTAATCGCGGCAAAGGTCCACGCCATGCATGACCCTGGCATATGGCAGGAACCATCCGAACAGCGCAGTGCTGCCCCCACGCTTCCTGACCCGGTCGAAAACGGTTTCCTGCGCTGCGAAGTCAAGGCGGGACGAAGAATTGACGGGGAGCAGATCAAGTCTCCTGGCCCCGACCGCTTCCGTTGATGTGAGCGGTATGCCGGTCAGTAGGGCCGGCAGGGAAACATGGGTCGCATTGCTCGGAGAGTAGGCTGAAGTGGCGAAAAGGGCATCTTTCCTGAATGCGTCGAATGCTGGAAGAGCAAGCCAGGAAGGGCGCTTCTCAAAGTTGAGGCGATAGTCCATTTCATCGAAGATCATCCAGACGACATTCACGCCAAGGGGGTTGCGGAGTGACCCCGGCGGGTCGATCCGGTGCGGATGGAACATGGCGGCAGGTTCCATCCTGAAGAGCGCCATCGTGGCCTCGCAGAATGTCAACGGCAGCAAAGGGGCGAACAAAAGCGGAATAACCGCGCATATCCGCGCCATTCGCTCGCAATATTTAATTATCAGCACCATCCATATGCACCAGACAAGGATGCAGGCAGCTTCAAGGCATATGGCGCTTTTGTGCCCATATTGGACGATGAACTTCGCAAGCGTGATATAGGAGTTGCCAACGCCGTAGACGGCAGCGATGGCAACCAATGAAAAAATAACGAGATAGATCCGTGCATACAGCCTGTTGCAATCCCTGGCAACGTGTAGCAGCAAAAAAAAGGCCAGCCCCCAGATGAGGACGTTCAGCATTACGGCAAGATAGGTATTGAAAGGGGAGGCAGGAAGGAAGAAACTGCTGCCGCTGTCTTTGTTGTACGGCAAAAGCTTCATCCAGAGTTTCAGGAACAGGAGATTTGCCAGGGAAAAAGATATAACCAGATGGCGCACTGCTGACTTATTTAACATGCCGGCTTTTCTCCAGGATGTAAAGGGTACGATGGTGATTTCCTATCTCCCGTTTGCCGAGGATTCGAAAGTAATTGGTTGCCGTCAGCTCAAAAAAGTCCGAGGTCATATGCTGATAGAGACTGTCGCGTCCCCGTGCGATTCGCTTGAATTGAGGGTCGTCCGGAGCGACATACTCGATGATGAGATAACGGCTCGTCACGCGCGAGGCCAAATCCATGATCTCGTCCAGCGGTATCTGGTCGTTGACCACCAGATGATGCATCACCGCCAACATGAATATAGCGTCGAAATAGCCGCGCGAACGGTCGAGAAACGAGGGGTACTCCGCATTATTCCAGCCAAGGGCCGGGGTCGGGCGGGCAAAATCGACTACCAACGGGAGTATGCTGAGATTTTCCGAAGATGCTTCCTTCCAGAGAGCGCCTATTACCGCCGGGTCCTGGTCGATGGATACGACCTCGGCGCCGTGGCGCGCAGCAAGAACGGAGAAATGCCCGGTATTGCACCCGACATCCAGGACCCGGCGCGGTTTTCCGTTCATAAGGAACTGCTCGACAAAAACATCTTTGTTGGCAAAGGAATGCTCGTCGTAGGTGCAGGTGTCGTTGTAGTCGCTCCAACTGCCTGTCAATTTTGATTTCTTGCCCAGGGCGCGCTCCATGTCACGGCGGAGAGAGCCAAACTGGGCAAGAAGGATGTAATTGGCCTGCAAACTGTTTTTCAGCGTTCTTTTGCGATAGATGGAGCCGGCACTATTTTCGGCTTTGGCCGAAAGCCAGACCGGCAGCGCTACCCTGGTGACGAATGGCGGCATTAACCGCTTGACCGGATTGAGCATATGGTAGACCTGGGAGGGCTCAATGCCGTCGCGTTTTGTCAGGAATAGTGAGGAAAGCGGCAGCCGCAATTCCGTATTCACCAGGAGCGGCAGCAGAAAAGTCCGTATGAATTGCGCTTGGGCAAACCAGAGGGGGTCATTCGGTTCGTGCGGTTCAAAAGAAAGGAAATCGATGAAAACCGGCTTGGGGCCATCGAAGAGAACGTTATACGGGGTTGCATCCTTCAGACAGAACCCATGGGCAAGGGCCTGCTCCGACAGTTTCAAGGTAAGCTGCCCGGCGGCATGAAGCATTTCAGGCGGCCATTCCGCCGGAAAAGAGACAAAAGGTATTTTCTTATGGGTAAGAAGAATATCGCCATTGCCGATGGCCGGCAGTTTAACATGTCCTTCCGCGGCATCATCGGCTGAAGGACGATACGGCTCTTCATGGAACAGGGCCGTCTGCACCAGGTCGCCCGAATCCTGTAATTCCCGTATGAATGTCGACTCTAGCAGTCCGCGGTACACTTCGGCATATTCGGCATACACCTGCCGGAACAGATTCGAACCCATGACATGAAGGCGGCCTGCCGGATCACGGATGGAATGCTTCCAGCTATTTGTCATTTTTAAACAATCTGTTGACGGCGGATAAAATTCTTTTGATGTAAAACAGAAGCCCAACGAAAAAGGAAGCCGCCAGCTGCCACAGCATGAGACCTGAACCGGGATCGGAATAGGCATGGGCGTTTACGGGGAACAATAAGCAGAGATACATGACAGTCATCAGGTGTTTCATAGGTTACGCTCCAATTGCAGTTCAGTTTCCAGTGCCTTATAACACTTAAATCAACTCATAAATCAGTCCCCTCTCCCCTGGCGGGTGTATAGACTGGGGAGGGGGAGCATTGCGAAATATAAAATGTCACAGGCTCCTAAGCTTGCTTGCGGACCCATCGAAGATAGATCGGGCACGACGCGAAGTTGTTTTCACAGTATTCGAGCATCCGGAAGATATTGCTGCAGGTAATGTTCATACAGTAACAATCGGGATGGGGATGCTGCAGGAACGAGCACATCTTTGCACCAGCAACGTTGTCTGTGTTTAACTGCACGATCAGCCTCGCGATCTACTGCAAATGATTATTTCACCCGGAATTTCGGATGAAAACCGATGATATTTCAGGATGGCAATCGTTTTAATTAAAGCAAGAGCAGTGCCAGCAACATAACTTGCTTTAATTACGTGATTATTAGTCTAAAGGGGGTGTTGAGGGGTATGCAAAATGCACACTGATGCGCATGGCGGGGTATACAAAATACGTAGTGACATATCCTGGGTTAATCCGGGTACCGGCCAAGAAGACGTTTAAATCGGCCGTATTCGACTTCCAACAACCGGGCGGCCTCCATCTTTTTCCCGCCGGTCGCATCGAGGGCCTGAAGCAGCGCTTGCCGGACCGCTTGGTCGAGGGTCAGGAGAGCCCTCGATTCCTGGTCGGGAGTTTCATTGATTTTTGACGTGATGATACCGGAAAGCTCCTCCACCGTGAGTGCCTCGCTGCCGAAGAGGGCTGCCCTTTTCATGACGCTCTTCAGTTCACGCACGTTTCCGGGCCAGTGGTGGCGGTTCAAAAAAAGAATCGCTTCGGGAGTAAGCCGTGGCGGGACCCGCTTCAGTTCCAACGATGCCTCATTCAGGAAAGAGCGCGCCAGGAGGGCAATATCGACACCTCTCACACGCAAAGGCGGTATTGTGATCACCAGGTCACAGAGCCGGTAATACAAGTCCTCACGAAAGGTTCCCTTTGCCGTCTCGGCAAGCAAGTCCCGGTTGCTCGCCGAAATAACGCGCGTATCAACCGATACCTTCTTCGCACCGCCGACCGGGAAAAACCATTTGTGTTCAACTGCATGGAGAATTTTGGCCTGGATCGCGGGGGAGGCGCAATCCACATCGTCGAGAAACAGGGTTCCACCGTCCGCTTCTTCGAAGAGCCCCTGTTTAGTGGTCAAAGCGCCGGTAAAAGCCCCCTTGACGTGTCCGAAGAGTTGGCTCTCCGCCAAAGTTTCTGTCAAGGAGCCGAGAGAGACCGTCAGAAAAGGGTGATCCCTGCGCCGGCTCAAATTGTGAATGACCGAAGCCAGGTAGGATTTGCCGGAGCCGGTTTCCCCCTGGATGACTATGGAGAAGTCCGTCTCGGCTATGCGCCGCGCCTGCTGCACTACCTGGCGCATCGCGGGGCTCTCGCCGAGCAGTAATTCCAGCGAGACATACTCGCGCCTGACAGCCTTCTCAAGTTCACGGCGCTGCATATTGGGAGCTGCCAGACGATTGATGGTTGCCGTCAATTCCTCGCAGTCAAACGGCTTGCGCACATAGGCGGATATCCCGAGTTCAATGGATTTCAGCAGATAGGCCGTCTCCGTGAATGCAGTCGTCAGGATGATGGGAGTTTCGAGGGTGATCTCACGGATTTTTCTGGCCATTTCCAAGCCATCGGCAACCGGCATGATAATGTCGCTCACCACGATGTCGGGCTTTTCGCGCATGAACGTCTCCAGCCCTTCCAAACCGTTGGCGCAGCTCAACACCGTTTCGTAATACATCTCCAGAAACATCCGGATGCTGGTACGCAGGTCGGTTTCGTCTTCCACATACAGCACTTTCAACGGCACCTTGTTCATACTTCTGTTTCTCCCCCGGGCGATGCTCCCGACGTCATTTCGATGCGGAAAACCGTGCCAGCCGTCGAGCTGGTGAAGCTGATATCCCCCCCCATGCTCTCCACAACAATCAATTTGGTCATGTAGAGGCCGATGCCGGTCCCCTTCCCGCCTTGTTTGGTAGTGAAATACGGTTCAAATATCCTGTCGGCATGATCAGACGGAATTCCGCAGCCATTGTCACTTACCTCAATAATGACCTTGTCCCGCGAGCAGTCAAGCCTAACCCTGACTGTTCCGGCATTATTGACGGCAATGTCCCTGGCGCCGTATTTCGCCAGGACTGCGTCGAAAGAATTACTCACGAGATTGAGCACGGACTGTTTGAACTCATTCTGGTACCCGTTGATGATCAAAGCCTCTCCACACGTAGCGTCAACCACATCGAGCCCTATCCCGGAACTGGTAAACTGTGCCGAGACCAGTTGGACCACTTCGGCAATCTTTTCCCTGACATCGAAGCTCTCGACCACCTTGTCGGGATTGAAAAAGTTCCTGAAATCCTCGATGGTGTTGGACATGTAATCAATCTGCCTCTTGGCATTTTCCACAGCCTGCACCAGGTACGTCCTGTCGAGCTTGTTTTGCTCCCAGGCGATCTTGATGCTCTGGACAATTATCCCGAGCGTCGTCAGAGGTTGACGCCACTGGTGAGCGATGGCGCCTATCATCTCTCCAATAGCCGCAAGCCTGGCATGGCGTGCCATCAGGCGCTCGTGCTGCAAGCGCCGTTCAGTTTCTTCCGTCACCTTTTGGGACAGGGTGATGTTCAACTCATTGAGCTCGCCTTCACGAGATGTGAGTTGCCGCGCCATCTCATTGAACGACCTGGCAAGTCCCCCAAGTTCTTTACCCATATACGAGTCAGAGACGAATACCGCCCGATTTCCATGGGCCAGTTGTTCCGACGCAACCCTCAGCTTATTGATCTGGTCCACAAACGTAAACTTGCCGATCAGGGAGACAAGAATCAGGACCGTGAGGAGGCAGATAAAAAGCATGGCAACCTGAAAAAATATGATGCGGTTTGCCCAAGCAAGGGTTTCCTTGGTCGGGATGCTGGTCAGGATGTAAAGATAGGGCGTTTCCTCTCCTTTTATGCGCAACTTGCCGTATGACGTTATCTTTTTCTTCTGAATCGACTCCATATTTCTAGTAGCGCTGGCTTCCGCATTTTCCTGCATGTGCCGGAATACTTTTTCATTGAGGCGGGTCCCGACCACAGTGCCGGACTTCGGGTTCATGTATAATATCGTACCGGCGCGGTCCGCCAAAATGAACTGGAACCCCGTGGGCAGATCGGATTGCATCAGTATATCGTTAAGGAAGTCAAAGTCCAGCTTTACTATAATAACGCTGTCCACATCCCCTTTCGGGCTCAGGACGGGATAGCCGAAACCGAAAACGGATTTTCCGGAAATCTGTCCTGGGGCGTATTCTCCGGACGAAAAATGTTTGGTTGCAATAACCTTTCTGAACACGGCTTCGTTATTGAGGAATACGTGCTTGGTGAAGTGGAGTGCCGATGCCCAGACCTCGCCTCGTTTATCGCAGATCACTATATTGGTGTACATCTTGTTGTCGTTGAGAATGCTGGACAGCAAGGCTTCGACTTCTGCTTTTCTCTGTTGCTGAACAACAGGCATCAGGGCCAGCACGTTCATAAGCTGCTCGGCGTCGCCGGTCAGATTATATTGTTCGGCCAGAATACTGTTGACCAGCCTCCTTGTCTCCAAAACTTCATCGTTAAGGACCTTATTGCGCTGGTCCAAGCCGAAATAGATGATCAGCGCCAGGGTAGGCATGGCGAGCAAAAGCAGCATCAGCATGAGATGAAAGCGCAGAGGCCATGAAAGGATGGATTTGAGCATTGGCTTCACAATTGTCGTCTATCGTGTGGAGAAGGCATGTTGCTGTAGAAAACAGTTGCTTTTATTCTGACATAAAATATCTAAAAATACCTATACCTATTTGATATGTTATTCAGCATGTCAACTGTTCCTGCCGTTCCGACGCGCCCGCCGCACGAATTTTTGAATACAACCCATAAGCGATGTGGTCCTGTGGCTGACCTGGGCATGACGGAAATCGGCAAGCGGCTTGCCGGTTTCCACTTCCAGCGAGGTACTTTTCTGCGTGCCGAGCAACTGACTCGGATAGATGCTGCGGTAGCCGACGATCAGGAAACTGACCATGCAGGCAACGGCGGCATGGGGAGCGATACTGGCGCCGAACAGTTCCATAGCCATGACGGACGCCGCGATCGGGGTGTTTGCCGCGCCCGCCAGAAGCGCCACCATGCCGACGGCCGAGAACGTTGCGACCAGCGGCTCGTGGAAAATATTCGCAAACAGGTTGCCGGCGGTAGTGCCGATAAAGAAGATCGGCGTTACGACCCCGCCGCTGCCGCCGCTGCCGAGGGTTATGGCCGTGGCGATGGCCTTCATGATCGGCGCGCCTGCCGGCAGGAGCGCCCCCCCAAGCCCGGCTTCGATCGAGTCGAGTCCCAGGCCAAGATATCGGGTCGACACCCCCGTGCCGATGAGCACCAGCAACCCGCCCCCCAGGAAAGCCCTGGCGGCGGAAGGCCAGGGGAGCCGCTCGAACAATCGGTGGCATGCCTTCATGAGCTCGATAAAGATGAGCGCAATCACCCCGCACCATATCCCCAGCATGATCATTTCCACAAAACTCCAGCCGGTTACCGGAGGGATCACCTTGGCGGCCAAGTGGGGATAGTTGACCCCTAGCCGGGAGGCCACATGGAAACCGATGATGCCGGCCACAAAGGATGGAAACAGGACGTCATACATCATCTGCCCGAGCACCAGCACTTCGACGCCGAAGAGGGCGCCCGCAATCGGCGTGCCGAACACCGTGGCAAAGCCTGCGCTGATACCGCAGATGACCAGTTTGCGCCGGTCCACATCCTCTAGCCTCAGCAGACCGGCGAATGCCGAGGCAAGCCCCGCGCCGATCTGGGCGCATGGTCCCTCTTTCCCCGCCGACCCGCCGCCGGCAAGGGTGATGACCGTGGCAACCAGCTTCACCGGAACAACCACCAGCGGAATCCTGCCCATCCTCTGATGGACCGCCTCGATAACCTTTTCAGTCCCGTGCCCGGCGGCATCCGGGGCGAGCCGGGAGACCAGGATGCTGCACACGGCCAGTGTCACCGGGAGAAAGAGATAGTAATCCGGATAGAGGGCAAACTGGCCGGAAGTCCAGGCGAGGCTCCGGAGGAACGCAGCAGTGCCCACCCCTACCAGCACCCCGACGATGGATGCGTAACAGGTCCATTTGACGACACTGGCGAGCAGGGTAAACTGTTCAATATATTTTGTCCGCATAGAATCCTTGCATCAGGCAGTGTGAAGATATGGAAAACCCCTCCTCCGGCCTGCCTTCGAGCCGGGAGGGAGGGGCCTCGGTTGAGTTCTTTACTTCGCCAGGACCGTAAAATCGTCGCGACGGTTTTTTGCCCAGGCGGCTTCATCATGGCCCTGGTCGGCCGGCTTCTCCTTGCCATAGCTGATGGTAGTCAGGCGATCCGCCGGAATCCCCATGGTAACGAGATATTTCCTGGCTGCTTCCGCACGCTTCTGGCCAAGGGCGATGTTATATTCGGCGGAACCGCGCTCGTCGCAATTCCCCTCGATGCGCACTGTGGCTGCGGAACTCTTGCGCAGGTAGCCGGCATCTTCCGTCAAGGCCTTGCGGGCAGTATCGGAAAGGGTAAAGGAATCGAAATCAAAATAAATCTTTTCCAGCTCCGTTGTCAATTGTTCGCCTGCTTGAGACACAGCTTTTGCCGACCCGTTCCCGGCCTTGTCCGTAGCCGGCGTTACGGACGCTTTTGTGACACCAGAGGATTTTTTTACAGACTTGGCGTCAGCCTGTTTCGGCTGAGCGGTTGCGGCCGGGGCAATCCCTTCATCCTTTTTGACCACATTCTCCTTGGCGCAACCACTGACCACCAATGCTCCCAAAGCTCCTGCCACACAAAACCCAACGATCCTTTTCATGTTTTTCTCCTTTGTGTCTGGTTTGATATTGCTGCAACGCCTCGTATTGCGAACAGACGCGGTATTCGGCACCTCTGTCAAACGCGCTAACCTTGCCGGAGCTCCCCTGTTCAGGTATGCTGACAATATGATTTTATTGCCGGTACGTTTGTGCTACCATTAATTTTTAAGTAAATTATTTGCATTGCTAATGAGTTTTGTCAATAACTATTTTTCAGGGGGATACATGGCTAACGATATAGACGAAATATCCGAGATAATCGACAACCTGAGGCGTTCCATAAAGGCGATAAACGAGTATTCGAGGAACGCGGAGAAGGAAACCGGGCTCACGGGGCCTCAGCTCTGGGCGATCAAGCTGATCGCCGGCAGCGCGCCCATACGGGTATCCGACCTGGCGCGCCAGATGTACCTGCATCCGGCAACGGTTGTGGGCATATTGGATCGACTGGAGTCAAAGGGATTGGTGCAACGTATGAGATCGACTGAAGACCGGAGGGTCGTGGAAATCTGTCTTACAGAGCAAGGGCGCGTTGTTGTCGGCCTGGCTCCCGAGGTTGCACAGGGATTGCTGGTCAAGGGGCTTGAATCCCTGTCACGGGAAAAGCTTTCCCATGTCTCCGAGAGCATGAGGGAGATTGTCAGGATTCTTGGGGCCGAGGATTTCCCGCCCCAGTTGTTGTTCTCCCAGGAAGTGAACCTGCCTGCAAAGCCTGCAGGACACTAATTCTGTCCCGGTTCCCCCAGATCCAGCAAGGCATGGAGCATGCCGACCCGCGGCATCGACACCCCCTGTCGAGCCGCGTAACGGAGCGGGATCCGGTAAATCGCCTCCAGTTCCAAAGGACGCCCCTCAAGTCGGTCCAGCATCATGCTGGGCCGGTAATCGCTGGTATGCCGGACCGTACTTGTCAGCATCTCTTCCCTGTATTCCCCGGATATGGGTTCCGACAGCCCTTGGGCATTGCCCGCAGCAATGACCTCGTCCATGATCTCCGCGACCAGGGAGCGCATGTGAGAATTGGCCAGCAACCTGCCGGGGGTCTGGCTGGTCAGGGCGCACAGGCCGTTGAAGGGGATATTCCACACCAGCTTTTCCCACCGGATTTTCCTGAGGTCGGCCACGGCCTTGCAGGTGATGCCGGCATCAGAGAACATGGCCGCCAGTTGCCCGCTGCGGGGGGAAAGCCCGCCGAGAAATTCCCCCAGCCGGATGGAACCGAGGGCCATGTGGTTCACTACGCCTGGTTCGCCGCGGGAAACGCCAATCATGGCCACCCCGCCGAGTACTCGGTCGCCGCCAAAGGCTTCTGCCAGCAGTTCCTCGTTGCCGAGACCGTTCTGGATGGTAAGCAGGGCGGTATGGTCCGCCACAAGCGGGCGCACCATTTCCGCCAGAAGGTGGTTTGCAAAGGACTTGAGCGCCACCAGCACCAGATCGACGGTGCCCATGTCGTTGGCATCGCGGAAGCCGGCGACCTTCTTCAGATGGAAATCGCCCCGCGGAGAAGTGACCGTTAGGCCTGAGGCGGTAATGGCGTCATAATCCCGCCGCAACAGGAAACGCACATCATGGCCGGCCCGCTGCAAAAGGCTTCCGTAATAAAGGCCGACCGCTCCGGCGCCGACAACTCCTATCCTCATGGCTCCACTTTCCTCTTGCCGGTTTCCGGTTACGTTCCGACTGCTTTGTTCCCTTGAATGCGTGACGCCTCCATGCCTCCGCTGGTCCGGAAGGCCTCTGCCTTTGCGTTTTAAAAGGTTGCATCGACCAGTCGGAGTACCAGCCGAGTACGCGGGATGCTACGCCACGGCGGCGTGCTGGCCCCGGCTCTTCCGGACACTACGGCATTTCGACGTCACGCATTCAAGTATCCCGTCATCTCAGCCGCCGGTAACGGCTGATCAGGGCGTTGGTTGAGCTGTCATGGCCAAGCTCCACCTCATCCGGGCCCAACTCGGGGACGATCCGCTGGGCCAGGGACTTGCCCAGTTCCACCCCCCACTGGTCGAAAGGATTGATCTGCCAGATGGCCCCCTGGGTAAAGACGCTGTGTTCATAGAGGGCTATCAGCGAACCGAGCGCCTCGGGCGTCAGCTTCTCCGCCAGGATGGTCGTGGAGGGGCGGTTGCCGGGAAAGGTACGGTGTGCAACGAGCCATTCCGGGGTCCCCTCCCCCCTGACCTGACCGGCGTCCTTGCCGAACGCCAGGGCCTCGCCCTGGGCAAAGACATTGGACATCAGGAGATCATGATGGCTTCCCAAGGGGTTCAGGGAACGGCAGAATCCGATGAAATCGCACGGAATGAGATGGGTCCCCTGGTGGAGCAACTGGTAGAAGGAGTGCTGGCCGTTGGTCCCCGGCTCTCCCCAGAATACGGGACACGTGTCATAATCGACCGGAACTCCGGCCAAGGTGACCCTCTTGCCGTTACTCTCCATGGTCAATTGCTGGAGATAGGCGGGAAAACGCTTCAGATACTGGTCGTAGGGGAGGACCGCCGCGGACCGGACTCCGAAGAAGTCGGCGTACCACACCGTCAGAAGCCCCATGAGCACCGGCAGATTGTGCTCGAAAGGAGCGGTGCGGAAGTGCTCGTCCATGGCATGGAATCCGGCCAGAAGCGACCGGAAGTTGTCCGGGCCCACGGCAAGCATGGTGGAGAGCCCGATGGCCGAGTCCATGGAGTAACGGCCTCCGACCCAGTCCCAGAAACCGAACATGTTGACCGGGTCGATGCCGAACGCGGCCACCTCCGCCCTGTTGGTGGACACCGCCACGAAGTGCCGGGAAACGGCAGCCTCGTCCCCCACCCCCTGCACCAGCCACGCGCGGGCCGTGCGGGCATTGGTCATGGTTTCAAGCGTCGTAAAGGTCTTGGACGACACGATAAAGAGGGTCTCGGCCGGGTCCAGGTCCAGGGTCGCCTCGGCAAAATCGGTGCCGTCCACATTGGAGACGAAACGGAAGGTCATATCCCTTCGGCTGTAGTGCCGCAGCGCCTCGAAAGCCATTACCGGCCCGAGGTCGGAACCGCCGATACCGATATTGACGACGTTTTTGATCCGCCGGCCGGTATGGCCGGTCCAGACGCCGTCCCGGATCCGGCCGGCAAATGCGGCCATCCGGTCCAGCACCTCGTGTACGTGTGGCACCACGTTTTCGCCGTCAACCATGACGGTCGCATTCCGCGGCGCCCGCAACGCCGTGTGAAGCACGGCCCGGTTTTCCGTCGCGTTGATGCGCTCGCCGGCGAACATGGCGTCGATCCGCGATCTTAACCCGCACTCGTCGGCCAGCCTCACCAGGAGCCTGATCGTCTCCCCGGTGATCCTGTGCTTTGAAAAATCGAGGTAGAGTCCCGCTCCCTCCAGTGCCAGCCGTTCTCCCCTGCCCGGATCATCGGCAAAGAGTTTCCTGAGATGGATATCCTTCACTGTTGCGTGGTGGGCCTGCAGTGCCTGCCAGGCAGGCAGGCCGGTGAGGGTGCTGTCGAGCGCTGATTCGGTCATGTGTGTCTCCCTTGATGGAGGTTCCGCCTGCGGCATTTCATGAAATACCACCCGTTCCGGGCACTCGTCAAGGATAAGCAACCCTCCTTCCGGGGTTTCGGAGTCCAGGGAACGGCGGGCACCGGTCTCCTGACGGTCCGGTGAGCATTTTATCGGGTCACGGCTCTCCGGGGCGATCAATCCCGGCAGGGTTTCTCTGCTCGTAAGCGATTGCAACGGCAACGGGCGTTTCAAAAAAGGCATCCTCGCCGAACAGGTCCGTGAGCCCGGACCGGTCGAACTCGGCCCGGACCTCGTCAACGACCTCGCACAACACAAGTCTGATACCCAGACCTGCCAGGGTGCCGTAAACCGTCCGCAAAGTTTCGGCCGCCGTGAAGTCCACATCGTCGACCGCGGCCGCATCGATGCAGAACCATGACAACGGCGGATCGGCATTCCTGGCGAGTTCGACGATCTCTCTGCCGAGCACCTGGCTGTTGGCGTAATACATGCTGTGCATGAAGCGATAGATCAAAAG
>Ga0187771_10000777_pt1 | contig 20201 bp, 18 predicted proteins | sample 0116_SJ02_MP15_1_FD_133139 | JGI IMG/M metagenome (GOLD analysis project Ga0187771, IMG submission 133139) | Tropical peat soil microbial communities from peatlands in Department of Meta, Colombia - 0116_SJ02_MP15_10_MG | ecosystem: Environmental > Terrestrial > Soil > Wetlands > Peat | place...
CAGGACCCTTCCCGAGCTTCCGATTTCCCCCGTGATGACGGGGACATAGTAGAAGGTGTTCGTATTGAACCAGCGGGCCAATGGGCCCTTCTTTATCCCCGAGAACCCTTCCGTGAAAGGCATGAAGATGTCCTGCCATCGAAGGCTGAGCTGACCGTCCGAGACGTAGTCGAACCCCAGGGACTCTTGTAGGGACACCAGGTCGTCCACGTCTCTTCTGATCGCGGAGGCGACTTCGCTTCGCTGGACCCTCCCCCTCTCCCAGTCCTGGGTAACCCCGACTAAGCCCTCGCTCCTGGGGTGCGACCCCACGAGGAAGGCCTGGAATGTTGTCATGTGTGACTCCTCCGCCGGAGACGGATTCTCGACTAGGTCTGCTCGCGCTGATAATAAGGGTAGCTACGGCTCAATCTCGAATCCAGCTTCACTCGCTGCGGATGGCCGATCCGTGCGTACAGCTCCACAAGCCAGAAGCCTAGGAGAATCGAACTCACTTGGCCGGCCAGATCCCGGCCTTACCGAATGTAAAGAATCCGCGAGGGGGACTGTGGCAGGAGGGCGGCATTTCCTTGTCCATAACGGGCCTTCAAGGTCACGCGGTAGCGCCGACCTTGGATTCGGGGCGTCGGCTCCGAATCAAGATGACGGCTCCGAGCAGGATCGCCAAGACGACCGCCCCCGCCATGGCAAGGTAGAGCTGGGTCGAGTCGACGGCCCATGTAGCTACGATGGCCTTGGGAGAGTCGACGACGACGTCCGCCGCGCTGGCCTTGGCGGTAGAAGCCCCGGACCAGCCGGCGAACACCCGATAGGTGAGGAAGCCGTCCGACACGCTGGAGGGAGACACCGAGACGGAGGCGGTGGAGCCGGAGTCATACCAACCCGAGCCGGTGACTGTTCCATATCCCGAGGTGACGGCAACGTAGTACTGCGTCTTCCATGAGGCGGACTCAGACATGGGGCCTGTCAGGATAACATATCCGGGATCGTTCGGCCCGGAGTAGCTCCCGGACCAGCTTGAGAATGCGTATTGTGTGCCATTCCCCCCGGCGATGAGAGAGGTGACGCCGAAGGATGCATTTGTGCCGGCGTCATACCAGCCGGCCCCGGTCAGGCTTCCGTAGGAGGATGTCACATTGAGATAGTACTGAGTGTTGAAGTCGAACGCGGTCGTGAAGGACGAAGTCACCATGCCAGATGTCGCCTGACCCGTCACCCACCGTTCAGACGAAGTTTCACCGCCTGACGGGCTCGTGACCGACCATGTCTGGGAGCTGTCCGCCCAGTAACCCGAAGCGCTTTCGGTCACCGTTATGCCCTGGGCCAACCCGAACTGATAATATGAAAACGCGGGGGCTGACGGCGAGCCGCCGCCCGAGATCGAGTATGAGACCGTCACGTAGTACTGATGGTAATAGGTAAAGGAGAACGTCTGGGTTGTCGACGCCGCGCCTGACGTCGGTTCAGGCGTGTACCACCTCTCTGTCTGACCGGATCCAGGGAGGCTCGAGTTGATGGACCAGGTGCTTCCCAAGTCCAGGGAGTAGCTCGTGGGAGTCGAGCCCAGGGAGGCCGTCAAGGTGACCCCGTTGCTGACATACGTCAGTATGGGTGAGGAGTACCCGCTCCCTCCCCCGGCGACGGAATAGCCGAACGTCACGGGGATCTGCGGGATTTGGGACGTGCCCGATGAGGAGCCTGCGATGAATTCGTAGCCGTCAGCCTCCATGGCCGTGCCGTTCGTGGTGAAGGACTGGAGCTGGGACGAGTTCGAAAAGGAAATGTAGCGATAGTCGGAGAAGACGGCGTTCCCCGTGTTGGGGTTCCAGTCGTCCGCCCAGAGCCATCCTGAGGAGAGAGGGGTGGTGAAGTTTGAGTAGAGGACCGGGGAGAAGGTGCCCACGCTGGAGGACGTGTGATACCACTCCATCATGAGGCCAGTGAACAGGCCTTCCCCGTTGTCGGGGCCCCCCGTCTGGCCGACGAAGGTCGTCGACCCGAGAGAGCTGTAGGTCGCCTGGGCGCTGGCCGAGGTATTCCAGTCTAAAGCGGTCATCACGACGTTTCCTCCGGAGAAGGATAGGCTGAGGAGGACGGTATCGCCGCTGTTGACGGGGCCGCTGAAGGTCCTCAAGCCCCCGCCTCCCGAGGCCGGGTAGATGGAGTTGCCGTTGTTGTCGAATACTTCGTAGTTCAGGCCGAAGCCGGGATTGTAGTTCCCGTTAGCTGTCGGCCAATTCCAGGAGATCCCCACCTGGTACCAGTATCCCAAACTGGACAGCCCGTTGAGGAGGTAGCCTGGACCGTACCCGCTTGCGTCCGACTGGGCGACGGCCGTGACGTTGTAGGCGAGGTAAGTGAAGCTCTGAGTGAATGTAATGCCAATCTGGACATCGTATTCGCTGCCCGACCTGTGGGCGGAAGATCCTGAGCCTCCGGAGCTGGCAGTTCCGTTCGCCACCGGCAGGGGCGTGGGACGAGGCAGACTGGCAGAGGAAGCTACTGGCAAGCTTCCTTGGGCAGCGACGCTGGAGGGTTGTGAGAAGGTGAGGCCCCAGGCTATCACGAGGACAAAGAGGACAGCCCACACCCAGTGCCGCAGACCGATTCGGCGCATCATCCAAGGGTCGAGCTCATCCTATATTTATGCTACTAGCTATAATAGTAGCTCTTGGCCCTTCGGCACGGCCATGCAAGCTGCAGGCCGGCCGCAGCCCGGCCCCCTAAGCTCGTATGCCATGCGCGTAAGCAGCTTTGGATCAGACTAATGGGCCGCGCTCTTCCCGCAATTTGTGCAGAACACGGCGCCCATGGGTATGGGAGCCCCGCAGTTGGTGCAGAATCTGTTGATGTTCGTCGGCCCGGTGCCCTGACTAGGTGAGGATTGCACTCCTGAGGGGGCCGAGGGGGACGACGGCTGGCTAGTGTAGGCGGGAGAAGGCGCCGCGGGGAACGGCGAAGGAACCCTCGACCTGAACAGTGCGATCACGCCCAGGATGGTGAATAGTATCGCGCCGAGCACGACGGCATACGAAGCGGCATCGAGCCACCAATAGTAGCCCTCCGTCGAGAAGGAGGCGTTGTAGATTATGTCACTATACACGGCAATGACGATGAAGAAGACGAGCACCCACTGGAAGGCCCCTAGGTACAGGGTCCACTTTGCGTATCTCGTAGCCCCCTGGCCCGACGCCCCCCAGCCCATCATGTATCCTGAGTACGCGATGCCGAGCGTCGTCAGGACGACGAGCCCGGCCAAAAGGTCCGTATCGGTGTTCTTCAGGGCAAAGGCACCGTAGCCGTAGAACTTGAACCATGCGAATGGCGTCGTAAGCACGAGGATCACGCTGACGATGGCCAAAAAGACCTGTAGGCCGGGCAGGAACTTCCCGAATTGCGTCATCTCTCTCAAGCTTCTCCAGTGGACCTCGATCCACTATTCGTTATTCAGCGGGGATGGGATTTAAGGATTCCAAGGTGATTAGGCAGGGCGCGACCCGACTTCGGTTAGAATCGATCGAAGTGAGCACGCTTCTTGCGAGGACCACCTTTCGGGCAGGGGTGCAGGCCCGACCCGCAATGAGCACCCTCAGACGAGTCCTCGCTCGAGGATGACTGAGAGCCTGCGTTCGCCATGAAACAAGATGCTATTCGCCTTTGAGGGAAGAATATGGACCAAAGCCGTACGATCGGAAGTAGTCAGAGAAGAGAACCCTTATCATCATCGAAGCCGAATTGAAACCTCGGCGGCGTGAAGATGAACCATCGTGTTGCGCTGACGGTCTTCCTTATCGCCGTCCTGACCGCGGCCGTCCCCGGCCAGACGTCTTCAGCCTGGTTGGTCAGCGTCAGCGCCACTGTGGCCGTGGGCTTCTCTCCGAAGGACATCGCGCTCGACCCTGCCAATGGGGACATCTACGTAGCGGACAGCGGCTCGGCCATGGTCTCGGTCATCTCTGGATTGACCAACGCCGTAGTCGCCAACGTTTCGGTGGGCATCGAACCTGACTCCATCGGGCTGGATCCAGCCAACGGAGGCATCTACGTGACGAATGGGGGCTCGGACACGGTCTCGGTGATTTCAGGGTCGAACAATAACTTGGTGGCCACCGTGCCTGTGGGCAGTGGCCCGGCTGAAATCGAATTCGACCCCGCCAACGGGAATCTCTACGTGGGGAACTATCAGACCGACTCGGTCTCCGTGATCTCGGGGTCAACCAATACGGTCGTCGCTAACGTGACCGTGGGAGCCAACCCGGTGGGGGTGGTGTACGACTCGGCCAACGGAAACGTCTACGTAGTGAACAGCGGTTCGGACACGGTATCGGTCGTATCTGGGTCGAACAACAGCGTGGTGGCGACGATTACCGTAGGCATCGGCGCCGACAGGATAGAATTCGACCCGGGGAACGGAGACATCTATGTGGGGAACTACGATTCGGACACGGTCTCCATTATTTCGGGATCGAACAACAGCGTGGTGGCGACCGTGAGGGTGGGCGCCGAGCCCCATGTGATAGAGTACGACCCTGCCGACGGAGACATCTACGTGGCGAACTTCGGCTCCTACTCGATCTCAGTCATATCTGGGACCAACAACAGCGTAATCGCCACGGTGACGGTGGGGAGTGGCGCCGACAGGATCGCCTTCGACACCGCCGATGGAATCATCTACGTGACCAACCTGAATTCCAACACTACCTCCGTCATCTCAAGCACGAACGACTCGGTGCTGGCGACGGTGGGGGTGGGCACGACCCCCGTGGGGGTAGCGTTCGACCCTGCCAATGGGGATGCCTATGTGGCGAACTTTGGCTCCGACACGGTCTCAGTGCTGTCGATCGGTCCTGCCAGTACGCAGAGCAGCTCGGCGAGCCCGCAGGCTCCGGGATATCCCTGGTACGCGGTTGGGGCTGTCCTGGTCGCATTGGTGGCCGTTGCAATCTTCGTAGGCTGGAGGCGGCAGACGCCCAGAACGAGGGCTTCGGGGCCTACGAGCGTTACACGCCGAGCACCTTTCCCGAATCCATGCTAAGGCACCTATGAAATCATCGAGTTCCATCACTCCGCCAAGGGTGTCATCGTCTTCATTTGTGGCGCCCGCCCATCGGGGCTGGAGGCCTGCTAGGCTAGCGCCTGGAGCTGGATAGCCTGGTGACCAGGATGAGCAAAAGTATCGCGGCGACACAGATCGCGAGAAGCCAGAATGGGCCCAGGCCCCCCACCAGACCTTCGGACGTGGAGCCGTCCAGCCAGGCCCAGAGCGCAGCCGAGGCGACGGTGACGATGGCTATCCCGATTACCACCGACCACCAATCCCTTCCCCTCTCCCCAGCCATTGTCTTCGATAGTGGGCCGTTTCGAGTTATATGGTTTTGCCGGGCGGCTATCGCGCCGTGAAACGGCCATCTGGATTAGGTTACTCGAGCTCCGACCTTCTCAGCCTGAAGGCTGGCATCGCCCCAGACCGGACTGCCACGTCCCTTTGAGCCGCGAGAGCCGAAGCCCTCCAATAGCTGGCGCGGGAGAAGACCATGTTCGTCTCACTCCCCGATGAGGTACTCCCCCTTCCTCGACCCTGAGTCTGCGGCCAAACGGCTTTGAGCACGACATAGAAGCGGCTGGAGTGTTCATCGAGGAATCAATCAACGGTGTCAGGTTTGAGCGCTGTCACACAGGCTCGCGTAGTCCTTCCTCGAGAGGAGATAGGAAGGATGCATCAGTCCGGTTGGAGCATAGCGTTGGTCACCGATGTAGCGAAATCCAAGCCTGAGCAGAACCCGCCTCGAGGCTACGTTCTTGGGGTGATGACCAGCGTAAAGGGCTTGGACGCCTAATTCGTCAAACGCGTACCGCGTGACCGCCCTGGAGGCCTCGGTGGCGTACCCCTTCCCCCAGTGGGCTGGCAACAGGTGGAAGCCTAGCTCGTAGATGCCCTTCGAAGCGTCATGGTTCCGCAGCCCACAACACCCCACGTGCTCCCCTGTGGCCAGAAGGAAGAAGGGCCAGTACTGGACCCCAAATCTGGCCTGGCTTTCCAGCTCCAGGCCGAGCTTCCTACGGACCTGTCCGTCGGTCAGATGGCCACGCGAGTCCAGGAGCTCCATCACCTTCGGATCCCCCCACAGCCCTCTAGCCAACGCGAAGTCGTCGCCTCGCCAGGTACGGAAGCCCAGCCTCCTCGTCTTCAGGAAGTAGTTCGCTCCGCTCACCGCCACTTGCTGGCCTTCCTCCTACACCTCCAACCTAGCGAACCCGGATGATAATGATTTCTTACGTCGTTATGTTATCCCAGAGAGATGCTCCTATTCCGCCGGTCCTCTATCAAGCTGCCCTCGGCTCTTGGTGGGATAGGCAGGAGAGGGTTGACCTCGGGCGAGGGAATCGTGATGAGGTTAAGAGATCATGAGAGAACCCAATCTCTCATCTGTCGACTCCCTCCCCCTGAGACAACTAGCGCCATGATCAAGTCCAGCGACCTGACGTATGCCGGAGGGAGTCACACTGACTTCGCTGACGCAGCGTAAGAGCTACAGAATGATCTGGCGAGCCCGGAGGACCGATTCAACCGCCGCAGGAGGGAGTGAGCAGGGCCACGCTGTCCCCCTCTAGGATCGAATGATCCAGGTCGACCAACTTGTTGTTGACGAGGACACGCATCTGCTTCGCGACAGATGCCATCCTTGGGTGAAGCTTGAGGGCCGTCGATATTACATCTTTGGCCCGGGAGCCCGAGACAAGCTCGACGCTTTCACTTTGAAGGCCCGCAACTTCTCTCATTTGGGCGAAGTACATGACATCGACCCTTATGCCACCAACCCTGCTAAGCGGTGCCTGTAGCACTTGAGTCTGAGCCAGGGTCCTCATGGCACTAACGCCCCCCGGGAAGCCAGCCGGATGGGCCTCCAGGAATTCTCATCCGAAACGGCCAGGAGAAGTGGTGGCGTGGCAGGGAGTGTGTAGTCCTGCCACGCCAGGAGACGACTTATGTCAGAGGGGGCGCCAGGACCAACAGACGGGTGACTCCTCGAAAATCGTTCGTCCAGAGTCACCAATTGCCAGTGAGGCCTCCTCTGTAGGAAATGCAGGATGCTCAAGATTAAGTTCATATTGCTGAATTCTATGCTACTGTTGGCCCGTCGTGCTATCAAAAAAACCAGAATGTGTCCATATCGCTATGGATTAGAACCAAAATGTCCTAGAGTTGAAAGCGGATACGGAATAACCCCTTTCATAAAATGAACGCAGTGCCGACCAAGATATGTCAATTCCGCTGCCGAGAGAGAAGGCAATCGAGGATAGAATCCACCCAGGACAACTCATGCTCAGAACCGACGACGAAGAAAGCATGAGTCGAACGATCTTGCATTCTGACCAATCGGCAATAAGGGCGAGGGCTCCTCCAGGAGGTCGCCAGGACAAATGGTTTATATGAAAAGTTGCTCATCTTCACTTGATTGACTTCGCTCACCCTGGTGGAGTCGCAGGCCAACATCTGCACCGGCTGCATGCTGGAGACAGGCCGATGCATCGACCTAGAGTGCTTCGAGTGCGGACCAGACTTGGGCGTGGCAAGCCTCGTGGCCTCCTGCCAGGGCGACCAAATCAAGACGCGTCTTGTAAGGGGCTCAACCCGATACCTAAAGGACGTTTTGGTGACAGATAGCGAGGACATCATCGAAACCCTGGCTCAAGGCGAAGTCAAGACTCCGGACTGCCTGAGCTCCACCGTCGGAAATCTTCGGGGGTTGATGCGGGAGTACGGGGAGGGGTGGCTTAAGGACCATCTGAAGAACGCGTATGGGAGTCTTCGGTCTGGCGAATTGGCGGACTCCCTTAACATCCCTCGTCTCAAGTATTCGAAGGACGTTGCCGACTGCGTTGTCAGCATCCTCGGTTCCTCCGTTATTCAGAATGGTGGAAGGGAGCTGTCCATCGTAAAGAGGCTCCACGAAGAGATCGTGAAGTCCAAGCCCGATATCGTCGGCTTTTCAGTCAAGGGTCAATACGGCGTCCTCTCAGACCCATTCTTCCGAGCTGCAGCCCGGATGGTTAGGGAAAGGCTCGACGTTCCGGTGGTGGTCGGCGGCCAGTTCACGAGCGGGCAGCCTCTCCAAATGCTGCATTCCACGCTTACGCTTTCCCTGAAGGACACGGATTACCTCGTTCAGGGCAACGCCGACCTGAGCTTGCCCCAACTCGTCCATGCAGTAGAGCGAGGCGACAGCCCGGCGGCCGTCCCCGGCGTCTCATATCGTGAGGGCGGAAGGATTGTGGGCACCCCGGGGAGGCCCATAAGAGACTTGGACGCACTTCCCTTGCCCGACTTCGCGCAGTTCGACCTCGACGCCTACGCTCCAGTGCGCATCCTCCCGATGCTCACTGCCAGGGGCTGTCCATGGAGGAGGTGCACATTCTGCAGCCACTACAAGAGCTATGGAGACGACTACGTCTCTATGAGCATCGACAGGGTCATAGAAACGATCGGAGAGTATAGGGAAAGGTACGGCACACACTTCGTGGTCTTCAACGACGAAACTCTCCCTTCGGCCAGGGCGCGGGAGATAAGCCTCGCCATGAAGAGGGAGGGGATTGATGACGTCTACATCAACACCTACGGGAGGATGGACGACGGATACACGAAAGAGGTCCTGGACCTAATGTCCAAGGTCGGCTTCAGGGTCATCTTCTGGGGGCTCGAATCGGGCTGCCAGCGTATCTTGGACAGCATGGACAAGGGCATAAGGACATCCACCATGGAAAGGGTCCTGAAGGACTCGCACGGTTCCGGCATCGCCAACTTCTGTTTCATAATGTTCGGCTTTCCGGGCGAGGAGAGGTCCGAGGCGATGGAGACGTATTCGTTCTTGAACAGGAACAAGGACTGCGTGGACCTCATCGCCCCCAATGTGTTCTCTCTTTCGGAAACATCGCCCATCGGCAGGGAGCCGAGCAGGTGGGGGGTCATCCTGGACGACTCCAAATATGGGTATCATGTCACGACGGGGATGCAGCCGGCAGAGGTAGAGCTGCTGGCCGGAGAGATGTATCTGCGGGTCGAATCGATGGTGTCCGATCGCTTCCTGGACTGGTGGAGGTCGGGCGTTCTTCCAGACCCCTACTGGCGAAATCTCCTGTTCATATTCCACAGCCTGGGTCTGCTGTGTGGCAGAAACCTTGAAGAGAGGCTTTCCGAGGCGAATGAGTGGCCCAACGTGTATCCTGTCTTCACGGGGCATTTCATGAGCCTTGGGCCCAGGGGAGTCGCTGCCACCAACTTTTGGCAGGACAGTCGCTCAAGCAACTTCGTTCTAAGCGCCTTCGACCGCAAGTTCTGTTCACTGGCGGATGGAGCAAACTCGCTGGCTGCAATAGTGGAGTCGCTCGGGAAGGACGAGCCGTCCCCGGAGCAGGGGAATTCGGCCAAGGGAGTGCTTCGGACCATCAGGTCCTTGAAGGATAGCTACTCGGTGGCGTTCTTCTCCAAGCCCATTCCGGATCGGACCGCCAGTGGGAAGGCATCTCAGCAGAGGAGTTCTCCCTGAGGGCTCACGTCGCCACCACCGGAGCGGATGCATGGGCTTGGTCTTCCGCGGCTGGAATTTGAAATGAATAGAAGGCGTTTCATTTGCCGTGACGTCACAGGTCTTCGATCGTATGCTCGTATCCCAACGACTATACTGAATGCTGGAACTCGAGCGCCGCTTTCAGGGTCAAGTGTAGAATTGGTGGTTGACAAGGCTTGGGACAGCCTTGTGAAGTAGTGCCGCGACCGCACTAGTCCGAGCTCACCTGCTAGGCAGGCGCGAGATGTCCGAGGCCAACGTAGACAAGGAACCATACTTAAGGGGGGCTTCTAGGTCCGGATACCTCCGGTTCATGACGTCAGAGTACTTCACTCTGACCTTCCAAGATTCAAAGCTGAACAGGTCGTACTCGACACGCATTCTGACCTCTCCGTTGCTCTTGAGGGATTGTGCAGAAGAAGAGGCCACCTGTTCACCATCCTCGTTGAACACGCCCAAGTTCACCTTCGTGGCTTTGCCAGGCCCTGAATTGTGTGTGACGATCTCCCAGTAGAAACTGCGTGGCTGGGAAGTCGGCGTGCGACTCCTCCATTTCACCCCCGCAAAAACGCTCAAAGTCGGCGTAGACTCATCAATCGGACGCTCACCGGCCTTCGCAAGCTTCAACTCGTCGCGTTTTCCAAGCTTCTCCTCCTCAGCTTGGTGGGCGTAGCAGGTGGGGCATAATGCCTGCACATCGTGCCTCGTAGGGGGCCAATTGGGAGCGAAAGAGGCCGCTCGGTAGAAAACTGGTTTCATCGATCCGTGGGAACCTAGCTGTCCACCGCATCGCGCGCACCTGTAGCTCTGCCTCCTCAACACGGCCGCCTTCTTTGACTTGCTCAATCGGGCCCGAGTCAAGCATCCCTTCGTAAGACGGCCCCCCTCTTTTGGCTTACCATAGGAGCCTCCGATTTCAGTGGAACGGTCATCATCAGGGACAGTGAAACGTACTGGGACAGACCCTCGCCTCTAATCCACATCGCCAATCCGGCCTGAACCCCTGGAAGCACCATCAGGCCATTACCCACTTGTCTTCAAAATGAGCCCCAGACGTTCCGTCCACAGCATACGACCGCTACGGCTTCGAGGCCATTGGCAGCCAGGACGGCGACCCACGCGCGCCCTACACCGCAGGTGGTGGTTCGACGGTTACCAGATATGTCGCGCTGGCCTCGGCGCCCTTGCTATCCGTGACGGTGGCCAAGGCGTTGTAGATGCCAGCCTGCATGTATGTGTGCGGGCCGTTGGCCGTGAGCGTGGCCCCATCACCACAATCTATGCTTATGGTATACGGAGGGGTCCCGCCGATGGGGGTAGCGGTGAACATCACGGGGTCACCGCTGTATGGGTATGCGGGCACCGCTATCAGCGTGACGTCGAAGGACGTCTTCGAGCTGGTCGTCGAAGGTGTCTTGGTAGTGGTGGTTGGTGGGGGCGTCGTAGTGGTCGCCGAGGAAGTCGTCGTGGGCGTCACAGACTGCGCTGATGATGCGGTCTGCGAAGGCGTTGTCGCGGGCGTCGTCGTTGTGGCATTCGAAGGTGCCCTCTTCGGAAATGGAAGGATGTTCATTTCCTCCGCACCGATTAGCACGACGGCGCCGACCACGAGGGTTGCACCTAAGCCCTTCAGGAGGTTCCTTCGCGACACCTTCTTTGCTTCGTCCGACCTGCTATTGCTCAATGATTATTCCAACCCACCGGAACTTTTTCATTCTCTCCTTTATTTTAGATTATCGTCAGGCGAGCTTAGGACACTTCAGTTTGGTTTTATGCAAAAAAGTAGCCACTTGCCTCTTGCACAGGAAACGAGTCGGCCCTATCTGCTTATGAATCAGACCAGATGATCCCGTCAGGTCTTTCGCTTCCCCTCATGCTAACAGCCTCCGCTGGGAAGGAGTAGGATGGCGCCGGCAACAGGGACATCCGAAGAGACTCCCTCACTCCTCAACGTTTGCCGCCTTCTGTGCACGGCGATCTTCCCAATAGAAGGGCTCGAGAGGGCCCCAGTCGTCATCCCGCCGGAGAGACCGGAGCTGACATCCGACGACTGGAAAATGATGGCCAGGTAATGATTCCGCTACATTCAGCTGGGCTCGAGGCTAGACCTGAGGAAGACCTAGCAGCACACCAATAAGGTTCAGGAGAAACACGGCTCCGATTAGGATCGAGGCATAGCCGCATATCCTCCTTATCCTGGTCAGGTTCCTGAGAGAGGACGCCAGCTTTGCCACCCCTCCTGCGAATGTCCCCACGGCCGTCATGTAGACGGCCGTGCCCACCCAGAAGGCCGTCATAAACTGCAGTCCGACGTAGAGGTCGGCCAGCTCCATCACGTAAGTCAGCGCCACTATGAGTGGCACACAAAAGGAGAAGCTGCTCACGAATCCCAGCAGCAGGGTTGTCCTCTGGGTCCCAAAGTACTGACAGTACTTCGAAATCCCAATCCTTAGATTGCCCAATAACGAAATGCCATACGCCACCATGATCAAGCCCAAGATGAAGACCGCTACCGGGTAGAGGTCCGCCCTGACGGCTTGATTGAAGAGCGTGCTACCCAGCAAAGAGGCGCCGATTCCGAGGAGCATATATGAGAAGAACCTACCGGCGGAGAAGATTGCCGATGTGAAGAGAGCTCCGCGCACGTACGGCGTGCTGCCCGCAATGCGAGGAACCAGGATGGGGAGACAGGTAAGAGCGCACCCTACCCCCGACGTGACGCCAAGGGTGAAGCCGACAACGAAGTACTCTATGGTCAATACTCTTTGCCTCTCCAAATGGCCCAAACCCAGTGGCGTAGCAGAACCGTGCTCAACGGCTATTCCCCGTGAGGTCTCTGGCCGTTCATATTGAGGTGTGCCGTAGTATATAACGCCTACATAGAGCTACGTCTGGGCCTTTGAAGCCCCTAGGTCCGCCCCCCTCCGACGCGCATGATTATTATCCATACCCGCCATAAATGTGGCGATGGCCTCGCGAAGGACTCTCGTGGTCTCAACGGCGTTGATGCTTCTTCTGGTAGCTGCAATCGCCCTGTACTCCCAGGGCGGAACTAGCCTCGGGCAGAAGTTAAGCGTCGGGGAACTTGCGCTCATTCATGGCACCACGGGGCAGGTCTCCTTCACGTTGCTTGACGAGAGCAACGAGCCAATCGTCAGCGTGAACGTCACCGTGAACTAGACAAGAACGGTCTGGGGATGCAGCCACGCATTAACCGGATTCACCTGCAACTGCTATCCTCTGGAGCCATCCAGCGAGTATCCCATTTCGTCTGGACATTCGATACCCTGCAGCTATACTTCGCTCTCGCAGGTAATCGAGGGCCAGAGCTATGTTGTGAACATAAGCCTGAGCTTCGGGGATGGCAGCAACGCTTCCTGTTCAAGGACCATCACGGCAGCGTAGCGCTCCATCCACAGAGGCCCTGCCTTTTACTACGGTTCCGAGCGGACTCCGAAGTCGGCTCGATATGACCTGTGGCACTACTCTTGCCGTCCAACGCGGTGCCATCTCCCCACCGAACGGGGGGACCCTACATCCCTGGCAGGAGGCCGTGGAGGAGCAGCATGAGGGCGACTCCGACTGTGTAGAAGTACAGTATGCCGACGTAGAACCCCAAGAGGTAGGCAAGGGCGTAGTGTCTCCCCATTGCAGCCCTGACATGTTGTCTGAGAGGACATCCGTCGGCCATGATTGAGTAGAACCCTATCCCAAGCCCCGCGATCACCGTCAGGCAGATGGTCACCACGGAAGTGTATCCAGGGCTGCTGGCCATCAGGGGGAACCCAGGCATCTGAAATCCCAGCCTACTGAGGATGACAAAGCTGCCGAGGGCACCTACGAAGATGCCCGGCAACGCGTAGGCCAGATATGTGTCATTGAAAAGGAAATAGTCTCTTATCCCGCTGACGCTGCAGAACCGTGAACGTTCAGCCCCATAGCCTATGAGAGTTGACGCGACGAGGACGATTACGAATATGTCCACGTTCACTTTGTTGCCCTCCTCTTCACATAAAGCGACGCCACTACGGCTCCCCCTATTACGGCCGCAATGCCCAGGATCATTATCAAATTCCCATAGGCCGCTTGGGTCGCCGCCATTATGGGGCAACCACCAAGGAGCATTACAAAGAATGAAACCAGGAAGCCGTTCCTTGCAGCCTCGAAGGAGAACCTCCCTGGACCAGGCCCACGTTCCTTGTGCACGACCGACGCGATCAACGCACCAAAGACCAGCCCCAGGATCGCGGGAACGGGAACCTCAAGCGAAATCTGGCTGACGTAGAAGCCGGTGCCCAGCAGCCGGTTGAGCGTCCAATCCAGGAGGTCGGCAGAGTCTCCGCCCATCGAAATTGCGTAATTGAGCAATATAGCCGGGTGGAAGAGCGCCTCGCCTAGGCCGGCCCACGCCCCGATCCCCAAGCCAACCAGAAGGGGGGTGAATTTGAGCTTCATCGCCCCCAGCCGCGAGCTATGGCGCACTCGTTTTCCCCTCCAGGAGAGCAAAGATCCAGGCGAACAATGTGATCTTGCCCGTTCCACCACACAGGGGACATGGAATGACACCCTGGGCCACCTGTAATGAGCTTTCGAACTGCGGGGCGCCCCAGAACCCCTGGTTTCTCAGGCTAGTTATGTCAGCCATTACCGCGACGACGTAGGATTCGGTGGAGCCCGGCTTCAGGTCCACCTTGACGTACGCGGGGGAGCTCCATCCCGCCTGGCCGGCCACCGTCACGTTGGCTTGAATCCATCCACTCCAATCTGTCTTTCCCTCGTTCGACAGGGTCAAGTTCACCTTGACCTGGAAGAGATCGCTCCTGCTACATCCCAACTGGATCCCCTCAGTCGTAATCACTGGCCTCCCGAATACCAACTCCTGCGAGTTCAGTCCGCCGTTCAACTGGATCGTCCCCGTCCCATGGCACTCCGGGCAGGGAATCTCGAAGGTGGCCCCGAAGGCCAGGAAAGATACGATGACCACGAAGCAAACGTCCACCAGCAGGCCATACCTGTTCGCAAACATCTGCCTTCATCCCCGCCATTCGGATTCATGAGGCGCGTGGTCGACGCGAATCGGAGGAGACGGCCGTTCTCCATGAATCAGTTCCCTAGTCAACAAGGGGCTGCGCAAAAGCAGAGCTCCTCCTCGCCGCTCATGATATCACTTCCTAATATCGAGAAGGTTTATTTAAGACTTGGGCTGTGGCGCCAAAAAACTATAAAATATCAGTGCAGGGAAAGGCATAAATTCACATGACGACCCTCAGGCATTGAAGACACCAAGTTGGTGGCGCTTTTTGCAGGAGTGGACATCGGCAGTACAACGGCAAAGGCTGTTGTAATCAATGAGGGAGGCGCCATCAGAAGCTGGCTCCTTCCTACTGGCGCAAAGCCCACGGAAGCCGGGGAGAACGCGCTGAAAGCAACTCTCCATGGCTTGGGAAGTGACATGAAGGATGTCAGGTACGTGGTCGCTACTGGATACGGCAGGGTACTGGCCCCCTTCGCAAACGAAACGGTGACCGAGATAACCTGCCATGCCCTTGGCGCGAGGCAGATCATGCCCGGAACCAGGACAGTAATAGACTTGGGCGGACAGGATGCCAAGGCGATCTCCCTCGACGAAAGCGGCAAGGTGATTGACTTCGTTATAAACGATAAGTGCGCCGCGGGAACTGGAAGGTTCCTTGAATTCGCTGCCAAACTCGTCCTCGATGTCCCACTCGAAGAGATGGGCCCCCTGTCCCTGAAGTCGACGGCTCCGGTGAAGATCACCAGCACCTGCACTGTGTTCGCCCAGACGGAGATCGTTTCGCTTTTGGCATCCGGCGCAACGAAGGAGGACATACTCGCCGGGCTCCATAGGGCCATAGCCAAGCGTGTCGGTGCCCTGGCGAAGCATGTGGGAGTCAGGCCCGTGGTGCTGATGACCGGAGGGGTCTCGAAGAACATCGGCGTGAAGAAGGCCCTCGGAGACGAATTGGGCGTCGAAGTCGTCACTCCGGAAACGATGGACCCCCAGCTGGTGGGAGCTTTGGGCGCCTCGCTCATCGCTAGGAATCGCTCCTTGGGGATTGAACTCAGGCCTGGGATAATGCGATGATCGGATCGTTGGCTGAGCTGCTGAGAGAGCGCCCCGAGAGCATCAAGAAGGCGAAGGAAAGAGGCGCCAAGGTGGTCGGCTACTTCTGTCCATACGTTCCGGTGGAACTGATTCATGCGGCTGGCATGATTCCATTGCGGCTGGTATTCGGGGGGGAAGCTGAAGCATCCGAAGCCGGAGAGCAGTTCCTTGGCTCCTACAGCTGCCCCTACGCGAGAGCCTGCATTGGCTATCGGGCACTTGGCAAGGACCCGTATTACGCCGCCGTCGACGCCCTGTGCGTCGCCTCGACCTGCGATGCAATGAAAAGGATCCAAGACTACTGGCAGTACTACTTCAAGGTCCCAGTGTTCGCGCTCGGCGTCCCCCGCACGTACGACAGGTTCAGGCTGAGGCCGTATGCGATGGAGTACTTTGAGAAGGAACTGGAGCTGTTGAAGTCGAGGCTGGAGAAGCTTAGTGGGAATGAGGTCACTGACAGACGGCTCAGGGACAGCATCAAGCTGTACAACTCGATCAGGCTCCTCATGAGGGAGCTCTACGAACGTCCCTCAGGTGGCGCCCAGTGGATTAGCTGGAGTGAAGCCCTTCATATCTCTCAAACGGGGCTCCTGTTGGACCCGTCCGAGTTCCTAGAGGAACTCCAAAGGATCTACTCACGGTTGCGGAGTTCCAACACGCTTCGAGCGATGGCTGGAAGAGAAGCGGGAGCCGAGGAAAGGCACGAGCCCCGATTGATGGTCTACGGCAGCCTCGTGTCGCTTGGTGATCGCAAGGTGCTTGATATCATCGAACAGGCTGGCGGCGATATCGTGGCAGACGCGACCTGTACTGGATTGAGGCTCTGGAGGAAGGACGTGTCTGAGAGCGACCGGCCACTCAGCGCCCTTGCGGAGAGGTATCTCACCAACGTGAGCTGCCCTTACATGATGGACATGGGCATGAGGGTGAGCTACGTTACGAAGGTGGCCCGTGAGAATCAGGTTGACGGCCTGATCTACTACAACCTGAGGTACTGCGAAAGCTTCAGGGGAGAGCTGGGGCTCTTCGAAGACGCGTTGAAGAAGGAAATGAAGATCCCCGTGCTCCTAATCGAAACGGAGTACTCTCCATCGGATGTGGGGACTATCAGGACCAAGGTCGAGGCCTTTCTTGAGATGATCAGGGGTGTCTACGCGTGACGGTGGCGCCCGGCCTCAGGAGGTTGCGATTGGACGGTGGACTTACGGGCTTCAACCAGGTGCTGAGCCTTCTCCTATCATCCAGGGAAAGGGTCTCCGCGTCAGGCAAGAAGGTTGTGGCCAAATGGGCGTTCCTGCCCGTTGAGCCCATCTTTGCCGCAGGGGCGCTCCCCTACGACCCCCACATAGGCGAAGGTCTGAGGCATGTAATCTTCGAAGAGGATACGTCCTCCATCAACTACGCAGTGGAGTCAGGCCTGCCTCCTGACTTCTGCCCATGGAACCTTTCAATGGTGGGCTCCTTGACCAAGGGCGAGAACGTAGTGCCTATCGACCTTTTCGTTGTCGCCTGTGGCTGCTGGTGCGACAGCATGTCCAAGAGCTGGCACTTGGCATCACAGAAGCTGGGAAGACCCTTTCATTACTTCGACGTCCCGAGGTTCGACGCCGATATCGAAGAGCGTGCTGTAGACTACCTTGTAGCCGAGCTGCGATCGCTCTTCAGATGGCTGGAGGATAACCTGGGAAAGGAGGTCAGCGATGCAGCATTGAAGGAAGGAATACGATCGACGAACAGGCTAAGACAGACGATGGCCGACCTCACCGACCTCCTGCAGGCAGATGGGGTGGCCGTTCCGGCCCTTGAGTACTATCTTTTGCAGATGACCATGAGCGACTGCCTTGAGGCCCCAGACGCTCTCAATCAGGCGCTCCAGGTGCTATTGCAGGAATCGAAGGATCGGCTAAGGGCTGGGACCTCGGCTTCAAGGCGCGAGCATCCGCTGAGGGTCTATTACAGCGGGGTTGAAACTCAGGAGCTTTCGCTCTTCAACACGATCGAGGATTCAGGCGGCGCCCTGGTGGGATGTGACACCTATCTCCCTCTCTTCCGAGGGCTCGTCCCCGTAAATGGCTCGCCGGTCGAAGCCCTTGCAGAGTGGATCTGGAGGACTCCGTACAATTTCCCCACTCCAGAGAGGATCAGGGCGATCATACCTCACTTGAAGAAGCAGAAGGCCGAATGCGTCATAATAAACAACGCCACCGGCTGCAGATACTTCACGGAAACGAGCAGGTTGGCCAAGGACTTGATAAGGGAGGAGCTGGGGCTTCCTGTGCTTACGGTGGAGACGAGCTTGCCAGGGGAGAATGTCGAGCTCACGGAGTCGCGGATAAAGGCGTTCATAGGAACTTATAGCTGAACGTCGAACCTGGCTAGAGCTTGCTGAGGAACTCCGGCAGGAGCTGAGCCACCTCCATGGCGAACCACGAATACCACAGTGCCGTGGCTCCTATGGCAAGCGGGATGAACCAACCCCGGGCCTTCCGGTCCGTGTCACGCCAGTATAGGTCGATCGCCTCGTCGGGACAGGACTCTATGCACAGCCCGCATTTGTCGCAATCAGCGTTTGGCTTGAAGGTCGCCTCTATGGTTTCGGGGGTTATCGCATATGTGTGACAGTCATGCATGCAGTCGTAGCACTTGGTGCACTTTGTCGAGTCGATCTTCACCCTGAACGGAGAGAGGTGATTCCCCAGTTCGGCGAGCGTTCCCACAGGACAGATCAGGCACCACCACCTCTTCTTCGTCATGAATGGAAGGATGGCCACGAAAGCGACGAAGACGAAGAACATGGCGAGCAGCAGCATTGGGAACTGGAACCATACCGCCCAACAGACTATGCAGAAGACGGGGGTGAGGAGAGCGGTCAGAAGCAAGAGCGTCCCGAAAAGGAACCCGTACTTGACGTCCCGCACCTCCTCCTTCAGCCCCCCCAGCGCGATTGAGTTGCCTTCGGCAGGAAAGCCCTGCCTTAGTGCGGCCAGCTTCCACCTCTCCTTTGATCCTCCCGCGCAGGCCTCGACCGTACCGCCGAAGTAGCACATCCATCCGCACCAGCCTCTGCCAAACAGTATGAGCGTAACGATATAGGGTACCATGAGCACGATCAGGGATTCGAGCGTCGCAGGGAAGTAAACCGTTGAGCCCACGGCGTTATACTGGCCGAAGATCGCGGTCCCGTAGATCATCTGAGCTAGGAAGCGGGTGCAGGGCACGTACGCGAAGCCGACGCTTGCCGTCGAAGGAATATAGTAGAACCTCTGATGGAGGGCGACCCATTCGAGGAAGACCGAAATCCCCATGTGCTCTATGGAAAGGAAGAGGTCGAGCCAGGTTACTGCTGCGATGGAGACGATGAAGATGCGTCGGGCCATCCTTATCTTGCGTGATGAAAGGAGAAAGAAGGTCACCGACCCGAAGCCGGCTCCCGCCAGGGCACCCAACAGGAGGTAGGGCCTAGAGTACATGTAAAACGAGATGATGCCGATCAACGCCGCGATGATCGCGGCGTTCTGCCGAGAAGTTGGGGGTTGCACTCTTTACGCCCTCCCTCCGGTGGCTTCAAAATCGAACGGAACAGTAGTCAACCCGTATGCCGTCTCCACCTGAAAAGAACCCACAACCCTGCATGAGGACCGACAGGCCGCCATCAAATCGACCTTGGGATGCCTCCCCTTCAGAGACAGGTCCAAGGTCCTCGCTATGGTGATGGTCGGCCCTGGGGGGATGCTCATTTCCGCCGCTTGAAAGGACCTTCCCATCAGGTTTCCATCGGCGTATAATGAATACTCAACCTTCCTCAGAAGCGTCGGGATGGAACTCCGGTTGCGCGCCATCAACCGCGCCTGAATTGCGATGTGGTCGGGCTCCAGTTCGACGATCCTGCCTTCGCTCTCCTCCAGCTTCACGGTGCCCCTTGCGGAGTTCCTCTTGGTGATCTCCTTATGGAGTATGGCGAGGAACACAAGGAGCATTATTGCGCTCAGTATTATTATGTTGAGCAGCACGGTCGTGGCATTCAGCTGGGACTTGGATGCAGGTGTTGCCTGCATGGCGGGCAGCTTTCGGACGAGCATCGAACCATCCAGCATGCTGCATCAGATGCTCCTGAGGCCCCACCCTACGAGTAGAACGATGAGTCCAAGCAGGATTATCAGCGCGAGCCTGCTTGTGTATTGATGGAGCGCCCTTAGCCCCACAGCTACCAGGGCAACTAGGAAGGTGGTCACGGCCAGAGCGCTGTAGGTGCCGACGTCGTTGAGCTCCGTGATCGACTCTCCCAGGCGAGTCGAGAAGAAGGCTACGATGAGACCAAGGACTACGAACGTGACCACCACCAACAGGATTTGGGGGCCCGCTTGGACGACTTTGCTCCTGAATCTTTCGGCGGACACGCGCTTGACGTTGCTTCCTTCTCCTCCTCCCATTGGGCGGCCTTCATGGCGGATTACAGACGAGACACCACGGGAGGGCGGCGTGGGTGGCCTTCTCCTCAGGGAATTCCA
>Ga0187771_10000778_pt1 | contig 20192 bp, 17 predicted proteins | sample 0116_SJ02_MP15_1_FD_133139 | JGI IMG/M metagenome (GOLD analysis project Ga0187771, IMG submission 133139) | Tropical peat soil microbial communities from peatlands in Department of Meta, Colombia - 0116_SJ02_MP15_10_MG | ecosystem: Environmental > Terrestrial > Soil > Wetlands > Peat | place...
GGCTATTTTGACGGTCAGCTTGCCCGAATCGAATCCAATCCCGGCCAGGGCGCGGCCGCGGAGAAGGAGACCCTGTCCCGCTTGAGCCAGCTTCGCTCCGATGCGCTGGCCCTCGCGGCGCCGGCGGACCCCGACCCGGCAACCGCCCGCGCAGCCATGCTGCAAATTCTGAGCCAGCGTGAGTATGCCGGCGTCCATCGCCCCGATTGGCTGGAACTTGCTCTGAAACGCTTCTGGCTCGCTGTAGCGGGCCTTCTCGATCGCCTCTTCAGCAAGGCCGGCAGGAGCGAGTTTGCGCGCCAAATCATCGTGTGGTTTCTCATTGCAGGCAGCTTTCTCCTGCTGCTCCTGCTGTTCCGGCGGTGGCTTCTGCGCGCCATTCGCCGGACCGAGTTGACCTTGGAAACCTCCCCGGCGGCTGGCAAGGATTGGCGCGCATGGGCTCGAGAGGCCCTGGCCGCGGGCGCGCGGGGAGAATTCCGCGCCGCGGTTCATGCCTGCTACTGGGCGGGGGTTGGCCGGTTGGAGGACCTCGGCGTGTGGAAGGCGGAGAATTCCCGCACGCCGAGAGAATACCTCCGCCTGCTCGATCGTTTGCGCAAAGAGGCGTCCCTGCCCGGAGCGCCAGGCAAGCTGCGCGCGGCCGAGCCGCTCTCGCCTCAGCGGATTCTTTCTGCCTGGGCGTCGCTGACTGGCGCATTGGAGCGCACCTGGTACGCCGGGGAGCAGGCCACCGCCGCCGACTTTCGCTCGAGCCTCGACCACCTGGAGGAACTTGGGTGCCGCTTTCCATCGAACCATCCGACCGCCGCCTCTTGATTGTTGGCGCCGGGCTGCTTGTGTTGCTCAGTCTGCTGGCGGCGGGCCTTGCCCCTCCCGAAACCGGCCCGGAGATCGGTTTCCCCTCGACGTATTCGGCCTCATCGGGCGGCGCGCGCGCCGCGTTCACCTTGCTGCAAAAGCTCGGCTACCGGGTCCAGCGCTGGGAGGATTCCCCGGTCGAGTTGCCCGCCGCTGCCGCCCGGTACATCCTCATTCTTGCGGAGCCGGTCTATGGCGCTTCGCGCGAGGAACAATCCGCCATTCAGCGATTCGCCCGTTCGGGCGGCCTTGTCCTGGCCATCGGCCGCGCCGCGGCGCGCCTGATTCCCGAAGGGAGAGCGGTCAGCTACGCCACCGAGGACGTCGAGTGGAAAACATTCTCGGCGCAGTTTCCGGGAATATTGACACGCGGCGCGCCGCGCATCACCTTGGCCCCCTCCGGAGTCCGCTGGCTGCGGGGCCGCCCGTCCCAGCAGGAGGTCTACGCGGATGGCCCGGAGGTTGTCGTCGTGCGCTATCCGGCAGGGAATGGCAGCGTCATCTGGTGGGCCAGCCCCACGCCGCTCACCAACGCCGGGGTGTCCGCGGAAGGCAATCTGGATTTCTTCCTCAACTGTCTTGGCCGCCCCGCGGATCGCACGGTTCTGTGGGACGAGTATTTCCATGGCCAGCGCCGCTCCTTGCTGGCTTACGTGGCCAAAACTCCGCTGCCTTGGGCCGGCCTTCAGGCTGCCCTCGTTTTCTTGCTTGTTCTGCTGACCTTCGCGCGGCGCTCCGGACCTGTGCGCGAGTGGCAGGCGGAATCGCGGCTCTCCCCCTTGGAATTCGTGGAGACCATGGGGGAGCTTTACCATCGCGCCCATGCCGGATCGGCTGCCGCGGCGGTGAGCTACGCTCATTTCCGCATGTTGCTTTCGCGCCGCCTGGGCCTGGCGCCCAATACCCCAATTGCTCAGTTGCACCGCGCCGCGCGCGAGCGGCTGGGATGGACGCAGCCCGGTTTTTATGAAACGCTCCAAGCCGCGGAAAAAGCCGGGCGCGATCCCGGCTTGGGCGATGCGGAGGCTCTGCGCATCGTCGAGGCCCTCGAGCACTACGCGGATTTGCTTCGACTCAGACGTCCAGCACGCAAGGAGAAGCCCTCATGGCGGAGCATGTAGCCCGTGTTGCCGCGCATCTTCGCGCGGAAATGGCCAAGGTCATCGTGGGTCAGCAGCAAGCGGTGGACGAGCTCCTGCTTGTCCTGCTCTGCCGGGGCCACGCCTTGCTCGAAGGCGTCCCCGGCTTGGCCAAGACGCTGGCCGTGAAAGCGCTGGCGCGCGTTGGCCGGCTGGATTTCCGCCGCGTGCAGTGCACGCCGGACCTGATGCCCGCCGACGTCATGGGCACCAATGTGTTTCTCACGGGACGCAACGAGTTCACCCTGCATCGTGGTCCGGTCTTTACGGACCTTCTGCTGGTGGACGAGATCAACCGCACGCCGCCGCGCACCCAATCGGCGCTGCTGGAAGCCATGCAAGAGCGCCAGGTCACTATTGACGGAAACTCTTATCCTCTCTCCGAATCTTTCACCGTCCTGGCCACGCAAAACCCCATCGAGTTCGAGGGCACCTATCCCCTGCCGGAAGCCCAGCTCGACCGCTTCCTGATGAAGATTCGCATCGCTTATCCCTCCGACGCTGAGGAGAGCGCAATTCTGGAACGCTATCACCGGGGTTTCGACGCCCACGACCTGGAGCGCGTGGGGCTTGAGCCGCTTCCGGGCGATTGGCTGGCAGCCGCGCGCGACGAAGCGCAGCGCATCCACGTCGAGCCGCAACTCTTCCGCTACGCGGCCACCGTGGCCCGGCGAAGCCGCGACTGGCCTTCCCTCAGCCTCGGCGCCAGCCCGCGCGCGGCCCTCGGCTTGATGCACGCTTCCAAAGCCGCCGCAGCCGCGGACGGACGCGACTTCCTCCTGCCCGACGACGTGAAGTCGGTGGCCCCGGCGGTCCTGCGCCATCGTCTCTTGCTCAAACCGGAAGCCGTTCTCGATGGCGCCACCCCCGACCAGGTGGTTGCTGAGCTCCTTGCCGCCGTGGAGGTGCCCAAGTAGCCTCCATGCCTTTCGCGCCTCAGCGTCCGCTCCAGGCCTCCCGTCTCGTCCCGGAGGCGCGTGAAGGATGCGGCTCGCCGCTTCTGGGGCCAACAGTCTTGGCACGGCTTCTCCCCAGCGGGGGTTTCGGCCCGCGCACGCTCGTGTTGTTGCTGCTGGGCCTGGTGTGGATCGGTCCGGCCTGGTTTGAGCCGCGCTTCCTTTGGGCTATGGGCGGATGGGACGTGTGCGTACTGCTTCTGTGGGCTTGGGATTATGCCCGGCTTCCATCGCCTGCAATGCTCAGTATCCGCCGCGTCTGGCATGAGCCGGTGGCCCTGGGAACGCCGTCCAAGGTCAGTCTGGAAATCAGGAACCTCTCGCCGACCGCTCTGCGGTTCGCCCTGATTGACGACCTGCCCGCCAGCCTTTCCTCCGCGCCTCCGGAACGGAATGTGAGCGTCGCGGCGGGCGGGACGGCAACTGCCGGCTACGAGGTCTTCGCACGAGAACGCGGCGATGTGGGCGCTGGCCGGCTCTTCTTTCGCTACCAGTCTGCGTTACGCGTGGCAGAGCGCTGGGCGGCCGCCGATGTGGGGCAAACGATTCGCGCATACCCCAATCTCGAGGAGGCTCGCCGGCAGACGTTGCGTCTCATCCGCAGCCGCCAGGTCGCTCTCGAGCGCCGGTTGCGCCGTCACCGGGGGCAAGGACGCGATTTCGAGAGCCTGCGCGAGTATCGCCCCGGCGATCCCTGGCGGGACATTTGCTGGACAGCCACGGCCCGGCGCAACCGTTTGATTACGCGTGAATATCAGGCGGAACGCAGCCAAACGGTGTGGATCGTTCTGGACGCCGGAAGGCTCCTGCGCGCGCGGATTCAGGGTCCCAGCAAGCTGGACTACGCGGTAAACGCCGCATTGAGCCTGGCCCAGGCCGCGCTTCATTCGGGGGACCGGGTGGGACTGCTGGCCTATGGCCGGCGGATACAGCAACAATTGCCTCCGGGGCGCGGAGCGGGGCACCTGCGCGCCATCCTCGAACGGCTGGCGCTCGTGTGCGGCGAGGCTTCCGAAGCCGATCATTTGCGCGCCGCCGAGACTCTCCTGGCCAGGCAATCCCCGCGCAGCTTGATCGTCTGGCTCACGGACATCTCGGAGACCCTGGAAACTCCCGAGGTTATCGAGAGCGCCATGCACATGGCTTCGCGGCATCTGGTCTTGTTTGGGGTGATCCAGCAGCCGGCACTGCTGGACGCGGCGGCGCGCGCGCCCGCGAATGCCGCGACGATGTACCGGCACATCGCCGCGCAAGAAACGCTCGACCGGCGCCAGGTCTTGCTCGAGCGGCTGCATCGGCGCGGCGTTTTGGCCGTGGAGTTCGAGGCCGCCAGCATCTCGCCCGCGTTGGTCAACCAGTACCTGGACATCAAGGAGCGCAGCCTGCTGTAGAAAAGGAAGTGGAGGAATGGCGGGAGGGCCTGGCCGCGAGCAATCAGCTGGAAGGCTGTCACAACAAGCTGGTAGATTCACTTGGGTCTTGGTAACCGGCTGACTTCCTATGCGAACCTGCGTCGCGCGCCTACTCGAGGCGCACGGTGTCAATGGCGAAGGAGAACTCGCCGGCGGGCGGACCGGCCGAGAAAAGGATAGCGGTCACATCATGGCCATCGGTGCCGTTGAAAGCGGATAGCGGAAAGCGGAACTCCTTCCATTCTGGTCCGGCCGTGAAGGGCTGCACCGCGGGCATATACCCGCCACTCTGCGTGAACAGCAACACGGCATACGCCCGGCCGTCGCCCTTGGCCCAAAAGGCCAGCGTCTTTTTCGAAGAAAGGTCAGCGGGTGCGAACGGCTCAGCGCCGGGAGAGTACATCACACCGGCCCAGGAGGGAGACTCCGCGCCGCCTTGGGCAATCTTGCCGGTCACCTGGAGCGCTCCCTTCGTACCCTGCGCTCCGCCTTCTACGACTTTCATGTCTGCGGTGGATTGGCCGCCCATGATGGAATCCGTTGAAATGGTCCAGCCGAAGCCGAAACGGGCGCTGATCTTGCCGTCATCAAAGTCGCTGATCAATCCGGAACCCACGCTCTTGGGTTCGGCGCTGGCCGTGGGCGGAGGCGTTTCCGGGGTGGGTTTCGCGGCAGGCTTTGCTTGGGCGGGGGGAGGCGATGCAGGAGAGCCTTGGGCCTGGGGCTGAGCGGCCAGGGCTGCTGGCACAGCGAGCAGCACGAAGGCAACGGTCAGCAACTGGGCACGGCAGGCGAGTCTCTGAGTGGTTATTTCGGGTGAAGGCCGGCTCATCATTCCTCCTGAGGAAAGGTAATCGGCTGCAGCCCATTATACGCGCCAGCCGCGCGGAATGTTTCAGCTTCACTGCGGATCTGCCCATGCCGGGCGTCCTGGTTTTCGTTCTTTCGGGGCGGGCGCCAATTCTGCTAATCTAGGCGGCATTCGCCGCCAGTCCCCGGCGGTGCTTGCCGTTCTACAGACCCTATGGGAAAGGAAACCGGGACCTTGAGCACACCAAGCGTACTGCGCAGCACGAAGCGTGTTTACAACTTCAATCCCGGACCGGCCGCCTTGCCGCTGCCGGTTCTGGAGCGCGTTCGGGAGGAGCTGCTGGACTACGGTGGCAGCGGCATGTCGGTGATGGAACTGAGCCATCGCTCGAAAACGTACGAGGAGATACAGTCGCGGGCGGAGCAGGAGTTGCGGCGGCTGATGTCCATTCCGGAGGAGTATGCGGTGCTGTTCGTGCAGGGGGGAGGCAGCCTGCAATTCACTATGGCGCCCATGAACCTGTACGTGCCGGGAAAACCGGTGGACGTATTGCACACGGGGGCGTGGACCAAGAAGGCCATTGACGAACTCAAGAAAGGCACGGCGTACCGCCTGGCGGCCACGACGGAGGCGGTGAAATTCACGCGGGTGCCGCGGCCGGAGGAAATCAGTCTGGACGCGAACGCGTCCTACGTGTACATGGCCAGCAACAACACCATCGAAGGAACGCAGTGGAGCGCGCCGCCGGCCACGGGGGAGGTGCCGCTGGTGGCGGACATGTCTTCGGACATCCTGTCGCGGGTCACCGAGGTGCGGCGCTTCGGATTGATTTTTGCCGGGGCGCAGAAGAACCTGGGCCCCGCGGGGGTCACGGTGGTGATCGTGCGGCGCGACCTAGCGGAGAGGGCGGACAGGAACGTGCCGACGCTGCTGCAATACCGCACGCACATCAAGGATGCTTCGCTGTACCACACCCCGCCGGCCTTCGCGGTGTACATCACCGGCTTGGTGCTCGAATGGGTGGCGGCCGAAGGCGGAGTGGCGGCTATCGAAAAACGAAACGAAGCGAAGGCCAAGCTGCTGTATGAAACGATTGACGGAAGCGGCGGTTACTACGCCTGCCCGGTGGAGAAAGCGTCGCGCTCGCGCATGAACGTGGTCTTCCGCATCGCGGGAGGGAATGATGCGGCGGAAAAGCAGTTCGCGCAGGAGGCCAAGGCCGCCGGACTGGTGGGTTTGCCGGGGCACCGGTCGGTCGGAGGCATGCGCGCGTCCCTCTACAATGCCGTGACGCTGGAGGCCGTGGAATCGCTGGTGAGCTTCATGCGGGAATTCCAGCGCGCGCGAGGGTAAGGCGCGGGGCCGCGAAAAAACCGCATCCGATAGGTCTTTCGGTTCCATCCACAGAAAGCACGGCGGGCTTGAGGATAATTCCGCTAGTGCCGTTCCAACTGATTGAGGCAAATGGTTCTGTGCCCCCCCCGGCGGGTAAGTGGAGAAGCGCACGCCGCCTCGTTGGTGAAATCACTAGAAACGGTACAAGGCGAGGGCACATGGGCTGGCCGCCGCGCGCGTCAAGACTGCTGCGCTAACAGAAACTCCTTGAAGTCGCGGAAGTCGGCAGAGAGCGGAATAGACAATTTGGGCAGTTTCAGAAGAGCCGCGAGCCGGGGGGGGAGCTGCGGCTGCACGCCCGTGGCGCGCGCCACGATGTCGGCGAACTTGGCCGGATGCGCAGTGGCCAGCACGAGGCCCTGCGACGGTTCGGGATGCTCGCGGCGGTAGGCTTCCCAACCGAGGATTCCCACGGCGCTGTGCGGGTCGGCCAGATAATGATAGCGCTCGTGGATTTCGCGCATGGTTCGCAGCGTTTCTTCGTCGGTGAAGCCGCAACCCCACACCTCGCGCAGAACGCACTCCAGACGATTGCGGCAGAGAGCCAGCAGGCGCGGGAAATTGTTGGGGTTGCCCACGTCCATGGCATTCGAGATCGTCTGCTGGGCCGGGCGGGCGCGAAATTCGCCGGTGCGCAGGTACTCGGGAACAACGTCATTCACGTTCGTGGAAGCCACGAACTTGGCCACCGGCAGGCCGATACGCTTGGCGAAGATTCCCGCAGTCAAGTTGCCCAGGTTGCCGCTGGGCACGGAAACGACCAGCGGGGTGGAGGTTCCCGGCAAGGTGCGGTAGGCCGCCACATGGTAGAACATTTGCGGCAGCAAGCGCGCGATGTTGATGGAGTTGGCCGAAGTGAGCGGCATACGAGCGCGCAGTTCGGCGTCGGCGAAGGCCTGCTTGACCAGGCGCTGGCAATCATCGAACGTTCCGGCCACTTCGAGCGCGGTGATGTTTTGTCCCAGGGTGGTGAACTGTTTTTCCTGCGCGGCGCTGATGCGTCCGGAAGGATACAGGATCATCACGCGGATTCCCGGCACGCCCAGAAACCCGTGGGCCACGGCGCTGCCTGTGTCGCCGGAGGTGGCCACGAGCACGGTCAGGTGCTTGGATTCCTGGCGCACGAAGTAACCCATCAGCCGGGCCATGAAGCGCGCGCCAAAATCTTTGAAGGCCAGCGTGGGTCCGTGGAACAGTTCGAGCACGTGCAAGGCGGGAGAGAGGGACACCAGCTTGACCGGGAAATGGATGGCCTCGCTGACGATTTGCCACAGCTCTTCCTTGGGCACTTCCGCGCCCACAAACGGGAGGACCACGCGGTAGCACACCTCGCTGAACGGCAGGCGGCGAAACTCCTCCAGCTCCTCCGCGGAATGGCGCATGATTTCCACGGGCATGTAGAGGCCGCCGTCCGGGGCCAAGCCGCGCATGACGGCCGTGCGCAGCGAGGCCAAGGGGGCCATCTGTGCTGTGCTGCGGTACCTCATTCGGCGCACCTGTAATTCTCTTTGATCAGGGCGAGCAGCCGAGAGGCGTTCATACCTTGCTCATGCAGTATGCTCGTGGGGAGCGCGCAATGGGCCCAAGCTTCGTAGAGCTTGCGGCGGCCTTCGATCAGCGCCGGGAAGCAGCGCGCCAGCGTTTGCGCCCGCGTTTCCCCTTCCCGGGGTGCATAGGCTTCGCGCCAAAGAACCGGTTTGGGGTTCACCATGTAGCGCTCGATGAGCAGAGCCTCTTCCTGGGGAGAGGCTTGCAGATAGACGACGGTCATCAGACTTCGCAGGCGCGCACCGATGGATTCGCCGGTATACACCACGCTGCCGGTGGTATCCAGGACCAACTCGAGCGACGGATGGCGCTCGAGAGCGATGAGCACTTCCTCCATCACCGAGGTTTCCGCAGCGAGGTACTTGCCCGCGCGTTCGCCATACTGAGGCTCGCCCGGCGAACCCATCCACATGGCCAGCCCAGCGACGCCGCAGTGCCCGCCAGGGTGAAGGTCCTCGCTGAGCCGCTCCTCGATGCGCGCATCGCAGGAAATGACGGAATGGCCCGCGTCAGCTAAGCGATTGGCCCAGAAGGTCTTGCCACAACCGGACATGCCGATCAGGGCTACGCGCAGCGGATTCAGTTTGGGCTCCGGCATGGTGAAGAACGCTACACCATACCTGCACGGCGCGGTTCCGCGCAAGCGCCCTGCCATTCCGGCCACCAATGAATCGTTCCACGCGGGCCGGGCAATCCAGAGGATTCCCGCCGGATTCGGAACGTGCGCAGAGCTTCCGGCGCGATGCGGGCACTGGCAACTCCGGGAGGCAAGCTGGTATCCTAGTTGTGGGTCCCATTCGCGACGGGAAGTGTTCACCTTGTCCAAAGCAGATTGTCCACGAACTGTGCGGGCTGCTCTGGTTGTCGTCGCCTGCGCTGCGCCGCTATATGGCCAGGGCCAACCCGCAGCGGGGCGCGCCCCTGCGTTCCTGGCCGAGCACTACGAAGTGACGGCATCGCTGGATCCGGCCAGCCAGAGCCTAGCAGCCACGGCAAAGGTCACGTTTCGGAACGAGTCGCCTTCCCGTGTCGTGCAAGTCGAGTTGCATCCGAACCTGAGGATCACGGCGCTTGCGGACAGCGGCGGGAAGGCCGTGCCGTTCCAGCGGGACACTGCAAACCCGCTTGAGGTTCTGGTGACGCTGCCCGAGGCTGTGGAGCGGGGCGAGCACGTTACGCTCACCTTTTCCTACAACGGGCCGCTGGCCAACGAAGAGAACAGCCCGGTCAAGGATGTCACTCTGGCCGCCATTCACAGCGGCGACGCTTATCTTCTTCTGCCCGCGCGCTGGTTCCCGCTCACCGGCTACCCGTTCAATCGCTACACGGCGGCTTTCAAGCTGCAGGTCCCCGCGGACTTCGTCGTAGTAGGCACGGGCACGGCTTCAGCGCCTGCGCACGTCGCTGGGGACAAGTCCGGCGGACGGCTTCTTTACGCCTTCGCCAACGAGCGGCCGATGGCCGCGGGGACGTTCGTGGCCGGGAGCCTGCAATTCAATCCACAGCACGTGGAAGGTCAAACGATCCCTGTTTATGCTCCGCCGGCCTTCGCAAAGACCGCCGCCGATTATGCCGCCGACGTTTCGCGCGCCCTGACCATCTTTTCCGATTATTTCGGGCCGCTGCCCGACCGCCAGCTCACGCTGGCGCAACTCCCCGATGGAACCGTGTCCGAGTTCGCCGCCCCTGGCCTTCTTCTGGTCAGCCGCCGCGCATGGAATCCTAGCGGAGGGAGCCTGGCGTTGGCGCGGCTGGTGGCGTCGCAGTGGTGGGGGAATGAAGTGATGCCCGCGACGCCGGCGGACGTTTGGATTTCCGACGGTTTAGCTTGCTATTCGGAAGCGCTGTACGCCGAAGAGGCTTCCGGCAAGGAAGCGGGCGCGAAAGCAGTGGACAGTTTCGCGGTGGGCGCATTGATGTATGAAGAAGCCGCGCCCATCGCCCAAGCCTGGGAACTGCAGCCGTTCACGGGCGACTACCGCTCCGTGGTTCTGGACAAGGGAGCCATGGTCTTCAGCATGCTTCGGGCGCTGCTGGGGGATGCGCCGTTTCGGTCCCTGCTGAGCGGCTTCTATGCAAAGTACCAAGGCAAGACGGCGCGCATAGAAGACTTCGAGCAACTCGCGGAGCAGCAGAGCGCCGTAGCGGCCCCCGCGGCTCAGGCGAAGCCGGGCCCGGCAGGAGTCTCACGCGCCAAGGTAGCATCCGCCGGCACCCCAGCTGCGCCGCTTTCGTCCGCTCCGCTGAACCTCCAGGCCTTTTTTGCGCAATGGCTGAATTCGACCGGCGTGCCGGAATTCAAGATGGACTACGTGGTCCTGCGCACGCCCAAGGGTTTCCGAGTGGCGGGCAAGATCAAGCAGGACCTGGAAGTGTTCCACATGCCCATGCAGATCCGGGTGGATACGGAAGGCAACCCGGAATACAAGATCGTTGACGTCATGGGCACGAATAGCCCCTTCAGCATGGACACGTTCGGCAGACCCAAGCCCGGGGGCATCAAGATTGATCCCGATAACTACGTACTCAAGAGCAGCCCGCAGTTGCGCACGCGCGCGGCCATTGCCCGTGGGGAAGAGCTGGCGAGCGAGGGCCGCTATTACGACGCCGTGGGAGAGTACCAGGGGGCTCTGGAAATCACGCAAAACGAGGCGCTGGCGCACTTCCGCATGGGCGAGGCTTTCTTCAATCAGAAGAATTATATGGCCTCCGCCAACGCCTTCCGGCAAGCCCTCGCGGATGTTCCCGACCCGGGCGAGAAGTGGACGGAGGTGTGGTCGCACATCTATTTGGGGAAGATTTTCGATTTGACCGGCTCGCGCGCGCGCGCCGTCAATGAATACAGCAAAGCCAAACAGACGAATGACGATACCGCCGGGGCCCAAGCAGAGGTGGCCCGGCTCATCGCCAAACCCTACTCGGAGCCAGGGGCTTCCGCCTCGGCTGCCGCAGAAGCCCCAGCGGGCTCGCCTGTTCCAAACGGTTCCGACGCGCCCACGTTGAAGAAACGGCCTTGATCGAGGTTCGCGGTTACAACTCCGAAGCCGGCCCCTGCGGTCTTCCTCCGATTTTCACCGCGCGGATCTCGGCGCCGGCTACTTAGCCCGCTTGGTCAGCACGACATGGGTTGCCTTTGGCGTGGCCACATGTTCGGCACATTGGTAGCCGAGCCTGAGCATGTCGATACTTGCAAATAGCTGTTCACCAGAACCGAGGAGCACCGGGGAAACGGCGAGATGGAGATAGTCAATCAGTCCGGCGCGGAGAAACTGCTGGATTGTGGCGACGCCTCCCCCAATGCGAATGTCCTTTCCGTTTGCAGCTGCGGAAGCACGCTCGACGGCAGCGCGAATACCATCCGTGACGAAGTGGAATGTGGTCCCGCCCGCCATGGAGATGGGGGTTCGCGAGTGATGGGTGAGCACGAACACGGGAGTGTGGAACGGCGGATTGTCGCCCCACCAGCCCTTCCAGCTTTCATCCGGCCAGGGGCCCCGGATCGGTCCGAACATATTCCGGCCCATAATCCAGGCCCCGGTATTTTCGAAACCGCGCGCGGCGAAATCGTCATCAATTCCCGTCGCTCCGCCATCCTTGCCGTGCACGCGCTGAAAAGTCCGAGTCGGGAACAGCCAATCGTGTAACGCCAAACCGCCAATGCCGAGCGGATTCTCAAGGCTTTGATCCGGACCAGCGGCGTACCCATCAATCGAAATCGCTAACGCATCCACTCTCAGGCTCGCCATCGCCATTCCCTCAAATTCTAAGTATCAGCGCTGTGCAATTCCAAAGCAAACACTCGTTAGCTCAATCTGTCCGAGGATTGCTTGCCTTTTCACAGTGGGTCGAGCCCGGTCAGCGCCGGGCGGCCGACGCCCTTCGCTTGAATCAACACGCGAAACGTCTCCCCCATGCTTTGGGGGAGGATCAGCGTTTTGAGCATCAGCCGCTGCCGGAGCTTCTCCGATTCGCTCTGCGCTGCGTCGTATAGGTCCGCGAAATCATTCTTGCGTCCCAGAGCCACGAGGAACTGCATTTGCGAAGCAAGGCCCAGGCGCTCCAGCCCGGCGCGCCTTCCCCACAGGTCGAGCGCGGTGAAGTTCACATGCGCGGTGAGGTCCTGCTCCCCCGGGGCCGCATAGAAGTCCTCGCCGGCGCGGTGCCGAAGATAGGCCAGCAGCGTTCCGCGCATGTGCCGCTCGTCGTACAACTCACGGGCCTCGTGCCCATAGTCAATGGTGAGGACGAAGCCAGCGCGCAGGCGCTGGGCAACCTGCTCGATCCAGCGGCATGCTTCCAACCCTGCTTCGGCCTGCTGTCCCTCGCGCAAAGCGATTCCCTGCGCGGCAAAGTATTCTGAGATCGCCGGGGCCGGGACCGGCGCGCGCGTTTCCTGGAATCCTCCTTCGCCCCAGGCAACGAAAATCTCGCGAAGCGCCCCGCGTTCCATCACCACACGGTGAACCGGAAGAGCGTCCAGCAGCTCGTTGGACAGGACGCAGCCGGCGGGGATGTTCGCGGGCAATTCCGCGGCAACGCGGGCGCGCGCGGCGTGAGCGGCGATGGCAATCTCGGCCGTTCGGCGGCGCGCGGCTGAAGGCTCGACGGCTAAGTACTCGAGAGCGTCATAAAACTCCGGCAAGGTCCGCCGGGAAAAGTCGAGCAATTGCGCCGCGAGTCTTCCCGTTCCCGCGCCCGCTTCGACCAGCCAGAATCGCGCCGGGCGGCCCAGCCGCTCCCACATCTCCGCGGCCTGGCGCGCCAGCAGCCGGCCAAAAATCGGATGCACGTCCACGCTGGTATAAAAATCGGCGAATCGCTCCGCTTCCGCTTTGGCGTAATAGCCATGCAGCGGATGATAGAGGCATTCGCGCATGTACTCGGCAAAAGGTATAGGTCCCGAGGCGCGCATTCGCTCGGCCAGCAATCTTCCAAGGGGCGTCTGCGCGCGTGGCCGGGTCACAGGTGCTTCACCCGATCTTGCCGCGGAAAGCGCGTGGGGGATGTTGGGAGCGGAGCCGGTCACGCGCGCGCGTCTTTCTCGTCGTGAAACTTTTCGAGGGCAGTTTCAAACACCTTGCGGGCCGGTTCGTCGAACAGAACGAAGTACACCTTCTCGAGGGTGGTGCTTCCCTGGAGATGCCGGAGCGTTTCGCCGAGCATGATGTCCGCGCAGTCCTTGATGGGAAAGCCGGCAATGCCTGTGCCCACGGCGGGAAAGGCGATGGTCCGCAAGCCGCGCTGCGCGGCGATGCGCAGGGCGTGGGCGGTCGAACTGCGCAGGGCTTCCGCGGACGTTGCGCCCCCAAGCCTCATGCTCGCGGCGTGGATGACGTAGCGCGCCTTCAGCTTTCCGCCCGAAGTGATGGCCGCCCAGCCCACCGGCACCTGGCCGATAGCCTCGCATTCCTTCTGAATCTCCTCGCCGCCCTTGCGGCGAATGGCCCCGGCCACGCCGCCGCCCAGGATCAGATCATTGTTCGCCGCATTGACGATGGCGTCCGCGTCCATTTCCGTGAGGTCGCCCTGCTGAATCACGATTCTGGCCACGGCGCCGGTCATGACCAGGATGGTAGCAGAAATCTCCGCATGAATTAATGAACTCGCGCAGCCGGGCAGCAGGAGGGACGGACGTGGTAGAAACGGCACGCGAGGGGCACGGCGCGCAGGTGTGGAAGGCGCGGGAGTGTTATGGTGGGAGCAGGCGGCCTCTCGGAGGAACGGGGATTTGAGCCACACAAATGGAGTGCGGGAGAGCGACCGGGTGAGCCTACATTTGACGTTGGAAGCATCCTGGACGGGAGCAGACGGCGAAGGCGTCACCCAGCAACTGCGCACGCTGCTGGTGAGCCGCAACGGCGGCGTGGTGTTTTCCGAGCAGCCGCTGGCCGCGGGACAGGAGTTGCTGCTCAAGCGCACGGACAAGGAAGGCGTGGAGAAGACCGCGCGCGCGCGCGTGGTCGCGGAGGTGGACAAGGAGAAAGGAGGGTCCATCTACGCCCTCCACATCCTCGATACCCAGGTGGATATCTGGGGCATTGATTTCCCGGCTCCGCAAACGGGCGAGCAAGCCCTGGGACGCATGCTCATGGAGTGCAGCTTCTGCCAGAAGCGCGAAGTCGTTTACCTGAACGAAATGGAATTGAAATCCTTCGAAGTGCGAAAGTGCATCGCCCGGCAATGCAAGAACTGCGACGCGGCGTCCATCTGGGTGGAGGCGGCCGGGGAAGCGCCTGAATCGAGCGGGCCGGACGCCGACTTGACCGGCAGGGCCGAGCGCATTACGCCGTCGCGCATCCGCACGCGGGTGAAAGCCCGTTTGCTGGCGTGCATCCGGCGGCGCGGGTTCGAGGAGGAAGTGGCCGTGTGCGAGGACTTGTCGCGCGGCGGCCTGAGCTTCCGCAGCCGGAACCAATACCCCGAAGGGACGCGCCTCGAAGTGGCCGTGCCGTTCATTCCCGGAAGCGGAAACATTTTTGTGCCCATCCGCATTGTCTCCTCTCAAAAGATGGCCTCCGCCGGGCTTTTCCGCCATGGCGCCGCCTATATCCGGCCGCCGGAACCCTGACGTTAGACAAAACCGACGTGTTTCCGTGTCATTGAAGTGAGCAGCGACCCTAGCGGGAAGGCGGCATTGGCTGGTCACAGGATCGCTTTCGACGAAGTGGGCCGCCTGTACGGGCAGCATGGCCCCGCGTTGGTGCTCTATGCGCGCTCGTTTCTTTGGGACATGGGGGTGGCGGAGGACGTTGTACACGGCGTGTTCCTGAAGCTACTGCGGGGACAGGTTGCCATGCCGGATGCACCGGTGGCCTATCTTTATCGCGCGGTGCGGAACACGGCCCTCAATGCCCGGCGTGATGAATCTCGAAAGGCGTCATTCAATGAGCGGGACTGTTGCTTCGAGAGTGCCAGTGGAAACCGGGAGGCTGCTCTGGCGCTGGAAAGCGCCCTCCGCGATCTTCCCTGCGAACAGCGAGAGGTGCTCATCATGCGAGTGTGGAGTCAAATGACGCTCGAAGAGGTGGCCACGGCAACAGGCGTTCCATTGGATACTGCTGCATCGCGTTACCGATATGGGCTCGCAAAACTGCGCGAGCGGCTTAAGCCGTTTCACAAGGAGTGACCATGGACGATCGGGACGGGCGATTTGAAGAGTTTCTGCGTGACTTCCATCCACGGGCTCCAAAGCCCCTGCCCCCGGTATTCGGTCCGCGCCGTCCCTGGATGTGGCTTGCGGCGGCTGCGGTCCTGATTCTGATCTGTGGTGCCATCGCGGATCGCCTGTTGGAGGAGCGGCCCCTGCGAAATGGCCCGCCTGGCTTGACAGCGCGACCTGCGCCGCCCGCAGAGAATCCCGCCCGGGAGGCGTCACTCGGGAGGCTGTCGCAGGTCGCTATGGAAGATCCGTCGGGCTTGGATGCCGCGCTCGGCAAGGCATCACGAGACTTGCTGCCGCGCTTTGACCGGAGAAATAGCACTCTGAGCGTACTCGCTAAGGAATAGGCAGGAGGATTGGCCATGTATTCACGAACAAAACGGATCTCAGCCGCTTGCGTCTTGTGCTTGGCCGGAGTCGCAACCGCTGCACAGACAAGACTTCCGCGAGAAACGCGCAACGCCGCACTACGTTACTGGTTCGCATTCGCAGAAATGCAAGACCCGCCATCGGACAAGGCTACGGCCGAACTGCTCGAAAAGACGGCTGCCGGGGAAGCCCCTTGGGACGAAGCCAAGCTCGGTCCCATCCTTGACAGGAATGAGCCGGCTATCTTGATGATGCAGCGCGCCACAAAGTTGCCGGAGTGCGACTGGGGGCTGGAGTACAGCCAGGGCGCGCGCGCGTCTATCGCCTACGCTCCCAAAGCGAGAGTGCTTGCCCGGCTTAACACGCTGTACGGGATGAGGCAGTTCTCAAAAGGCGATGCCCAGGGCGCTGTGGACACGTGGCTCGCCGGCGTTCGTTTCTCGCAGCACCTGACTGAAGGAGGGCCACTGATATTTCCTCTTATCGGACGTGCTGTGCTGCTCCCCGACCTCCATGCGCTGACGCAGGCTGCGCAGAGCGGCCTGCTGAGCACGGCCCAGAAGAAACAGATTGAGCCCGTCGTGCGAGTCATGCCAGAGACAGGCTTCGACTGGAGCGAGGCCGTCCGCATGGAAGAGGACGGACTGGAGACTGAGATGCACCGGATGGCTCAATCGCCGAATCCCTATGCTTACTACCAAGAGTCATGGAGCTACGGAACGGCGAGGGCTGGCCTCAGCAAAGAGAATTTCACCGTGCCCAAACAGGCTGACCTCGAGTCTCTGCGAAGGTACATGAATGGCTCGGCCGAAGCCTTGCGTTTGCCACCCGACCTGGCTCGGGAAAGATTGCAGGCCCTAGAATCCATCAGGAAAACGCTGCATCCGGTCCTGCAGGGGATAGCACCTTCTTTTCTTCGCACGAATGAAGCGCGAACGGAAATTCGGGCCGCGCGTCAGACGCTGCTTCAGGCCGTGGCTGCGCCGGAGACACATTGAGGAGCCGGCGATCCCTTGGCTTTGCGGCCCGCGTTCGCTACGCGAACGGGAAAGAATCGGCGGGCCGCGCCGCCTGTCTGTCGGCAGGCAGGCTCGGGATGACACCAGCGGGGCCACCTGCTCTTAACGGGCGGGGATGGTATAGAGCTTGACGCGCAGGAGGGTGAACTGGTGGCCGGGCAGGGAGATGGTTCGTTCCTGGTTCGTCTGATCGCCATTGAGGCGACGCTCGGTGATCCATTCTCCCCGAGCGCGAGAGCCTTCTTCGACGCTGGCGATCCCGGCGACACCACCGGCAGCATCGGGGTCCGCCGAAACGGTAATATCGAGGGCTGCGCCGCCGATCAGAAACTCGTCCGAAGCTGTCTGGAGCACAATCATGCCGCCGTCGTCCTGCACAATGTTTCTCGCCGGCCAGGAGCGCGCCAAGGTCGCGGAGAAGAGGTACCCGCCCAGGGAGATTGTTTGTGAGGGACGAAAAGCGCCAGCGTGAAGGACAAGGCCGCGAGTTCTGCCTTCACGCTGCGCCTGCGGCAGGATGTCTTCCAACTGGCCCAAGAGCGAATAACATTGCGCCAGCGGATTCTTGGCGTAATCGGCCTCGGTCTGGACATCCGGAAGAGAGTCCACCGCGAACGGCGCGAACCCGAATGCGCGCCCTTCCCCGTAAGCATAGAAGGCGTTGAACGGGGCGGCATCGAGTCTTGCTTCCGGCACGAACACCGGGTTGTGGTGCTCGGTATAGCGCTGCACCCAATACTCGAAATTCGGCCAGTAAATATCCGGGGAGTAGAAATCGAGGGCCGGAGCGGCAGCGCGATAAATCTCCAGATTCGCCGGGTGCGGGCCGCCGCCCGGATACTCTCCGGCACGTTCGAGCGGCGCAGGCAACTGCGCATTCACGTACATCGGCAGGGGGTACTCGTCTTTTCCGGCGGCAGCCACCTGCCCAATGTAGCGGGCATAGTTCCAAGCCATGAAGGTTTCCGGGGCGTTGTCGCCAAAGACGCCGCGCCAGGTGCGCCCGTTTGCGTTCCAGGAGCGGCTCAGTTCGGACGGCAGCCAATCCGTATGCGCGCGGAGATACAGCATGAGGCTGTCGGGGACAGGTCCGTTAAAGAGGCGATCCGCCTCCGGTGAGCGGTCGCGCGTGCTGCCTAGAAGGCCAACTTCGTTCTCGACCTGCACCATGAGAACGGTATGCTGCCGGCCGTCAAATTCCTTCACGTGCTGCATCAAAGCGCGAAAAGCCCGCGCGTCGGCGTCTAGATTGTCCTTGGAGAGGGTGGAAAGAATCTCCAGGGGCTGGCCATCCGGGGCAATGGCCCGGGCAAAGCGCTTGGGGTTTTGCTTCACCCAACCGGGAACGTAGCTGGAAACGGCATTCTTCCAACTGCCAAACCACAGCAAGACAAGGTGCAGATGTTGCGCGCGGGCCTGCTCGATCCAATGATCGAGAATGGAGAAGTCGAAGCGGCCTTCGACCGGCTCGATCTGCTCCCAGGCAACGGGCACCAACACGGTATTGATGCGGGCGCGCGCAACCTGCGGCAAGATACGATCGGCCTGCGCCGCCGTTCCCGCGGACGAGTTGCCCAGTTCGCCGCCGAAGATGACGAACGGCCGGCCGTCAACAATCAGTTGCGCCGAGCCGTGGGCGCGATCCAGATGAGGAATCTCCTGCGCGGCAAGACGAAGCGGCCACACGGTTCCAAACAGGAAAGTTAGGAGCAGCGCGAAAAGGGGAACGCGCCGGGCGTGGCGGGGTCGTGCTGGGATGGTCAGCGACATAACGCCTCGAATTGTGCGCCCGGCGCCGCGCGAGGCGGAAAGGGCAGTTGGCGCTGCTGGGGCGCGGAATCCGCGGGCGACGAAACGGAAGTGAACCAGGAAAGGGGAACCGCCTCGGCCATGGCCGCGTACCCTGCCGGCGAGGGATGAAGATGGTCGCCGGAATCAAAAGCCGGGAGCAGGCTGCCGGGATGTTCCGGGTTGCGCATGACCTTGTCGAAGTCGAGGAGCACGTCGAAGTGGCCCGGAGCGCGGATCCATTGGTTGATGGCCCGGCGGTCCGCTTCGGTTGCCGGTCCCGGGTGGTAAAAGAGCGAGCCGGTGAAGGGCAGAATCGTCGCACCGATTGCCTGGATGCCGTGGGCATGAGCGCGCGTGACGATCTGCTCGTAGGCCGAGAGGATACTGCGGACCAGGGCCTCGTGTGCAGCGCTGGCAACATCGCTCTCGCGCGCGAGCATGCCAAGATCGTTGACCCCTTCCAATACAATTACGCAGCGAATGCTTGCCGGGGCAATAACGTCACGGTCGAAACGCGCCAGAGCATTTGGTCCCAAACCATCGAGCAGAAGCCGATTCCCTCCGATACCGGCATTCAGAACCGCAACGGTTCGAGTCGCCGGATCGGCTTGCAGGCGCTTGGCGAGGAGATCGGGCCAGCGGTTATTGCCGTCCGTGGTGGAGCCGTGGCCATCGGTGATGGAATCGCCCAAGGTCACGACGGCCACGGCTTGCGGGAGAGCCGCGACATCCACGCCGGAGATGAAGTACCAATGCTCGATTTTCTTTGGCTCGGGGAGCTGCGCGGTGGAGACCAGATCTCCGTGGGCCAAATAAGATGTTGCGCGCGAACCGGGATGCCCGGTCTGCCCTGAGGGCGCAACGTCGAAGTGGATGGTGATGGCCAGATCGGACAAGGCGACCACTGGAAAGGCGGCGGGATCGGATACGTATTCCGCCCCCGCGGGCACGGTCGCGTCCGGGCGTCCCGAGAAGGTCAGAGTCTTGTCCGTGGAAACGTCAATCGCGCCCGATGGGGAAGACGCCAGGCGGGCAATATGCACGGAGGCGAAGTGCAAAGGCGCGGAGCCAAAACGGTTCGATAGATGCACCCGCAGCTCCGTCCCGCCCAGGGACAGGTGGACGACCTGGCGGAGCGTAGCATCGCGGAGATCGTCGGCAGCGAGCGAATTCTGCGGCTCAGGCAGTTGCTGTGCGGCAGTCCAGGAACCGACCCAGTGCGTTTGGGCGCACGCTGTCCCGGCCCCGGCAAAAAGAAGCAATAGCCCGGCGGCGAGCGATGTTTTCGTTTGCATGCCCATCTTGGGGAAGGAATCTTTCATTGCCGGAAGGATGGAACGCAATCGCGTCCGAGCCGTGGAACGATAGTGTAGCACGCCGATGCGCTTGTTCATGAACGCAGCACCTTAGCATATCTCCACGAGAGATTCATGCCGTGCTTGGGCCGGAGGCGAGAAACGGTTGGGGCGGGGGATGTCGCAGATCAGGACCGGCGAAGGCTCGGGGCAGGGACCAGCTCTGTCCAGGCCGGCTTCGGCCAGAGCGGCTTGGTCCAGGGACTCGTTCATCCGGGATGCGCAGGGGGAGCGGGTCACATATAATCGCGCAGGACGGAGGTGCTCCAATTTTTCCGAGGGCACGGGGGACAGGGGATTCCTCAGTGCGCTCGGAATGACACCCGAGGGCGCGACAAGCGGAATGCGCGTACTGACGTTCACCACGCTTTTTCCCA